>TARA_R110002072_G_scaffold9239_2_pt1 | contig 23503 bp, 23 predicted proteins | sample TARA_R110002072 | Tara Oceans TARA_R110002072 (sample SAMEA4397118) | marine metagenome | biome: Polar Biome; feature: [SRF] surface water layer (ENVO:00010504); material: water (ENVO:00002006), including particulate matter (ENVO:01000060) such as... | depth 5 m | reverse complement strand
TGAAAACATTGGAAGGGTTCGCACCGTAAAAATGGGACCGGATGGATTTGTCTATCTTGGAGTTGAAGGAAAAGGAATCGTTAAAATTGTACCCAATTAATGAGAAATCATATACGCTTAATAGGTATAACCTTTTTAGTAGTTTTACTATTTTCCTGTCAATCTAAAGAAAAAAACAACACAGAAAAGAATGGATATGTTGCCAGCAAAAGTATTCAGGAAAAAACAGATTTGCAAAAAAGCATAGATCGCGGGCGTGAGGTTTATGACGGGTTTTGTGTTCAATGCCACCTGCCAAACGGCAAAGGAACCAAGGGAATTTTCCCGCCACTTGATGGAGCCGACTGGCTCACAGAAAAAAGAGCAGAAAGCATTCACGCCGTTAAATATGGTCAAAGCGGAGAAATTATTGTAAATGGAGTGAAATATAACAACGTGATGCCCCCAATGGGACTTTCAGATCGGGAAGTGGCTGATGTGATGAACTATATAATGAATTCATGGAGCAACACACAGGAGAAAAAAGTTACTATTGAAGAAGTAAAAGGTATAAGTAACTAAGTTTTCTGTTGAAAAACGCTCAAAAATAATAGTACCTTTGCTAAAACAATTCAAAAATGCTAATAATAGGTATCGCCGGTGGCACCGGTAGCGGAAAAACAACCGTTGTGAATCAAATAATCAATGAACTTCCACCCGATGAAGTGGGCGTAATCTCACAAGATTCCTATTACAAAGATACCTCCCATTTGAGTTTTGAAGAACGGGTAAAAATCAATTTTGACCACCCACAGGCCATTGATTTTGAATTACTTGTTTCTCATTTGAAAGAACTCAAGAAAGGAAATCCTATTCAGCAACCTGTCTATTCGTTTGTAGAACATAACAGAACAGGTAAGACCATTACCACCGTGCCAAAACATGTAATGATAATCGAAGGGATTTTAATTCTCACACATCCTGAAATACGCAAAATGTTTGACATTAAAATCTACGTACACGCAGACAGTGATGAGCGTCTCATTAGGCGATTAAAAAGAGATATTGCAGAAAGAGGACGTGATCTCGATGAAGTTTTAAACCGTTATCAAACAACATTAAAACCCATGCATCAGCAGTTTATAGAGCCTACTAAAGAGTATGCAGACATCATTATTCCAACAAATCGATACAATACAGTTGCAGTTGATATAGTTAGAACAATTATAAATCAAAAACTCAAAGTATAAGGAGATGCTTTCAAAACTTAAAAAAAACAAATGGTTTAAAAGATTAAGCAACAAATACTTCCTTATTATTTTAGTATTTGCAGCCTGGATGTTCTACTTTGATGCCAATTCCTTTTTTGTCCATAAAGAGCTTAGTGACGAAATTAAAGAACTAAAAAACAACAAAGAGTACTTTCAAAAAGAAATTACCAATGATAAAGAGTTTATAGAAAAACTGAAAGATGAAGACCAAATGGAAAAATTTGCACGTGAAACCTATTATCTCAAAAAAGATAACGAAGAAATTTTCATCATAGAACATCAAGATAGTTTAAAAGACTAAAAGAACATTACATGAGTACTAATTTATTCGATGATTTCAATTCCGTTTCTTCCAAAGAATGGAAACAAAAAATTCAAGCCGATTTAAAAGGTGCAGACTACAATGAAAACCTTATCTGGAAATCACCTGAGGGCATCCACGTGAAACCGTTTTACCACCATGATGAATTTCTGGAGGGCTTTACCCCCATTCCCGGTCAGCCGGAAGGTTGGAATATTGGGCAGTTTCTTTTTATTGATGACGTTGAAGTAGCAAACAAACTCGCACTGGACGCCCTGCAAAGAGGCGCCGAAGCCATTTATTTTACCGCTGAAAAAGAATTTAACACAGACACACTTTTTAAGAATCTTCCCATTGAAAACCACATTTTTTATTTTGACCTGAAATTTCTTTCTCCGGAATTCTGTAAACATCCCGCTTTCGCCAAAGCAAATGTATTTCTGTTAAACGATATCATCAACCACCACACCAAAGACGGAAATTGGTACAAAACACTCAAAGAGGATTTCAGTCAACTGGAGGACATAGTTTTAAAAACCAAAACACTTTCAGTGGATGCAATAAGCTATCAAAACTCTGGTGCAACTATTTCTCAACAGCTCGCTTATGCACTGGCACATGCCAATGAATATCTGAATGCTTTCGGAAATAATCCTGCTTCAATAGAAAATGTCATTTTTAAAATTTCAGTGGGTTCCAATTACTTTTTTGAAATTGCAAAAATAAGGGCCCTGCGTTTGCTATATGCAAGTTTAGCAAAAGAGTATAATGTCTCAAGAACTTGCCATATCATAGCATTGCCCTCAAAACGCAACAAAACTCTTTATGACTATAACGTCAATATGTTGCGCACAACCTCAGAATGTATGAGTGCCGTACTTGGTGGCGCTGACACTATTTGCAACTTACCTTATGACAGCTTGTACCATAAAAGCAATGAATTTGGCGAACGCATTTCCAGAAATCAATTGCTCATATTAAAACACGAGAGTTATTTTGATTCGGTCACAAATGCTTCAGATGGGTCTTATTATATCGAAAGTTTAACCACGCAGCTCGCTGAAAAAGCGTTGGAAATCTTCAAAGACATCGAGAAAGGCGGCGGATTCCTGGCTCAATTAAAAGAAGGAACCATCCAGAAGAAAATCAAAGAAAGTGCTGCAAAAGAGCAGAAGGCATTTGATGATGGTGAAAAAGTACTGCTGGGCACAAACAAACACCCCAACAAAGAAGACCGTATGAAGCACAACCTCGAGCTTTACCCTTTCCTAAAAACAAAACCCAGAAAAACTCATATTGAACCGATTATAGAAAGACGACTAGCAGAAAAACTGGAACAAGAACGATTGGACAATGAATAGAAAAAACATACAACATATAAAAATCGAACAAGCTGAAAATACCCTTCCCTCTTCAGAGAAGACATTGGATACCGCTGAAGGTTTTTCGATAAAAAAAACCTATTCCAAAGAGGATATCTTGCAGCTGAAACACCTGGATTTTGTTGCAGGCATCGCACCTCATTTGCGAGGGCCCTATTCCACAATGTATGTGCAAAAACCCTGGACCATCCGTCAATATGCCGGTTTTTCAACCGCCGAAGACAGCAACGCATTTTACAGACGCAATCTTGCTTCCGGTCAAAAAGGACTCTCTGTCGCTTTTGACCTGGCAACCCACCGTGGGTATGACAGTGACCATGAGCGCGTGCAAGGAGATGTGGGAAAAGCAGGTGTAGCCATTGACAGTGTTGAGGATATGAAAATTCTCTTTGACCAGATTCCGTTAGACAAAATGAGTGTGTCGATGACCATGAACGGTGCCGTCTTACCAATTATGGCTTTCTACATTGTAGCTGCCCAAGAACAAGGTCTCTCACCGGATCAACTCGCCGGAACCATACAAAACGACATTCTCAAGGAATTTATGGTGCGAAATACCTATATCTACCCACCCACTCCGTCCATGAAGATCGTTTCAGACATCTTTGAATATACTTCCAAAAACATGCCTAAGTTCAATTCCATAAGTATTTCAGGCTACCATATGCAGGAAGCCGGAGCTACCTGTGATATTGAGCTTGCATACACCCTGGCAGACGGGTTGGAATACTTGAGAACCGGTATTGCTGCAGGGATGGATATTGATAGCTATGCACCGCGGCTTTCATTCTTTTGGGCCATTGGTATGAACCACTTTATGGAAATTGCCAAAATGCGCGCCGCACGAATGCTCTGGGCAAAAATCGTTAAGCAATTTGACCCAAAAAATGAAAAATCATTGGCACTCCGCACCCACTGTCAAACCAGCGGATGGAGCCTTACAGAACAAGACCCGTTTAATAACGTGGCACGCACCTGTATTGAAGCTGCCGCAGCTGCTTTTGGTGGAACGCAATCCTTGCATACCAATGCCCTGGATGAAGCCATTGCTTTGCCCACAGACTTTTCCGCACGCATCGCCAGAAACACACAAATCTTCTTACAGGAGGAAACTGAAATCACCCGCACAGTCGATCCCTGGGCAGGTAGTTATTATGTGGAAAACCTAACTAACGATATTGCCAAAAGGGCTTGGGAACTCATTCAGGAAGTAGAAAAACTTGGAGGAATGACCAAAGCCATTGAAGCCGGAATCCCTAAAATGCGCATTGAAGAAGCAGCAGCTAAAAAACAAGCCCGTATAGACAGTAGTCAGGATATTATTGTGGGTATCAATAAATACCGTCTCGAGCAGGAAGACCCTCTACAAATAATGGATGTAGATAATCAAAAAGTGCGTTTATCTCAAATTGAACGATTAAACAAAATCAAAGCAGGACGTAATTCTGAAAAAATAACAACTTCTCTTGAAAAATTAACCGATTGTGCCCGCACAGGTAAAGGAAATTTACTAGCTTTAGCGGTGGAAGCTGCCCGCGAAAGAGCTACATTAGGAGAAATCAGTGATGCCCTTGAAACCGTATTTGGCAGATACAAAGCTCAAATTAAATCCTTTAGTGGCGTGTATAGCAAAGAAGTAAAACAAGACCCGTCCTTTGAAAAGGCTAGAAAAATGGCCAATGAGTTTGCCGAATTGGAAGGCCGGCGTCCGCGAATAATGATTGCGAAAATGGGCCAGGACGGTCACGACCGTGGTGCTAAAGTAGTCGCTACCGGATATGCAGACGTGGGTTTTGACGTTGACATTGGTCCCCTATTCCAAACGCCTAAAGAAGCCGCCAAACAAGCTGTTGAAAACGATGTGCACATTCTGGGTGTTTCGTCTCTGGCTGCCGGTCACAAAACACTCGTGCCTCAAGTGATTGAAGAACTTAAAAAGTATGGCCGCGAAGACATCATGGTGATTGTGGGTGGTGTAATACCGCAACAAGATTACCAATACCTTTTTGATGCCGGTGCAGTTGCTGTTTACGGCCCCGGAACCAGAATCAGTGATGCTGCGATTGAGATGTTACAGATTTTGATGGATTCTATTGGGTAAAACGAAACTCTTTGAACTTAAATATTATCTCTATTTTTACCATATGGAAATCAAATTTCAAACCAAAGATGATAGTAAAAAAGTGTAACTGGAAGAATTTTTAAACTTTCGGGTGGTGAACGGGTTTTGGGTTTTTTGCACTTTGTGCGCAAATAAATCGTTTTTCGAGAAAAAACAAAGCTGAACCCACTAAAAACTTTGTAATTCAGGATTTATTAGACCTACAGGAATTTAAAAAAATAAACAAACTATAATTTACAATGAACTACAACCAAAAAATGCTTCGCGACAACGCGCTAAAAGGAAAAACCATCGTAGTAACAGGAGGCGGCAGCGGACTCGGGAAGTCTATGTCCACCTACTTTCTTGAATTGGGTGCCAATGTCGTGATTACTTCACGTAATCTTGAAAAACTCCAAAATACCGCTAAGGAAATGGAGGCCGCTACCGGTGGTAAAGTACTTTCAGTTGCTTGTGATGTAAGGAATTATGACGAAGTGGAAGCGATGGTAAAAGCCTCGGTTGATACATTTGGACAGGTAGATGTGTTGCTAAACAATGCTGCCGGCAACTTTATTTCGCCCACAGAGCGCCTTTCGGCAAATGCTTTTGACACCATTATCGATATTGTTTTAAAAGGAAGCAAAAACTGTACGTTGGCGTTTGGCAAACACTGGATTGATAAAAAAGAAACCAATAAGACCATAGTAAATATTGTCACGACTTATGCCTGGACCGGTTCGGCCTATGTCGTTCCCAGTGCGACTGCAAAAGCTGGGGTACTGGCAATGACGCGCTCCCTCGCTGTGGAATGGGCAAAATATGGTATTCGTCACCACGCGATTGCTCCCGGTCCCTTCCCCACCAAAGGCGCGTGGGACAGATTGCTTCCAGGTGATTTAAAAGAAAAGTTTGATTTGGCTAAAAAAGTACCGCTCAAACGGGTGGGTGACCATCAGGAACTGGCCAATCTGGCGGCTTATTTGGTCTCTGATTTTGCACAATATCTAAACGGCGAAGTCATTACCATTGACGGGGGTGAGTGGCTTAAAGGTGCCGGCCAATTCAATCTTTTGGAAATGGTCACACCCGAAATGTGGGATATGTTGGAAATGATGATCAAAGCAAATAAAAAATAACCATTCTTTTTAACTAAAAAATTACAGTAGCCTTAACACCTCTGTGAGTGTCTAATTCGTATATTTCAATAGAAATTAACGTTAAGATTATGAATACCTTTAAGTTTTGCCTACTTATTATAGTTCTTCTGTCTTCAGAATTCCTGTTTTCCCAAAATTTTAAAAACGGAACCCTTGTAGACACTAACGACAATACTTACAGTGGCCGATTTTCAATAGACAACGACAATAAATTATTGCATTATCGCAGTGGCCAATCCTCAAGAGTCTTTGGCTACAGCCAAATTAAAACCCTCATTATTGATGATAATGAGGTCGTTGTAAAGCAAATCGACAATCAAAACACTTTACTTACAATATTGGTTCAAGGAAAAGCAACACTGTACCAAAAGAACAACTCGCTTTTTTATATCCAAAAAAAGGATTCAAAATGGATTCCCATTGAGATCTCAGAAAATAAGATGATCATTCCCGGCATTTTGAACCTGGCCTTTAATGATTGTAGCTCCATAAGGGAAACCATTGCGAGCACCGGTTCTTTCAATAAAAATAATTTGGTAAGCCTTACTGAAACTTATAATTTATGTGATTATAGCGCCGAATTTGAATTAACGGAAAAAGAAATAGCGCAAAGCAACAGGTTTTTATCTGATGTTTTTTGGCTTTATGCAGGTGTAGGTGTTTCAATAAATAATTTGGTTTTTAGTGATACAGAGAAGGCGGTTTTAGTTCCTCAGATGAGTCTGGGTGTGTTGGCTTCTCCCGGGTTTTTGGGTAACTTACAAGATAAACTGTTTTTAGGTTCAGAAGCGTCTTATGGTGTTGCATCATCTCAAAATTTAAATTCCTCAACACAATCACTGGACGTGAGGGTACACTCCTTTGTATATACTATAGATATACAATACAATTTCAATTCCTCAAACCGCTTAGAGCCCTTTATTGGCGGTGGAATTAACTTGCATTCAGACCGTTTTAAAGGTTCGCTTGACGGAGAACGATTTAACAGTCGTGATGGAGGCTTTAACTACAATTTAAAAGCAGGGGTTATGTATGAAATTGGAAAGTACCGACTGGGACTCTCATTCAGGTATATTCCTGAATACACTTCAGATGCTTCCTTTTTAAATTCAGAAGGAGAATTGGCAAAACTGGATTTAAAAAACAATTACTTTATGAGTAAACTGGAGTTTCATTTTTAAAGCTTCATTTATTTTACACTGAGCTTAACGCGCCATTCAAACTCACTGGTAGAAACCACTTCACCTTCTTGATCCTTTCCAATGGAAGTCATCCAAAAAGTGACACCCTGACCTGTGCGAATCGTTTCTTCTATCGCTGAAACTACCTTTTCGCCATCATTACAGGAAAAAGTAATTTTACCGGTCGCTTTTCTGTTGTAATTTCCTTTTTGATTGGCAACCAGCATGGATATTTTCTGATTGCTTTCTTTAATGTGCATCATCACAAGTGCCCCTGTACTTAATTCTGCTGCCATTGCCTGCACGGCAAAATACATCGAGTTAAATGGGTTTTGATTGATCCATCGATGCGTCACTTTAGTGATACACTGGGTTGTTTCAAGTTCTTTTACCCTGACTCCGCAAAAAAATGCAGCAGGTAATTTAAAAAACAGAAAGCTATTGATTTTTTGTGGTGTAATCTTCATGATATGGCTAATTTACTCTATTTCCGGAATATTTGAATTAAAAATTACAAATTATGATTTGTTAATTTTATGTTAATATTTGGTACTATGTTTTGCATAATACCATCTTTTATATATATATTTGCATAGTAATCTAATAGGTATTATATTTTAGCAGAAACCAAAAAGGATTCATTCATCAAAAATCAACGTCATAACGAGGGAATCGTAGTGACATCAAAATCAATCAAAAAATGGGCACACTAGTAAGTATTTTGTTGGCTGTAGTAATGGAGATACTAGCTCCTTCTACTCTTAGTTCCTCAGAAATTAAAGACAACATCAATCGCATTGAGGTTGAAGAAGTTTTACTTTATTTTGAAGAATTGCCAACTGTAACATCAATTAAAAATTGTTAACATGAACATTGAAAACACAAAAGCACAAATGCGCAAAGGTGTACTTGAGTACTGTATCCTTTCCATTTTAAAGGATGGCGAAGCATATACTTCAGACCTACTTGAGACCTTAAAAGATGCAAAAATGCTGGTCGTTGAAGGCACAGTATATCCCCTACTCACGCGATTAAAAAACGCAGGTTTATTAAGCTATCGATGGGAAGAATCCAGCAGTGGACCCCCAAGAAAATATTATGAACTCACTGAAACAGGTAAACTATTTTTAAATGAATTAGACGGAACCTGGGACGAACTTAAACTAGCCGTATCAAAAGTAACACGCCAAAATAAAAAATCATGAACAAAACAGTAAACATAAATTTAGCCGGAACATTTTTCCACATCGATGAAGATGCCTTCGCAAAATTAAATCGATATCTAACTGCTATTAAACGTTCTTTTTCAGACCCTGATGGGCGCGACGAGATTATTAAAGACATCGAAGCGCGCATTGCTGAATTATTTTCTGAAAAGCTAGACACAAACAAGCAGGTAATCACAATAAAAGAACTTGATGAGGTTATTGCGGTAATGGGACAACCTGAAGACTATGCGATAGATGAAGAAATGTTTTCAAACTCAACAAATACCGGAAGTACTGAGCAAAAGAGTGCAAAAGGATATAAAAAGCTATTCAGAGATCCTGACAATAAATATATTGGAGGGGTTTCATCGGGATTAGGACATTACATTGGGCTAGACGCTATTTGGATACGATTAATATGGGTTTTATTAACCATCTTCTCAAGCGGTACTTTTATTTTAATCTATATTATTTTCTGGATTTTGGTTCCGGAAGCAGTTACCACGGCAGATAAACTAACGATGCGTGGAGAACCGGTTAATATTTCCAATATTGAAAGAAAATTCAAAGAAACCTATGACAATGTTGCAGATAAAGTCAAAAATGCCGATTATGATGCTTATGGAAAAAAAATCAAAACAGGTTCTGAATCCTTTTTTGATACCGTGGGTAAGATTCTGTTAGCACTACTCACTGTTTTTGTAAAGTTTATTGGTGTTATTATCATCTTAGTAGCAGCTACAACCTTAATCGGTTTATTTATAGGCTTGTTTATAACAGGGATTTCAGGTTTTTTTGGTAGTTGGTATGCAGAGGCCTTTCAAATTGTAAATGACACCTTAGTTCCCATCTGGTTGTTATCAATTTTGATTTTCCTGGCTATCGCAATTCCCTTTTTCTTCCTTTTTATCCTTGGATTGAAAATTTTGGTTGACAATTTAAAATCAATTGGCAAAGCAGCAAAACTCACCTTGCTTGGCTTATGGTTAATTGCTATTTTTAGTTTGATAAGTATTGGCGTATTACAAGCCGTTGAACATTCCAATGAAGGAAGTGTGATACAAACTGAAGAATTGAATATCAAAACCGGAGATACACTTTATTTGAGAATGAATGCAAATCCACATTATGAAAAAGATGCTTTTAAAAGCAGCGGATTTTCACTCAAATACAATGAAAACGATGAGCAAGTGATTTATTCAAACAATATAAGACTTATTGTAAGATCAACAAAAGACTCTTTGGCCTCTTTAATGGTAAATAAAAAAGCAAATGGACGGGATTATTTAGAAGCAAAAAACAGAGCCGAAGCCATTTCACACAACCTCACATTTGAAGCAAACAATCTTATACTTGACGGATTCTTTATAACATCTGTTGAAGAAAAATACCGTGATCAGGAAATAGAAATTACCTTATATTTGCCCGTGGGAAGTTACCTTTTCGCAGACAACAATACCTATAGTTACCACAGAAATTCTACAAGATATCGGGATATTCTTCTCAATGGACAGGAATCCAAATATCTGGAAATTCAGGATGGCAAAACATTTTGCAATGATTGCTCTGAAAAAAATTCATCTTCCTATTCTAATGACAATACCGATGTAGAATATCATGTTATCGACTGGGATGATGAAAACTGGCAAGAAACCTGGAAAGAAGGAAACCGAATAAAAATTGATAGAGACGGAATTGACATTAATATCACAGATGAACGTGATTCTGTGAGAGTAAAACTAGACAAAAGAGGAATCAAAGTTAAATCTAATTAAAAAAGAAACCTATGAAATTCTTAAAAGTATCATTTTTAGTTTTTATTTTAATAATTGCCAATAGTTGTGTTTTTAATTTACCTTTTGAAAGTATAGAAGGAAATGGTAATGTTATCAAAGACGACAGGATGTTTAAAGAAAAAATTGATGTGGTAAAAGCAAGTAACGGACTTGAAGTTTTTCTTGTTGAATCCTATCTTCAGATTGTTTCGGTAGAAGCTGATGAAAATCTTCAAGAGCATATTATAACAGAACTTATTGATGGAACTCTTTATGTTAAAACTGATAAAAACATAAGAAATGCTAAATCAAAAAAAATAACAATTGCTTTTGTTGAACTTGAAGGATTACAAGCCAGCAGTGGTGCATCAATTAAAAGTCTTTCCAGCATGCTTTCTGATGACTTATATGTAAAGGCAAGTAGTGGTTCACAAATGGACTTGAGTCTTGTTGCTCGAGAACTTATTGCTGAATCCAGCAGTGGTTCAACAATAAACTTAAGGGGGCAGGCAAGAAATTTTAGCTCGAAAGCTTCTAGTGGCAGTTCAATTGATGCCAAGGAATTAGAAAGTATTTATTGTACATCCAAAGCCTCCAGTGGTGCAAATATTACGCTCAATATCATTAGGTCTCTCGATGCAAAAGCCTCTAGTGGTGGTAACATCAAATATTATGGTGAACCCGAAGTGGTCAATCAAAACAAATCCACCTCCGGTAGTGTGAGGAAAATGTAACTAAAACGAGGGTTTAATAAATTGTTAAACCCTCTTATTGATAGATCTGTTAATTAACACCCTCTTTTTCGAGCATTGCAATTCTTTCCTCAAGTTGTAACAGCTTTTCAATTTTATTTTTCAATACCTCGTTTTCCTTTTTTAATTCTTTGAGCGCCTGTACAAATAAGGCATCATAGTCTCCATAAGCTGTCTGGTAAAAACCCTGTGCATCTAAACTTACTTTTTCGGGGAAAAGAGTTTTCAGCTCCTGCGCTATAAATCCATATTGCTTTCCATCAGGTCTTTTGTTTCCGGTAACTTCATCATTCCACTCATAAGTGACTCCATTCATTTGTGTGATTAAATCAAGAGCTGTTTTTCCTTCAATGGTTTGAATGTTCTTTTTGAGACGACGGTCACTATTCGCTACAAATCCCCCTGCTGTGGTTTTTGAAGCCTCTCCGTTAACTTCCAAAGCATTTGTGAGTGGGTTTCTACCTATACCCACAGTTCCGTTAAATCGCAATAAGTTAGTGTCAAACTCTCCATAAATCAATGCGTTATCAAAATCGGCGTCTGAGTTTTCAATGTACAAACGGTCACTGTTTGTCTCAAAATAGCCGGCACGGTTGCCAATAAATACATTGCCTTCAACAGCATTTAAATCATCCTCAAATCCACGCCCTGCTTCCCTGCCTATGATGACATTTCGGGAGCCTGTTATGTTTCGGGCGGCATGATACCCTATCGCTACATTTTCTTGTCCGGTTTCATTCAGCACCAAAGCCTGATAACCTATTACAGAATTGTGTTGACCTGTAGTATTTGTCGCTAGTGCCTGATATCCCAATGCAGTGTTTCTCGATGCTGTGGTGTTATTAAACAGTGCCTGATAACCAATTGCCGTATTTCTTGAGCCGGTAGTATTCAAATACATCGATCTGTTACCAAAAGCAGCATTTTCCTCACCGCTTGTGGTAAAACGCATGGATTCTATTCCAACAGCTGTGCCTGCTCCACCATTTGTCTCACTCATAGCATGATAACCAATTGCTACACTGCGACGGGCATCCGGACCTGTATTTGCCATTGCCCTATATCCTATAGCAACATTGTGTCTGCCCACGGTGGTGCTTTCTAATGCCCGCTCCCCTATTGCGGTATTACCACCCACACCGGATTGTAAGGAGGAAAGAGCCCTGTGGCCCAGTGCCGTATTTTCAGGGGAAACTGAATTGGACGTCAGTGCCTGAAATCCAACCCCTGTATTCCTGTTGTTATTTTCATCATCGTTTTCCCCGGCCTCCATACCTAAAAAAAGGGAAGAACCTGAAATTTCAGATTTACCATCCAATAAATCATCAATGCGCTCTGCACTTGCGGTTAAAAAAGATATCCAGGCTGGAATGCTGTGGTCCCAAAAATAAAGCCCTTTTTCAATGGAACCGTTCCCAGTAACAAACAACAGCATCCCATCTTGATTAACTCCCGGGTTGGTTATTGGGAATTCATCTACCCTAGGTATCAAAATTCCATCTGTTTCAGAAGGGTTTGTGGGGTCAACCGTGAAAATATCCAAACTTGCTTGCGGATTTGTAGTGCCTATACCCACCTGGGCAGTCAAAGTGACACTTAATAAAAACAGAAATAAACCTAAAACTTTATGCATCATGATTAATTTAAATTGAAATTAAAACCAAAGCACAAGAGGTTAAGGAGGTTTAGGGAAGACTTGGAAGTTCAAAACTAGATGATAATTGAATGCTTTTTCTATGGGAATTCATAGAGATTTTAAAATGTGGGAAATCTGTTAGTTATTAGGTTAACTATTTAAAAAAAGCACAGCGGAAATTCCAAGCACAAGGCCAACAAACTCTTTTTTATTTATCATTTCACCATAAAATATCCAGCTTGCAAAAGTGAGTAACACCAGATTCAAGACAACAAATAACGCAGAAGCAACAACAATATTTTTTTGAGTAAAACTATAGGCCAAAAAACTCAATCCCACGATGTAACAAGCCATTCCGGCACCATAAAATGCTTTGGAATTGGTCTCCACCCATTGTTTCATCAAAAGATCTCAAACTGTATCTATAATTACACCTAGAAAAAGTAGAAATACAATATTTGAAAAAAGTTGAGTACTTTGTATTTTGATAGTTTCAATCATTGTTTGAAAATGTTTTGTTTTGCAGTATCAAAATTAAACCTCAACAATAACATACAAGTCTATGATTTCAAACAACTTAAAAAATCTATGAATTCCATTATATTAAGAGTGTGCTTTTAGTTTTTTATAGAAAAACCAACCCATTCATCTTTACCTTGTTCAGTAAATAGATGGAAAAAATATGGTACATCCCTTTTGTCAAAATTTAAATAAGCCTGAAATTGATAAGCACTTCCAACGCTACTGTTTTGCTCAGCCAAGCCAAAAGTTGTATATCCCTTTAGTTCTCCATAGTTCTTTTCAAGAAATTGAAGTTTTTGTTCCAGTAGCCCCTCAATTGCTTGTGGAACTTCCTGCGAGTTTCTTTTTTGATCTAACAATTTAAAATCCTTATTTATAATTGCTGAAGACAATTCATTAAAGACCTTAAACTTATTTTCTACTCCTTTCATAAAGTCAACCTGATAGCTATAACTCGCATTTTTATTTTCTTGAGTTATTAATTCTATATCGATTGTTTTTATACTTTCTTTCTCATTAGCCGTCATTTCCTGATAAGCGAGAAGTGCAATATTTGCAGAGGAAACATTGGGATGTAAAGTGTCTATCATTGAACTGTTTGATACAGTGATTTTAACATATTCTTCATTTGTATCCCGTGTTAATCTTTCCTTATTTACCTGTGCATTGTAAACTTCTGCTATGGTCTTTTTGGATTTTGTTTGTGTGTTGTCTGAGCAGCTAAAAAGCAAAAGAAATGCTGCAACAAATGCTGTTGTTTTCATAAAAATAAAATTTAAAAGTTTGATATTTAGATAATTAATTACTTTAAAAGGTCATATTCAAGGGCCATTTTAACGAGCCCAACGGTGTTTCTGGCTCCTGTTTTTATGAGCATATTTCTGCGATGGGTTTCCACGGTTCCAAAACTGATAAACAGTTTTTCGGAAATCTCCTGAGTGGTACATTCTTCCATAATCAATTTTAGTACATCCTTTTCTCTGCGGGAAAGTTTTGGAAATGAATCGGTAATCTTTTGTTTACTGGTATTGGTTACACTGTTGATAACAATATCATTGACTGTTTCATCCAGGTAAATTTTTCCGTTATAAACAGTTTTTATGGATTGAATAACTTCGTCTTGTCCGGCATTTTTTAACACATAACCTTTGGCTCCGTTACCCAACATGAGTTTAATCAAGCTGCTTTCCTTGTGCATTGAAATAGCTATTACTTTCAGGTTTGGGTAGTCTTTTAAAAGCCTTTTACAGGTTTCAATACCATTGATTCCGGGCATATTAATGTCCATTAAAACAACATCGGGTTGATTGACTGAAATCTTTTCAATAGCCTCTTCACCACTTAAAGCATAATCAATCACTTCAATTTCGCTTTCGTTTTGAAGTAAAAGTTTCAATCCTTCAATAACCATTTTATGATCGTCCACAATAAACACTTTTATTATCATACCGGAATATTTATAGTTATTGTTGTACCTCTTTCGGGCACACTGTCCCATTCAATAGTTCCATCGAGAAATTCTACACGGCTATTGATGCTTTTTAAGCCTAGCCCTCCATTTGTGACGGCTTTCTCATAATTAAAGCCTTTCCCGTCGTCTTCAATGATGAGATGAATTTCATTTTTATGTCCAAAAAGCTGAATAAAAACCGATTTGGCCTCAGCGTGTTTCCTAATGTTTGATAGTACTTCCTGAATCAATCTGTAAATTGTTATCTGTTTTGTCTTCTCGATAGTTTCAGGAAGATGATGTATGTCCAATGTTACCTCATAATCAAGCGAACGCATATATCCGGCTACATCCTCCAGTGCTCCTTCCAATCCAGAAATACTCAATGCATGGGGCATCATATTATGTGAAATACGCCTTACCTCAAGACATGCCTCATCAATGAGATGGTTTGTGCGTTCTGTGATATTTAATTTTTCAAGTTGTTCAATTTCCTTTTGAATGATCGTAAAATGGGCTTTCACATTACTTAACAATCCGCCAAGGCTATCGTGCAAATCTTTGGCAATGCGCAAACGCTCTGCTTCCTGTCCTTCAATCATACTACTCATAGCAAGCAATTTATTTTTTTGAGTGAGTTCCGTAATTTTTTGTTTTTGTATATCTTCTTGTTGTTGAGCGATTGTCTTCTGGTACTGCAAACGCTTTCTGAAAAATAGATAACCCACAATTAAAAATACTGTCAAAGCAATCAAACCATACAAAACAAGGTTCTTTTGCCTGTTCTTTTCTTCAATCTCCAGCTTTTGTTCCAAAAGGAGTTTATCTTTCTTTTCTGCTTCAAATTTTTGGAGGGCTTCTGTTAAATTTCTGTCTTTTTCAATTGAAAAAATAGAGTCCTTTATCAGGTTGTAATCGTAAAATAATAACATAGCGTCCCGGTGCCTATTAACATTGTAATGGGCGTCTATTAAGAAAGGCATCAGGTTGTAGCGTTCCTTCATAAAACCGTTTGTTAAAAACATTGAATAAGCCCTTTTCAGGTAATCTAATGCTTTTTCATCTTCATCTTTTTTCTGAAATAGCCTGCCATAATTACCTATTGTTTTTGCATAATTTAGCACATCTTCTGTTGAGTCAATCTCTATTATTAAGGCTTCATACATGGTCTCTGCCTTTTCCAATTGATTGTTTTCGGCGTAAGCCGCTGCAAGATTAATTTTTGCGGGTTTAAGGTAAATTGCACTTGAAGCATCTTGTAACAAACCCACAGCTTCCTCAAGCAACTGAATTGCTTTTTGTAGCTCTCCATTTTTAGTGTGAATATTACTTCTGTTGATTAACGCAATTCCCATTCTGCGATGATCATTAGCCCGTTTACTCGTTTCATAGGATTTTTCAAAATAAACCAATGATAAAGAATCGCTGATGTTGTTTTCATAAGCCGAAGCGATCCCATTGTATGTTGAACTTAGTCGTGATAACTCATCCTCCTTGGATTCAAAATAGTTTGCGGCCTTGAGATAAAAAGGCAGTGCTTTATCTGGGTTTCCATTGACGACATTGGCATTTCCCATATAAAAATTGGCGATTGCAATTTGTAGCGAATCGCCAATTTGAATTGCCATTTTGAGATATTCTTCCGTATATTTTTCAGATGAAGGCGGGTCTGAATAATACGTAGCCCGGCGCAATTTATTATAAAGATCCATTTTTAAGGTATCTGCTTTTGCAAATCGTAACAGCTGGAGGAGACTATCTTCCGATCGATTTTTTTCAACTTGAGCAGTTATACTCAGAGAAACCCATAAGAATAAAAAGATACATAAAAATAAAGCCGGTTGTTTCATACCTCAGATTACCTGATAGTGATTACTTTTTAAATATAATGATTCTTTTTAAAAGATTAGTCAGCATTGATTCTGTACTTAAATTTATTCCCCACTGATTGGTTTTTCATTGCAACCATAACAATTTTACCTTTTACATTGTTAAGGGTAAACGTTTTGACCTTTCCATTTTTGTCATTTGGGAAGGTGTAGGATTGTAATTGGGTCATCACTCCATCTCTTCCCATAGCACAAATAACAACTCCTGTTTGTGCTCTGCCTTGATACTTATTGATAGTAATTTTCATTTGATGTTTAAAGGAAGGTGGTGTTACAAAAGTACTTGATGTTTGACCCATGATCGTTCCGGTTTCATTGCCTCCATCAACTTCGAGTAGTCTTGGACCAATGGTGGCCCCGCTGTTGTTAACTATCCAGTTCCATGAGTTTTTAACATGTTTTACCTTATTTTTAAATGGTATAAGGCTTATATTGGGTTGCCAGGGGCCAAATTTTTCCCATGTTTTTTCTGCCAGTTTTTTTCCTTGATTGCAGTTTTGTGCCTCTGCCTGAAAATTAAAAGCAAATAAGGCAATGACGATCATTGTGATAATTCTTTTCATAATTATTGAGTTAAATTGTGTTGCCTACTCTTTTTGCTTTTCGGCTTCCGCATTTATAGTTTAATTTATTTTGATTGCTCTTTTGGAATAAAGCTTCCTTTTCCGTTCCAGGTTTGGAAGCCCACGGGCAATCCTTCTTCGAGTTTCAATAATGGCAAAAAGATTTCAGCATCCATTTTTACGGTACTTCCCTGAAGGTTGAGCCCCAGCATACTTCTAAGTTGATTGGCACCCGAGTTACTTACAGTTACAGCAGCATCTACTTGTTCTCTTGTAATTTCCACTCTATTCGCATAAATGTTAGCCCAGCGTTCTGCCATAGGGATTTGAATCAAGGCTGTTTCATTTCCTTCGCTTATGGGGTCAACGTACATGGCTTCATCAAGAATAGCATCTACCCGCATTTCGGCACCACGCTCACTATAATCATATTTTGAATTTCCTGTAAAGAGGTTATTTTTCAATTCGATTTTTGCTCCTTTACTTAAAATCCCACCCATATGGCCAAACCCCAGCACATTGTTTTCAATTTTTGCCGTTAAATACTGATCCAGTGCCAAAGCATCGCCTCCATAGGAAGCAACAGCATCGTGTTTCCAATTGAATAGAGAGGTGTTGTTATAAATATGGAATCTGGGTGTTAAATTAGGGTCACTTCCGGTATATCCGGTGCGGGCATGGATGCCATAACCTGTATTGTTAATAGTGAGATTGTTGCGAATAATGCCTTGTCCTCCCTGAAAAACTCTTACCGAAAGGGCACCTTCTGAAGGTGCCGTGTTCATAACAACACAGTTTTGAACAGCTACATTGGTATATTTACTGGCAACGATTACTATCCCGCCGGAATTGGGTGACGGATTCTCATTTGTTGCAGGATTTGCTTTACGCCTAATCGCCAGACCCTTTTTTTGATGATAGCGGTTTCTGGGGCCGTTATCTATAATAATTCCGTCAACAATAATGGTCCCTCCTTGCGATAACTGTCCGTTTGCCTCGCGCTGCTGATCGGTTCTGATATATATTCTGGGATCGGTTGATTTTTTATAGTCGTTGGTACCGGTAAAAACCGTTTTGTGTTTGTCCCAGGGATCTCTGTATGAAAAGGTTTCATCATAGCCCCCGATAATGGTTATCGGGACATTGATTTCATCAGCTCCACGAGCTCCTTTGCTCATATAGGTGCCACCGGCAATGCGGATAACATCATTGGGTTTTAAATGGTGAATAATATTTCCTAAATCTTTTGCAGGACGCTCTTTGGTACCCAATTGACCTGAGCCGTTGCTTGCACTTACAAACCATTCTCTGCCTTCGTTGGAAAAATTGGGTGAACTATTGGTGTTTTTTTGTGCGTTCATAGTAATGTGTACAAATGCTAAAAGAAGCATACTTAAAAAAAGGGGGGTTGTTTTTTCTTTCATGATTAACTTTTAAAAAATGATTATGGGTTATTTATTTGCTGCAATACCAAATTCAAATCGTTCCGGATTGTTTACATTTCTCACGGTAATGCTTACCACTTTACCTTTTACATCACTGAAGTCAAATTCAAAAGTGTCTGCAACGTTTGATTCATCGATGATAAAATGGGTGAGGTTTTGGGTTTCGCCTTTTGCTGAATGTGAGCAGATAATGATTTCAGTGTTGTCAAGCAAACCCGGATTTGAAAATTCAATGTTTACCGTCTCATCTGAAATCAAAGAGGTAACAAACACCCTTCTTTCGCCTTTCTTAATACGGCCTTTCTTTTCTTTTCCATTAAGGAAAAGTATTTTTGGGGCATCTTTTTTTAAGCTTGACAATCCTATTGAACCCAAAGAGCTTTTCAATTCATTAAAATCATCTGCAATGGCATCAGGATCTGTAAGTGCCTGTTCCAAATTGGCTTTTTCCAAAAGTGAGTTGACAAGACCAAGTTCCTGACTGCATTGCTGAGACGCAACTTGAAAGGTCATACTGAAAATAAGTGCGGTTATGAATAAAAGTGATTTCATTATATTTGAATTTATAAAGCTAAATTAGGTTAGCTTAACAAACTCATTATCAAAGAAATCTAATAGAAAAAAAAATATGGGAATTCATAGAGGGAAGTCATTTACAAATTGAAAGACTTTTTAAAAATCAATTTGTTGTCAAATCTTTTAATAAAATTTCAAAAGCTGTTCTATTCTCTGAAGTATAAAGTATGACTTGTTCCGATTTTCCGTGATAATTTCGTTTAAGGACAGAAGTCATCATTTCTCGTCGTATTGCATGAGAGCTCTTTTCCTTAAAAAGAAGCTCACTAATGGAGTTGATTTTTTTAAAATCGCCTGATGAAATTGGAGCTATTTTATCTGTCCCACCACTGTATATTCCCGATGAACTTTCTTCGGGCTGTATAGCCTTATATTCTATTTCGTTTGCTGTGATGGTATAACGATTGTTGTTTTGATCTGTATATACTAATATCATTTCAGAATTTAAAGATGCACAAGAATTTAAAACAGCGAAAACGTACAAATAAAAACCAATAAAAAAAAGTGTTCTCATATACTTAAACAATTATAACCCCTAAAGTGTTCAAAACCTTTAGGGGCTTTTCCGGAAATCCCCACATTCCCGACTTAAACTTATTTATAACAGCCTTCAAACAAATAGGTGCGGTTTTTCTTTGAGATTAAAAAGGGTCTGGCCATTTCTTTTCCCTTAGCATCAGTAATCTTAAGCTGAACAAACAGTTCATCATTAGACTCTTTCAGTGGGCTTGAGTAAGCTATTTTTAATTGATGTCCGCTTTTGTAAGTATGCAAAACAGTATTCTTTTTTGCTTTAGCAAACTTTTCCTTGATGGCTTTATTGGCATTTTTGCTGTCAAAATATTGAGGTCTTACTTTCGGATTTACCCAACACTTTTTTTTGTTCAATTGATGCAATCGATTTTCTTCTGCTGCATTGGGTTGACTTAATGATTGTCCGGTATCACAAAGGGTGTATTGTGGGGTGTTTATACCATAACCACAAGCAATAATGCTAGAAAGCCACTGGCCTGTATAACAATAAACCTGCTCTGCATAGCTTTGTTCACTGCAGGGGTCTCCTTGCAATTGTTTGCCTACTGCATCTGCTGCTGAAGTAAGTCCATCAGTTGCTGCCGGAGCCGGCACTTCTCCCTCATCAGGAAGACCTGGCTCTTCTGTCTGAGTGTATCCGTTTACACAAATTGAAATGAATACGAAGAACAAAATGGATTTTAGAATTGTTTTCATAAGATTTATTTTTAGTTGATATATTTATTTTTCAAATTTAAACTGAGAACTTCTATTTTATGTCAAAGAATTCCTTGATTGTTAAAATTGTATGAATTCATAGAGCATTAGCAAAACAGGAGTTATGACCAAAGTCATAGTACGTTCAACAGTCTCATTTTATCTTTGTACCTGAAAACAGTACAAATGCAGCACTTAATTCAAAAATACAACGTTCCCGGACCGAGGTACACCAGTTACCCCACTGTGCCTTACTGGAATGAAAATAGTTTTACAACTGAAGACTGGACAAAACGATTGAAAATTCAATATGACCAATACAATGAAAGTGAAGGCATTAGCCTCTACATTCACCTTCCCTTTTGTGAAAGCCTTTGTACTTTTTGCGGGTGCCATAAACGCATTACTAAAAGACATGAAGTTGAGAATCCTTATATTAGTGCCATCCTCAAAGAATGGAATCTTTACCTGCAACTCTTGGAAGATAAACCGTTAATCAGGGAAATCCACTTGGGAGGAGGGACACCCACATTTTTCAGTCCCGAAAACCTAACAAGATTGATAAAAGGAATCCTTAAAGACTCCTTTTTGGCAGAAGAGTATAGTTTTAGCTTTGAAGGACACCCTAACAATACCACAAAAGAACACCTACAGGCACTTTATGATGTTGGATTCAGACGAGTGAGTTATGGGGTGCAGGATTACAATATGGCTGTACAGATAGCAATTCACCGCATTCAACCTTTTGAAAATGTAAAAAAAGTGACAGAATGGGCACGTGAAATAGGCTATACATCGGTGGGACACGACATCATTTTTGGCTTGCCCTATCAGAATTTAAAACATATCAAATACACCATAGAAAAAACCAAAGAGTTAAAACCAGACCGCATTGCCTTTTACAGTTATGCACACGTGCCGTGGATAAAAGGAAATGGTCAACGAGGATTTAGTGAAGAGAACCTTCCCTCCCCGGAACAAAAGCGAGAGCAATATGAGACCGGAAAACGATGGTTGGAAAATATGGGTTATGTTGAAATTGGAATGGATCATTTTGCCTTGCCTGATGACCCTTTGACCCTGGCAATGCAAAAAAAGACCCTGCATCGCAATTTTATGGGATACACCACCACAAAAAACAAAATCATGATTGGTTTGGGTGCTTCTTCCATAAGCGACAGCTGGACGGCTTTTGCACAAAATGAAAAAAATATAGAAGCTTATTACAAACTTTTAGAACAAAATAGATTTCCGGTTTATAGAGGTCATTTACTCTCTCAAGAAGATCAGATTCTAAGAAAACACATTCTCAATTTAATGTGCAATCTGCAAACACAGTGGTCTGTATCTGAAGAAGAAATCATCAATTTTTCAGAAATTAAAGAAAACCTCTATGAAATTGAAAAAGATGGATTGATACATATAAACTCAAATGCTATAATTATACTTGAAAAGGGAAGGCCCTTCGTTAGAAATGTCTGTATGGCATTTGATATTTTATTACAACAAAAACAACCTGAAACACGTTTGTTTTCTATGACTGTTTAACACTTAAAAACCAAAAACTATGAAAAAAATTATTGTTCCCATAGACTTTTCAGATCATTCTGATTATGCCCTTAGAGTTGCGGCAGATATAGCACGCAAAAACAAAGCACAACTTTATCTGCTCCACATGCTTGACATTTCAGAACAAATGATAAGTATTACAGAAGCCACTAAAAGACGGGAATTAATGTTTTTTATGCAGTTGGCTACAAAACGTTTTGAAGAATTTGTGGAACGCGATTATATGAAAGGCATAAAAAGCACCCCAATCATCAAACACTTTAAAGTTTTTGAAGAAATAGATAATGTAGCCAAAGAGGTGAAAGCAGACCTTATTGTGATGGGTTCACAAGGTGCAAGCGGAGTAAAAGGATATTTTGTGGGCTCTAACACTGAAAAGGTAGTGCGCACTTCAGACATTCCTGTTCTGGTTGTTAAATCAAAAGCAAAAGAATTTCATCCAAAAACCATTGTTTTTGCATCCAATTTTGACATTGAAAACCTAAATGCTTTTAAAAATATAAAGCAGTTTGCTGATAGTTATAAAGCTACTTTAAAAATGGTTTATATAAATACCCCAAATGTAAATTTCAAAAATACACTCGAGATAAGAGAACAAATGAGATTGTTCCTGAATAAAACCAGCATTTCAAATAACTCTGAAGATATTTTAATTTTTAATGATTATTCAGTTCCTGATGGCATCATAAATGCAGCTGAGTTGCTGCAAGCAGATATGATTGCCATCCCCACTCACGGTAGAAAAGGCATCAACAAATTGCTCGCCGGAAGTGTTGGGGAAGATCTGGCAAACACCTCTCAAATTCCGGTATTGACAGTGAAGATTTAAGCGCTTTTAGATCCTTAAAAATGCCGGTCAAAAACAGCCGGCATTTTTTATTTTTTAATGACCTTAAAGGATTTCCGGCTTTCGTCAAAAGGGGAATCAATTGTTAAAAAGTAAAGCCCTTTTTCTATTTCAGAAAAGTTGAGTGCTGCACTATCATTGTCTTCAATTCGTTGTGTAATCAACAAAACACCTCTCACATCATAAAGCTTTGCGTGTATGGGAAACGCTTGTACACCATCAATTCTTAAACCCTCTGAAACAGGGTTCGGAAAAACAAAGACCTGTTCAAGAGTGACCTCATTTAACGAAAGTGGAGCATTGAAATAAGTACATAAAACAGCAAACAGGGCTTCTTCAACTGTATAATAAGAACTGGTATTCCCAGACTGATACCCTAAAAAACTACCATTGGTTAAAAAGGAAAAAGCGACCTCACCATCTTCAGAAAAATAAGCATCACTAATCAACCCATAAGCCTCGCCGGGATGGCCTATAAAACTACCCCATTCCGAATTCAGGCAAATTTGATCGTCCTCAGATAAATTGGCATGGTGCACCCCCAGTCCCCATCGGTTAAATAAATCAAAATAATTATCTCCATTACTGCCGTTAAAATCCCATTGGATGGATTTCATTTCTTGTAAAGTTTGCTGTGAAATAATCCCGGGATGAGAAGCGCCCTCA
>TARA_R110002072_G_scaffold84388_8_pt1 | contig 23520 bp, 22 predicted proteins | sample TARA_R110002072 | Tara Oceans TARA_R110002072 (sample SAMEA4397118) | marine metagenome | biome: Polar Biome; feature: [SRF] surface water layer (ENVO:00010504); material: water (ENVO:00002006), including particulate matter (ENVO:01000060) such as... | depth 5 m | reverse complement strand
GCCCTGCAACTCTTCCTCGGTGAACACTTCATTGCCCACCACATTGATATGCTTGATCGCCGCCACAGTACCTTCATCCACATCGATATTGACGGTAACCCTGTTGCGCGGTTCGGGAATAACCTCGGTTTCAATAACGGCGTCATAGCGCCCCTGCAACACATACTGGCGCTGCAATTCGAGTTGCATCCCCTCCAGTGTGGAGCGCTGGAATACCTGGCCGACCGCGAGTCCCGCGCCTTTCAGGCCCTCAAGCAGGGCCTCGGTTTCGATGGCTTTGTTCCCCTCGATATTGATTTCGCTGATGCTGGGCCGCTCCGTGACGACCACGACCAGTACGCTGCCATCCTGACCGATGCGAATATCGTCAAAATTGCCGGTGGCAAACAGGCTGCGTGTGGCAGCCCTGATTGACTGCTCATCCACCGTATCGCCCACAGCGACCGGCAGCGCCGCAAACACCGTCCCCGCGGAAATACGCTGCAGTCCTTCCACGCGAATATCGGAAATGACGAATGTTTGTGAGGCGACGAAAGGTGCGACTAGCAGTAGCACCAGCGCCATTACTCTAGGCATGTATTTAATCAAAGTGTACCCATTCGCCCTGGAAACCGCAGATTGCAGCTATCCATTATGTTTATGTTCACCGCAACCACTACAGGCGTGTGAAGTCGTTGTACAAGGCCAACACCATTATCCCGAGCACCATGAACAGCCCCAGTTGATACCCCACGGCCTGTATCTTCTCAGGTACCGGGCGCCCCGCCAATAGCTCGATTGTATAGAACAACAGATGACCCCCATCGAGCACCGGTATCGGCAACAAATTCAGGATTCCCAGACTGACGCTTAGCAGCGCCAGGAAGCTGATATAGGACTCCAGACCGGATTTGGCAGAAGCGGTCGCCACTTTAGCAATGGTGATAGGTCCACTCAAGTTTTTTGGTGAGATTAGGCCCATCAACATCTTTTTAATCGATTTCAGGGTAAATACGGACATGTCCCAGGTGCGAACTACGCCGGCTCCCAGCGATTCCAGTGGGCCGCGCGAAAACGAGCGCTCCAGTTCCGGCGGCATTTCAGGCATGGCCACGGCGACACCGACACGGCCAAACGCCTCTCCTCCTTCATCGGCGATACTTTCGGGCACGAGGACACCCTGCAAAATATCGCTGCCGCGCTGGTATTCCAGTTCGATGGGCTGGCCGGGGCGAGCCCGGACATAGTCAACCCAGTCCATCCACAAATCCATCGGAACACCGTCGGCACGCAACATCCGGTCTCCCGGCAGCAGGCCTATTGCAGCGGCCGGGCTGCCATCGACAACCTCACTCACTACCGGCGGCACCGGCGGCGTGAACAGCTCAATGCCCAGCCCGCCGAAAAGATCGGGCTGCTCCTGATCCGACAGCCACTGGTCAATGGCCGCCTCGGATTCGTAGATCACGTCAGAGTCCGGGTACTTGACGGCAAACTTGATAGTCCCGGTATCGCCAATACGGTCCAGCAGACGAAAATTAAGCGCCTGCCAGGTCGGCGTCTCGGCGTCGTCAATGGCGATAATCTCCTGACCGGCCTCCAGACCTGCCACCGCCGCTACTGAATCCGGCTCAACGTTGCTGATCAATGGGACATACCCCGACTCACCCGCCATGTACAGGAACCAGTAAGCCACTACCGCCAGCAGCAGATTCGCCAGCGGGCCGGCACCGACAACAGCTATTCTCTGCAGTACCGGCTTGCGGTTAAAGGTGCGGTGCAGGTCGGCGGCGGGGACGTTGCCCTCGCGCTCGTCGAGCATCTTCACATAACCGCCAAGGGGGATCGCAGAAATGCTGTATTCAGTGCCCTGCGCATCGCGCCAGGTATACAGCCGGGTACCAAAGCCGATGGAAAAGCGCAGCACCTGCACACCGCAGCGACGCGCCACCCAGAAGTGGCCGAATTCATGGATCGCAACCAACACCGCGAGGGTGGCGAGCGTCAATGCGATTGTATACAGGAGTTCCATCAGACTTGTTTTACCACTCCGACTGCCTGTTGCAGGTTGGCCAGGAAACGACTCGCGACCTGCCGAGCCTGGGCGTCTGCACTTTCGACCACCGACAGGCTGGTGGGTTCAAGATTATCAACGCGCTCCAGCGTATGCTCTATCACCACGGGGATATCTGTGAAGCGAATCTGCTCGTCGAGAAACGCCGCCACCGCCACTTCATTGGCCGCATTGCATACCGCCATCGCCGTGCCGCCCGCCGCGACCGCCTCCCGCGCCAGGCGCAGGCAGGGAAAACGGCCTTCATCGGGGGACTCGAAATCGAGTCGGGCAGTGGCGATCAGGTCGAGCGGCGGCACTCCTGACTCGAGGCGCTCCGGCCAGCCCAGGCCGTAGGCGATTGCGGTGCGCATATCCGGATTACCCAATTGCGCCAGCACCGAGCCGTCCAGGTACTGCACCATCGAATGAATAATACTCTGCGGATGCACCACCACCTCCACGCGCTGTGGCGCAAGATCGAAAATCCAGCACGCCTCAATAAATTCCAGGCCCTTGTTCATCAAACTGGCCGAATCCACAGAAATCTTGCGCCCCATGGACCAGTTGGGATGCGCACAGGCCTGATCCGGAGTCGCAGCGGCCATTTGCGCGTGAGTCCAGCGGCGGAACGGTCCACCCGATGCTGTCAGCAGTACCTTGCTGACGCCTTTACCTGACGGTGTCGCCTGCGCATCCACGGGCATGCATTGAAAAATGGCGTTGTGTTCGCTGTCGATAGGTAGCAATCGCGCACCGGACTCCCTGACTGCCTGCATCAGCAGGTGCCCACCCATCACCAGAGACTCTTTATTGGCCAGCAGGACGGTTTTTCCTGCACGGGCCGCCGCCAGCGTTGAAGGCAGGCCCGCGGCACCAACAATAGCCGCCATCACCACATCTACCTGCGGAGCGGTGACCACCTCTGCCAGACCGGCCTCCCCCTGCAGTACCTCCGTGGGTGAACCCGGCGGCAATTGCTGACGCAGACGCGTCGCGGCGTCTTCGTCCATCATCACCGCATAGCGGGGTTTGAAGTCCAGGCACTGGGCCAGCAGCGTTTCAACAGAGGAGTGCGCTGCCAGCGCATAGACTTCGAAAAGGTCCGGGTGTCGGCCGATCACATCCAGTGTGCTGGTGCCGATGGAACCGGAGGAACCCAGCACACTGACTGTTCGCCTGGATGCCATCGCGCTCACCAGCCCGCCAACAGCAGGCCAAGGGCAAAGACCGGAGCCGCAGCGCACAAACTGTCAAGACGATCCAGCACGCCACCGTGCCCGGGCAGCAAACTGCCGGAATCTTTTACGCCACTTTCACGCTTGACCATACTCACCGTTAAATCACCGATCACCGAGGCCAGAGAGGTACTGAGAATCACCGCCACCACAGACGCCATACCGATATGCGCGGCACGCTCAGGCAGCAGGTACCACAGCAGTATTGCCAGTAGTGTACAGGCCGCCACGCCACCCCAAAACCCTTCCCAGGTCTTGGCAGGGCTCACCAGCACGGCCAATTTATGCTTGCCAAACCGTTTACCGGAAAAATAGGCCCCGATATCCGCCGCTGCCGCCACGATCACCAGGACCACCATCAACAAACCACCGGGCGGGAAGCTCAGGAGGTAGACTGCAGCCATCCAGCCGGGAACCAGGATCAGCAACCCCATGGCGCTGCGCATAACGACTGCACGCCAGTACACAGCACTGGCAGGATAGGCCTTCACCCACAGTAGTGCGAATGACCACCACAGGCAGGCAAGCCCCAACAGTGGCTGTACCTGCAGCCTCGATGGCTGCTGACCCAACTGGCAGTAGACATAGACCGCCACCATTGCACAAACCACCACAACAACATAGAGGAAGCGAGCAATGGGGTGGCGCCACCCGGCCATATTGGACCACTCCCAGGCTCCCAGCGCGACAAGCACACCAAACAGCAGCGCCAGGCCCGGTATCGGCACATAGGCGATGGCGGCCAAAAACAGGCCAGCCATAATCAGCGCGGTAATAACCCGTTGCTTAAGCATTCATTGGTCCACCCGCGACGAGTCCATCCGGTTCGCGCAGGCCGAAACGCCGCTCTCGCTGGCTGTACTCATCCAGCGCGCGGGCAAATTCGGTTTCGGAAAAATCTGGCCACAGGGTATCGGTAAAATACAACTCCGTATAGGCGAAATGCCACAGCATGAAATTGCTGATGCGTGCATCTCCACCCGTGCGAATACACAGATCAGGCCTCGGCAAATCACTGATGGAGATATTACTGTCGATGAGCTCCGGAGTGATATCCTGCGGCTGCAAAGCCCCTTCCTGCACCTGCCTCGCCAACCGCCGGGCTGCCTGGGCGATATCCCACTGCCCACCGTAATCCACTGCGATCACCACTGTCGCGCCGGTATTGCCGCGAGTCAGCGCCTCCGATTGCTCCATAAGCTTCAGCTGTCGACGACTGAACCGGCAGCGCTCGCCGATGAACCGTATACGGATACCATCCTTGTGCAGCTCCCTGACCTCGTTGCGCAGGTAGCGGGACAACAGCGCCAGCAGGGCGCGTACCTCGGGGAGCGGTCTGCCCCAGTTTTCACTACTGAAGGCAAACAGTGTCAGCACGTCCACACCGTGGTGCTTGCAGGCGCGCAGCACACCCCGCACCGCTTCTACACCTGCCCGGTGCCCCATTGGCCCGGAAATACCTCTGCGTTTGGCCCAGCGGTTATTGCCGTCCATAATGATGGCCACATGGCGCGGAATTACCGCGGATACGCCTTCTTCAGGGGCACGCAAAGTATCGTGGTTAGTCACAGCCGGATGCTATATTTGCATCAGGTCGGCTTCTTTTTCCGCCAACAGTGTTTCAATTCTGGCGACAAAGCTATCGGTCAACTTCTGGACTTCATCCTGGCCGCGTCGCTCATCATCTTCCGAAATTTCTTTTTCCTTGACCATTTCCTTGAGCATCGCCATCGCGTCGCGCCTGGCGTTGCGCACCGAGACCCGGGCGGACTCGGCCTCATTCCTGGCCTGGCGCGTATAGCCCTTGCGGGTCTCTTCGGTCAGCATGGGCATCGGTATGCGAATCACTTCACCTGCAGTCACCGGGTTCAAGCCGAGATCCGACTTGTAAATGGCTTTTTCGACCGCGGGCGTCATGCTTCTATCCCACACTGACAGTGCCAATGTACGCGCATCTTCCACGCTGATATTTGCGACCTGATTCAGCGGCGTATCAGAACCGTAGTACTCGACCCGGATTCCATCCAGCAAGCTCGGGTGCGCTCGCCCTGTGCGTATCTTGTTAAAATTATGGGACAAAGCCTCCAGGCTTTTTTCCATCCTCTCAGCCGCTTCGTCTTTAATATCTTTGATCATACTGAATCTCCTCGATATGCCCGACTATTCGATCAACGTGCCTTCGTCGCCACCTCTGACAATATTCAGCAGCGCCCCGGGCTTCTCCATCTCGAACACGCGAACCGGCATATTGTGGTCACGACACAGGCAGATCGCTGTCAGGTCCATAACTTCCAACTTCTTGTCCAACACTTCATCGTAGCTGAGCCGATCGTACTTCACCGCGTTCGGATCCTTCATCGGATCAGCGGAGTAGACACCGTCAACCTTGGTCGCCTTGAGCACCAGTTCGGCATCCATCTCTATCGCTCGAAGACAGGCTGCTGAATCCGTGGTGAAAAAAGGGTTGCCGGTGCCTGCGGAGAAAATGACCACGTCGCCATTCATGAGGGCGCGGATTGCCTTGCGCCGGTCGTAGTGATCGACCACCCCTGTCATCGGTATCGCAGACATAGCCTGGGTGGCGATATTGGAGCGCTCCAACGCATCTCGCATGGCCAGTGCGTTCATGACAGTGGCCAACATGCCCATGTGATCGCCGGTCACCCTGTCCAACCCGGCCTGTTGCAGGGCCGAGCCACGAAACAGGTTGCCGCCGCCGACAACAAGGCCGACCTGCACCCCTATCCCCACCAATTGACCAATGGCCAGCGCCATTGAATCAAGGATTTTTGGGTCTATACCGAAACTTTCGCTGCCGGTAAGCGCCTCACCACTGAGCTTGAGCAGTATCCGCTTATATTTTTTATCACCTGCCACCTGGGGCATAAAACTCCCTCCAAAAGCTGGGTCGTATCTTACAGGACATCAGGCGATCTCCCTAGTAGCTTCGACTGATATTTCCCGCTCTTTTCATGATTCCCTGGCACGCTGCCACCAATCGTACTATGGCATCAGCGCGCTTTCCGGGGACACAAAAAACGGGGCCTTGGCCCCGTTTTCAATGTGACTGACGCTGCGGCTCAACCTTTTAGCTGTGCGGCAACCTCATCGGCGAAGTCAACTTTCTCAACTTCGATACCCTCACCAACTTCAAAGCGAACAAACGAAATCACTTCTGCGCCAGCACTGGCTACCAGCTTGCCGACCGTGACGTCCGGGTCCTTGACGAAGGCCTGCTCGGTAAGGCTGTTCTCGGCCAGAAACTTCTTGATGCGGCCGCCGATCATTTTCTCAATGATCTCAGCCGGCTTTCCTGACTCCTGTGCCTGTGCCATAAAGATCTCCTTCTCCTTGGCGACCAACTCTTCCGGCATGTCCGCAGCAGATACCACCTGCGGGTTCACGGCCGCGACATGCATGGCGACGTCGCGTGCCAGATCCTGATCGCCACCTTTGAGCTTGACCAGTACAGCGATTCGATTATTGCTGTGCACATAAGAGCCGACAACACCTGACTCAGTATCAACCATTTCGATCCGCCGCACACCGATGTTTTCACCGATTTTCTGCACCAGCGCCTCACGGGCTGACTCCAGATCACCGGACATCAGGGCACCAACATCAGACTCCTTTTTGTCAAAGGCAGTATTCACCACGTTGTCGACAAAACCCAGGAAACCCGCGTCGCGCGCCACGAAATCAGTTTCGCTATTCACTTCCACCAGCACACCGTAGCTGCAGTCGTCAGCAACACGTGCCGCAACCACGCCGTCAGCGGCCGTTCTGCCAGCTTTCTTCGCCGCCTTCATACCGCTGGACTTGCGCAACTCTTCAATGGCCAATTCGACATCGCCGCCGACTGAAGCCAGTGCTTTCTTGCACTCCAGAAGACCCAGTCCTGTGCGCTCGCGCAATTCTTTTACCAGTGCTGCTGACATTGGTACTCCTCCTATTCAATACCAGGGAACCAGGCCCCCAAAAAGAAAACCCCCGGCTGTGATACCAGGGGTGTAAAAACTCCCTGACCGAACAATGGCCAGCGTCAACCCGCGCCGTTTATACCGCGGGGGTTGTCGACTCCGAACCTTCAACTGCAGCGCTTTCGACGACCGCTTCTGCAGGGGTCGCCTCAACTGCAGGCGCTGACTCTTCTTCAACAAATTCATTCTTTGCTACAACCGCCTCACCCGCTTCGCTTCTGCCCTGCAGAGCTGCATCCGCAACAGCTGTCACATACAATTTGACAGCACGGATGGCGTCATCATTACCCGGAATGATGTAATCCACGCCATCGGGGTTGCTGTTGGTGTCGACAATCCCGATCACGGGAATACCGAGCTTGTTCGCTTCACTGATAGCGATGCGCTCGTGATCCACGTCCACGACAAACAGCGCATCGGGCAAGCCGCCCATATCCTTGATTCCGCCAATGCTGCGCTCGAGCTTTTCCATATCCCGGGTGCGCATCAGTGCTTCTTTCTTGGTCAGCCTTTCAAAAGTGCCGTCGCTTTGCTGCGCTTCGAGATCGCGCAGGCGCTTGATGGATGCGCGAATCGTTTTGTAGTTGGTCAGCATGCCACCCAACCAGCGATGGTTGACATAGGGCATGCCCGCGCGCTCCGCCTGCTCTTTGATCACTTTTCCGGCAGCGCGTTTGGTTCCTACGAAGAGAATCTTGTTCTTGTTGCCCGCGAGCCGCGTAACCAGTTCCAGCGCCTCATTAAAGGCCGGCACCGTGTGCTCGAGGTTGATGATATGGATCTTGTTGCGGGCACCGAAGATGTACCGGTCCATTTTTGGATTCCAGTAGCGGGTCTGGTGACCGAAATGAGCGCCCGCCTGAAGCAGGTCACGCATGCTAACTTGCACTTGAGACATAATAGTTACCTTGTATGGGTTAATCCTCCACATATCCCTGACATCAAACCACCCTGGCCTTAGCGGCCGGCTGGCACCCTGATTCAGGTGCTGATATGTGTGTGTCGTTTTGGTTTCACCTGCCGCCCCGCGACGTCGCATTTGCGAAAATACGACCGCTGGCCCGGCAGGAGGCGCGCTTTATACCACAACCAGGACAGGGATAAAAGGGCCGTAACAGAACGCGAGTGGTCGATATTATTCTTTTGCACTGTGGATAGGGTAGACTATCCACCTTTCAGCCCTGCTCCGGGTTGGAAACATTTCTTTTAGCTCAGGTATATCAATAGGTTAGCGATGACAGCATCGATCAAAACAGCAGACGAAATAGACAAGATGCGTGTCGCAGGCCGCCTCACAGCCGAGGTACTGGAAATGATCGTACCCCATGTCCAGGTGGGCGTGACCACCGGGGAATTGGACCACATTTGCCACGAGTATATTACCGCCAGGCAAAATGCCATTCCCGCGCCACTGAACTACCACGGTTTTCCAAGATCCATCTGCACCTCTATCAATGACGTGGTGTGCCACGGCATTCCCTCGGACACCAAAAAATTGAAGGACGGCGATATCGTCAATATCGACGTCACTGTGATCAAGGATGAATACCATGGCGATTCCAGCATCATGGTGCAGGTGGGCAATGTCGCCAGCCACGCAAGCCGCCTGATAGAGGTCACACAGGAGTGCTTGTACCGGGCCATCGAACTGGTAAAGCCCGGGGCCACGCTGGGTGATATCGGGCATGCGATACAGCAGTTGGCGGAAAAGAACTACTACTCCGTCGTTCGCGAGTACTGTGGACACGGGATCGGCAAGGTTTTCCACGAGGAGCCGCAGGTCCTGCACTACGGAAAAAAGGGTACCGGCATGGTGCTGGAGCCCGGCATGACATTCACCATCGAGCCCATGATCAATGCGGGCCGACGCCATACCCGCTTGAACAAGGCAGACGGATGGACTGTCACCACCCGCGACGGCCGCCTGTCAGCGCAGTGGGAACACACCATTCTGGTCACTGAAACAGGCCACGAAGTACTGACTCGTCGCAGTGATGAAATCGGGCTGGGCGCCTGATGCTGGAGAAGAATACATCGCTGCCGCCAGCCATGTTCGAGCCAACGGCGTTCCGGGAGCAGTTGCAGGGCAAGAACGCAATCCAGAAATGCAAGGATGCAATCGCTGCTTCCGCGCGTTACCTGCACCAGCAGTTCCACGCGGGTGCACAAGCGCGAGACCTCATCCGGCTGCGCGCAGCATTTATGGACGAGTTACTGGGTGCACTTTGGGACTGCCAGGACTGGGGGACCTCGCAACTGGCGCTGGTCGCGGTAGGTGGCTATGGGCGCGGCGAGTTGCACCCGCATTCGGATATCGACCTGCTGATCCTGCTGGGCGAGGACTGCGACAGCTGCCGTGACTTGCTGTCCAACTTCCTGACCCTGCTGTGGGATGTCGGCCTGAATATCGGCCACAGTGTTCGCAACGTCAAGGAATGCGTCAAACACGCTGCCGGTGACATCACCATCCTGACCAACCTGATGGAAGCGCGCGTCATTCGGGGCCCAGAGCAGCTGATGCAGCAGGTCCGCGAATTGACAGGACCGGACAAAATGTGGTCAAGCGCGGACTTCTTCCAAGCCAAGCTGGAGGAGCAGACAGCCCGGCACAACAAATTTGCCGATACCGAGTACAACCTCGAACCGAATGTCAAAAGCTCGCCCGGCGGCCTGCGCGACCTGCAGATCATAGGCTGGATCGCTGAGCGCCACTTCGGCGTCGAATCGCTGGAGCAGATTACCGCAAAGGAGTACCTCAACTCGGAAGAAATGGCGATTCTTACCAAGGGGCGAGATTTTATGTGGCAGGTGCGCTACGCACTGCACATGATTACCGATCGCGAGGAGGACCGCCTGCTGTTCGACTACCAGCGCGAACTCGCGGCCCTGTGGGGTTTCAAGGACGGTGACAAACTCGCGGTTGAGCAGTTCATGCAAACCTACTACCGCTGGGCACTGGCACTGAGACAACTGAATGAGGTCCTGATCCAGAATTTCGATCAGGCGATCCTGCACGAGGACAAGGAAGACGATGTCAGCATCCTGAACGAACGGTTCCAGGTTCGAAATGGCTATATTGAAGTTCGCGACAATGAGCTGTTCAGCAAACAGCCCAATGCGTTGCTGGAAGTCTTTCTGTTGTGCGCCCAGCACGAGGAGATCATCGGCATTGCAGCGCCCACCACTCGCCTCATCCGCGACAACCGGCACCTGATAGACGATGACTTCCGCGACGATGAAAAGAACAAAAGCATGTTCCTTGAGATACTGCGCAGCCCGAACAAGATGACGAAGCAACTGCGGCGCATGACCAGTTACGGCATTCTCGGCGATTACCTGCCTGAGTTCGGCCTCATTATGGGCCAGATGCAGCATGATCTCTTCCACACCTACACTGTTGATGCCCACACGCTGGAAGTGATTAAAAATGCCCGTCGCTTCCAGCTTCCGGATATCGAGGATCATTTTCCTGTGTCCAGCCGGGTGGCGCGACGCCTGCGCAAGATTGAGCTGCTGTATATTGCAGCGCTGTACCACGATATCGGCAAGGGGCGCGGCGGCGACCACTCGGAACTGGGCGCTGTCGATGCCGAACGTTTCTGCCAGCGTCACGGACTGGATGAGAAGGACAGTGAGTTGGTGGTGTGGCTGGTACGCAATCACCTGCTGATGTCAGCAGTGTCGCAACGCAAGGATATTTCAGATCCCGAGGTCATCCAGCAGTTCGCTGAGCATGTGCGCGATGAGGAGCATCTGGATTACCTGTTAACGCTGACCGTTGCCGACATCAACGGCACCAACCCCACGCTGTGGAATGCCTGGCGCGGCAGCCTGCTGCGCCAGCTCTACACCGAGACGAGAAGGGCCCTGCGCCGCGGGCTGGACAACCCTGTCGACAAGCATGTGCTGGTGGAACAAGCGCGGCAGGCTTCCAGCGAAATTCTCGAAGGGCGTGGATTTACGCTTGAGGAAGTGGAAGAACTGTGGCGCAGTCGTGGTGAGGACTACTTTCTGCGTGAGCGCACGGAGGATATCGCCTGGCATACAGAGGCTATTGCCGGCCACCGCAACCGCGACATACCGCTGATACTGATTCGTCACACCGCTGAATCCAGTGTCGCCAACACCACACAGATTTTTATTCATGCACGCAGCACCGCACAGTTATTCTCCAGGATTTGTGCCGCGCTGGAGCAACTGGATCTCAGCGTACACGACGCCCGCATCTATGATGCAGCCAACGACATGAGCCTGGATACCTTTTTTGTGCTCGATTCCAGTGGCCAGCCCATCACGGACGACAACGCGCGGCTGGCATACATCAAGGAATATCTCAGCGAAGTCCTGGGCAGTAATGCAGCAAAAGTGGCGATTCCGGAACGGCGCACACCGCGCAAGATGAAATCGTTTTCCATTCCCACAGAAACACGCATCTACGTGGACGAGACCAAGAATGTTTCGGTGCTGGAGGTCTCAACCCCGGACCGGCCAGGCCTACTGGCACGATTGGGGAGAATCTTCGTCTCCTACAATATCGAACTGCAGGCGGCCAAGATCCAGACGCTGGGAGAGCGTGTAGAGGACGTGTTCTTCATCACGGATGATCAACAGCAGGCGATCACCGACACGAAACTGTGCAATGCCCTGCAGCGCACAATTTGCGAAGAACTCGATGAACAGGCGGCCGCGTAGTGCACCCCAATCTTACGCGCCTGGAACCGTACCCCTTCGCCAAACTCAGTCAGTTGTTCGCAGATCTTTCGCCAGCGCCAGGCAAATCACCGATTGCGCTGTCCATCGGTGAACCGCAGCACCAGTCGCCGCGCTTTGTACTGGATGTGATTGCAGAAAACCTGCACCGCATCGCCAACTACCCGACCACCGCAGGCCTGCCTGAATTGCGCAGTGCGATCGCCACCTGGCTAACGTGCCGCTATGCTCTGCCGGCGGTAGATCCCGACAGCCAGGTGCTGCCGGTAAACGGCACGCGCGAAGCACTGTTTTCGTTCGCACAGACTGTAATAGCACCGGGGCCGAATGCGCTGGTGATGAGTCCCAACCCGTTTTACCAGATCTACGAGGGGGCCGCGCTGCTGGCAGGAGCGAGCCCGCACTTTATTAACTGCACGCAGGAATCCGGGTTACTGCCGGACTTTGCCAGTGTCACCGAGGAACAGTGGCAGCAGTGCCAGCTGTTATTTTTGTGCAGTCCCGGCAACCCCACCGGTGCCGTCATGTCGCTGTCGCAATTGCAGGACATTATTCGGCTGGCTCGCCAGCACGACTTTATTATCGCCAGCGATGAGTGCTACTCAGAAATCTACTTCGATGAAGCCGCGCCACCGCCGGGCTTGCTGCAGGCTTGCGCAGCGATGGGTGACAGCGATTTTCATAACTGTGTGGTGTTCCACAGCCTGTCGAAGCGCTCCAACCTGCCAGGTCTGCGCTCGGGCTTTGTCGCCGGTGACGCCGACATTCTGCGTTCTTACTTGCAGTACCGCACGTACCATGGCTGCGCGATGCCGATTCATCATCAACTGGGCAGCATCGCCGCCTGGAGTGACGAGCAACATGTGCAAGCGAACCGCCAGCAGTACCGTGCCAAGTTTGCCGCAGTGCTGGCTGAATTTGACGGCCACCTCGACGTGACGGCTCCGCAGGCCGGCTTTTACCTCTGGCCCCAGACGCCGATCAGCGATACCGAGTTCGCCAGGCAACTCTATGCCGGTGAGAATGTTGTCGTATTGCCGGGCCGCTATCTGGCGCGCGAAGCCGCCGGCATCAACCCCGGGGAGAACCGCGTACGCATGGCGCTGGTAGCCACCATCGAGCAATGTGTCGAGGCTGCGCAGCGTATCGTTCACCGCCTGGGCTTGCTATAGGAACACCCGTGCTGATAGCTGAACGCGCCGCGTACATTCTGCACCGTCTGCAGGAATTGTATCCAGAAACGCCGGTGCCACTGGATCACCGCGATCCGTTCACACTGCTGGTGGCCGTGCTGCTCAGTGCCCAGTGTACCGATGAGCGGGTCAACAAGGTCACTCCGGCACTGTTCGAACTCGCCGATAATCCGGCGGATATGGCGGCGCTTGACGTGTCACAAATCAAGGCCATTATCCAGCCCTGTGGGCTTTCACCGCAGAAATCGAAAGCGATCAAACGGCTCAGTGAGATCCTCCTCGAGGAGCACGGCGGCGAAGTCCCTGCGGATATGGCGGCACTTGAGCGCCTGCCAGGGGTTGGTCACAAGACGGCCAGTGTCGTTATGTCCCAGGCGTTTGGCGTGCCGGCGTTTCCGGTTGACACTCACATCCATCGGCTGGCGCAGCGCTGGGGACTGACACGCGGCAAAAATGTGGTACAGACTGAGCGAGACCTGAAACGGCTGTTTCCTCGTGAGTACTGGAACAAACTGCACCTGCAGATGATTTTCTACGGCCGCCAGTACTGCACCGCGCGCGGCTGTGATGGCCGGGTCTGCGAAATCTGCCGCACTTGCTTCCCGCATCGCAAACACCCGAAAAAGTGCCACAAGCCGTAACGCCGCCCCGATCCGCCAGCAGGTCGACCGAGGTGGTATGTCACCCGTTACAGCGCATTTTCACAGCGGCCAGGCGCGGCAACCGCCAGCCAGTCAGCGCTGCCGTGGGCGCCAGATCAACCCTCCTCGTATGCGGTATCGTCGCTACAATTGCCGCCCCGGCTTTGCTATGCTACGCGGCCGCATTGAACACGCAACATACTGGGATAGTGCTGTGATTACACTGTATGGCATCAAGAACTGCGACACGGTAAAAAAAGCGCGCAAGTGGCTGGATTTGCACAATATTGAGTACCAGTTTCACGACTTTCGTGAGGACGGCCTGGACCGGGATGCAGTGTCGGCCTGGATAGAGGAATTGGGTTGGCAGAACCTGCTGAATCGACGCAGCCAGAGCTGGAAGACGCTCAGTGAAGACGCGCGCGACAACATGAATGACGAAGCGGCTCACAAGGCTGTGCTGGCGCAACCGACGCTGATCAAGCGGCCACTACTGGATACCGGGAAGCAGCGCTACACCGGTTTCTCAGCGGCGAATTACGCTAAAATTTTTAATGCACACACCCTCTGAAGGGGTGGACCTCAGACTGGAGATCGTATGACAGATGGCGCATTTGCCTTTGGCCTGGGTATAGGCACCCGCAACAGCGAGGGAAACTGGCTGGAAGTATTTTTTCCCCAACCCCTATCGCAGCCCTCACAGGCACTGGCGACAGTGTTGGATGATTGTGACAACAACCGGGCACTGAGCCGCGATGAGCTGGCGGCAATGCAGGCGGCGCTCGCCGCTGCAGGTGAGGAGACACAGGCGCAGCTCGCCGCACAGTTACTCGACAGTGTCCGGCCTGTGGTGGCCGTGTTCCTCGGCAGCGACCTGCCGCCGGGCAATGTGCCCGAGGCTTACCTGAAACTGCATCTGCTGTCGCACCGCCTGGTGAAACCGCACGGCACCAACCTCGACGGATTGTTCGGCGCACTGCCCAATGTCGCCTGGACCAACGAGGGAGCGATAGATCTTGAGGAGTTACCTGCACGGCAGCTAGCTGCACGACTGCGTGGCGACGTACTGGAGGTCAGTTGCGTGGACAAATTCCCGAAAATGACCAACTACGTGGTTCCCGGTGGCGTACGTATCGCCCACACAGCGCGCGTGCGTCTGGGTGCCTACCTGGGCGAGGGCACCACCATCATGCATGAGGGGTTCGTCAATTTTAATGCCGGCACCGAGGGCCCTGGCATGATAGAGGGGAGAATCTCCGCGGGTGTCATGGTCGGCACCGGCTCGGACCTGGGGGGCGGATGCTCGACCATCGGTACGCTGTCAGGCGGTGGGAATATCGTCATCTCGGTGGGAGAAAAATGCCTGATCGGCGCCAACGCCGGTATTGGTATTCCGCTCGGTGATCGCTGCACCGTGGAAGCCGGCCTGTTTGTCACTGCCGGTACCAAAGTCACCTTATTGGACGCCGACGGCATGCCAGCGGAAACCGCCAAGGCCCGCGACCTGGCCGGCAAGTCCGACCTGCTGTTCCGCCGCAACTCCAGCACCGGCGCCGTTGAGTGCCTGACCAATCGCAGTGCAGTGGAACTTAACAAGGAATTGCACGCACACAACTGACGTCAACAGCGAGTAAACGACGTGGAAAAAACACTGGAACTCTGTTGCGACCTGATTCGCTGCGCCTCGGTAACGCCCGAGGATGCCGGTACCCAGGCGCTCATGATGGAACGCCTGCGCGCGCTGGGATTCAGCTGTACCGAGCTGCCGTTTGGCGCGGTGAGCAATTTCTGGGCGCAGCGCGGAGAACAGGGGCCGCTGCTGGTCTTTGCCGGGCACACGGATGTTGTCCCCACCGGTCCCCTGGCGCAATGGGACTCACCGCCGTTCGAGCCCACTGTGCGCGACGGCTTGCTCTACGGCCGCGGCAGCGCTGATATGAAGGGCAGCCTCGCGGCGATGCTGGTGGCCTGCGAGGAATTCGTGGCGGAACAGCCGAACCACGCGGGGCGCATTGGTTTCCTGATCACGTCAGATGAGGAGGGCCCGGCCATCGATGGTACCGTCAAGGTGCTCGATTACCTGCGGGCGCAGGATATCTCTATCGACTGGTGTGTGGTGGGCGAACCGTCCAGTTCACACTCACTGGGTGATGTGATCAAGAATGGCCGGCGCGGATCGCTTGGTGCCACCTTGACAATCCGCGGCGTTCAGGGACACATCGCCTACCCTCACCTGGCCGACAACCCCATCCATCGCGCGCTCCCCGCATTGCACGCGCTGGCGTCCGAGGTATGGGACGAGGGCAACGACTTTTTTCCACCCACCTCGATGCAGATTTCGAATATCAACGGCGGTACCGGCGCCACCAATGTCATTCCCGGCGAGTTGCAGGTGGTGTTCAATTTTCGTTTCTCTACCGAGGTCACACACCTCGAACTGCAGGAACGCACGGAAAACATTCTGCAGCAACACGCGCTGGATTACGTCATCGACTGGCAGCTCAGCGGTCAACCTTTCCTGACCTCCAGTGGCGCGCTGGTCGATGCCGCAATCGCAGCGATCGATGACATCACCGGCCACGCCCCCGAGCTCTCAACGGCAGGCGGCACCTCGGACGGTCGCTTTATCGCGCCGACAGGTGCACAGCTGGTGGAGATTGGCCCGGTCAATGCGAGCATCCACAAGCTGAATGAACACGTCATCGCCGCCGACCTGCCGCGGCTGGCAGCGATCTACAAGGGAGTGATGACGCGCCTGCTATTGCACACTGTCTAGTTGCTGCTGCAAGCCGCGTCGGGCAATGTTCTGGTTACGCTCGGAGGGCACCACCAGCACTCGCCCTGAACCCAGTGCATCGAGACTCGCCGCCACCACGGCCTCTGCAGACATCCACATCTGCTCTGGAATCCGGTCCCGATCAAAGCTCTCTTTTGTCATGGAGTCGTGAAACTCTGTGTGGGTAAAACCTGGACATAGCGCCTGCACCTCTATACCACTGGCGGCCAGTTCAACCTGCAGCGCCTGCGAGTAGTAGTTGAGAAACACCTTGGAGGCACCGTACACCGACATACCCTCGCCGGATACGAAAGCGGCCAGCGAGGAGACGTTGACAATCGTACCGCCACCGGCCTCGCGCATGAACGGTATCGCCGCCCGGCACAGTGTGACGCTGGTATCGATATGCAGGTTGATCATCGAGCGCTGGCCTTCAATGGGCAGCGAATCGAAATCTCCCAGCGCACCAAACCCGGCATTGTTGACCAGGATAGTTACCGGCCCTTGCTGGCGTATCGCCTCCATCGTTCTGGCCACACCCTCGATGCTCTCCAGATCAGCCTCCAGGCAGTGCACTTCCACCGTCCCGGCCAGCTCTTCGGCCAGCGCGAGGAGGCGCTCCCTGCGTCTTGCTACCGCGATGATGACGTCACAGCGCGCCGCCAACTGACGGCAGAACTCGGCACCCAGCCCTGAGGATGCGCCGGTGACCAACGCTGTTACTTTTTGTCTGGACATGAAATCTCCCGGTAATGGTTAGAAATAGCGAGCCGTCGCGGCCAGGATCGTCACTGGCGTCGACCGCAACGCGAGCGGCGACAGTTGTTGGTCACTCCAGAGCGCGCTGCACGTAGACATCATAACGCACGGACTTGCCGCTGATAGTATGCGATGCCGACTGCGCGGCGAGAGCGGGCGCTTTGGCAGGGCGCTTCACCACTACCCGGGCCGCACCTTGCTGTAGCGCCCACAGCAACAGCGCATCTGCATCCTGGGGGGCGATGGCACCGTGTAACAGGCGCTGGAACAGCGCCATGGTCTTTTTCACCGCAGCACTTTTACGCCGCGGCGGAAACATCGGGTCGAGGTAGATCACGTCGATCTCCTGTTGTATTTGCCGCTGTGACACTTCTCGCGCATCGCCGGGACAGAACTGCATCCGCGCCACAACGCCCCTCAACCAGGGGTCAGCACTGCCAGCGGCGGCATCCAAGCCGCTGCTCAACAGTTGCGCAATCACCGGCTCGCGCTCGCAGAGCAGCACCTCGCATCCCATATCGGCAAGCACAAAGGCGTCAGTGCCCAACCCTGCCGTCGCATCCAGCACCCGCAGAGTGGATTTCTTCTGCAATCCGACGGCCCTGCCCAGTAATTCACGGGCACCCGCATTGCGGCGATGGCGCATCCCGGCACTACCAAAGTTCACGACAACGGCCCCGGGCGCCCCACGCCCGGTTTGCTGCAGGCGCAGTATCCGGTCTTCGACAATCAGCAGGGCGTCGACTGCGCTGCAGTCTACCGGGTCGATACCTGCGGCCAGCGCAGGCAAGCCGAGTTGCTGTGCCAGTGAGGCCGCATAGTCCTTGTCAGCGGTCGTGGCTGGCAGCAGCGCCAGCTCAAACTGCCCGGATGAGGAGTGCATGGGGGGAGACGACGAGCATCAGTTTCTGTCACGCGCCAGCATTGCCAGCAGGATGCGACAATTTTCCTGGATCGCATCCATATACAGGTGACGTCCCTCGAAGTGGTCGGCGGCATAGCGATGCACGCTGTTGAAATAACCGTCGAGACGTACACTAATCGCGGACCGCATGAACTCTGGTGTCTGGTCCAACAGCTGTTCAGGGGAGCGGTATACAGCGCCCTTGTAACCGGCTTCACTGCCTTCGCCGGCGAGACCGCCGGCGGTAAATTCCTCGTAGAGAAAATCGCGACACTTTTGCACATACTCGACATCGGCCATTTGCGCGATCAGATCCGCGGTGCCCAACAGTTTTCCGAGCAGGTGTTCCTGTTCGTTTGCCACCATCACTTCACGCGGGTCCACCTCGTAGCCGGTAAAATGCATTATCCGCGAACAGGGACCGACCATGTAATCCAGGCCGACACGCGGCAGATAGTCACTGACGAATCGAATGCCGCGGGTGACGTGGACGCGCGTGTACGCCGCGCCATTCTTATGGCGACTGTCGTGTGTTCGCCGGATGTAACCGGAATCGTGGAATAACGCAGCAGCGATACCTGTCAACGCCATTTTCGCACCCAGCCCTTCACCAGGGCTGCAACCGCGCTCGTAACCGTCCAGCAGGCGCGCCATTGCCAGTGTCACATCGAGCACATGCTGGGCATTGTGATAGCGGACATCACAGGCACGGTAACCGGGATAGGAGCCACTGTACAACCGCCTGAAATCACGGAACAGCACTGTCAGCGGTGACAGGTCAAACCCCGGGTAGAGCGCCACCAGGATATCGGTAACGGCATCGGCGACCCTCTCCGGATCTGACACATCTACCGTATTACTGACATCCATGTGGCCCGCTCGCTGAAATTTACCCATATCTAGAGCTCAGTCCTCGGTAATGGTCTTGGTGACGGTTTTCTTGAGCATACCGGCCAAATCGTCAAACAACTCTTCCGCGCTCGGCGCCGCCTCGATGGACTTCTCGGAATGGCTGTCATTCGGCTTCGTCGCAGGACGGCACGGCAATTCCTTCTGGTCCAGGCCCAGCGACAACTTCCTGCCAGCCAGGTCAATTTCAATCTGCAGGTTGTAGGCACAGCGCGACATCCCGTGTTTATCGACGATGCGAAAACGCCGTGGCCGCAGCTCGCCGTCGCCATCCAGACCTTCCGTCAGACTGCAGGAGATTGCATCAATGCTCTTGCCGGATAGCAGGATACCTTCCAGTGCCGGCAGCATGCGGCTGCAGGCATTGACGAACGTAACCGCAGACACCGCACTAATGGATTTGACCGTACTGGACCCCCATCGCGCAGGTTCACAGTGGAAATCCCCGATCAGCACCTGGTTCGGCTGCGCCAGATCAAGCATTCGCGCCAGATCGATAGTGACATCGCCAACAATGTAACTGAACACCGAGGGGTTGACGCCCTCGGCCTGGTATAACTCGTAGTGCCCGGCAATGTGATAACCGGTGCGAATAACCGGCACGGTATGCCCTTTGGATGCCACCTGGGCCACGGTGTTATCGGCCACAACGAGCAGCATGAAGACGAACAGGTCCTGGTTGGCACTGGGGCTGAAATCGCGATTCCAGACGTAGTAGCCATCGCCCGTGGTGGTGCGCGCAAAATTGATTTCAATGCCCTGGGACAGCAATTTGTTGTAGGCAGAGTTCATCGAGTAGGACAGACTGTTCAGCTGGCTCGCCTGCTCGAACGGCGTGTAGAGCGAGAAGTCGACGATGTCGAACAGGATAACAGCCCTGTTCTCGACATAACTGAGACCGTAGCGCTTGATGACATTTTCGACGGCTTCCAGCACCTGGGGCTCCTCGGACAGCGCCGAGTCAAGTTTGATAAACGTCGGGGAGACATCCAGGCGTGCACTGATGGCGAACAGGTCCTCGCGCGTTTTGCGTCGCTCGCCCGAAATCAACTCACGAATGAAGGCCTCGTTGGCCTTGCTCTCCTCGGCGGAGATTTCACCGTCGGCGCAGTAGTTGCCCAGAAAATAGTGCGGCACGAAAATAACCAGCACACCGCGCTGATCAGAACTCCAGCACAACACGATATTTTGACCCATTCGCCACTGCCTGCGCAGCGTAGTCTCCAGCGCCTTGAGATTGCCGCGCTGGACAATACTGATGGCATTGGCCGTCTCAGTGTTATCGCCCGCACCCTTCCCCTCGCCGGCCAGTTGCCCTGACCCACCTTTGTCACTGGAACTTGGCATGCTGAAATAGGCCTCCATGGACTGAAAGTTGTAGTGAAGTAGATCACGACTACTGGCATTATAGGGGTCTGTTGGCGTGCTAGCCACGTCTGAGCGATTCGATCCCGTCACATTTCGTGGTTCCATGGTCAAGAAGGAGCACCTGTCATGCCCCACCGTCTGGTTTGCCTGTCCATTGTTTCAGCGTGTTTCCTGCTCAGCGCCTGCCAGGGCTATGACGTCAAGGTGAATGACAAGGTTGTCTACGCGCCCAAACCCCTGTTCAGCGACTTCACCGTGCCCGACCCGGGATTGAACAGCTGCCTCGAGCAGGCCATCAATGATGGCGTCATCACCGGTGCGCCACAGCTGACCACACTCGATTGCAGTTTCGCGGGTATCGAAAGCCTTGAGGGCCTCTCTACATTCAGCGGTCTCACCGTGTTGCGATTGTCGGCCAACAAGGTACGCAACCTGGTCGAACTCGCCACCCTCACACGGCTGGAGGCCGTCTACCTTGACGACAACGAGGTTATCGACCCGGTGCCGCTCGGCCAATTGCCCTCACTGCGCCACCTGGATCTTTCCGGCAACCCCAAACTCCAGTGTCCACGCCCGGGCAGCCTCGCTCAGGTGACAACCATTATTCTGCCAAAGCACTGCCAATGACATTGCAGCCTTCTTAATACCACCTGAAAAAGCCCGATGACGCAGGCTAACGCAAGCTGTGTTGGCAGAGAAGCCCGGCTCGACATTAGCCTGCAGGAACGAGAAGGAATTCACAGTTCTGGCAAAAAGGCACGGTCGCAGCGCGAGACGCGCGGTGTCAGGTTGCGGCCAGGTCAAGCCAGTCAAACCCACCGGATTGCTCCGCAAAAATCACCCTGTCGAGGCTGTCCAGCACCGACAGCAGGGCGCTCTCGGCCTGCAACCGGCTATTGTTCTTTTCACTGATATGGGCCACCACCACATGACGCAACTGCGCGCCATCGATTTGCCGCAGCAGGTCGGCCGCCTGCTGGTTGTTGAGGTGCCCCCAATCGCCTCCGACACGGCGCTTCAGGTGCGCAGGGTATGGCCCCTCCATCAGCATCGGGAGATCGTGATTGAATTCCAGCAACAGGCTCTGGCAGCTGCGGAAATTGTCGATGACATGAGGCGTGACACTGCCCAGATCAGTGAGCACGCCCAGTGTGTGCTCACCACAGCTGAGCCGGTACTGGCAAGGTTCCACTGCATCATGGGGCACAGCCACCGCCTTGATGGACAGCTCACCGATAACCACCGTGTCCTCGCAGTTAAACAGGCGCTGCTGGTAACCGCCATCACAGCGGCCGGTGCTGTAGGTACCGTGGGTCAGGTAGACAGGTATCTGGAATTTGCGGGACAGCGCGGCGACGCCGCTGCTGTGATCCGAGTGCTCGTGGGTAACGAGTATGGCATCCAGTTGCCGGGGATCGATGTTAAGGCGCGCCAGACGGCGGACGGTTTCTCGCACGGAGAAGCCGCAGTCGATCATTACCAGCGTATCGCCGGTTCGAACCAGCGTGGCGTTGCCCTTGCTGCCGGAACCCAGGGAAGCGAATTGCACTTGCTAGTACTCCGACCCTGCCATTAGCGCTCAGTCAATATTGCCCTTGATCATCGACAGCAATTGCTGGCCATCGCGATTATCAAAGGGGAAGCTCCCATCCTGCGGCCGCAGGTGGATGCTCACTGCATCTTTCGATAGCGTTTCCACCGTGACAACAAATGCCTCCCCGACCATGGGTTTGTCGTCGTCGCTGTTCCACAGTGAACCCCACCAGCCCTGTTCCTTTGCCTCGGCTTCACCGGTGAAAAGCACGTAGTAGGTGCCGCTGCTGCGATCCTTGTCCGTTATTTGGAATGAGGCTTCCTCCAACGCGCGGCCCAGTGAGGCCCAGGCGCGATCATAAGGCAGTTCGAGCTGCAGATAGCTGGTGCCGTCGGGTGTTTCCAGCATAGAGATTCTGCCGCCGGCACTGATACCCTGCTCCGCGATCATGGAGACCGGCGCCGAATCGGCGCTGTCAGCCATGAATTGCGCAACGGCTCTGAGCATTTCTGCCGCCTGCGCGGGGTCATCGGATTTCTCGGGCCAGACAGTGCTCCCGCCTGTCTGCTGCATCTGCAATACATGCAGTTCACTGGTGCCGCGCTGAACACCCTGCTCTATGCGAAAGCGGAATCGGCTCGCCAGCGGCTCACCTTCCACGGTCAACCAGTTGGTTTCCATGATGCCGGCCTGGGCATCGGCGCGCGCGACCTGCATCCCGGAGGCCGACATGAAATTGCGCACCTGCGGCCACACCTGTCCGGGAGCAATGCCGATCAGCGCCCAACTGGCGTCGCCCAGTTTCTGGATGCGAACCACATCGGCACCCGCGCCGGCAGAGAGTGGCGTCGGCCTGGGCACTTCAAACTCCCCCTGCGACAGGAATTTATCCTCTACCGGCGGAATAACATAGATCTCACGCAGCGGCACGCTATCCATGCCTGCGGGCACTGTAATCGGCGGTGTTTCCGGTGCCGATTTGTAGTCTTCAGAGCGGTCGCGAAACACGCCTTCATCGCCAAAAATATAGCCGCATCCCGAGGTCGAGAACACCAGGGAGCAGACCAGCGCAATTTGCACGACATTGTTTCGCATAACCATCAAACTCCTGCAGACTCAAGGGCATCAATAACCTGGGCATGATAACGCTCATCCAGGGTCGTCAGGGGCAGGCGAATCCCCTCCCCGATCAGGCCGCGCTGGCACAGTGCCCACTTGACAGGAATCGGGTTCGGCTCCAGAAACAGCGCCTTGTTCAGCGGCGTCAGGCGATTGTTTATCGCCTCTGCCCCGACCCGGTCTCCCGCCAGCGCCAGTGCACAAAGTTGCGCCATCAGCGCGGGCGCCACATTGGCCGTTACCGAGATATTGCCATTGCCGCCGGCGAGTATTAATTCCATCGCTGTGGCATCATCGCCGGAGTAAACAGCGAGCGAGTCACCACTGCGCTGGATCAAATCCACCCCGCGCTCACGC
>TARA_R110002072_G_scaffold41023_2_pt1 | contig 23559 bp, 16 predicted proteins | sample TARA_R110002072 | Tara Oceans TARA_R110002072 (sample SAMEA4397118) | marine metagenome | biome: Polar Biome; feature: [SRF] surface water layer (ENVO:00010504); material: water (ENVO:00002006), including particulate matter (ENVO:01000060) such as... | depth 5 m | reverse complement strand
CCGCCACGACACCCGTGCGCTCCGGACCACGGTATTGCGGCCAGTCTTGGCTTTGAGGGACCGCAAGAAGAGATGCGCACAGCAAAGGAAGCATGATGCAAAGGATAGAGAGAACCGCCCATACGGCAATCTTGACCCGTTCAACCGACATCCCTGACAAGGCGTGACCGAGCAGGCGGAAACTTCGCAACCAATACAGGTGCTTCGGGTGACAACACTTCCAAAGCACCTGAACCCGCCTACTGGTGTTCGAACAGCGCAACCGGAGAGTAGTGAGTGCTCTTGCTGCCAGTAGTCACCACCGTGGGCACTCCCGAAGTCGAAACGATTGTCGTGCGCGGGCGGATGCCGGTCAGCACGTGGCCGGCATTCGAGGCGACGACCTGGCCCGGCGAAAAGAAGTCGAGGAACAGCGCTTGCGACGAAATCAGGTAGTTGCCCCACAGGTTGTTGTTGGGGATCGAGAACTGCCAACTGTCCGCGCCGCTGCTGCTGGTCGCGCCACTGAGGATCGCAAATCCGGTCGGGTTGACCTGGCCCTGACAGAGCGGGCTGATGCCGTTGAAGATCGGGGCCAGGCTGTACGGAGGCACGATGCCAGAACCTAGGCCAACCACCAAGAACGCCGGCGCGTTGGTGGGACCTGCCGTGACCGACGTCGAGAAGCTCAGCCCGGGCCGCGTCGGCGGAATCGAGATGACGGGCGGACCGCCACCGGCGTGCTGGCAACCGGCAACCCCATAGGTCACGGTCGAAACGTAGTCGGCACGATCCAGTCGGTAGGTGAACGGGGAACCGCCACCACTCGTGCCAAACACCCGGTATTCGACGACCAGGTTGCGACCGTTCGGCACGTAGGCGAACGGCGCGGTCAGGTCGATGTAGAACTCACCGTTCGTCAACGGTGCGGCTGCGTCCCGCAAGTCGGGCAACACGAACAACGCTGGGCCAAACACCGTGACCGGTGGCGACTCGTAGTTGTTGTCGAAGTTGGTGGTCATGGATTGGTGATCTTCGTTGGACCACCCCATACGAATCTCAAGCTGCAACGAACGACCAAGGTCGAGCTGCGTCGTCGTGCCGTCTTCTCGGAAACCGAGCCGAGTGATCTGGTTGCCACTCGGGATCGCGACGTCGATCGCGTCATACAGGCACTGCACACGGGATGTCCCGCGCGCCAGTGGCAGGTTGGGTGAGTTGAACGGCCCTTCGGGAACGGCCGTGTAGTCAGGTGGAAAGATGGCGTTGTTTTGTGCAGCAACCGTTCCGGCAACTGACAGCACGACGCCCAGAGCGATGGGTAGTTTGTTCATAGGGATTGGACCTCGCTCGAAGCAGCGAGAGCCGCCCAGCAAACGTGCGCGCCATTCTCAAAATCAGTGATCGCCACGGTCCCCAAGGCCCATTCGCAGCCCGGATCAACTCCAGTGAGACCAGCCCCTGCGCGAAGCAACAACAGCCACGCCCCAGCCTCAGTAAGGCCCTTCTACTTACGCGCGGCAGGCAACGCCTCAAGCTGCTCCTGCCAGGCCTCTTGGCCGGCATCGTCCCCCGCAGCTTGGCACAAATCGACCATCAGCTGCATGGCTGCGACCAACCGTCGACGACTGCGCGACGTCGGTCGACCATCGAACGATGCCCGGTAGCCTGCGATCACTTCGCGTTGTATCGCAGCGGCATCCTTGGCTTCGCCAAACTCGCTTTCTGCCGTCACCAAGGTTCGCAACGAATTGCTTCGCATCACCGCGACCATGACGCCGTCTGCATCGACGATGGATGCGGCCGGTGACACTGTCTTAGCGAGAATGCTGCGAACACGTGCGACGAAGCGGTCGCGCCATGCTGGCGTATCGCCCGCAATCCGAGCCGCTTGCAATGCCGCTTTGGCCATCGTGTCGCGGCCAATCCAATCGTCATCGGCATCGTCCGCATGCGCGAGGTACGCATCGATGTGCTGCATCACTCTAGGGAACTGGCGAGTGCTCGTGTCGATCTGGATCTGCAGCAGCAACATGTCACGCCGCACCGCCGCCATGCCTTCCAAGTCGCCGATCTTGCCGGCCAATTCGTCATACGCCTGCATGGCGCTCGCCAAGATTGGCTTCGCTTCGCGGACACGTCCGAGGCGAATCAGGCTTCGGACCAGGAGTTTCTTGGCGTCCATCACTTGCGATGCGAAGATCACCGTTCCCGGTTCCTCAACCAGCAGACGCTCGTAGAACACGACCGCTTCCTGCTGTGCTTCGACGGCTTGCTCATACTCACCCTGGAGTTCGGCTACGACGCCGCGCAACGAAGCGAACTCGGCACGCAACTCCAACCATGCGTTGGACTCCGCCTCGGCCAATACAAGCAGTGACTTCTGCCCGGCAGTGAGAGCTTCCGTTGCAAGTTCGGCATCGAAGGGCATTCCGTAGCCGGTGCGGGCGACGCAGTGCTGGGCCAGATGCACCGCAACGCGTGCCACCTGTTCGTGGTAGTGCGCAACATCTGGATGCTCGGTCACCAGTCTTACGAACAGCGTTCGCGCCTCGACGAGATCCGATTTGGTTTCTTCAAACTGCCCCATGCGACCCGCGGCCAACGCTCGGTTGATCAACACGACTCCCAAGCCACTTGCGTGTGACGGCATGCCTGGAAAATCTCGCATCAGGCTGCGCCGGAACTCGACGACCGGAGCCAAAGCGCCAGCTACCCGGTCAAACTTGTCGGTTCGATACCAGACGGCCGCCAACTGTTCAATCGCAGTTGAGTATGGCGCCCGACGGACCGCATCCGGCACTTGCGCCAGCACCGAGCGCACGAGCGCTTGCAGTCGGTCGGCGGTCGCTACGGCTTCTTCGTGTTCGCCAATTTGGATGCAGAACCTTGCGTGGTATGCGAGCACCATCAACGCCCCAGGTGGCAAAGCATCCCCGCGCTGGGCTGCATCAAACAACGGCTGCAGCAAGTCAAGCGCACGGACAAACAGGGTTCGCGCCGCCTCGGCATCGCGTCCGGCCACACCTCCCGCACATCGAGCCCAAATGCCTGCCGCCAGCAAGCGCTGCTCATCGGTCGGGCTGCCCGCGACCATCTGCTCGGCCCCACGACTGGCCTCATCCATCAACTGCGTGACGTTTTCGGCGGGATGTCCCAGCACTTCGATCCAGCTGGCCTTGGCAAACGCCAGCGACACTTCGAGGTGGCGAGCATCTTCCAGTGCTTGCTGGCTGCGCTCGGTCGGGGTGAGTTCGGCGAGCAAGGCGCTGGCCTCGTCTGCCCGCGCGACCGCTTGCTCGAATTGCGCCAATTGCGCGTGCACCTTGCCGAGTACTGCCAGCACGCGCGCCGTACGCAGATGCAGCCGCGTATCGCTCGTATGACTGGCCAGACGGCGTTGCAACTGCAAGGCCTCGGCGAGCAACTGCCGCCGCACATCTTCCATGTGCGGTACGACATGCAGATCTTCGTCGCCAACCTGCACCATACGCTCGACCGCCGCCAACGCGACCTCAAGGCTCTCGGCAGACTGCTCGGCCTTTCTCGAGGCCTCACCGTAGAACGTCAGGCTCGCCGACAAACCGCCAAGCAACGCGATCAGCACTGCGGCGATCGCGCCAACCTGGAGGCGGTTGCGGCGCAAAAACTTCGACCACTGGTACCACGTGCTGCGTGGCCCCGCGATCACTGGTTCGTGCTGCAAGTAGCGCCGCAGATCGCCCGCCATGTCAGCCGTCATGCCGTAGCGGCGATTGCGATCGGTCTCGGTTGCCCGTTGCACGATCCAATCGAGTTCGCCGGTGAGCGCTCGCACCAACGACGGCACACTGGTTTGGCGTTGCTTGGCGAGCATCTCCGCCGCCGCAGGCTGTGCTGAGGCCAGGGCCTTTACCGAAGCGCTAGGCAATGGCGGCGTTTCCTGCTGCAGCATCTGCAGCAATTGCGCCATGTCTGCACGACGCATTCGCTCGCTCGAGAACGGCAGATTGCCGCTGAGCAGTTCATAGAGAACGACGCCAAGTGCGTGCACGTCGGTGCGCGTGTCGACATCGACTTCGCTGGCCGCCTGCTCCGGACTCATGTATTCCGGAGTGCCAACCAAGCGCCCGCGACCGGTCAGCAGCGTGACGTCGAGCAGTCGTGGCCCGAGCGACTTGGCGACCCCAAAGTCAATGACGGTCGGCCACGGTCGCCCATCGCGATCGCTGACCAGGATGTTGGAAGGCTTCAAATCGCGATGCAGAATGCCCTTCTGATGAGCTGCATGCACAGCATCGCAAACGCGTGCCATCAACTCGACGCGCTGCCGCAAATCGAGCCGCCGTTCGTCGCAGTAGCGAGTAATTGGCTGGCCCGACACGTAGTCCATGCATAGGTAGGGTCGGCCGTCACTGGTGACTCCGGCGTCCAATGCGCGAGCGACGTTGGGATGATCGAGCAGAGCCAACATCTGGCGTTCGATCGCAAACCGAGCGAGCACTTCACGCGAGTCCATGCCGGGACGGATCACCTTGATCGCGACTTGCCGACGCATTGGCTCACCCTGCTCGGCAAGGTACACCGACCCAACGGCACCGCTACCGAGTCGCCGCAACACCCGATAGGGACCCAGCTGTTCCGGCTCGGGCGCTGGCGGGGCCAACAAGCCCGCATCACGCAGTGCCAACAACTGGGTCCGGGCTTCGTCGGCCAGCCCGGCATTGGCTTCCAGCAGGCGATCCACTGCCTCGTCGCCACCCTGCTCAAACGCCAGGATGCAGCGTGTGACCAGGTCGGGCAGCGCGTCGCCGTCCTCGGCTTCGTGACGAAACGGTGTCATGGCAGGCGCAATAGCGTAGCGCCTGTCGACGTTCAGTTCGTCATCCCCTGCGGTCAAGGCTTCGGCACTCCCAGGCTTGCCGCGAGTCGCGCCAACCCTCGTGCCGCCAAACTTCGAACCGCCGGCACCGTCACTCCCAATTGGCGCGCAATCTCGGGATACGAGACTCCCCCTATTCGACTCAGCATGACCGCTTCACTCTGGTTGTGAGGCAATTCACGGATGGCAGCTTCAACCCGGTCGAGCTCTTCGCGGGCTGCGAACGAGCGCGATGGCGTGATCAATTCGGCACAGCCAGCCAGCAAATCGCGCGACTCGCCAGCGTCCAGGCGTTCGACTTCGCGCTGCGGATCGCGCATCGCCATGCGATGGTAACGTGCCCGGTCGACGATTTTGCGTGATGCCTGCAGAAACAAGAACGCACGAAACGACTCGTCGCTACGAAACGTCAACTCGGCCTGGTCCCGCAACACCTCGCGACACACCGACTGTGCCAGATCGTGAATCGATTCACGTGCCGCCAACGCACTGCCGACGCGAGCGCGCAGAAACGCGATCAGCATGGGTAGGTTGCGCTCAAACAACTCATCGAGCTTGCGATCCTGTGCTGCGGAGCGTTTCGGTTGCGATTCGTCTGGGGTGGTCAAGGGTTCGGGTGTGTGAGTGGATGAGCCAAGGTCTCCAGCGAGGAGACAGCATATCGCACGCTAAGCGACAACGTCGGTCGCGCACGCCACTGGCAGCAGCGAGAGCACGAACCGATTGCATCGCACAAATCCGGGAATCGTGCATTCTTCACTTCGGCCCCGTGATTCCGTTGGCATCGGATGCAGCGTGCGTGCCCACCGTCAGGTGCCCCACCGCCCGCGAACTGATCCGTTGGGGGGATCGTCGCTGCTGCCAGCAAGACGGTTGGCGCGACTCGAGCCAGCGAACTCTGAGCACCCTCTACATCACCGCACGGAGCCCCGCCAGCCCTACGGGTCGCGCTTGGTGAGCCCGGCTACGATCACGAAGCCGGCACTCCCACGTATTCTTCCAGCACTTCCAGCAACCGGCGTTTGGCCAGTGGCTTGGTGAGGAAGTCATCCATTCCGGCTGCCAGGCATTCACGGCGATTGTCTTCCAAGACACTGGCAGTAAGCGCCACGATCGGCACGTCGTGTTGTCGCACCGACGAGTCGGCCGCACGGATCGTGCGGGCTGCTTGCGGCCCGTCCATGATCGGCATCTGCATGTCTAGCAATACCAGGTCGTAGTCGTGCCGGGACAGGATCGCGATGGCCTTCTCGCCGTCATCCGCGACGTCGACATGAACTTGCAAGCGTCGCAGCATGGCGCTGACAACGTGTTGGTTGATCCGGTTGTCATCGACAACGAGCACGCGGGCGCCGGGGAATCCAGGAACGACGGCGGCCGGCTGCGGGCTGATCAGGGGTGCAGCCGGGCCACCTCGCCGGGCGTGCAAATGCATCGTGCGCTCGAGGTTCTCGACTCGCAACGGCAACGAAAGACGCGAGTGATGCGCGATGCCGGTCGCCGGACTGTTCCGGCTAGCCTGCGATTCGAGCCAGCAAACGGAGTTTCCGCGGCGCGAGATCTCGGCGTGCAGATGATCGCTCTGCTCCATCTGCAACCGCAAGCCGGTGTCCATCATCAATAGCGGCGGCCGTTCGTGCTCCGCAACGCGCCGCAGACATTGAGCCAGCGCGTCGAGGTCGCCGATTTCCTGGAACGGCGTGCCCCAAGACCGCAGCCAGGCGGCGATGGCGGCGCGCTGCTGCGGTTGTTGACATGCCAGCAACACCGGAATTTCCGGCAGACAAGCATCCCGGGCACGACTGGCCGAACGCGGACCTTGCAGCGGCACTTCCAGCATGAACGTCGTGCCACGCCCAACGGTACTGACCACTCGAACGTCGCCCTGCATCAAGCGCGCCAGCGATCGTGAGATCGCCAGCCCGAGTCCCGTGCCGCCGTAGCGTCGCGTCGTCGAAGAATCCGCCTGCTCAAACGGCCGGAACAGTTTCGGCAGGGAATCGCTCGCGATACCAACGCCGCTGTCCTCGATCGCAAAGACGATTCGTGGCGCCGCGGTTCCGGTCGTCGTCACGGCAATGCGCACGAAGCCATCGCTGGTGAACTTGATCGCGTTGCTACAAAGGTTGACGAGGACCTGGCGCAAGCGAGTTGGATCTCCCGAAATGGTGGCAGGAGTCGCTGGATCGATGGCACAGACCAGGTCCAGCCCCTTCTGATGAGCAGTGACGGCAAACAACTCGGCGACATCCTGGACCAATTCGATCACTCCAAACTCGATATCCTCCAAGGTCATGTGACCACCCTCAATCTTGGATTGGTCGAGGATGTCATCGAGCAAGCCCATCAGACCTTCGGCGCTGCTGCGAGCGGTGCGCGCGTAGTCACTGAGCGGATCGGGTAGTTCCGAGTCGACTAGAATCTGTGTCATGCCCAACACACCGTTCATGGGTGTGCGGATCTCATGACTCATCATCGCCAAGAAGTTGCTCTTGGCTTGGGTCGCAGCTTCCGCCACTTGCTTGGCTTGTTGTAGGTCCGAGTTCAGCCGCGTGAGACGCGTCGAACTCTGGATCAAGCGCAGCAGGATTGCCAACAACACCAGCGTCGCGCCGAACCCCGCCAGGCGAATGCTGCTGGCCATCGAACTCTCAACCACATCGTCCGGCCTCAGTCGCAGCATCCAGCTGCCGCCAGGAATGGTGATGGCAATGCTCGCCAGCCCGGTTGTGGGAAGGGTTGCAGGGTCGCCATACACTGCCTTGCCAGATGCTCCCGAAGCATCGGCTCCGACAATCACGGCATTGCGGAACTCTGGGTTCTTGAACTCTGTTTGCTGCCACAGTCGGGCGCAGTCGAGCACGGTGCTTACGATGCCCCAATACTCGCCCGACGCAAGGAACACGGGCGTGCGATAAATCAGCCCTTGGCCCCCTTGGACCAGATCGATCGGTCCGGCGAGGAATGGCTTACGCGTGGCGATGACGCGAGCGATGCCGGGCCACTGCTTGGCGTTGTCTGGATAATAGAGGCCGATCGCTGACTCGTTGCCTTCGAGTGGCTCGCAGAAGGTCAGGCGATTGCCTGGCGCGATGCCGATGTTGCGGATCAAGGGACTGCGGATGCGCAAGTCGCGCAGGATCTCGCGCATTTCGCGGCCCCGGATCTCCCCTTCGTTGGCACGAACGACCGCTTCAATCCCCGTCGCAAGATGAAGGGTCGCACTCAGCGACGATTCCAATTCGCCGCGAATGTTGGCCAACGTGCGCAGCATCTCTTGCTGCGCATCTTGCTCGCAACGACTCTGCTCCTGACGGGCAATCTGTTCGGTCCCCAACCCGCCCGCAGCCGCGAGCAGAACCACCAATGTGGTCGCCAACCATGGGCGCCCCGTCTGTCCAGATTGCATCGCGAAGGCCATCGGCAAGACGCAGTAGGCAGATGTTGCCGCAACGCAGCGTGGTCGCTTGGTCCGATGCCATGGGTCCCAGTTTGAGAGGGACGAGGGCCTGCAGGTCCCGGATGGCCTACGCAAGTATGCGAGGAATTCGGCCCGTGGCCGCTGCAGTCTTCCACATAACGACCGCACCCTTCGAGCCGTCGCGATCACGAATACCCGAATGCCCAACTGGTCGTGCCAACCGCCCACTCACCCGATGACTTCAGGCGCGGTGACGCTTGCTACCCTACGAATCCGACGCGTCGCAGTCCTGGGCACTGACCTGGCGCGCAAGGTCTGCCTCCATCTCGGCACCGCACTGTCTGGGCGCGGCGAAGTACCACCAGTTGTGGTCACGCGTCCAACGCTGCTCTTCCGCGTTGGTGGCACCCCAGATGCAATGCGCGGTAGAGACGGTAGCAGCGCGCACGATCGCGTCCGCCGCTGCGAGCCGAGCCCCAAACTCTTCGCCCGCTGGCGACGGCTCTTCCTCGACCATCGTCTCGATCAGCTGCCGCACATCGACGTCGTTCAGGTAGTCGTCGAGTCCGAAGTCGTAGCTACCATGCAAGGACCGAGCGAACGTCTCCCACCGGCCAAGCAGATCGAGAGCATCGGGTCGCTTCATCGCCGCGCCTGCCGCCGGAAGTAGGACTCGCCGTCGTTGGGCCGGAAGTAGGTCCGGATGGTCTTGTCCTTGTGGAAGGCAACAAAGCCGCCGCCACTCTTATCGAAGCGTGAGATGACGCCATCGCTGCGCTTCAGTTCAAGGACCGTTCGCGACAGGGGCGCATCCCGCAAAGCTTTCGCTCGCTCGAGGTACTCAGCTTTGGTAATCGAGCCAAATTCCCTGCCATGCTTTTCGAAGTGCGAATCGAGGCTGCGGGAAGATGTGAAGCCGACCCTGCTGGTGCTAGCTGGCAATCCGCCAACAAGCGCGGCGGGCTTCGCCTGCTTTTGCGCTTTGCTCGAACCAGCTGCTCCAGTCGAAGCATTACCCGTCGAAGCATTGCCTGTCGAAGCATGGTTCGCCGGTGCACTGGACGTCGGCACCACGTTGGTCGTGGTTGCACCGCCACCAGCATTATTGCCGCTAGCACTGCTGCCAGGATCCTTGTCCGTTGGCAAGAAGAACGCGGCAACGATGGCGAGCAGCACGCCACCGATAGAGAGACTGGCCTTCTTTTGCACCGAACTAGTTTGAATCAAATGGAGAGCGTTGGCCGCCGCGAACATCACGCTTGCGGCGGCCGCAAAGGATCAATGGTCGGCTCAGCCGTTGAGCACGCCCTTGAGCTTCTCAAGAACCGGACCGATCGCCGACTTGATGTCCGCGTTGCCGATCAGGCGAGTGACCTGACTCATGACGCCATTGACCAAGGTGTCCTTCATTGCGCCGAGCTTGCTGAGCCCACCGAGCGAGCTCAACTGGTCCTTGAGCGGACCGATCATGCCTTCCAGCTTGCCCTTGGCAGCCTTGGCGGTTTCGCCATCGGTGATTCCCGTCAGCGTCGACGTGAGGTTGGTCAACGTGCCCTTGATCTTGGCGAGGGCATCCGATTGCTTGGCAGCGTCGCCGACCTTGTCGAGCACGCCTGCACTGGCATCGCCGCAAGCCGGCAGCAAGAACATGGATAGTAGAGCGATAGTCTTGAGAGTCTTCATCCGGACACCGTAGTGGTCAGTGCCACTGCGAAACAACTGCGCGGACTGCCAATGCCATGTAGATGCCCTCAGCGGATTCCCTGATGAGTGAAGCCTGACGAACAATGGCCAGCGCCGCCGATTCTGGTCCCGTGGGCCCGATGCTGACGGTGTTTCCGTGTCGCTCGCATGGGGCACGATGGCCATGCGACCAAGTCGGCGACGGTGAGGACAAAACAGCGAAAAACTTCGTCGCCGGCAACTGCCCGTGGACTCGTTCATCTTGGGTCACAGCCAGGCACTGTCGCGGTCGGCAGCACTGCTAGCGGTGGCGGATGTGCTGGCACTTGCCCGGTCGCGAGACCAGCCGCAATACGCCAATCAGCGAAGGCAGCACGCCTACGCCCATCGACCTAATCCCTAGTTGGAGTGCGACGGCACGACAGCAATTCGCACTGCGTGACCTTGCGTTGCCCGCCGCGGCGGTCTCTGCTCCCACCGGTGAAGTTGCTTCGCGTTGTATTGACGTTCGCGCTGGTCCTGGCCGGGATTGCTGCTGCCATTTGGTTCGCAACGCGACCCGCGCTGCCGAAGGTGACGGTCTACGCGGTGGCCACGGGCACGGTCGAGGCGACCATCGCCAACACGCGTGCCGGCACAGTCCATGCCGAACGACGCGCCAAGCTCGCCCCCGCCATCGGCGGCCAGGTTAGCAAGCTGCACGTGCGGGAGGGTGACCGCGTCGAGCAGGGGCAGGTCTTGATGGAACTATGGAACCTCGACCTGCAAGCGCAACTTGAGCTAGCCCAGCGCCAAGTCGAACAAAGTCAAGCCTCGGCGGCGGCAGCGAAGCTGCGAGCAGATCTGGCCGAGCGCGAAGCGGTACGCCTACGCAAACTGCAACAGCAAGAGATCGCCTCGACCGAGAAGGTCGACAAGGCGACAAGTGGCGCAGATGCGGCCCACGCCGATCAGATCGCGGCCGAGACGCAGGCCAAGGTTAGCGAAGCCAACGTTGGCACGATCCGCGCAGCCCTCGAACGCACGATCGTAGTGGCACCATTCGCTGGTGTTGTTGCCGAGGTCAACGGCGAGATTGGTGAGTTCGTGACGCCGAGCCCGGTCGGCATCCCAACGCCGCCGGCGGTCGACCTGATCGACGACACTGCACTGTACGTGTCGGCGCCGATTGACGAAGTCGACACGGCTCGAGTGCGCGTCGGCATGTCCGTCAAAGTCACGTTGGACGCGTTCGGCAAGCGTGTCTTCGCAGGCCGCGTGCGCCGCGTGGCGCCCTACGTGCTCGACCGCGAAAAGCAGGCCCGCACGGCTGATGTCGAAGTAGATCTCGTCGATCTACCCGATGACGTGCACCTACTGGCCGGCTACTCGGCCGACGTCGAGATCCTGCTGCAGGCAAAAGAGAATGTGCTGCGCGTGCCAGCCGAGGCAGTGAGAGATGGCAACAAGGTGCTGGTCGTCACAACCGATGGCGATCTCACCGAACGAACCATCGAGAAAGGCCTGGTCAACTGGCGCTTCATCGAAATCGTGAAGGGCCTCGAGGCCGGCGAGCGCGTGGTGCTGGGTAGCGACCAGGCAGGAATCGGGCCGGGCACACGCGTGACCATCGACCACGCCAGCCAGGCGGGACGCGATTCGTGATCGAACTGCGGGCGGTGCAACGCGAGTTCGCAGTCGGCGACCAGATCGTGCACGCGCTGCGCGACATCGACCTGACTGTGCAGCCAGGTGAGTATCTGTCGCTAATGGGACCTTCCGGCTCCGGCAAGTCGACGCTACTGAATGTTATCGGCCTGCTCGACCGACCGAGCAGCGGCACCTTTCTGCTCGACGGCGTCGACACGGGTAACCTCGACGACGAAGCACAAGCACGCGCGCGACGCGAAAAGGTCGGCTTCGTGTTCCAATCGTTCCACCTGATTCCCCGCCTGACCGCAGCCCAGAACATCGAGATGCCGCTGGTGCTGGCCGGCGTGGCACCAAGCGAACGCAAACGACGCACTGCCGAGCAGCTCGAGGCGTTCGGCTTGACGGACCGCGGTCATCACCTACCCGAACAGCTGTCGGGCGGCCAACGCCAACGCACCGCGATCGCACGTGCGACGATCACCCACCCCGAGGTCGTGCTTGCCGACGAACCGACCGGCAACCTCGACCGCGCCACTGGTGACGAGGTCGTCAAAACACTTGAGCGGCTGCAGGACGAAGGTCTCAGCCTGATCGTCGTCACCCACGACCCAGCCCTCGGCGCGCGCGCCGACCGCCAACTGCGTCTTGAGGATGGCCGCATCGTGCGCGATGTTCGGAAAGCACCTGGAGGCAAACAGGCGTGAAGCGACACGAACAGCTCGCCTTCGCCTGGCACAGCCTGATCGAGAACCGCATTCGCTCGGGGTTGATTCTGCTGGCAATGACGATTGGCATCACGGGCGTCGTGCTGCTGACATGGCTGGGCGAGTGCGCGCGCAGTTACATCACCGATCAGTTCCAGTCGCTGGGCACGAACTTGGTCATCGTGATACCCGGCCGCAACGAGACCACCGGCGGTACGCCCCCGATGCTGGCCGAGACGCCGCAGCCGCTGACCCTCGACGACGCGCTTGCGATCGGCCGCAGTGGCGCCGTCCGGCGCGTGGCGCCAATCATCGCCGGCAGCATCATGGTCGACGTCGGCGGACTGCAGCGCGAAGCAATGGTGCTCGGCTCGACGCCGGAACTCCTGCCGGTACGCCACCTCGAACTGGCGACGGGCCGCTTCTTGCCTGCGGGCGATCCTCACCTCGCCACCGCAACCTGCGTGCTGGGACGGACCATCGCAACCGAACTGTTCCCCAACACCACCGCGGTCGGCGAATGGGTGCGACTGGGCGACCGCCGCTACCGCGTCGTCGGCGTTCTGGCTTCGGCCGGTCGCTCGCTGGGCACCGACCTGGATGAGATGGTCGTCTTGCCAGTCGCGGCGGCACAGGCGCTATTCGACACGCAGGGTATGTACCGCGTGCTGGTCGAAGCTCGCAGCCGCGAGTCGGTTGCCCGCGCACAACGCGAATGCGAACGCATCGTCGCCAAGCGCCACAACGGCGAGAGCGATATTACCGTGATCACGCAGGAGTCGGTGCTGTCGACGTTCGACGACATTCTGCGAGCCCTGACCATGGCGGTTGCCGGCATCGCTGCGATCAGCCTCGTCGTTGCCGGCATCCTGATCATGAACGTCATGGTGGTAGCGGTCAGCCAGCGCCGCGCCGAAGTCGGACTGCTGAAAGCACTCGGTGCCACGCAGCACGTGATCCGCTCGATCTTCCTATGGGAAGCACTGCTGTTGTCGTTGGGCGGGGCGCTACTCGGCATCGGCCTAGGGGAAGGCATCAGTCGCATCGCGCCACGCTTCGAGCCAGCGCTAGTCAGCGGCGCCCCCACCTGGGCGCTGCTGGCGTCGTTTCTGGTCGCCACCGGTATCGGCATCGGCTTCGGCATCGCCCCCGCCCTTCGGGCGGCTCGCCTCGACCCGGTCCTGAGTCTCCAGAGGCGGTGATCCATGCGCCCTCTCGACAGCCTGCGCTTCGCGACACTCGCCGTCACTGCTCAACGGCAACGTTCCCTACTGACTGCGCTCGGGATCGCGGTAGGCATTGGTGCGGTCGTGCTGCTGCTGTCGCTCGGATCGGGCCTGCAGAAGTACATGCTGTCGCAGTTCTCGCAGTTCGGCACCAATCTGCTCGGCATCACTCCCGGCAAAGCCAGCACGCTCGGCATATCGGGCGCCATGCTCAATACCGTGCGGCCGTTGACGCTCGATGACGCCGAAGCGCTGCGTCGGCTGCCGCACGTGCAAGCGGTCGCCCCGATGATCATGGGCAACGCTGCGGTCGAGGCGGTCGTCGCGGGCGTCGGTCGCAGCCGACGCACGACCGTCTACGGGGTCGGTGCGGCGATGCCAGAAGTCTGGCGATTCCCGCTCGCGGCCGGACAGTTTCTGCCCAACGACGACAGCACGAGCGCCCGCGCGTTCGCGGTGCTCGGCCGCAAGATGCAGCAAGAGCTGTTCGGCAGCCGGAATCCGCTCGGCGAGATCGTGCGCATTGGCGGCAACCGCTTCCGCGTCGTCGGCACCATGCAGGCCAAGGGCCAATTCCTTGGCATCGACCTCGACGATGCCGTCTACGTGCCGGCCGCACGCGGCCTCGAACTATTCGACCGCGATGGTCTGTTCGAGATCGATGTGCTGTTCGCCGAGGGCACGGATGACGACGCGATCGCGGCCGCCTGCCGACGGGTGCTGGTTGCGCGCCACGGCCTCGAGGACTTCACGATCACGGCCCAGCAGCAGATGCTCGACGTGCTTGGCTCGGTGCTGTCGGTGCTGACGCTCGGCATCGCCGCACTCGGTTCGATCGCGCTGCTAGTCGGCGGCGTCGGCATCCTGACCATCATGACGATCGCCCTGCGCGAACGAACCGCCGAGATCGGACTGTTGCGCGCGATCGGCGCGACGCGCCGACAATTGCTGGCGCTTTTTCTCGGCGAAGCGGCGGCACTGGCCGCGATCGGCGGTGCCTGTGGCCTCGTTCTCGGCATCGGTGTTGGCCAGCTACTGCACCTGTTGGTGCCAGCACTGCCGGTCTCAACAACGCTGATGCATGTAGCGGTCGCCGAGACTGTCGCGATCGCGATCGGACTGGCGGCAGGAACCATTCCCGCGCTGCGCTCCTCGCGGCTCGACCCGATCGAAGCGTTGCGCGCCGAGTAGACGCCCCGGATTTCCAGCGAATCGCTGCAGACGCATTCGTCTCGATGGTATTGGCACGGTTGCGCGCCCTTCTGCCCCACCTTTGGCGACACAACACACCTATCGCACCATGCGATATCCCCACCTCGTGACGATGCCATCGCGCAAGCCCGAACCCGGATCCTTCTCATGGTTGGCCTTGGTGCACGCATCGAAGTTGACGGTTCGCAGCGACGCACACGCACTCAACGGCTGCAACAACCGCTTGGAAATCTCGACCTGCACGAACGTGACCCGGTCGAGCTTCGGTAGATCCTTCACAAACGCGAGCGACTCACTGTCTGGTGTCGGAGTCAACGCCAGAGCTTCTAGCCCGTTCTGGTTGGCGAGCGCAGTAGTCATGGACTTGGTCAGCCGCCCGTCGAGACGTAGCGTTTGCCACGCGCGGCTGCCAAGGATCGCGGCGGCATCGTCGCCCGAAACCCGCAGTTTGTGAACGTTGCTGTCCCTGATCAGCGGCCGCCACATCCCACCCCAGGTATTGCCGTCGGTCATTTGCAGCGGCAGACCCAATTCGCGCAACTCGGGCATGTCGGCGACGACGTCAGCCAAGCGACCGTCGACGCCAAAGCAACTGCTGAGATCCAGTCGCTGCAACTGCCGCGGCAACGCCGCAACCAATTCGTGATCGAGAAAGCAGGTATCAAGCGTCAGCGAACGTAGCTTGGGTAGCGCGGCGATCCGCTGCAACACTGCCACCGTCAAGGCACGCGAACCCTGCCGCAGGATGCTGCCGCCGACGCCGGCCTCGACTGCGGCGCTGTGCACCATGCGCAATTCGAGGTGACGTAGCGAGGTCAACTCACCGAGCGTCAGCAACACTTCGGGCGTCACATCGGGGTCATCGAGAATCAGTGACTGCAACTTTGCGTCGCCCAGCGCGCGCAGCCCCTCAGCAAAGATCGGCATGCCACCCAAGAGCAGCGATTTGGCGCGGCTCGAGGTCGCCACGGCAGCACCAAAGCTGCGATCGAACGGCCGCCCCAACACCGACCCACCGCTTGCCGCCGCAGCGCGGAGTGCTGCATCGGCCACCGGCGGAAACGGTGCCACAAGCTCCAACACTTCGAGCCGTTCAACGTGGCCTAGCGCCGCAAGGTCCTCGACTGCCAGTGGCAACAGCTGAAGCGACAGCGTTCGCAGTTGTTTGGTCGTAGCCAACACGTCGAGTCTGCCCACGGCCTTGGCTTCGCTGCCAGAAAGGATGTACTGGCTCATCTTCGCCGGCCACAGTCGCACGCCGAGGTGTTGCAAGTTGCCAAACCGCGAGAGGTCGCGTGCCATATGCAGCGGCATGCCAAACTCAAGGTGCGTGACATCGCGCGGCACGCCTTGCAGCTGGTCGACACTGCTGACGCGACGAACTCCGGCTGGCCAGCGATCGTGCACCGGAATGCTCGGATCCTGAGGCGAAGCGGCCTTGTGTTCGTCACGGTCGACCCGCGCTTGCCACGCCAACGCAACGGCCACGCCAATGCCAAGCAGCGCCAACGCCGCAGCGACCAACGAGCGCAGGCGCGATGGCAAAACATGCTGCGGGCCCGCCAACTGCGTGCCAGTCTGCATGCCAGTCTGCCGGCCAGTATGCGTGCCGTACCGCGATTCCTTCTCCGCTCGCTGCAGGATGGCGGCAACCGGCGGCTCACTCGCAAACTCTTGTTCTAGAAACGCGTCGAACTCGCGAACGCGCACGCCCTCAAGCTCACGGGCTCGTTGCTCTGCGTTGAGAGAATTCATTGAGACACCTCCGGGTTGCCCGTCGTCGCTCGCTCGATGCATTGCTTGAGAGTCGCACGGCAACGACGCAGCAGCGTCTTGACGCCACTGGCCTGCATGCCGAGTGCCGAACCGATCTCGGCCCACGACTTCCGTTCGCCGTATGCGAGACGAACGGCCGCCTGACTACGTTCCGTCAGCAACAGCAAGCACCCGCGCAACGCCTGCTGCCGCTCGACATCGTCGCCATGTTGCTCCCAGACCAGCTCGGCAACTTCGAGGTTGATCGGCCGCCGCTTGCGCGTGTGGTCAAGAAACAGATGCCGCGCCGTGCGACGCAACCAGACGGCAGTGCTCCCGCCCCGGTCTTCAATCTCCTCCGCAACGCGACCACGAACACGTCCTGAGCAAGGTCATCGGCGGCCGCGGGATCGGCGCCCAAAACACGCAGATAGCGCCTCACCGCCGGCCAGTGGCGCCGGATCAGCTCGCCGGCAGCTTCGTCCGCCGGATCTGCCACCGCATCACAAGCGCGGCGCGGTTGGTTGCTCGCAGCCAAGATCGCATCGATCATGCCCATGGATGGGGTGGCGTGGCCAAGAGGGGTCACAAAACCCGCCGAATCCCCAACAAGGAGCTACCGAAGCCAACGACGCATCACCCCTTGGCTTCCTTCTTGCCGGCCTTGATGGCATCGATTTGCTGAGCCAAGGCCTCAGTGCGAGCCGTCATCGCGGCAAAGCCTTGGATATCGCCTTTGCGCTGCAGGTCGCGCGCTTCCTCAAGCAGCTTGCGGTATTCGACTTCCAGCTTCTTGACGGGATCTCTACGGAATAGACCAAACATGGCAGCAACTCGTGTCAGGGAAAAGCGGGCCGAGCAGTCAGCCCCAAATGCCGGCGACCTCGAGTAGGAAATCGCCGACCAACTGTCGCAACGGAACCATCGCATCCATCCCGTGCAACGAGCTCGATCCGGAGGCGGTGGCACAAGGCCCCTGGCAGACTCCACTCCTGCCGGGCCCGTCACACTGGTTATTTCGCTGAGCCTGGCCGGGTAGATGCAATGGTCGCGGAAACCGACCGCAGGCGCGCCTGGCGCGAGCCCAACAGGGTTCCTGCATCCGCCGCGTTACCAGCTACGAAGGGCGGGAGCAGACATGCATCCCCTCGCAATCGTCACGTTCGCTCTTCTCGCTGGCGCGCCAGCAATTGCCCAGAGACCAGCAGCAACCCAAGACCCGTCGCCCAGACCGAAGTCATCCGCAACCCAGCGCCAAGAGCAAACAACCGAGCTTTCGCCGTTTCGCTCGGTCGCCGGCGCTTGGATCGGCACCCTGGCGTATCGCGACTACCGCTCCGGCAAGCGAGTCTCGATTCCGTCGAGCGTCACGATCGATGTCGCCCCCGACAGTTCCTACGTGGTCCGTCGGATCGAGTACAATGACCCCGGGCGAACGATCCATGCCCTCGACACGCTGTCCGTTGATCGCGAACGCGGCGAGATCACGTCGACGTTCGTCCAGGGCGGCGGCAACGTCGAGCAAACCAAATACCGGGTCGTCGAACGCGACGTCACCGACGACGACAAATGGTCGATGGTGCTCGCCACCGTCGGCCGCGACGACGGCAAGGACGTCGATGTGCGGGTGACCATGAGCCTTCGCGATGGTGTTCTACTGACGAAGAAGACCGTGCGAGCAACCGCCGACACCGATGCCAAATGGCTGGTTCGGAACGAACTCGAACTGCGCCGACTGGCTCCAGAGCCAAGAGCGTTGCTCGGCACTTGGCGCGTCGATCTGCGACCGACGCCGGGCGCGGCGCCTTACTACAAGGAGATGGTCATCGAGTCCGTCGCCAACAAGCAACTGGCTGGGAGCTTCTACGATTCGGAGATGCGCGATAGCCGACTCGACGCGACTTGGGGAGAACTCCGGTTGGCGTTCATCACCGCGGACGGGTCGGGCAACTACCACACATCGGCGGTTCTCGTCGGCGACACGCTGGTTGGCACGACGCACTCGATCGGGCGCGGTTTCCTATCGCGATGGACTGCGACCAAGAAGAAGTGACTTCGCAGTGAGACCTTCCCCCAGTAAGCTTCACAGTGAGACCTTCACAGTGAAACCCTCACAGTGACGCACTCCCCGGTGCTCCCCCCAAACGGGTTCGCCGCGCAACCCCGCACATTCCCGTTGCGAGACAGGGGGCGCTCCGCGATCAACGAAGCGCCAGACAGTGTCGAGAAGATGCACAGCTCGAGAAGCTATGCTCGTATCTTCAGCGACACCCTATTCAGCGTATCCACGCCTTGGTAGCGCGCTCTACTTCCGCACCAGCCGTGTGAGCAATGCGACGCCGGCGGCAGCCAAGAACACTACCGATCTACGCGAGTTGAACAGTCTCACTCAGAGACTTCGCAAAGCCGCGGAACTGCTCGGCGCGGCCGCTAGCACCCGGCGCATTACCACGGGCACAGTCGCCGGCCCCAGCTTCGCGCAGTCCGCGAACGCGTTCCAGATTTCCACCGAACAAACCTCGGCCCAGCTCTCGTCGACCGCAGAGATCAACGCCGTCCCGACATCGTTCACTCCGCGCACACCGGGGTTCGAAGGCGCCTCTTCGGCGGATCCGCTGGTAGACGGCGTCTATGACGGTAGCCAGGGTGACGACACCTTGACGTTTCAAGCGGTCAGTGGCGGCATCGTCGGCATCACGCCGGTGCAGCTCGAAGTGCGCGACAGCAACAGCCAACTGATCGACACGCTGACCTTTGGCATCGGCTATGCCGCGGGCACCGAAGTAACGGTCAACAACGGCCTGACGATCGCGCTCGGCAGCGGCACCGTGACAGCAGGTGATCGATTCGACGTCGAGGTTTCCGCGAGCGTCGGTAGTGTCGTCAACACGCAGAATGCATTCAACGGCACTGGCAATGCCAACCCCAACTTCGATCCCGGAGTATCGGTCGGCAGCGGCACGTTCGAGGTCAACGGCGTGCAGATCAGTGTGGTAGCCGGCGATTCGATCGACAGCGTGCTAACCAAGATCAACGCCTCTGCAGCGGGCGTGACCGCAACCTTCGACACCGCGTCCGAAGGCCTGGTGCTAACCCAGGACACGCCCGGCAGCACCGCCACGGTTGTAGTAGGCAACGACACCTCGGGCTTCCTGGCCGCAACCAAACTCGATTCGGTAATCGTGCAAGGCGGCACCGACGACGAACGCATGCTCGCACTCGGCAGCGTTGCCGCCTTCGCCGGAATCACGTCCGGATCCTTCTCGATCAACGGCGTCAACTTGACGGTCGACGTGCTGGCGGATTCGCTCAACGACGTGATCGCCCGCATCGACGCCGCCGACGCGGGCGCCAATGCCGAGTTCGACGACGCGCAGCGCAAGTTCTCGATCCAATCGCTGACCCCTTCGACGTTGACGCTATCCGATGGAACCTCGGGGCTGTTCACCGCGCTCGGTGTGCAGCCCGGCACCTACGCACCGAGCGAAGAGCAAGTCAGTTCGACGGTCAAGTTTCGTGATGGTCGCAAGCTCAGACGCCGCTTCGACGACTTCGGTAGCGCGCTCGAAGACCTGTTGCGCAAGAAGTTCGCCGAGGACGTCGCCCCCGCCGCGGCGATCGTCAAGGAGCAGGTGCGACAAGCGTTCGCCGGAGCATTCGGCACCGACCCGGACGCCAAGACGTTCTCGTCCAACGGACTGCGTATCGACTTCCGCACCGAGTCCGGTGACATGTTCCGACTGCAACTCTCGACGCTGCGGCGCGCAATGGAACGCACCCCAGAAGACGTCTACGCGCTATTGAAACGAAGCGGCGAGGGCCTGCTGCCGAGGCTCGACCAAGCGTTCGACCAACTCGATGACGAACTGGCAGCGTTCTCGACCGCGGCGGCCGGCTCACTGGTCGATCAGAGCGGTTGACTGCAGGTCGTGCAAACGCAACAGGATCTGGTCGTGGCGTAGTCCCCCACTTGACGGCGCCCACGCGTGCCTCGAGGGGCTTGTCAGGCAATCTCGCAGTGAGCTATCGTGAGAAGTGCTTCAACCTCGAAGGAGATCCCATGCCGCACTGCCGCGCCCTGCTTGCCATCTGCCTGTGCAGTTCCCTGTCCGCCCAATCCGCATGGACATCGCCGTGGACCGGCGTCCACCCCGGCGCGCGTATCGATCACGCGATGGCTTACGACGAAGCACGCGGCAACACCGTGATGTTTGGTGGCTCCTCCGGCCCGATCACGTTCGGCGACACTTGGACGTTCACCTCGAACGGTTCGCCGATCAACTGGGCGCAACAGGGCGTCGTCGGTCCGACCCCACGCACCGGCCACGCGATGGTGTATGACCCAGCCCGGCAAGTGGTCGTGATGTTCGGCGGCAATCTGATCGGCGGCTCGATGAGCAACGAGACGTGGGAATGGGACGGCAGCACGTGGACGCTGCGCACGCCAGCCACGTCGCCGCCACCGCGAAGCCATATGGCCGCCGCACCGTGGCCCGCGCTCAATGGCGTCGTGTTTCTCGGTGGCTACTCGACCGGCAACACCCCGAACTTCTGGTTGTGGGACGGCGTCGATTGGCAGGACATCACGACGGCCGACACCCCCAACGACAACGCGCCCACCATGGCCTATCACGCGGGAATCCAGCAGCTCGTCAAGCACGGTCCCGGCGGCACCGCAATCTGGAACGGCACTGCATGGCGCAGCGAACCCGGCCCGATACCGCGCCATGGCGCGCGCATGGTCTACGACACGGTCGACGAACGCATCCTGATGTTCGGCGGCAACACCGACCCAGCAAACGGGATCTACCCGAACGAGACCTTGGTCTGGAACGGACTGTGGGCAGACCTGACGACGACGCCCACCTATGCGCCCGTGCGCGAGCGCTTCGCGATGGTGTTCGACCAGAGTTCGGGCAATGCGATGCTCTACGGCGGCATCTACCTGGGCTTCCTCGGCAGCACCAGTTTCTCCGACACACAACTGCTTACGCCGACCACGATCCCCGGGCACACCGAAGCCTCGATCCGCGGTTTCGGTTTCACCGACGATTGCCAGTACATCGGCGGCGGCCTGTTTTCTCAGACCAGCAAGCCACTGCTCTACACTGGCGGGCAACGGGCGTGGCTCAACGAGCCCTTCGGGCTCTACGGAACCCGGATCGCCGGCACGTTCCAGACCGCACCTGTGTTGTTGTTGTTTGGTGCCAGCGACCAGACTTGGAATGGCGTGCCGCTGCCGGTCGACCTGTCCGGAATCGGCCGCCCCGACTGCTCGATCTTCGTCGAAGTTCTAGGCACTGCCGCTGCGACCGCCGGCTTCAACGTCGGGTGGCCGTTCACGATCCCGAACGCGCCAACGTTGATCGGTTCGAGCAGCTACTTCCAAATGATCGGCATCTCGCAACTCGGGCCGATCTTCACGAGCAACGCCGTCGAAGTGTTCGTCGGCAAGCGCTAGCGAAGACCGAACACAGACATGCGTTCGCGAGTCGCATCACCCGTTGGTTGACCGAAACCTACTGATAGCTACCGATGGTGCACGTGACGGAGTTGCTCATCGACAGGTCGATGATGGCTCCCTGCAGATCGAACTGCAGCGCCGCCGCTTGCTGACCGAAGACGGCACCAACGAGCGCGCCGGTGTTGGGGATCACCAGCTCACTTCGAGCGATGCCCTGATTGGCTATTCGCGCATCAAATAGGATTGGCGACAGATGCAGCGTGCAACCTGCGGCGCCGTAGCCAAACAGTGCGGAGACCGGCACGTTGATCGCGGCGGTGCCATAGGCATCCACGACAAGTGCGACGTTGCCGCTGCTGATCGACGTGGCCTCGTAGGTCGCGCCAAGATACGGCCATGCATTGACGATCAATTGAGGTGAACCGGTCGCGACGCACGCCGAAGGCACCGACACGACCGATGCGGGGCAATCCGTGGTTTGCCGTGCGATCGCGTACCCCCCCGAGCCAGCCGCGGCAAACAGGGTACCCGTGGGCGAGAAGTGCGCCGTCTTGATCAAGTTCGTGCCAACGGCAAGCGGCTGCCAATTGAGACCATCGAACCGAGCCAGGTACCGGAGTGGCGTGGTGTTCGAGGGGCCGATGCGGAACTGACCACCGGCGACCAAGTCGCCATTCGGAAGGTTGGTCAAGGTCTCCGGCGGCAAGCTCAGACCAATGCCGAGTTGCTGCCAGCTTGCACCGTCCCAGCGCTGCGCCGCCTGCTGGTTCTGGAACCCAGCCGAGACCACGAGGTCACCATTGGGCGCCGCACCAAGCGCATACGGTGCGAAGTGCTCAGGCGTCGTCAACTCCCAGGTCACCCCGTCCCAGATGGCGGTGCGCGTGGACGTAGTGGTCCCAAAGCTCTGCCAATATCCCGAGACCGCAAGCCTGCCATCTGGCAGTTCGAAGATTTCGTCGACACTGCCGACGTTGGGAATCGCGTTCCAGCTGCCGGTCTGATCCAGTTCTGCAACCGAGAAGCCAGCGACGACGAGTCGGCCATTGCGCCTCGCCAAGACCCTGCTTGGCGCGTTGACACTACTGCCAGTCACTGCGTACCAGGCGTTGCCATCCCAACGCGCTAGCCCATTCGCTGCGACGCCGCCCGCACTCGAGAAGCCACCGGCAACGTAGAGGTCGCCATTGGGCAACACCGCGAGCGATGTCGCCGATCCGTTGAGGCCGGTGCCGAGCGGCTGCCAGGCCGTGCCGTCCCACTGCGCGATACGCGACGCCGAAGTGTTCTCAATGATGCTGAAGCTCCCGCCCGCGTAGACCGTGCCATCCGGAGCAGTCGCGAAGCTGCGTACCAATGCATTGGTGACCGTCGGCAGAACCGATGTGCCGCTCCATGTCGACGCGGAGAAGCGCACAAGGTTGGCCGCATTGGCACCAGCGAATCCTGACATGCTGCCACCCAGCAGCAGGTCTCCATTCGCTCCGCCCGGCAAGTCCGCAATGGCCAGGACTCGCTCTGCAGCCTGCGCCCCGGTGGCAACCACGACCGGTCCATTCGGCAACAGCTCCACCAGGTCCGGAGGCGCAAACAAGCTACCATCCTTGGCGAAGTAGAAGCGA
>TARA_R110002072_G_scaffold10569_3_pt1 | contig 23592 bp, 17 predicted proteins | sample TARA_R110002072 | Tara Oceans TARA_R110002072 (sample SAMEA4397118) | marine metagenome | biome: Polar Biome; feature: [SRF] surface water layer (ENVO:00010504); material: water (ENVO:00002006), including particulate matter (ENVO:01000060) such as... | depth 5 m | reverse complement strand
CGGGGCGCGAGCAACGACGCGTTCGAAGCCTCGCTGCGCCTCTTCCGGACCGGCAATCGCATCGTGCTCCTGGGCGGGAACAACACGGTCGAGGGCTTCGTCGCGCGCGCCGAAGGACTGGCCAGTCCCGACCCTCTCGCGGCCGGCCGGGGCCACTTCGGACCCGCGAGCGGCGTGACGGCGATGGAATTTCACAACGGTCTCGACGACGCACTTCTTCAGGTGCTGACGTCCGAGATCGGCCCGGTCGTGCTGCCGATCGCCGACCTCGTCGAGGGCATGGCGGGACCGCTCCTGACCATGATCCTGCGCGGCGGCGACTGGCGCATCCAGCTTGCGGACGGCCGGTTCGTGACCGACGGGATGCATGCCGTTCCGACCAACCCCTTCTCTCGAATTTTCGCTTCGGCGCCCTTGCCCGAAGGTGCGCTCGACACGGTTCCTGCCGATGCTGCCCTCGCCTGGGTCGCCCACTTCGACGCCGATGCCGCCCAGGCTTGGATCGTCGACACTCTGACGGACGGCCACCCCGAGGGCATGGGGCAGATCGAGGCCGAATACGGCTTCCGGCCGGATCGCGACCTGATCGCGCCCCTCGGCGATTCGATCACCTGGAGCATGGGGTCCTCGATCTCGGTCCTCTCGGCCCCTCCGTTGCTCGGCTCGATTCCGCTCCACGACGCGGCGACCTTCCGTGCCGGGCTCGAGAACCTCATGGCCGTCCTCGGGAAAGCGGGCCAGGGAACCTTCGAGCTCTCCGAGCGTGCGTACCGCAAACAGCCGATCTACACCCTGCGCTTTCTGACCGATGGCGGCGGCTCGAGCGGGTTCGGGTTCAACCCAGCCGCTGTCCTCTCGCCTTCGATCGTGGCCCTCGACGACCGCGTGATCATCACGCTGAACTCCCAACACGCTCGCCGTGCCGTGCGGGCGGCCATGAGCGACTCCGAACCCAAGGCGCCGCATCAAGGCCTCCACGGCCTCGCGTTGCCCGAGGGTTCGACCGAAGTCGCCTACGCGGACTGGATGGGGATCCTGGGGCAGACCTACGACGGTGTGCGCAAGTCGATCCTGCCCCTGATCGGGGGCAACCTCGGTGACGCGGTGCCGATCGACTTCGACGCGTTGCCCGACTCGGATCTGTTCGCGGGGTTCTGGAACCCTTCCTTCCGTTGGAAACGCACGACCGACCAAGGGACCTTGCACCACGCCGAGTCGTCGTTCGGACCCGAGGGCCTCATGCTGCCCAGTGCCCTCGTCTTCCTGTTCCTGGGAGTCTCGACGACGGTCGAAGCTGAGGCCGTCCCCGTCGAGGTCGACGGCGACTGACCCGAAATCGGGGCCAGACCCCCCGCATCCCCCCTCGAACCGGAGAATGGGGGGACGGCATGTCCGCTCCCCTTCACAACGAGGACCCTACGGAGTCCTCCCCGGCGATCCGTGACTTCGAACGCCCCGGCGACGGGCCGTTCGTCTACCGGCGCGCCGACCGCGCGGCTCGCAACCGACCCTGGTTGCGACGCATGCGCCGGGCGCGGCGAGCCGTGCTCTTTCCGCTGGTGCGCTACCTCGGTTCGTGGTTGTTTCGGGCCTACGCCTGCACGTGGCGCATTCAGCTTGCGGGCACGACGCCGGACCGTGTCCATGCGTTCCGCGACCAGGGTTGTCTCGGGATCTTCTGGCACGGTCGCGCGCTGGTGACGTTGCGCGCGTTTCGCAAGGTCCCTGCCGACGTGTTGGTCTCACCGTCGGGAGACGGTCAGCTCGTGATGGAGTTGATGCAAGGGCTGGGGTACGGCGTGATCGAAGGGTCGCGCAGTCGCGGCGGCAGTCGAGCCGTACGCGAGATGCTGCGCAGCATGCGCGCGGGTCGAACGATCGCGATCACGCCGGACGGTCCTCGGGGGCCGCTGCATTCGATCACCGAAGGCGTCGCGTTCCTGGCGCGCGAAACGGGCTTTCCGATCGTCCCGATCGGGGTGGCCGTGCGCGGAGCACTCCACGCAAATTCCTGGGACAACTTCGTGATTCCGCGTCCATTCGCGAAAATCCAGGCGTGGGTGGGGGGCGAGATTCGGGTGCCGCTAGGGACCGACGACGCTGGGCTGCGGGCCTTCACGTTGGCCGCGCGCGACGCTCTGATCGCTTGCGAAACGAGGGCCGCGGCCGAGCTGGGTGTGGGGACCGATTGGTGATGGGGTCGAACGCATGATTCGCGTCGCTCCCGCCGGCTGGTCGTACCCCGATTGGGAAGGGCCGGTGTACCCCGAACGCAGGCCGCGCAGCTTCCACCCCCTGCGCTTCCTGGCCGACTTCGTGGATGGGATGGAGGTCAACAGCACCTTCTATGCGATCCCGCGCGCGGAGTCCGTGGCCAAATGGGCACAGCTCGTCGAGCACAAGCCCGCCTTTCGGTTCACGGCCAAGCTCTATCAGGGGTTCACGCACGGGCCCGAGGACGAAGGTCGATTCGAGTTGGAGGCCGAGGCCTATCGGCGCGGGATCGAGCCCCTGGTTCGCCGGGAGAAGCTCGATGGGCTGCTGGTTCAGTTCCCGGTGACCTTCCAGCACGGGCCGGTCGAGGTGCGCCGATTGGGCCGGATTCGCAGCCTGTTCGCCGATTTCGACCTGATTCTCGAAGTCCGGCATCGCAGCTGGTTCGAGCCTCCGGCGCTGGCGACGCTGCGTGGGTTGCACATGTCCCTGGCTCACATCGATCTGCCCGACGCCTGGGACCATCCGCCCGCGAGCCACCCTCCGACCGGGCCCATCGGGTACCTGCGGTTGCATGGTCGAAACGCGCGCGAGTGGTTCCGCAAGGGGGCCGGGCGCGACGACCGGTACAACTACCTGTATCCGCCGGAGCAGGTGGGCGATCTCGCCCGCAAGGCGCTCTCGATCGATGCCGAGAGCGATACGACCTGGGTCGTCACGAACAACCACTTCGAAGGGCAGGCGATCGCCAACGCCCTGGAGTTCAAGTATCTGTTGTCCGGTCAGCAACCCCAGCCGGCTCCATCGCAGCTGATCGAGGCCTTTCCGCACCTCGCCAACATCACGCGCTCCGCGGGGCAACAGGGGTTGTTCTGAGGGTTTGCGCCGCATCGGCGGCGACGTTCGAATCGGCTGGAAACGCTCGATTCCTGGCTCGAATCGCCGCGTAGAATGCAAACCATGCTGACCTACGCCGAAGCCCTCGCAGCCCTCGACGCCTTGCCGATCGAGAGTCGGACCGAGACCCTTGGGGCCCACCTGGCGTTGGGGCGAGTTCTCGCCGAACCCGTCGCGATGGACCGCGACCAGCCGAGCTTCGATCGAGCGACCATGGATGGCTTCGCGATCGTTCTGGACGGCGCCCGCGATGTGTTCGACATCGTGTCGACCGTCCTCGCCGGTCAAGCTCACGCAGGCGAACTCGCTCCGAGGCAAGCGGTACGCATCATGACCGGCGCGCCCTGTCCGGCGGGGACGACCGTCGTTCCGGTCGAGAAGACCGAGGCCGACGGCGACCGGGTTCGGGTCACCGACACCAGCGCCCTCGTACCCGCCAAGAACATCGCGCGGCGTGGTGAGGATGCCCGGGCGGGTGACCAAGTTCTGGTCGCCGGGACCCGCCTCTCACCCGCCACCGTGGCCACGGCCGCCATGGCCGGATCGGCCGAGATCCAGGTCTATTCGCCCCCTAGCCTCGGAATCGTGACCACGGGGGATGAGGTGGGCGCAGCCGGTCCGGCCGGGATCCACGACTCGAACGGACCCCTGTTGCAGGCGTTCGCGGCCGCGCTCGGCTGCCCCGCGGAACGGCACCATGCGGTCGATGATGCGGATGCGCTGCGCGGGACCTTGGGCCGTGCCGCCGCCAAGGCGAACGTCGTGATCACGGTCGGGGGCGTGTCGATGGGCACCCACGATCTGGTCCCCGGTGCCGCGCTCGACCTGGGTTTCGAGCCGGTGTTCCACAAGGTGGCGATCCAACCGGGCAAGCCGGTCTTCGTCGCCAGACACCCGGATGGAACGATCTTCCTGGGTCTCCCGGGCAATCCCGTCAGCGTGCTCGCGACCGCGCACCTGTTCGGCCTGCCCCTGATCGGACGTTTCCTCGGCGGTTGGCGGCCGACCTGGTTGTCGTTGCCGGTGACCTGCGACCACGAGCATCGCGGCAAGCGGCACCTGTTCCTGCCCGGTGTCCTCGGTGACGGTGGCGTGACGCCGATTCCCTGGAACGGCAGCGGCGACCTGCTCGCGGCCGGAGCAGGGGATGGGTTGATCGACCTCGCCGCAGGACGTCGGAGCGCCGCCGGGGACCTGGTGCGGTTCCTTCCGTTCCTGGGGCATTCGATCGGCGACCGCGGGCGGATCCCGATGCGCGGGACCTCCGGCGAGCACTGCTGAGACCGGGGCGAATCGACCGCGACGACGGCACTTCCGGGCGGGCGCATCCCTCGAACCAGGCTGTCCGGAACGGTTGGGACGGCTGGTCGACTCGACGCATGCGCGGTCGCTGCGCAGGTCTGGTTCCCTCACGCCGCGATGCCATGGATGCGAGTCCGTTGGCTCTTCGTGGACGATCCAGGCTGGCCTCGATCCCTCACGAGCATGCACCGCAAGCACACTCGAGCGGTCGCCAGAGGCGACCTCTCGCGCGTTGCCGGTGCTTTGCGCTCCCGTCCGAACTCGACGGGGCCAGAGGACTCCACTGCGGGGTGCGCGACCGGAAAGCACCGCCAACCCACGAGTTGCGCCCACTCACGGCACCTCCTCATAGGGGATCCAGGCTGGAGGTCCGGCTGAAAACGGGCCCTTCCGCGATGCGCCGCGTTCGGAGGGGATCGAGGCGGCGGGTTCCACGCGTGGCTGGACGCTGTTCGTGGGTTGCGGCCACGCCGGGACGCGTCGAACGCGGCGCACTGCGGAATGGCTCGATCTAGACCGAACCTCTAGTCTGGAGGTCATGACAACGACCCTGGAGCCTTTCGAGATCGTGGACGAGCACGAGTCCACTCGCGTGATTCGAGGCGTGGTCGAACGGCCGGTCGATCGGGATGCGGAATCGTTGCCCTGGGTGATCGCCCTGCATGGATTCAAGGGATTTAAGGATTGGGGCTTCTTCCCGCTGCTTTCGCGCGGTCTCGCCGAGTCGGGCATGGTCTGCGTGCGCTTCAACGCCTCGGGGTGCGGCGTGGGGGAGGACGGCGTGGACTTCTCGGACCTCGCTTCGTTCGAGAAGGACACCTACGGCCGCCAGCTCGAGGACATCGAACGCGTGCGGACCCTGGCGAACAGCGGTGGCCTCGGCGCGCTCGATCGCGGGCGCTGTGGGTTGCTCGGTCACAGTCGGGGAGGCGGCGTGAGCATCCTGCACGCCGCCGATCACCCGTGTCAGGCGTTGGTCCTGTGGGCCGCGATCGATCGCTGCATTCAGTTCCCCGAGTCGGTCGTCGAGCGGTGGCGCCAGGACGGGTACCTCGACATCGAGAACGCGCGCACCGGTCAGACCATGCGTTTGGGTGGCGCGGCGCTGGCCGAGATCGACCAGAACGCCGCGCGTTTCGACATCGTGGAGGCCGCAGCCCGGGTCGGTTGCCCCAGCCTGGTCGTCCACGGCACCGCCGACGAGTCGGTCCCGTTCGCGTCGGCGGAGCGCATCCACGCGGCGCTGCCCGATTCCCACCTGCTCGCGATGGAGGACGCGGACCACACGTTCGGCGCTCAGCATCCGCTCGAGGGCATGAATCCCGCTCTGGCGCGCGTCCTGTCGCGAACGCTCGAGCATCTGGCCGACAACCTCCTGTAGCCACGCGCCTCCCCCGAAACCGCCCCGCTCCGACGGGTACTTCCTGCGTGCGTTCGTTCCGTCCGACATCGACCTCGGCCCTGCGGAGACCCTTCCGGGGTCCCCGAACGGGCCTTTGCCTGCTGATGCTGGTGGGTTGGATCGGATCGGGTACGACGCTGGCGAATGCGCTTCCCAGCGAAGCCTCCACGTTCCAAGCGAGCGACGACCCGGCCACGTGGACCACCGATCAGCTGGCCAACCGCATCCTGACCAAGGGTGAGGACGCCGAACCCGTGTGGTACGAGGTTCTGGGGCAGCGCCAGAACGAGCAAGCCCTCAAGCTCCTGACGAGCCAGCTGGGCCGGGTCCTGGCGCCCGAGCTGCAGGAGTCCTGCGCGCAGGCTTTCCGGCACTTCAAAGGGGGTCCTCTCGAAGCGGACGCGATCGAGGTCCTGCGGGCGAGCGTCCGTCCGGAGACGATGCCGGACCTGGCACGATTCCGCGCCACCGCCTTGGTCGCGATGGGTGCCGCCGCGAGTCCGGCACTGCGCCAGTTGTTGGCCGAAGCCCGGGACACGCACACGCAGTCGATCGCCATCGGCGGACTGGTCCCCGCGTTGCGGATCCAGGGCGACATGGAGGCCTTGCGCCTCTTGTTGACGCACTACCGCCCGCCGCTGTCCGGGCCCCACGAGTTGGGGGTCCGCACGTTGTCGTCCTTCCGCGGCGACGAGGAGCGCAAGGAGATGGGCAAGGCCCTCCTGCAGCAGAACCGTCCGCGCGTGTTGCGCGTGATGGTGGCCGAGGCCTTGGGGGGCTCGCGGTCGCCCGAAGTGGAGCCGTACCTTATCGATGGCCTGAAGGCACGCGTCGGCAGCGTTCGGCGGGCCTGCGTCGTGGCGCTCGGTCGGTTGGGGGCCACGAAGCATCGGCGCGCGCTCCGTCGGCTCGAGAAGGACGACGATCCGCGCGTCCGACATGCGGTGTTCCAGGAGAACCTGCGACTGACGGCCGAACCGCGGGAACGCCTGGAGATGCTCCACAAAGGCATCGACGACAAGGACTGGGCCGTACGGCTGGCGGCTCTCGAGGTCATGACGAGCCTGCCCGGATCGGTCGCGTTCGACATCGTGGCGGCCAGTCTCGTGGACCCTCATCCCGGCGTGCGCAGGGCCGCCATCGAAGCCAATCTGGCCTGGCGCCGGCGCGACTCGATCCCCGCGCTGATCAACCTGCTCGAGCGCGACAGCCAGCGCCTCACCCTCCACGCCGCGGATGCGTTGCAGTTGTTGACGGGCCTCGATCTGGGCAAGAACCCGGCCCGCTGGAGGCAGTGGTGGGACGCCGAGGGGCACGCCAACCCGCTGCCCTCGCTGGCGGAGGCCGAGGCCGCTCGCGAGGACCGCCTGGCCCGCCGCCAGGCCTCGGAGACCCAGGGCGCGTTCTATGGCATCCCGCTCATCTCGGACCGCGTGTGCTTCGTGCTGGACACGTCCGGTTCGATGACGGCGTTGACCGGGGAGACGTCGATCACCACGCGACTGGATGCCGTTAAGGCGGAGTTGACGCGCAGCCTGGACTACATCCCGGACGGCGCGCGCTTCAACATGATCTTCTTCGCGAGCGACCAGGACTCGTTCAAGAAGGACCTGGTCGAGATGGACGCCCGCGTGCGCAGGGACGCCAAGCGCTGGGTGGCGCGCAAGGACGCCGGCGGCGGGACGGCGATCTACAACGCGATCATGCTGGCGCTCCGGGACCCGGACGTCGACACGATCGTGGTCCTGTCCGACGGCCTGCCCTCCGGCGGAACCACGGACGATCCGCTCGAGATCATCGAGCACGTGCGCGACGCGACCGAACTGTCCGAGGTCGTCGTCCACGCCGTCAGCTTCAACGCCCCTGGACGGTTGCTCGAACAACTCACCCAAGCGACGGGTGGGATGTACCGGGAAGTCCGGTGAACCCCTCCAGGCGGGCAGGAATCCGCACATCGAGAACGTTCTGGGCCCATGGGGAACCGGGGCCATCGACACCGATGAGGCCGGGGGTCGGGTCCAGGGGCTTGAGGCGAGCCACGATCCTGCTTCGATCCCAAGGACGTTGCCGGCCGCCCGGAGCGCGGTCGTCCGCGTTGCGGAGCGCCTTCGAGGAGTCACCTGAATTCGACGTCTGGGCTTCGGCGACGCGCGACCTTCAGGAGCGCCTCGAGGCGTCCTCGGGAGCGCAGTCGCGCAGGCGTTCCCGCCGGTTCGCACGGATCTCGACCGACCCCTCGAACGGCAACGTGCTCCGCTGGCCCTCGAGGAGCATCGCCACGATCCAAAATATGTGACTGATTCCACCCCGCAATCCGGCGCACGCGAGGTAAGGCACACCCTCGAAATCGACTCGAAACCCAAGACCTCGACATGCAGATCCTCCTCCTCTCCCGCAACCCGAAGCTGTACTCCTCGCGCCGCCTCCTCGAAGCGGCGAAGGAGCGTGGCCACGAGGCGCGCGCTGTCGACTACTTGCGTTGCTACATGAGCATCACGAGCAGCAAGCCGGACGTGATCTATCAAGGCAAGTCCCTGGCCGACGTCGACGCCGTCATTCCGCGCATCGGTGCTTCGCAAACGTTCTACGGCACGGCCGCCGTGAGGCAGTTCGAGATGGCGAAGGTCTATTCGCTGAACGAGTCCCAGGCGATCACCCGTTCGCGGGACAAGTTGCGTTCGCTGCAGATCCTGTCGCGCCGCGGCATCGGGTTGCCGATCACGGGCTTCGCGAACTCCACGAAGGACACGGACGGGCTCATCGAAATGGTGGGCGGCGCCCCCCTGGTCGTCAAGTTGACCGAGGGGACGCAGGGCATCGGCGTCGTGCTGTGTGAGACGAAGAAGGCCGCCGAATCGGTGATCGAGGCCTTCCGCGGCCTGGACGCCAACTTCCTCGTCCAGCAATTCGTGAAGGAGGCCGGCGGCTCGGACGTGCGCGCCTTCATCGTCGGAGGCAAGGTCGTCGCTGCGATGCAGCGCAACGCGGCACCGGGCGAGTTCCGCAGCAATCTGCATCGCGGCGGTACGGCCGAGAAGGTCAAGCTGACGCCCGAGGAGCGCGCCACCGCCGTCGGCGCGGCCAAGGCCATGGGCCTGAACGTCTGCGGTGTCGACCTGTTGCGCTCCAACAGCGGTCCCGTCGTGATGGAGGTCAACTCCTCGCCCGGACTCGAAGGCATCGAAACGGCCACCGGCCTCGATGTCGCTGGCAAGATCATCGAGTTCATCGAGAACAACGCGCGGCCGGGGAGGACCAAGGACCGTGTCGGCTCCTGACCTCGTCATCGGCGGCGTCGCCGTCCCGCTCGGCACCATCGTCGACGTCGAACTGGACGTCGGGCGCTTGCCGAACCACACCCGCCTCAACCTGCCGGTGCGGATCGTTCGGGGCTCGAAACCCGGGCCCACGGTCTGGATCAGCGCCGCGATTCACGGCGACGAGCTGAACGGTGTCGAGATCGTTCGGCGCGTCCTCGACAGCGTGGATCCCAAGCGTTTGCGAGGCACGCTTCTGGTCGTGCCCATCGTGAACGTGCACGGATTCCTGACGCAGTCCCGGTACCTGCCGGACGGCCGCGACCTGAACCGCTCGTTCCCCGGTTCGACCAAGGGCTCCCTCGCGGCGCGCCTGGCGAAGCTCTTCATGGACGAGATCGTCGAGAAGTGCTCGTACGGCATCGATCTGCACACCGGATCGGGCGATCGCACGAACCTGCCGCAGGTGCGCGCCGACATGGATGATCCCGACGTGCAGCGCTTGGCCATCGCGTTCGGCGCGCCGGCGATCCTGCATTCGCGCGTTCGGGACGGTTCGCTGCGGGAAGCGGCCACCAGCTTGGGCATCAAGACGCTTCTCTTCGAGGGCGGTGAGGCGCGCCGCTTCGAAGAGGACGTGATCGTGATGGGCGTGAAGGGCGTCCGGCGTGTCCTCGCCGAGCTCGAGATGATTCGGCTGAAGGTTCCGGACACCAAGCGTTGTTGGTACGCGCGCAAGAGCACCTGGCTGCGGTCCGGTCGCAGCGGGCTGTTGCGGATGGCCGTCCGTCTGGGCGACGAGGTCCGCAAGGGCCAGGTCGTCGCGCGCATCGCGAATCCGCTCGGGGACGACGAATTCGTCGTCAAGTCGACCGTGGCCGGCCTGATCATCGGGGCCGCGCGCAACCCGGTCCTCTACCAGGGCGATGCCGTCGTACACGTGGCCCACGGCGCCGAGGAACCCTGCGGATTCGACCCGAAGGCGATCACCAAGAAGAAGGCGGGGACCAACAAGGTCGGAGCCAAGACGTCCGAGGCCCAGGGGGATGGGGCGCCCAAGCCCGCAGCCAAGAAGAAGAGCAAGAAGGCCCAGTAGGTCGCGTCGGCAATCGCCAAGAAGATCGCTGTCGCAGTACTGGTTGATGATTCCCACTGATGAGAGCCGTGCTCATGAAGCAGAGGCTTCGCAGACTTGAGGAGGCAGCGCCCTCTCCGCACGTGTTGGTGTGCCGTGAGCGCACATTCCAAGCATCTTGCACGTACATCGGGGGGAATCGGCTAACGGAAGCGCGTCCTGAGAGTAGAGGTTAGGTGTCACGAGTTGCTAGCTCGCTTCACGATGCGGGTAAGGAGATCACCGAATGTCTAAGTCAATCACAGCTATGGTCGCGCTCATCCTTCTGTTGATAGGAGGCGGCCTGTACCTCATTCGAGTGGCTCGCAGCCCAGAGGACGTCCCTATCGTGTCCCAGCCACCGGAGGTTGTGTCGAACGCCGAGGAGGGGGCGCTCTCCAGCAACCTGAACTCAAGTGAACTCCGGCAGCCAGAGCCCTTCGTCATCGAAGCTCCGCCTACGAATCAAGGTGGAGGCACCCTCGATCCAAACCCATTCGATGAGCAAATGCTCAGCAAGTACGCGGGCTTAGACAAGAAAGCGCTCGCTGGCATGGCCAACGATCTCCTGACCCTTCATCGGGAAACCGTGCAGGCCATCTACGAACAGAAGAAGCGGGACGGTGACTACCTAGAAGATCCGATGGATCCGTCTGGGATGGTGAAACGCCCGCTGTCCATCCCCAAGGGTGACCTGTACATGTCTGTCGTCAACCCAGAGGGACGGGGGATGAACCCTGATACAGGGACGCTCTATGTGCGGCACTTGACCATTGAGCGTGACATCTACCAAGACGTGTACGACCTGTATCGTGAGTGGGAGTGGGTCCGCGACGCCGCCAATCAATAGATTCACCCCGCTTAACGATAAGCCGGGGGAAACCCGGGAAAGCGGGGCCCCGCGCTCCGTGTCACTCGGCCTTCTTGGCGCGACTGCGTTGGAAGAGCACGCCGGCGAGGAATCCCAGAACGGCCATCGTGAACAGCAGCACGGCGCGCGGCATGGTGATGTCCACGAACAGGATCTCCGTCTTCACCTCAGCGCGGTTCTGGAAGATCACGACCACCAGCAGGACCGCCGCGAGGATCGCGCCCCATTTCTTGACTTGGTTCATGATCGGCCTCCGTGGTGTGGGTTGGGTGGAGCGCCTCGAATCGTCCTCGAGGCACTCCGGGCGAACTACTTCCGACTGGGCGTGAAGTCGATGACGCGCGTGCCCGGGTCGCTCTCGGCGATGCTGTCGTTGAACTCGGTAAACCCATCACTGCCGCATTTCCAGGTGTGCTGGCGGTGTTCCGATAGGATCCACGCGGCGACTTCGAGCCGGCGATCGTTGGGGAACCGACCCAGGTCCTTGCGGGTCAATTCGCGCGCTTGAACGCCGAATCGGTACGCCTCGGGCTCCTTGTCCGAACGCACGCTGAAGTGGCGGAACAGGGAGTAGTGGATCCACGGGCGGCTGACGAGCGGGATCCCGAGAGCGTCCATCTCGGCGTCGCAGGCCTGCTGGGTGGCGATGTAGTCGGGCACCTTGGACGGGATCGGAGCGTCGAGGCCGAGCTGACCGTAGACGCTCAGGAGCGCGAACATCAGGCGCTTCTCCGTCGTGATGGCGTCGTACCCCTCGGGGACGTGGCCCAGAGCCCAGCGGGACTGGGCGGCTGCGGCCCACTCCTGTCCGAGGCCGAACCAGAAGGCCGACGCGGCGAGGTGCCCGACCCGGTCCTTCATGAAGTGAGCGTCGGAGAGGGACTGCCGCTCATGCAGTTGAGCCAGCAGCACCGCGCCGACCGAACGTTGATGCGCGTAGGTCTTGGCTTCGGCGTTGGTGCTGGCGATCAGCGCCTCGAGCGTGTTGCAAGCGCCCTGGTCCTGGCCCGAGTCGATGCTGGCCACGGCCGAGTCGAGGGTGGTTCCGTATCCGGCGTAGTCCGGCGTGCTGCCGCAGCCGACGAGGAGGCTGGTGAATGCGAGAAGCGATGCGAGAGTTCTCATGGGAATGGCTGCTGATTGGAGGAAGGTCAATTGACTCCGACGTAGATCGTCTCGGTGGCACGACCCTCTTTCTTGATGTTGAACGCGAGCAAGGAGTTCTGGATCTTCATGGTCTTCGGCTGCGACTGGGAGCGGTCCTCGATCTGCACGTCACCGTGGAGCTTGAAATTCTCGTTGGTGAGCTTGAAGTAGAGGTAGCCCTCGGCGGGCGTCGCATCGATCAACTCGCGGCCGCGGTAGGCCCGGCCGCGGGCGTTGTCGTAGTCGTCGTCGCGACCCATTGCGGTGTCCATGTGGACGGAGAAGGCTTCGAGGACGCGACCGTCCTGCAGAATGAGCCGGGCATCCAAGGTGTCCAGGCTGACGTCGATACTGTCATTACCTTTCCGGGTGATCTTGAAGTGGATAGGGATGAGGTGGTCCTCCTTCAAGAGATCGATGTCCAAACCCCATTTGTTGGATCGTTTGGGGTTCGACGCATGGTGGGACAGGAAGCGTGCCTCCACGCTCACATCGCGGTGAACGGCAGCTTTGGGGAAACCGAGGCTGTTGGGGCCCTGGATCGCTTCGGGGGCGGGGCCGGAACTCCCGCACGAGACGAGGAGCGCCAAGACGGTAGCGCCGAGGCACCGGCACGCGAGTTTGGGGTTTGCGTTGCGCATTCTTTTGATGGTTGGGGCGGGGCCTTAGTACTGAAACACGAGGGAGCGGACGCGGTTGCTGGTGGCTTCCCGCACGATGCCGTAGTCCGGTGAGATCCAGTACTCGTAAGGGTCCGCATCGATGTAGATGCAGGGGATATGGATGTTCTGTACGCCTTTGAGGAAGTCTGCGTAGGCGCCCTCCTGGCCTGCCGCGAGCGGAGGCTGATTCGTCACGGGGATCGCCACCGTCGAGGTCATCAAGGTGTTGTCGCGCAGATCGAGGATGCTCTGGAACTCGCCCGAGTTATGTCTCTTGAGCTGGAGGATCCAGCCGTTGAGGCGGAACTCGGTGGTGGGTTCGCGGGGGAGACCGAGCGAACCGTCCGTATCGAGGGGTCGATACGTCACCGTCCAGGACTCCGAACCATCGACCTCACCGTTCGCCCGGCAGTCGTACTGTTCCCACCCGAGGAGCTTGTCCGAGCCGCGGTCGACGCGACTCATGACGGTCGTCCCCTTGCGGAAGAGGCCCTGAAGCTCCGGTGAAACGAAGCGCGCTTGCAAGGCGAGCAGCATGTGCCAGTCGTAGGTCGGCGTGGTGATCGGCGCGGTGACCTTGGTCGAGAGGTGCTCCGGGGACACGGTCGACAGCGTGTCCAGGTACCACTGGATCGCTGCATGCAGCCGGTGCACGAGGGCGAGTTCGGAGGAGGCCTCGGTGGCGGTACCCGTCTCCAGGTGGCTGACCCAGGCCAGGATCGCATCGCGCTTCGCCTCGAGTGCGTCCCGGTCGAGGCTGCCCGTCCCGAGGCCGGACAGGGTGCTGGCGAACGCCTTCAAGGGCAGGGACACGTCCAGGCTGTGCGTCCGGGCAAAGGTGAGGAGGCCCTTCAGCGAACTCGGATCGCTCGGGTCGAAACCCTGAACCAACTCGTTCCAGTCCTCGCCGATCGAACCCGCTTGCATCTCCACGAACTCCATGTGCTTCGTGGAGACGGAATCCAGCTCGGTCTTCATGGAGGCCAGGATGGCCTCCGCGCGCACCGTGGCGAGATCGAACGAGTCGCCTTCGGCTGCGCGATACCGTTCGTTGAGGTCGTCGAGCCAGATGTTCTTGGGGCTCGAAGCGTCGTAGAGAGCGTTGCCGAACTCCTCCCGCTTCAGGGAGTCCAGGTCCGCATAGGCGGCTTCGAGCGCTTCGGAGCACCGCTTGACTCCGTCCGGACTTTCGAAGCCAGCGTTCTTGATCTCTTTGAGCGACTCCGCTGCATCGATCATGTTGAACGCGAGAATTCCACCGCGACCTTGGAACTCGCCGAAGACGTCCGAGTTGCCGGGCTTCATGCCGACGGCAGCGCGAACGCCTCGCTCGGCCCAGTTCCCCTCCGAATGCAGGTCGCTCAACAGACGCATGAAGTAATCGCGCTTCTTCGCGTTCACGCTCTCGCCGGCTTTCCAGGACTCGAGCGTCGCGACCGCGGCCTCGAGGTCCTGGACCTCCTTCTGAAGGGCTCGCGCGTCCGCCGCACTGGTCAGGGCATCCGCTACTTGTTGGGGCACGCTGTAGGAGGCTCCGACGAGGCCCTCGAGGAACATCCCCCGACGCGCCTTGTCCATGACGGCGTCCCAACTGACGGAGTCGCCGAGGCCCGAATGCTCCCGAACCTCGCCCATCAGGGACTTCAGAGCGAGCCGGTCCTCCTGCAGGCGGGTGACCAGGTCGGTGTTGTTCTGGAGGTTGCGGGTCACCAGGACGATGTCCTTCTCGTCGATCTTGGCCAGCCGGTCGTTCAAGACGTCGTAAGCGCTGAGCTTGACGAGGATGTCCTCGGCGGACGTGCCGTGTTCCGCGGAGAGCGTGTCTCGGAACTCGATCGCCGTTCGGTCGCCAGGCAACAGGGCCTGGCTCTTCAACTCGCGAACCTCTTGACGTTTCTCCATCAGGAAGAACGTCTCGCCCGCGATCGTGAACGCCATCAGGACGGAGGCGACCATCAACCAGCCGGGCGTCGACTTCGGCTCCTTGAACGCCTTCGAACCCTCGATCGCTTCGATGAACTCGGTCGCGCTCTGGAAGCGCTTGGCGCGGTCGACCTGGAGGGCTTTGGTCAACAGCTTGCGCACTTGAGGGGGGACGTCCTCGAGCTCGCGAATCATCGGCGCAATGTTCGTATGCAGCACCGAGGTCTGAATCTCCTGGATCGTGTCGCCCTCGAACGGACGCTTCCCGCTGATCATCTCGTAGAGAATGATTCCGACGGCGAAGAGGTCGGCGCGCGGATCGAGGCGCTCGCCCTCGAGCTGTTCGGGAGCCATGTACGTCGGCGTTCCGGCGATGCCGCCCTCATCGGCTTCGGCCGCGAGGCTCGCGATGCCGAAGTCGAGGACCTTGACGCCGACACCGAACGGGTTGTCCTCGGACTTCGGGATGCGCGCCCGCAGCATGATGTTCGGGGGCTTCACGTCGCGGTGGATGAACCCCTGTTCGTGACCGCTGTTGAGCGCGATGAGCGTCTGCCGAGCGATCTCGAGGGCATGCCGCGGCGTGATGCCCTTCTCGCGCTTCATCAGCGCCGAGAGGTCCTCGCCCGCGACGAAATCCATCGTCAGATACAGCGTCCCGTTGTCCAGTTGGCCCGTGTCGCGAACCTGGCAGACGTGCTCGGACACGAACTTCTGGGCGGCGCGAATCTCCTGGAAGAAGAGGTCGCGGAACTGCTTGTTTCGCGAGTAGCGTGCGCGCAGGACCTTCAATGCGATCTCGCGACCCTCGATCTGGCGATCGTGGACCTGGTAGACCTTGCCCATGCCGCCTTCGCCGAGCGTGCGAATGACCTCGAAGCGGTCGGCGAAGACCTGGGCCGACTTCTTGTCGGATTCCTCGCGAGCATCCTTGGCGCGCCTGGCGGCCGCTTCGCGTGCAGCCTTCTTGGAAGCGGCTGGTTTGGGAGCGTTCAACGGAGGACTCGTCGGCATGTCCCCGTCGGTGTCCTGCACGAAGGTCGCGTCCTCGTCGGCATCGGATCCGGAGATCATCGTCGCCTCGTTTCCGCCGCCGCCGACCACGGTCGCATCCAGGTCCTCCAGGGAATCGAACTCGACCTCGTCCGACTCGTCCGCGGCACCCTTGGGCGTGACGAAGGTGGCGTCCTCACCGGCCTGGCGCGGCACGAGCGTCGGATCGTCGACCTTGGGTGAATCCCCAGGAGATTTCGAGCCCACGGGGCCACGAGGTTTCGGAGGGAGAGTGGGGTCTTCGGGATCGTTCGACGAGGTCATACCTTCTCTATCCTTCTCTTGGTTCCAGCGCGCAAGGGGCAAGAACGGTAGCATACTCCCGACCTTCCGACCTGCCTCGGGGGGTGCGCTCTAGGGGGCCCGAACATGGCCCTGGTCGGTGACGAAAGGACTCCGTGCTCAAGATCCGAATCATCCAACCGGACCATGACGTCGTGTACGTCGAGGTCGACCAAGACGAGGCCGTCATCGGTCGATCGGCCTCTTGCGACGTGGTCGTCAAGCAGCCGCAGGTCAGCAAGCGTCACGTGCGCGTGCTCGCGGGCCTGGTCGCGATCGACCAGGGATCGAGCAACGGCACCTTCATCAGTGGCAAGAAGCTGAGCGAGGCCAGCCTGCTCAAGAACCCCCGCATCCAGCTCGGCTCCGAGGACGGGGACACCTGCATCGAGGTCGAGCACGTCGCGGAGGGCGCGGACGACCTGCCCGCGGTCCAGGAGGTGCGCAAGGAGCTCGACCAGGAACGCTTCCGCAGCACCACGCTGTCCGCACGCGTGCGCGAGTTGGAGTCGGCGGCCGAAGGGGCCGTCGGTGACCCCGAAACGCTCCCCGTCGTCGTCGGCCTGCGCACGGCGAACGCGGATCTGGAGAAGCGGATCCGCAGCCTCAAGCAGGAGGTCGAGTCCCGCGACGTCGAGGGTTCGGCCGACCTCCAGGCACGGCTGGCCGGCGATGCGATGTCCCAGGTCCAGAAGCGCAATGATGAGCTGCACCGGCGCGTGGCCGAGCTGGAGGGCCAGGCGGGCACGCCCGAGCTCGAAGCGGCCAAACAGGTTCTCTCCGGCCGTGTCGCCGAGCTCGAGGGCGACCGCGCCGAGCTCGAGGAGACCATCCGGCGACTCCGCAAGGACCTCGAGGACGCGGCCGCCAAGGAATCCGAACCGGCCCCCGCGGCCTCGGACCTCTTCTTCAAGCTGCAGGCCGAGAACAGCCAGCTGCGCAAGGACCTCGAGGGGGCCAGCAAGTCCCCGGAAGGGGGCTCTTCCGAGGTGTTCTTCAAGCTGCAAGCCGAGAAGGCCGACCTGCAACGCAAGCTCGATGCGTTGGAGAGTGGCGCGGGATCCGCGCCCGCCGCGGTACCAGGATCGGGCGCAGGCGGCGACGTCTCCGGTGAGCTGGCCGCCCTGAAGAAGGCCAACCACGAACTCGAGATGAGCAAGGTCGACCTCGTGGGCGAGCTCAGCCTGCTGCGCGACAAGCTGCAAACGGCGAGCCTTCCCGGCGCGGCGCCGACCGCATCCGCCAGTTCGAACCTGGGCGGCGCGCTGCGCAGCGCCCAGGCCTTCATCCAATCGGGCATGGAAGGCCGCGGCGACATCCAGGGACCGGCCAACGAGTTCCTGATGGTCGAATCGCTGCGTTATCTGCGCGTTTCGGAGAAGGTCGTCACCCGCATGGCGGGCAAGTTCATCCAGCTGTTCGAGCAGCACACGATGCTCCCCGACGTGGACGGCAGCGTCAAAGACATCGTCTCGGGGATCCTCGCCGACGACACCAATCCCGAGGTGCGGCGCGAGTTCGTCGAGTACGTCGACGAACTCGGCAAATGGCTGGTCGTGGCCCTGGGCGCCAGTCGTCGCGCCGCCGAGCGGTTCGCCGAACAGTTGCGCAGCGACCTGTCCGAGCGCTCCCTCACCGCCGACGAGCCGATCCCCAAGCTCAAGAAGCTCTCCGGTCAAGCGGATGCCGAGCTCTGGTCCCGCGCGTCGGCGTACCTGCGCAGGCTCACCGCCGACATCGTGGAGGACCGGCTCGAGGACCTCACGCGCGAGTGCGCGGCCGAGATCCTCAAGGACCAGTCACGCTAACGACCAACCAACGGGGCCCGCTCGGGCTCCGCACCCGTCATCACCCCCATCCCTCGCATCGTGAAATCGACCCCCTTCGCATCGCTCCCCAGTTGGATCGGACTGGCGCTCGCTTCGACCCTGCTCACGGCCTGCGCGAGCTCCATCAAGATGGAGGTTCACGCTTCGAACGTGGACCAGATCGGCAAGGTCTACGTCATGGTCTCCGCCGACATCTCGGACAACATGAAGGGCCAGGACTACCGGCCGCTCATCCTCGGGAACGGCCTGGACAACCTGATCCATTGCGTGGCCGAGGTGGATGCGACCGGATGGACCGTGACGAAGCCGCCCACCTCGGACACGCTCGAGTTCGAGCCGATCTCGGAGCCGGATGAGCCGCCCGTCGCACGCATCTCGGTCGACGAGGCGTTTCTCGAGAAGAACCCCGAGGCCATGCTGGGCATCGTCGTGCGCACGACCAACGACGATCTGGTCGGCGGTTACTGGGACAGCGGAACGCTCATCACCAGCGAGGGTCTCACGATCCAGGTGAGCGAAACCGGCGCGGTGACCTTCAATCCGGGCGGCTGAGACATGCCTGTGAACCAAAGCCCGAGTGTTCTGTGGCGGGAGGGCATGTTCCTGTGCCCCCAGCACCTTCAAGCGTTCCACCGCGAGTTGGAGGGCCGGATCCATACCGGGGAGGTCCTCGGTCGGCCCGGTGGTTGGGGCATCCTTTCGCTCTCCATCGACGGGGAGGCCCTCGAGCGCGACGTGCTGCGCATCGCCGAGTGCCGGGCGGTCTTCCGGGACGGCACGCTCGCGGCGTTCCCCGAGAACTCCGTCGTGGCGCAGAGGGAGTTCACGGACTCGCTCAAGGGAACCACGCTCGACGTTCACCTCGGAATCCCCGCGCACCAACCGGGCGTCTCCGAACTCGACGATTCGACCGGCAAGGCGCGCTATCAGGCGACCTTCCAGAACTCGTACGACGCCAACCGGGCCAACGAAGCGCGCGACATCGAGTTCCGCATCCTGCAGGGGCGCCTCTTCTTCGGGGACGAGGATCGCAGCGGTCACGAGACGATTCCGATCGCCCGCATCGAGCGTCGCGGTCGCCCCGTGGCCGTCTCCGTCCTGTCCGAGGTGTTCGTGCCCCCGCTGCTCGAGTGCGGCGGGTCCGGAGCGCTCATGAAGCGCTTGATCGAGCTCGCCGAAGCGGTCCGCGCCCAGTCGCGGGACCTGGCGGCGCGGATCCCGAACACCACGGCGCTCTCCAGCGTCGAGAAGGGCGCCGACATCGCCGGCTTCGTGAAGCTCCAGGCCGTCAACCAGACGGTCGCACAGATGGAACAGATGACCCGCGTTCCGGAGTTGCACCCGTACGAGGCCTACATGACGCTCGTGCAGGCCGTCGGCAACCTCGCCATCTTCGGTTCCGACCGCATGGTGCCCAAGTTGCCCGCCTACGATCACAACGATCTCGAAGCCGGCTTCGGTCGATTGATCGAGACCGTGCACTCCTTGATCCCGGCCGAGGTCACCGTTCCCTACGACACGATCGCGTTCCAGAAGGACCCCGTTCGCGAGGGCTTCTTCCTGTGCGACGTCCCGGCCGAGTGGTTCGAGAAGAACCCGCTCATCTTCCTCGGTGTCGAGCTCGCCAAGCCCGCCGAAGACGTCGTCCGCCTGGTGGGCACCGGCCTGAAACTCCTGGCCGAATCCGACCTCGACCGGGTCCTGCAAGGGGTCGTTCCCGGCATTCAGATCGAGCACGTCCGCACGGCGCCGCTCGCGTTCCCCAAGCGGCCCGATCTGCACTTCTTCCGCATCGATTCCGAGGGCGACTCGCGGGCCGCATGGCTCAAGGTCGTCGAGGCGGAACAAGCCGTCGTGCTCAGCGCTCTCGGCGCCGAGGGCGACGTCGGCCTTCATCTCTACGCTGAGCTCCGGGGCTCCTGATCCATGGCAGACAACCAACGGACCCTTTCCGATGCGTGCGCACCGCTGTTCTTGATGCTCAGCGCGTTCCGCCGCAATGCGGCGACGGCGACGACCACGATCAAGGACCTCAAGGTCACGCTCCAGCGCGAGTTCGATCGCGTGCGGACCGAATGCGAACGGGACCCCAGGCTGCACCCGCAGTTCGAGCGGGCCTTCTACGCGTTGGTGGCCACGGCGGACCAGGTCGTGCTGTCGTCCGCTTGGTCCCAGCGCGCCGGCTGGTCGATGAACCTGCTCGAGACGCACTACTTCGGTCGCGCGGAAGGTGGCAAGGAGTTCTATCGGCTCGTCGACGCGATCCTGGACGAGGGCGGTGACTCCGCCGCGGACATCGCCAAGGAGCTCTTTCGCTGCATGGCGATGGGTTTCCAGGGCGAGTTGATGGGCGAGCGCACCGAACTGGACCGCCGCCGCAGGCAGCTCTTCGAGAAGGCCCGCCTGGCGGGTTCCGTGGGCGAGACGCTCACCCCCGACGCCTACGGTCGCAACGCGAGCCGGGACATGACCAAGCTGCCGACCGTCGGCATCCTGCGCATGGTCGCCGTCACGATCGCCGCCCTCATCGTCTTCAAGCTGGGAGCGGTCGTCGTGACCAGCGCTTCCACGTCCGAGGTTCGCGAGAGGGTCGAGGGCGTCGTCACCGGCCTCTCCGCCGAGGGCGCGTCGACCGATTCCACCGACCCGGACGGCGAGTAGCAATCCATGCAGAACATCACATCGAATCGACGTCTGCTGGGTGCTTTGGGGCTCGGAAGCGTCGTGGCCATCGGGGCCGCGTTCTGGATTCCGGAGCCGGTCCGATCGATCGCCAAGCCGATCATCATCGGCCTCGTCATCGTCCTGGTTCTGTTCATCGGCATCCAGTTCCTCGTGCAATGGATGCGCCGCAAGAAGCAGTCCCAGTTCGACGCGGGCGTTGCGGCCAAGGAGGGCATCGATGACCGCAAACGGGAATGGGAGCAGTGGACCGAGGAGCTCTCCCGCCAGGGGATCGACCGGTACGACCTGCCCTTCTACCTGCTGGTCGGGGAGCCGCAATCCGGCAAGAGCGTATTGCTGCAGAACTCGGATCTGCACTTCCCGTTCGGCCAGACACGGCTCTCGGGAATCGGCGGTACGCGCGGCTGCGACTGGTGGTTCACCGAGGAAGCCGTCGTGCTCGACCTGGCGGGTCGGCTGTTCACCCACGAGGGCGGCCAGAGCGACGAGGCCGAGTGGGAGGCCTTCCTCGACCTCCTCTCGAACTTCCGCCCGATGTGTCCCGCCAACGGGATCATGCTGGTCATTCCCTGTGACGGACTCCTCACCGACAGCCCGGATGCGCTGACTCGCAAGGCCAGTCGGATCCAGGGCGCGTTGTTGACGCTGACGGGCAAGTTGCAGGCCCAGTTGCCGGTCTACGTGATCCTGACCAAGGCGGATCGGATCTTCGGCTTCGCCGAGACGGTCCACCGCATGGAGTCCGACCAGCGGCATCAGATGTTCGGCTGGTCCCGCGAGGCCGAGCACTACGACGACCCGATGGACCTCATCGAGATCCGCGCCGGGTTCGACGCCATGGCCGAGCGCGCTTCGGTCCTGCGCGACTCGATGCTGGCCAGCGCACGGCTCCCCGAGGCCCAGGGCGAGGTCGACCGCATGTACGGGTTCCCCGAGGAGCTGCGCGGTCTGTACCCGTCGCTCGAGGTCTACCTGAAGCGGATCTTCTCGGAGTCGACCCTGATCGATCACGTCTTCTTCCGCGGCCTCTACCTGACCAGCGGTCTGCAGTCCGGCGCGCCCATCGCCAACGTCTGCGCCGAGTTGATCGGCGGCCCCGGCGAAGCGGACCGGCGCGACCTCGAGGGATTGTTCACCCGCCAGCAGGCCTACTTCATCAAGGACCTCGTCCGGCGCCGGGTGTTCAGCGAGCGCGGCCTCGTTCGTCCGACCCGCGGACGCGTCTCCCGGGCGCGACGCAACGCGTGGGCGGGCTACGGCGTCTCGGCCCTGATCGCCGCAATCACCGTCATCTGGTGCATCGCGTACCTGGTCAAACAGGCCGGCACCGAGCGGGTCTCCAAGTTCGACTCGGCGATCGTTGCGGCCGAAGAGCTGGACCGGAATGCCGGGAGCAACGCGATCCTCGGGGCGTTGGACGAGATTCACACCGCCGTTCTGGCGGACGAGTCGGCGCTGGAGGGCATGGGTGGCCGCAACCAATCCATGGCCAAGCTGTACCGAGCTGTCTTCGACCTGCAGTTGATCCCGGAGCTGCGCCGCAAGGCGGAACAGGAGCTGCGCGCGGCCGTCACGTCCCTGAACGACCCCCGGACCACCCAGCGCTTCTCCGACCTCCAACGGGCGACGCGGCGCGCGATCCTCCTGTTGAACGACATCGAACTCGGCTCGTCGCGGGACGTGGCGGACCTCAAGTCGCTCTTCGACGCGCCCGACCTCGCCGCCTTCGAGGCGCAGTGGAAGATCCGCTCGGGTGACGAGCACGCGGGCCATCCGATCCAACCCTCGCCGGCCAAGTCTCCGGTCGACGGGTCGCTTTCGGGCGACCTGCAAGCGGTGGTCACCCTGTTCGAGGGCGGCTTGTTCGATCGCGCCATCACGCCCGGGGATCCGCTGCAGGCCGACGGCTTCGCCGGCCTCGGGATCTCGTGGATCGAACTCTCCAGCTCGCACAAGAAGCTGTCGAACCTCGATCTGACCAAGCAAGCCAGCGACAAGACGGTCACGGCGGCCGCCAACACCTACGCCGCCGCCTATCGCCACCTTCGCGATCCCGGCAACAAGCAGGTCCTGCGGATCACCGAGGACACGCCCTACGAGATCCCGCTGCACCTCGTGGCCTCGGCGCTCCAGGAGGGTCTCCACCAGTCCATGTGGCGGGACTTCTACGCCGCCTACCGACCCAGTGTTCTCGAGGCCGGCTGGAGGCGCTACCAGGACAACATCCAGAGCAAGTATCAGGCGGTCACCGGCGATGCCCTGGGCCTCGCGGCGCGCGCTGCGACGTACGATCCCGCGCGGCCGAACGACCCCGAAAACCCCAAGGAAGCGAAGACGGTCCGGTCGGACGACACCCGCCTGACCGCGATCCAGAACGACGCGTGGAGTCGTGTTTGCCAGGAGAACGTTCTGCCGCCCACCGCGGCCACCAAGGACATCGGTGGCATGCTGCGGGAGGCGATCGCGAACCACCTCCCGGATCGCTCGACGACCGCTGATTCCGAGGCGGAACTCTCCGCGGTCGAGCGCATCCTGGCCTCCAAGATCCTCGTGCTCAGCGCCGATCATCTGGAGAAGCTGGCGTCCGAGACGGACGATCAGCTCTTCGTGGCTCATCTCGGACAGGCGGAAGCCCCCGACACGACGGGTCGCTCTCCCGAAGCGCGGGTCTTCCTGCACCTTGCGGAGCTCGCCAATCAGCTCGAGAGCCCGAAGTGGCACTCCCGTTCGAGCCAGGCCTTCCAGCCCTGGTTGGCGGCGTTGCAGCCTCGGTTGAAGACGTGCATCCAGGCGGACGCCCAGATCTGGGTCGGGCCCGAGGAGCGCGCGGCGGATCCGGCGGTCGCGGCCGCCTTCTCCCGCAGGACCGACGACACCGGGTTCAACCGGGACGCGGGACGCGCCTGGTCCGAGTACTTGAGTCAGCTCGAGGTCGTCCTGGATTCAGCCTGGGGA
>TARA_R110002072_G_scaffold241027_3_pt1 | contig 23597 bp, 10 predicted proteins | sample TARA_R110002072 | Tara Oceans TARA_R110002072 (sample SAMEA4397118) | marine metagenome | biome: Polar Biome; feature: [SRF] surface water layer (ENVO:00010504); material: water (ENVO:00002006), including particulate matter (ENVO:01000060) such as... | depth 5 m | reverse complement strand
CACCCGCCGTCAGCACATGTTGCATGCGAGGAATCCAATCATCGATCTCTCCCCACACCAGATGGCCCACCACGTCGAACGCGCTCCAGGTGCCTTCGCCTCGATTGGCGCGCAGCCAGGCATCGGGCAAGTGCCGTAGCCAAGCGTCGAGCATACGTGGCGTACTCGACAATAACTGCACCGCGTCGTCCCGCTCATATTTCATAGACAGATCTCCAATGACAATGCTAACGCGACCGACCGCCTCATTGGAACCGGAAGACCAGTACGCGTGGCGCCCTTGCCGGCTAGATTGCAGGGCATGCTCTCTGCCGGCCTGACCCTGCTCGCTCTCACCATGCCGCAAGACCCTACCCCAGGCATAGATCGCGACCTTGCCCGCGCGCGCAAGGAACAGATCCGTGACGTTCAGTATGACTTGCGGTTTCGACTCCTCAATGGGGCGGATCATGTCGAAGGCTCGATCTGGATGCGCTTCTCGCTCGACGCCGAACAAGCTCCCTCGCCAATCGTGCTCGACTTCGCCGGCGAAGAGATCGACAGCATCCAAGTCAACTCGAAGGATGTGCAGCTCGAGCGCATCCACAACCACATCGTGATCCCGGCGGACCTGCTGGGGCAGGGGCTCAACGGCATTCGCGCCAACTTCCGCGCCAAGGTTGCGCCGACCGGCACGCCGCTGACGGTCTATCGCGATGCCGCGGACAATCGCGAATACTTCTATACGCTGCTCGTGCCAGCCGACGCACACGGCCTGTTCCCGTGCTTCGACCAACCTGACTTGCGTGCGAAGTTCCGACTGGAGCTCGACATCCCGAAGGGCTGGACCGCGGTTGCGAACGCGGCACCGATCGATGCCAGCGATCCCGAACCGATCGGCGAAGTCGCCGGAGATCTGTGGCGCTTTGCGCCAACCAAGCCGCTACCGACGTACCTGTTCGCGTTCGCCGCAGGTCCGTTCGCCGAGTTCAACCCCGCCCACCCGGTGGTCCCTGGCATCACGACCGACGAACCGATGCGCATCCTGCTGCGCAACTCGAAGATGAAGGACCTGGATCGCGCTGCGATCACCAAGCTGCATCACGAAGGCTTGGACTGGCTGGCGAAAGCGTTCGATGTGCCCTACCCCTTCGGCAAGCTCGACCTGGTCCTGTTGCCCGGCTTTCCATACGGCGGCATGGAACACGCCGGTGCGATCTTCTATCGCGAAGCTTCGCTGATCTTCGATCACCCACCGACCGTCGACGAACAAGTCCGCCGCAGCACGCTCATCTACCACGAACTGAGCCACCAGTGGTTCGGCAACTTGGTGACGATGAAGTGGTTTGACGACCTATGGCTCAAGGAAGGTTTCGCGACGTTCTACGGCTACAAGGCCATGGCCGAGCTCGAACCCGGCCAACGCTCCTGGTTGCGGTTCTTGCAACGAGTCAAGCCGCGCGCCTACGCCGTCGATGCCACGGCTGGCACGACGCCCGTCTTCCAGGAACTGCAGAACCTCGCCGACGCCAAATCAGCCTACGGCGCCATTGTCTACAACAAGGCTCCGGCGGTGCTGCGGGCGCTCTATTCACAACTCGGTCCCGCCGTGTTCCGCGAGGGCTTGAAGAAGTTCTTGGAGAAGCACGCCTACGGCAACGCCGACTGGCGTGACTTGGCTGCGGCACTCGAAGCTGCGGCGCGCAAGGACTTGAGCCGCTGGTCGCAGCGCTGGTTGCTGGCGCCGTCGATGCCGCAGGTCCGCTGCAGTTGGCAAACGGGCACAGATGGTCTGGTGCAGAAAGCGGTGATGACCCAGCGCGCTGTCGGGGGTGACGGCAGCTGGCCGATGGATCTGGAACTACTTATCTTTGCTGCCGACGGCAGCCGGCGCACGGTCGCGTTGCAATCCGACGCGCTCGAGACCAGCATCCCATCGCTGCAAGGCAAGCCAGCACCCGCCGCAATCCTGGCCAACCCTCAGGACGTCGCTTACGGACAGTTCGTGCCCGATGCGGCCAGCAGCGCGTGGCTCCTGGCCAACATCGCCAAGTTGACCGACCCGCTACAACGTGCCTGCGCCACCGCAGCACTCTACGAGGCCGTTCGGGAAGCCGAGCTCGACCCGGCGCAGTTCGCCGAGATGGCACTCGCCATGATCGCCGACGAACGCGATCCCAACACCCACAACTGGCTGCTCGGCCGACTTGGCAACTGCCTGTATCGCTACTTGACGGACGAACGCGCCAAACCGTTGCGCGAACGCCTGACGGCCCTGCTGCTGCAGCAACTGCGCGAAGAAGCCAACTCCGGTCGCGAACTCGGCACCTTCCGATTCCTCGCCAACCACTCGACGGCCGACGGGGTCTTCGAGCTGTGCCGCGCGGTCATTGCCAGCGAGTCCTCCAAGGACCTGCCGGCCGGGCTGGCGCCCGGCAAGCGCGACCGGTTCCTGGCTGCTGGGGCCCTGCTGGCCGCCGGTCAGATCGGCGACACGCCGGAGCAACACCCGCTCGAAATCTTGAAGCGGCGCTACCAGGGCACCGACATCGGCAAGGAGCTGTTCCTGGCCGAGGCCGCCAAGCCGACGGCGGCCACCAAGAAGGCCTATTGGCAGCGCTTCCTCGTCAAGGAAGACCCACCTGAGCAATGGACCCAGGACAGCTTGGGGTGGTTCCACTGGTCCGGGCAGGAAGAACTGACGCTGCCATACCTCGAATTGGCGCTCAAACAAGTCGACTGGGTCAAGGCCAACCGCCGCATCTTCTTCATGCCGGCGTGGCTCAACGCGTTCATCAACGGCCATAGCTCCAAGGAAGCGCTGGCCATCGTCGACAAGTTCCTGGCCGAAGCGAATCTGAGCGACGACATCAAGAAGAAGATGCTGCAGTCGCGCGACGGCCTTTGGCGTGCCGTTCGGATTCGTGAAGCGTTCGCGAAACAGCCAAAGTAGGCGTAACCTCGCCGCGATGAAGTTCACGTTCGTCGCCGATTCCAAGTCGCTGATCTCCGCAGACCACTTGTTGGTCCTTGCCCGTGCCTCGGACTTCGGTCCCCGCTCGCAACTACAAGGCAAGCTCCAGAAGCTGCTCGACAAAGCACTCGCGACCCTGGCGGTGCAACTCGGCAAAGAAGTAAGTGTCGGCTTGCTCGGCGGCCATGCGACTTCGCTGACCGCCAAGGGCAAGCGGCTGACGGTTGGAGTCCTGCCGACGAATGTTTCGCGCCACGCAACGGCCACCCGCGCCGAATCGATCCGCAAGCTGACGGCAACCGCCATGTTTGTCCCCACGGCGAAGAACGCTGTGCTGATGCTGCTCGACGACGAAGATCACCAGGTCGCCGCCTGCAACGCCATCGGCCGCGCCTTGCCGGACTTCTCCATGAAGAGCCAGCAGCAGACCGGCGGTTCGGTTGCGGTGGCATGCGCCCTGCACAAGGGCACCTTCGTCAAGACCAGCGCCACCACCAAAGACATCGTGCAGCGGGCCCGCGAAGCCTCGCGATTCGTCGACATGCCACCGACGGATCTCGACCCGGCCGCATTCGCCACCGCCGCCAAGAAGCTGCTGCGTGCCGTTCCCGGCGTCAAGGTCACCGAAATTGTCGGCGACGCCTTGCTCAAGAAAAAGCTGGGCGGCATCCACGCCGTTGGCCGCTGCGCCAAGTCGGCACCGCGCATGCTGATCGCGCGCGCCAACGTCGGCAAGAAGGGCAAGCACATTGCACTCGTCGGCAAGGGCGTCACCTACGACACCGGCGGCCTGCACATCAAAGGTCGCGGCGGCATGGAAACGATGAAGGCCGACATGGGTGGCTCGGCCGCGGTGCTCGGTGCGTTTTTGGCACTGGCGCGCCACCACAAGAGTTCGCCGATCACGTTGCTGATGTGCCTCGCCGAGAACGCCATCGGCCCCATCGCCTACAAGCCCGATGACGTCATCACGATGCACTCCGGCAAGACGGTAGAGATCAATAACACCGATGCCGAAGGCCGTTTGCTGCTCGCCGATGGCTGCAGCTACGCGGCGCGCGTTCTCAACTGCGACATCGTGCTCGATGCCGCCACGTTGACCGGCGCCCAAGGCGTCGCCACCGGCAGCCACTTCGCCGCCGTCGTCAGCAACGACGACACCGTCGAACAAACGCTCTGTAGCGCGGGCCAAGCAACCGGCGACATGGTCTGGGCGCTACCATTCGCACCCGAGTTCTACCGATCCGAGTTCGCCAGCCCGATCGCCGACATGCGCAACTCGGTCAAGAACCGCAGCAACGCCCAAGTCAGCTGCGCCGCCGAGTTCGTGCACTGGAACCTCGATGGCAGCAACGCCAAGTGGGGCCACGTCGACCTCGCCGCCCCAGCCTTCCGCATGAACCGCGGCACCGGCTTCGGCGTCGCCCTACTCTTCGACACCGTGCGCCGCCTGGCCAAGTAGGTACCGCACCCAGGCACAGGAGTAACACGTTCGATGGCGCCAGCTGGCGCCATCGAACGTGTTACTCCTGTGCCTGGCACGGTACCTATCGCGGTACCTATCGAACTACGAATACCAGGCTCTGGCTTTCGGCGCGTTTGAGTCGTTCGAGGGTCGTCGACCAGACGGGTAGTGAAGGGACCGGGATCAGGCCGGGGCGCATGGTGGCGCGGCGTTTGATTACCAGAGAGTCGCCGTCGCGTCGCAGTTCTTGCAGGTAGACGAGTGGCCCATGCTCGATTGCCAGGGACTCGGGAACGGAGGCAATCTGCACGCCTTCGAGGTCTAGGCGCAGATCCCAGGACATGTGCACGTCGGAGGTCAAGCGCATCGGCATGGTGCGCTCTGGCCGCGGCCCAAAGGCCGATAGGAAGTTGCCTTCTGGCAGCGGCATCGCGAGCAAGGTTCGACCACCATCCGGTTGCAGGCCGCGCCTTCGCAAGGTCGCGGTCACGGCTACGGTCCCGCCGGGCTTCAGTGGCAGAAGCTCGGCGCTGCGCACTTGCCAGCCTTGGAACAGGCTCTGGGCAAACTGCTGGGCGAACTGCTTCTGCGCAGCTGCGGGCTGTTGCAAGAAGTGCTCAGCGGCTCGATACGCGTCGTCGCCGAGCAACTCGAGCTTGGCTTCGACTTGCAGCGACTTCGGCGTCAATTGGCCCAAGCCGCTGATCCGAAGGTGTTGCACGCGCTGTTCACCGCGAGGCAACCGACTCATCTCGGTGCCCGCTTCGGTGTGCACCAACACAGCACTGCCGGCACGCGTCGGCGAAATCCAGCCGGGCGGGCTGTAGCGCGGCGCATCGTAGAACAGCCAGGTCGGCGGCGCGCCCTGCTTCTCAACCCGCACGCACCATTCGGTAAAGTAGTAGCTCGCGTCCTGGAACAACAAACCACTGGCGGCATACAGTTCTTCTCGCGCGGTCTGACAGAGAGCTGCGCGCAGGTCGAAGCCAGCGACGGCCAACATCGCGAACAACAACTGCTGCCTGCTACCTTGCCGCTTCAATAGCGTCTCGGTAGCCGATCGCGAACGCGCCGCCGCGATCTGTTCGTGGCAGAACGTGTGCAAGGCCAGCAATTGTGCCTCGGGCGCATCGATGCCAGCCAACAACTTCTCTACCTGACGGCGAATCGGTGGCGTCGAGACCGTCAACGTGGCCAATCGACGCGCGGCTGTTCGCAACGTCGAGCCGATCGTTCGGTCCTTGCCGGCAACCACCACCGGAACCATCTCGGCCAACGCCGGCATCGCCGTATCGGGCACGAGACGCGCCAGGTTCTCCCGCGTGAAGCGCAGGGCTTCGCGACCATCGCCAAGGTCGACAATCTCCGTTGGCTTGTCGAACTTGCGCATGCGCAATTCCATCGTCGCGCCCTTGGGACGAATCACGATGAGTTCGGCCAGCACGATGTTGTCGGCGAACGAGCCGAACAAAAAGTCGTCCACTACCATCGAACCATCATCTCGCGCCGGCACAGGACTGCGGAAGCGCCACTCAACGAAGACACCGGGCTGCAAGCGCGGCATCGAATAGCCCTTCTGGATCCGCACGGGCACGAACTCATCGCCCTTGGCATCAATCGTTCGCAACAACAGAACTTCTTCTGCGGCCGCCGGCGCATCGGCGTTGCCATACATCTCGATCCCGTCACGGTCGTTGAGGCGGCGCAGCTCATGGGTCTCTTCGTAGCGAGAACCATCGGCGAACAGCTCGACGATGCGCTGGTCAATCAACGTCGTTGCGGGACTGTCACTGTTGCCTGCGGCGTCGGCGTCGGCAGCAAACGCGGCAAGCGCGGCATCGCCATCGCGTCGGAACCTGGCGAAGTCGTCGCCCGGCTCCGGCGCACCAGAGGCTCGCTGAAGCAAGCGCTTGACGGTCATGTCGTCGGGATCGCGAGCCAGCACGGCCTGGTAGGCCCGCTGCGCGCGCTCCAAGTGGCCGCGACGCAACAAGCTGTCCGCGGTGGCCCGCAGCCGTTTTCCGGACGCACGCGGGTGCGCCAAAAGTTGATCGGTCAGTTGCAACCATTCGGTTGGGTCAGGTCGCGCCGCCGCGATGCCAATGTCCCAGAGAATGCGGCTGGTGAGATCCGTCGGATCGGCCAGCGCCGCCGGGAAGACCAGCTCGCGCAACTCCTGCACGCGGTCGAACTCACCAGCGGCGATCATCGGCCAGTATGCCAACTGCAAGTTGTTGCTGATGTCGGGACGCAGTCGCACCGCGCGCTCCGCCAACTCGGCCGCGCGGCGGGTCGCACCACCACGGCGGCAATCGAGCGCCAACTCTCGGTAGACCCGTGGATCTCGCGGCAGTGCCTTCTGCCACGCCCGAAGAATCCGCGCACGCTCCGAATCGAACTTCGCACGCGAGGCGACTCCAAGCAACAACCGGAACGTCTGCGGGCCAGCACGACCAGCCGCAACGACCGCCCACAAGCGCGTCAACGCTTGCTCACGGCGATCCTGCTCTTCCAGCAATCCGACCGCCGATCGCACCATCGCATAGTGCTCATCATTGAGTTGTCTGGCCGCCGCTTCCTCCAACTTGCGAGCGTTGGCGTTGCGCCGATCTTCCGGAACGAGGCCCTGGCTCCGCCAGAGTTGCGCGGCCGCCAACTGCAGGGTCGCATCCGCCGGCTGCAAGTCTACGACCGATTCGAATTCGTCGTCGCGCACCAACAGGTAGTCGGCGACGAACCCGAGTGCCACCCGCAGGTACTGTCGATCTTCGCCTTGCGCCTCGGCCATGGCCGCCCTCAGCACGACGATCGCGTCGACCAACGGCGGCAGCGTCGCGGCAATGCCAGCGACGGCCGGCATGACCGGCTCACTCGCCGCGATCTCGCGCAGCGACTGGATCGGCAACCAGCTTGCGTCGACATAGTCGAACTCGAAGTCGTTGTTGTCACGCTGACAGGTCTTGACCACGACGTGGTTCAAACCGGCGGCCAACGCAATCGGCAGCTCGTGCTGCGCGCGACCATCCCCCAATTGCTCGTCGACGCGCGCAACCGGCACGCCATTGACGAACACTTCGGCAACGCCGCGGATCCACAGCATCAGGTAGCACTGGGTGTCTCGCTCGGCCACGACGCGGTTGAGGACGTAGAAGCAGCCGGTGCGATCGTCCCTTGGGTCCGTTGGCACCACCGACGAATTGCCCACCGCGATGCGAACTGGCCTGGGCTGTGCCGCCGCACCATCAAACTTGGAATCCGCCGGCCAGGGCACGAGCTCGGGAGCGAACGGAACCCCCGCAAAGTCATCGTCATCGCCACCAAATGGCCCGACACACAAGAACTCTCTGGGGTGACCGTTTTTGGGATCGGCCTTGCCAGCATCTGCCGCGCGACCCGAAGCACGCAGCATCTGGTAGTAATACAACTGCAGTTGGTTGCGCAGTTGCCCGTGCAAATCCTGCTTGGCCAGCAAGGCGGCCAACGTCGACAGTTGCGCCTCCGGATGCTGCACGAAGTTGCGCTCGCGCAGCAAGCGACTCACCAACCAACCTGTCAGCACCGAGTCGCGATGGCCATCGACAAATGCCAGACACGTCTTGGCGGTTTGGTCGGGCGCGTCGGCGATCGGTACCCGCATGCCAACATATTGCCGCGCGAACAGAACCGCGTCGGCGGTCGCTGCGGACACGGGCTTCGCAGGCACGGTGTTCGCAGGCACAGTCTTCGCAGGCACGGTCTTCGAGATCTGTGTCTTCGAGATCTCTGGCTTCGAAATTTCTGGCACCGTCGCCGCTTGCGCCAACAGCGACGTCGCATGGAACGCGATCGCAGCCACATACATCGGGAAACGGATCACTACTTTGCCTCCTTCGGCTGCAGCACAAGCAAGGCGTCGTCGGCATCTTGCACCGCCGCCACGAACGTGCGGAACGCCGCGTATTCGCTCTTGGTGACGCGCGCCAGATTGATGCGCAAGTCCCGCTCGATCACCAGCTGGTCCCCTTCGCGACGCCATTCCAGTTGGTAGGCGCCAAACGCGTGACGGATCTTGGTAGCTTCGGGCAATGCCCCGGCCTTCATCGTGCCAGGCGGCTGCACCCTGAGCACATCGTGCTCGCGACGCGGCGCCCCAAGTAGCAAGGTAGCTATGCGCTCCGGCGACGCGCCCAACTGCTGCAGCCACGAACTGTCAAAGCCGGTGCGCAGCACCAGGTCCTGGCCCCGGCGCCGCGCCATCTCATCCGCTTCGAAGTGCACTGCGCGGCGCACTGGCGTTGCCAGGTCATCGCCCTTGCTGGACTGCACGTCGGTGATGCGACACGGCCCGAACCGCGCCAGCAGCCGGCGCTCCAGGTGTTCGCGCATGGCATCGGGCGCGCCAACCAGGTCCTGACGCGTCGCAATCGCGACCGCGCCCACCGGGCGCTCCGTCATCACTGCCTTGGCGCTGCCATCGGCGGACAGCTCGATCGCGAACTCGGTACTATCCCCATTGCTCTCCGGCTTCGTCCACGGCACATCGCGCAAGGCAGCGCCCCTCGGTTCGACGACCAGCACCCGGGCTCCGACATCCATCTCGGGCAACGTGTCGGACGGGTGCAAGTCGGCCGTTCCATCGAGGAAGCGAGCGGCCAATCCGTCTTGCTCCGGCAACCAGGCAATGCAGTGGTTGAAGTGGTGCACCATCGCCAAAGTCAGATCATCTTCGCTGCGACGCGCGTCGGCGAAGATCAGCACTGGGCGCGCGACGATCGCCACCTCACGCAGCATCGCACACAACAGCAGCGCCTTGTCTTTGCAGTCGCCGTGACGGCGCTCGAAGATCACGGACGTGTTGTATGGCTTGTAGCCGTGCACGCCGAACTCCCACGCTTCGTAGCGCACGTCGTTGGTGACGAACTTGTAGATCGCATCGAGGCGCTCGCTGGGCGTTTCACAGGACGCCGTCAACTCGCGCACCTTCTTGCGCATCGGCTCGGATACGTCGATCTGCTTCTCGATCAAGTTCCACCACCAACCAGAGAAGTGATCCCAATCGCGGTAGCTGGTCATGCGCGCCAGCGGCACGCGCTCCTTGGCGGCGGGACGCGCAATCTCGGCCTCATCACGAGGCAGGTTCTTCAGTTCCCAGTCGTAACGGTGGCTGCCATCTTCAAGCTTGGTGACGACAGGTTGTGGTGCCCCGTTCTTGGACTGGCTTTGGTAGTCGCGCCCCTCGGTCGCGACAATGGTCAAACTCGAACGGCCAACGGGTGAGCCATCGCGGCTGGTGAAGTGGTGTTCCAAGCCGAAGTATTCGCCAAAGAACGTCGGTGCCAAGTCATCGATGCGGCCGCGAATCTCGACGGTATCGCCCGGTTGCAACGCGGCCATCGCGACACTGGCCCCGCGCAAGCGTGGCTGATCGACACTGCCGTCCGCGTGCCGAACCGTGCAGGACAAGACGCGCGCCCGCTGGCTGCCGCGGTAGTACGGCATGCGCCAGTTGGCGAAACGCCGCCCCCCTTCTTCGCGCAGCACCTTGGTGATCTGGTGCAGGTATTCGCTGGTCGTGCCATTGGCGAACGCCTTGACGACGCGCTGCTTCAGCACGTGGTAGACCGGATCCTGGCTCGCGTCCGCATCCTTCGGGGGCCCAGCATCTGCGACCAGGACCTGCGCGCCATCCAGTTCGAACGGTTGGTGGAACGGCGTCTGCGAGCGCGACAGGTAATCGAGGTAGCGTTGTTCGTCGGCGCGATTCGGGTTGAGTTCGAGGGCCGCGCGCAACACTTCAATCTGTCGTTCGCGGTCCCCCAAGCGATCGTGCAAGCTCGCGACGGCGACCAGGGCACTGTCATCGTCCGGACAGATGCTGAGCCAATCGGTCCATTGCTCCAACGCGCCATCGAGCTGGTCGTAGGCGGCCAGCAAGTCCGCCAACTTGGCGCGTGGTGCGCGCGCCATCGGCCACCGCACCATGGCCTCACGCAAGAGCCGCACGCCATGCTCTTCTTTGCCCATCGAGAGCTTCAGGTTGGCGACCAACATCTGGTCCACCATGCTGCATGACTGGGCGAGCAAGCGCTCGCCAATGCGTTCTGCAAGCTGATACTCTCCGCGCTCGCGCAGGGTCTCGAACTGGTAGCGCATTGCGCCACGCGCCACTAGCGGCAGGTCCAGCATCGCCACCAACAGCCGGTCGCCGGCCGCATCGAGTCCGAGACGGCGCATCACCATTGCCAGGTTCGAATAGGCGATTCCCGACTGTGGTTGTTGCGCCAACGCTTCCTTCAAGACGGCTTCGGCCCGCACCTGCACACCACTGCCATGCAAGTCGAGGGACGCCAGCAACAGGCGCGCTTCGACGTGGTTGGGTGCGCGGCGCAAGACCTCAAGCAAGTCGCGGCGTTGCGGATTTTCGTCGCGATCGGCGGCACTGGTGCGCAGTCTTGGCCTGGTCCAGTAGCGCAAGAACGCCGCCTCAGCATTCTTCGGCAGGCCGTCGGCAGCCTGCTCGGCCAACCGCTGCGCTCGCGCGTCCCGATCGCCGTCAATGTGATTATGCGTCAAGATGGCCGTCATCTTCAACGCCGCAGCAGCGTCGCCAGCAGCAGCCTGCTCCAAATAGAACGAACGTGCGTTGTCATCGACTGCGCTCGAAGCATCTGCGGCGCGCGCCTTCTGATCATTGGCTAGCAGCAAGTCGCGCTCGGCGTCGCTGGTGCGAACTGCCGGCAACGGCTCGCCATTGCAGGCGGCAATGCGCAACGACAACATGTTGGATCGCTCTTCTTGGCGACACGATTTCACGACCAACAGATTCGCACCCTTCTGCAGCGGCAAGACGGCGGCGTCCTGATCCTCGTGGATCTCTCGCAGCACGTCGCGCGCGAACAGCTCGACGCCATTGAGAAACACGCGCACCGCGCCGGTGCTGCCGAGCCACAACGCCGCATCCGTTCGTTCGTCGGCCATGACCGCCGTCGCGACGTAGACCATCACCTGACTGGATGGACGAATGACACTGCCGAGATCGAATCGACCCATCAGCGGCTGCACCGGCAAGTGACGCCACGAGACGGAGTGCAACTTGCCGGGATAGGTAGCATCCGGATCGAAACGTGTTTGGGTCTCGTGCTCGGTGCGGTAGCCGCTGCCACGTTCGTTGTCGAACGCACCGCAGATCCACAACGAACGGATCACGCCGAGCTCGTCATTGAGCTGTTCGAAGGCACCGCCATAGTCGCGCCGCGCCTGCAACAACAACGACCCCAGGCGAGCGCGCAACGCCGGCATCGCCAGCGAACGCGGCGCTTGGCGCGCCGCCTCGACCGCAGCCATGGACCGTTCGTCGCGACCTTCGGACATCATGCGCAACAGCATGGTCGCGTAGTATTCGGCGTCCGCCGCTGCCGCGCGATCGACGTCGCCCGACGCCGTATATTCGCCGAGCAGCCGAGCGAACTCGGCGCGCATCGTGACGTAGTCCGCCTGCCCCTTTGCCTTGAAGGCTGCATCCTCGGGCATTTGCGCAACCACCGGAAAGGCGGCTGCGATCATTACCAAGGTCAGCGAACGGAGATTCTTCCAGGTCCGTGGTCGGTGCACCCCCATGGCTTACCGGGTACCGACCTCCTGGGCTACGGGTAGGTCGGCCCTATTCTTCGGGGGCCGCGTTGCGGGTGTACCACCCCACGCCGTGCAGCAGGGTTGCCTTGGCAGATGCCGCGAGCACCCCGTCGCACCGAATCTCATAGACGCGGCACAATTCGAGATCCGCAACCTCGAGGTCGACATGCATGCCGCCTGCCGACACCCCGGCACCCGTCACCGCGTGCTTGCGCGTATCGCGCGGCGGGCAGCCGTATGGTTCGTGGTGGTCGTAGGTCCAGCTCGTGACTTCGATGCTTGGGCCAACCACGCTGCCGGCGAAGATGGGCTGGGTGAACGCGAGTCGGAACCCGTTCTTGGTGGCAGTGATCTCTTGCAACTCGAACGGAGTCACGCCGCGCCAGACCAGCCGTTGCAGCCCTTGGGTGCTGCCACCGAGCGAACCCCAACCGCGATTGGTCAGGCCACACCACATGGTGCCCTGGTCGCCCCACATCACGCGCGTGATGCCACTCTTCAGGCCGCGGCGAAATGGATAGCACGCGCCTTGCCAACGACCGCCGACCTTCTCCAGCGACATCCGGAAGACCTCGGATGAGTATTGGTCCCCACAAAACACCTGCCCCTTGAACGGCGGGAAGTGGCCTTCGGTATCCCAGACGAAGTCACCGGGCGAACGGCCGCACTTGTCGTACGGAATCCACACGGCCGGCAACCGGAAGTTCGGGATCGTCTTCGCCGCTTCGGCCATGCGCAGCCCGCTCGGCACCTCACCGGGATACTCGACTTGCGACTCCGGCAACTTGCACGACTCGATGCCCCAAGGGTGGCCGTGAAAGTCGCCGACCTCCAGCGGAGTGAACTTGCTGTTGGCACACCACTCGCCTTGGTTGTCGGTGTACCAAACGACGCCGTCGGGCGCAGTGCCAACGCCGCAAGGCGAACGCAGACCGGCGCACACCGGCTCGAAGCTGCCGCCTTCGGCTGGAATGCGGATCGCCCAGCCACGCCACGGCGCGCGCCCAAAGGGCTCGCCGCCGAACGGCTTGTTGAGCGTCAGCCAGAACGAGCCATCGCCGGCAACGGCTGGCCCAAAGCAATACTCGTGGTAGTTGCCTGAGATCGGCCAACCATCGGCGACGGTCTCGAGCTCGTCCATGCGGCCATCGTCGTTGGTATCGCGCATGCGCGACAGCTCGCCACGTTGAGCGCAGTAGAGCCAGCCATCGCGTTCGATCAGGCCCAGCGGCTCCATCAAGCCTTCGGCCCACAGCGTTGGTTTGGGCTTGTCGCCAGCCGCGTCTTCGATGCGCCAGACTTCACCGCGCCGCGTCGCCACGAACATCGACGTGCCGAACTGCACCATGCCGCCAACTTCGAGCACGACGTGCTCAGGCAGTGGCACATCGACGATCTCGACGTACGTCGACTCGTCGGGCGACGGCTGCTTCGGCACGGGCGCCGGCGACGCTGGTTCTTGCGGCGTGATCAACAGAGTCAGAGCGAGCAGCATTACCATTGGTAGATGACCTCCAGCGATTGGCCGGCGGTCAGCGTGTGCTGAGCGGCGGGCTTGTCTTGCACCAACGTCCGGTAGGACGAGGCAGTCGGAAAACGGAGCACGAGCGTGCCAGCTTCACAGCGGATGGTGCGCACCAACTCACTGCCATTGGCGGCCAAGCGGGCCGTCAACTGATCCTCGTAGCGAACGTCGCCGCAGGCCACGCGCACGACCGGATAGCCATCGTCGGTGCGACGTTGCCCCAACAAGCGGCGCTTGGGTTCGCCTTCGATCGTAAAATCATCGATGACCTGCCAGTCCTTGCCGAGCGGCTCCACCAACTTGCCGGCGCGGCCGTGCCAGGTGCCAGTGGCATCGAGGAAGTCCCCGCGCCAGATCCACGCCAGGCGCGGTTTGACGAGGTCGAACGCAAAGTGCGTGCGCGCCGGCGTGCCAACTGCGAGACAGCGCGCCGACACGCCCTTCAAGAACGCGCCGTGCAGAATCGGACGGTCGACCGGCACGAGCACCATCGATTTTGCATCGACGACGACTCCCTTGGGCAACGGCGCCGCTTCGCCAAGCGAAAGCCAGGTGCGGATGGCATCCGCGTCCTTCGCATCCTGCTCACCACCACCCAGCCACAACGACGGCATGCGGGTGTTCGGGCGCAAGGAGCTGGGCTTGAGCAACCAATCACGAAACCATCCGGGCCGCAATCGCTGGTGCTGCAACGCGAGGTCCATGCCCTGGGGGCCGAGCGAATCGCGACCGGACATTGTATGACACGATATGCAGTTGCGGCCGCCGATGCCGGCCAGCGTTCGCCCGTGCGCCGCAGCCTCGGCGGAAAACGGCGGTTCGTTGTCGACGACGTCCGCGGCATCGACGGCGCCGAACAACTCGGCATACTGCTTCGCCTTCGCGTCACCATACGGCGGCATGCGCATGACGACGTAGTCGCGCGACTTGTGGCCTTCGCGAACGACGCGCTCCAGCCATTCCGGTCGCAACCGGCGGCCGACCATGCTCAGGTCCGGCGGCACGAGGCCTTCTTCGCCCAGGTCTTCGACTTCGCGCAGATGCTTGCGAACGGCCGGCGGCAGCCCGCCTTCGCCATCGCGAACGTGACACGACAGGCAGCCATCGGCCTTCAGCGCGATCTTCAACTTGGTTGCTAGCGCGAGCTGCGACGGCAGCGCGCCGACTTCTTCCAACACGGTCGATCCGGCCGGAAGAACGCACTTGCCATCGCCGACCTTCAGCTCGCGCCAAGCCTTGGCAGCAGGCGGAGCGGGCAGTTGCTCGAACTCGTCTTCGCTTACTTGATGGCACGCATCGCAGCGGGCGGCGCGCGCGACGGCGCGGCCACGCGCAACCGCGCCTTCGGCGGGCGCCGACGCCACCACGGATTTCGGCACCAAGCGGATCACCGAAGTACTGGCACTCGCACCCGGCAACTCTTGTTCTGCCAAGCCGGGGCCAGCCCACAGCACCTTCAATTCGGCACCGCCACCGCCCTGCGTGTAAGCCACGCGGAGCTGATGCGGCCCCTTGCTCAAGCTGACGCGGCCTTCCTTGCGTGCGGCCGGCTTCATACCGGCGTTGTCGACGACCAGGTCGCCATCGATCCACAACCAGGAGCCATCGTCACTGCGGGTCGCGAAGTTCCACTCGCCATCGGCGGGGACTTCGAGCGTCGCGTCAAACTGCAACGCGTAGTTCGCCTTGCGGGTCGCCACCGCCGTGCCGATCTTGTCGGTGACGCCGCGCGCCTTCGGCTTGAGGCCCGTCACATCTGGCCAGTCGCCGTTCGGAATCTTGAGTTCGTAGTATTCGTAGCCGAAGCCACCAGCGCGGGCGCCTTCCTGCAACTGTTCGCGCAACAGCCATGCCGCGACGGCACTGGCTTCGCTGCCAGTCAGCGGCACATGAGGAACCGCTACCGAAGCTCGCTCCGGCTTGGCCAGGAACGCGGTCAGCTGGGCATGGTCGGTGACCGCCGACAATTCGAGTTCGGCCGGCGCGTGGCAGGCGCCGCAGGCAAGTTCGCGCACGAGCTGTTCGCCGCGCGGGATCGCCCCACCAGAGACTTCGGCGAAGTTGCGCGGCGGGCGCTCGCCACCCAACGATGCCAGCCACATCCGCAGATCGCTGGCATCCTCTGTAGACATGCCAAAGCCCGAGAAGTGACTGCTCAGGTCCGGCAGGCCAGCGGCCGCATCGACCTTAGTGGCGAACGATGCTAGTGGCGCAGCAGCGTCGCCGCGCAGCTCCGCATCGAGCGCGCCGCCGAGAGCATGGCACGAAGCACAGCGGGCCTGATGCACAGTCAACAAGCCGACATCGGCAGCAACAGGCGGCGTCGTGGCAACCAGCTTGGGATCACCACACGCCACCAGCGCCAACAACAGCAGGCAAAGGGATACGCGCATCGCCTGAGCTTGCTGCCAACGCGTCAGCAAAGCAACGGAGCGGACTTACTTGCTACGTTCGGTGAACTCCACCTGGACCAGTTCTTGCCCGGGCTTCACTGCCACGACCTGCTCCGGCACATCGCTATCGGGCAGCTGCACCGTGTATTGGCCCGCACTGCGATTGGCGAACCACGCCTTACCGGAATCGTCGAGCACGGTGCTGCCAAGCAGGTTGCCGGCACGGCGCAGATACACCAGCCCGTCCTCTGAGATGAGCGAGCGGGCGACGGAAACCTCGATCGTGGTGCCGCGCTCCATCGTGATCTGCAGCGGCTTGGCCGCCAACACATCGCGCGGCAACTGCAACGCAACCGTATTCGCTGCGAACCCTGGACTGCGCACGACCAACTGCTTCGAACGACTGGTCACGCCCTGAATCGCAAAGGCACCGTCTTGCTCGCTGCGAACCGTCGGCAGGAACAAGGCGAAGTCAGTCTCATCCCCCAGAAGGACCAGCGCGTCACGAACGGGATTGCCTTCGGCGTCGCGAACGACCCCGCGCAACCTGGCGCCCTGTGCCAAAAGCACTTCGCCAAGTTCGTGATCTTCCCCTGCCTTCAACGACCATTCTTGTTGGTATGGCGCGTAGCCCTCGGCCCAAACCTCCACCAACACCCTGCCGCTTGGCACATGGGTGTGGCGCAGTTCGCCGCCCAACGTTTCGACCCAGCGCGACTTGGCTTGCGCACCTGGCTGATCCAACTCCGTCAACCGCAGCAACAAGCCGCCAAGCGGACGTCGCCCTGGCAAGCCGACGACCCGGCCCACCAAGGTGCACGTGTCACTCGATGCCAACGACACCCTCAGCTCGGTCTGGACCGACGAGATCGGCACGATCTTCTGGTTGGAACGATCGCCGAAGGAGACGACGAGTTCGCACTCGGCGGCCACATCGCGCGCCGACAACTCGACCTCGAACTTGCCAGTAGCCTTGGTCGTGATCACCTCTCCCGTGCGACCGCGCACGCTGATCAAAGCGCCACGAAGAGGCCGGTTGTTCTCATCGGTCACGATGCCTTCAACGATCCGTCCCGCCCTCAATGGAATGTCGAACCCAGTGACCGGTTCGCCCAGGGTCGCCGACACGCGGAGCGGATTGCTCTTGCCAGTTGGCAGGCCGGAGATGCGCGCTTCCACCTGATAGGTGCCCGGCATCAAGTCGGAGACGGAATATTCACCCAACTGGTTGGTCTTCGCCAACGAGACCGAAAGCTTCGATGACAGGATCACCGTGGCGCCGACGAACGGCTGGCCCCCGCGCAGCACGCGACCGGAAACCGAGCAACTCGGTTCCAACACGACTTCGCCGACGTCCTCGACTCCGCCTGGCTGTGGAACCCACATGCGCACCTCACGGTTGCCGTAGCCAACGCAGCTGACCTTCGCCTGCAACCGACCGCCGCGACGACCGCGAATCTCGAAGTTGCCGCCTTCATCGGAGATCGCTAGCAGCTGATCGCCGCCGTCAATCAAGTTCCAGAAGCCGGCTTTCGCCTTGGCCAAGTCGAGCTGGTAGGCAGCGGCACCAAGCTGCTGGAGGCTCTCGGACACCCACTCGATGCGCGCTCCCACCACTGGATCGCCGGCAGCATTGACCAAGCGCCCGTGCACCATCGAGGTCTCAACGACGTCGAGGTAGATCTTCGGCGGCACCCCGTCTTCCTCTGGTTCTTCCAACAACGTGTGCGCTGACACACCCTTGAGGTTTTGGAACAAGAACGCGCCGCCCAGCACGCGGAAGTCGACGAACCCCGGCGACAGTTTGCGCGCAAACTCAAACGAGCCATCGGGCTGCACCTTCGCATAGGCCAACTCGCGGCCACTGTCTTCCACTTCGAGAATCTCGCCGCCGGCAAACGCGCCTTCGAGTTCTCCCGCAACGATCGCGCGGTCCGGCAACTCAACCGTCACGTCCTTCGCCACGGAGCGAATCGACACAATCTCGAGGCTGGTGGCATAGTCGGCGTGACGCACCAATAGACGCACACTGCCACGCGGCAAACCCGACAGCAGGAACGTGCCGTCAGCCGCAGTGATCGTGCCGACTGGATCGACCAGGCCGAGTTGGTGGCGGATCGGCACAAGCTCGACCGTCGCGCCCTCGATTGGTTCTTGGGTCGCGGCGCGCAAGACACGCCCACGCAGTGGACTCATGCTCGGCCGCGAGAAACGGAAGTCGGTACGCTCGCGCACCCCGATGACAACCGCGGTCGCTCGGGCTGGTTGCCAGAACGCATGCCTGGCGACCAATTCGGCAGCACCGGCAGCCAAGTTCGAGAAGCTGTAGGTGCCATCGGCGGCCGTGTACGTGAACTGGGCACGACGCGTATCGCCGAGCACGGACTCCACCGAGACGCGCGCTTTCGGAACAGGCGCGCCAACATCATTGAGCACGGTGCCGCGAATGCTGAAGCCCGGCCGCAGCCGCAACTTCATCGGCTCTCCAAACAAGGAGACCGCGACTTCGCCACCGGCGTAGCCGGGATGCTCGAAGCCCAACAAGTAGCCGTGCAAGTGCGGACAGCGGAACTGGAAGGCTCCGTCGGCGCGGGTGATCGCTTGCACGACACGTTCTTTGCGCCACTCCGGCGCGGCAGTCCGCAACCGATACAGCGTGACTGTCGCGCTCGGCGCGGGCTGCCCAGTCGGCAACAACACCGAGCCACGCACGACGACGTTCGACGCCAATTCGACGGGCTGAACATCCATCATCAGCCTCGGCATGACCGATGGTTTGGCCGCAACACCACCTTGCTGCGGGAGGTTTGGGAGGTTCGGCACCTCACGGTCCTTGCGGCCGCCCTCGTAGAGCATCCACGTCACCGCGATGCCGAGTGCGATCAGGACGCCGACCCCCATCAGCCAAGACGATGCTCCGTGACGTTTTGAATAGGGGGTAGTCATCGGCCTTGGGTGCTCGAAATACCTTCTTGGATCAACTTCTGAAACTGACCACCGATCAACTTCAAACCTTCAGCGGTCGCCGGGTTCGCGTCGTGGATCGCCTCCTGGATGACTTGCACGATCCGCAACATCGCGGCAGCATCATCGAGCGAGTTCTGCGTGATCACGAGGGCGTCGTCCATCACGCCCTGGAGGTTGCCGAGCCGCAAATGAACCTGCAGGCGGCACATCAGCGCCGCGGGATCTCCATCTGCCTGAGCAACCCAACGATTGGCCCATTCGAGCGACTCCTCCGACTGCGCCAGAGAATGCATGCGTGCCGCAACTTCGACGATGCCGGCCACCCCTGGATGCAGCTTGTGGAACTCTTTGAAACGGCCAAGCCACAAGTTCGTCAGCGTGCTGTCTGGCTGCAAGGAAACGAGTGACCGCCAAGCAGACAGTTGATGAACGGGCGGCAACGGCCGCTGCTGATGGTCGAGTAGCGGACCGCGCTGGCTCGATGGCGTGATCAACTGCAACAGGTGCCGCCAACCTTGCAACGAGGACTCCGGATGCGCCGCCAGCTCGATCGCTTGGCTTGCCTGCTGCACATGCGCATCGAACAAGGCAGGATCGCCCAATAGACTCATCGCCCTGCGGCCATGCTTGGCAAACTTCGCGGCCAATCCCGACGATTCTCCGCGCAACAAGCACCCGTCGAGATCGCCGCCGAGCAACTCCGCTCCGGTCACGTGAAGAACGCGGCGGTGCGCGTAGTCGAGCGCGAATGGCATCATGTTGCTAAACGTGTGCGGGCGATACCTCGCGGCAGCCCACAGCAACAGACCAAGCGCGCGAGTGCGTTCGGGCGGCGCCTTCTCGGTAATCAGCCTCGTCCGGAACGCGGCGGCATCGGCAATGACATCCTGGCTTTGCACCAGGTCGAGCACATCGATGAGCGCCAGCGGGAAGGCAGCCTGTGGCCGCAAGTAGGACGCCAACGCCAAGTCAATGCGGGCGTCGTAGGCCCGACCAACGGAAGCAGTCAAGTTCGCAACCCCGCGCGCCAGATACAATCGATACAAGCGCAACTCAACCGCGAGCTTGCCAGCGGTCTGTTCGAGAGTCGCCCTGCGGATGGCTCCGTCATAGAGTTGCAAGGCCTCGAAGCCGCGTCCTTCGCGCAAGTACTGGGCAGCATGCGCGAGCGGATCTTCGATGTAGGCGTTGCGCATCTCCCGAGCACGCGGGTCATCCGGCATGGCCTCGGAGGCGGCGTCCAGCTTGGCAAGAATCGCACGACTCGGATCACGCGGCGGAACATCGACACCGGTCAGCGACCGCAACAGCGGCAACGGACCAAACTCGGGCCCGCGCTCACGGCCGACATCCTTGGCAATGCTGACCAGGCTCTCCTGGTGACGGGACACGCGACCCTTGCCCCGCTCCTTGTTCAACACGCCGGCCAACGTGCCGGTCGACAAGATCAGGATGAACACCGCAACCAACGCACTGGCCAGCACTGGGTTCTTGCGCGCGCGACGCCAGAGGCGAACGTGCAGCGGCAGGCGCCGAATGCGCACGGGATCGCCATCGGCGATCCTCACCAAGTCTCGCGACAACGCTTCGCCGTCTTGGTAGCGATCGTCGGCATCGCGCGCGAGCAACTTGTCGATCACTGCTTCGAAGTCGCGTGGCGGCTTGTGCAGGTGGTCGCGCAAGCGCGAAGGAGTGCCGTGCAGAATCGACTGCAACAGCGCCTCCGTGGTCTTGCCGGCTAGCGGCAACTTGCCGGTAACCGCCTCAAACATCGTGACGCCGAGCGAGTAGAGGTCACTGGCCGGCGTCAATTCGCCACCGAGCGCTTGCTCCGGCGACGCGTAGTGCAACGTGCCGAGGAAGCCACCCCCCTTCGACGTCAACTGCATCGACACGTGATCGAGCGCTTTAGCCAAACCGAAGTCGGTCAGCGCCAACGTGCCATCTTCGCCGACCAGGATGTTGCCCGGCTTGACGTCACGGTGCAGCAAGCGACGACGATGCGCCAGCCCCAAGGCATCGGCAACCCCTGCAAACCGGCGCGCAGCGTCGAGTATCTCAAGCGGCTTCTTGTCGACGCGCTGGGCCGAGGAGATGTGCTTGTCGAGGCTCAAGCCATTGACGCGCTCCATCGCGAAGAACAACATGCCTTGCGCTTCGCCATAGTCATAAATCGGCACGATATGGCGGTGGTGCAACGCAGCCGTCGCGCGAGCTTCCGCGCGGAAGCGCTTGCGCATCGTCGGATCGGCGGTGTAGTTCTGCGACAAGACCTTGAGCGCGACTTCTCGCTCCAGATCATCTTGCCAGCCGAGGTAGACGATGCCCATGCCGCCGCGACCAAGCAGGCCCTTGATCTCGTAGCCGCCGATGCGATCGGGCAACTCGCTGTGGCCGCCGACAACTTGCTGCACGAAGTCGAGCGCGTTCAAACGTGAGAGCAGATCGTTGGCTTCTTCGGTCTCTTCGGTCTGCAGCTTGCGGCGCAAATCGGCGTTGCTGCTGGAACCGCTCAACACCTTCGCGAGGCGTTCGTCAGCACTGTCGGAATCAAGCTCCGAATCGCGCGCCGGCGAAGGTGTTTCTGCTGCGTTCTTGTCTGCGGCGTTCTTGTCTGCGGTGTTCTTGTCCGCGGCGTTCTTCGTGTGCGGCTGCGCGCCATCGGATGCGAAGATGCTGTCGCCGTCATCCGAATTACTGGCAGCTACCTCGTCGGAGTCAGCCTGCTCTGCGGGTACCTCTTGGGCTTTCTTCTTCGGGCTACTGGGCTTCTGGCTATCAGGAACCTCTGGACCACCGGACTCAAGTCCGGCGCCCACGGCATCCTTGTTCGGATCACGCTTCGGTTCGCTCACAGCTTCAGTTCTTCGGCGAGCCGTTTGAGGGCACGGCTCAGCAACAGGTGCACCGCATTCTCACTGCGGTTCATTTGCTCGCCAACCTCGCGCGCCGACATTCCCTCAATCTTCATCATCATGATGACATTGCGATGGTTGTCTGAGAGTCGCTCCATCGCTTGCTCTAGCAGTTCGAGGCGGTCCTTGCGATCCGCGTGGGTAACTGGCCCCGAGCGCCGATCGGCAAGCGGCAGGTCGGTCTTGATCGAGTGCTCGCGGCGTGGGTCGCGCGCCGCAACGCCGAGCTGGTCGCGCAGGATCCGGGCAACTTTGCGGCGCGCCAACGTCACCAGCCAGGCACCGGCGTTTTCCTCAGCCGAAAGTGTCCGCCAGGAATTGACGGCTTCGATGGCAACTTCCTGAAGCACGTCTTCCGGGTCCATTCGGACCCGAAGGTTAGGTCCCATACGCAGATAGATCACCGAAAGCAGGCGCTCGCGATTCTGCTCGAAGGCAACTTCGGGGGTCAGGGTCATGGACGAGCGGCTACGGACGAGATGGGAGAGGATTCCCGACTGCAAGGAATGGCAACTTACGGGATGGAAAGCGTTCCTGCGAGAGTCGGGCAGCACGGTGTGGCGTTTGAGCCGGCAAGTTGCCGAGCCGAACCTCAGCACCAAGACCCATGAAGCACCTCCCCGTCACGCTCGTTTCCATCGCATTGCTGGCCACGTCCGCTCTGGCTCAAGTCCGGGACGCTGTCTTCACCATGCCAGCAGGCGATCACCAATTGCACGAACTGGCCGGGCTGTCCGCCCAAATCCGTCGCCGGCCGCTGCAATGCGATGTCGCCGGACTATCGAAGCAGGTCGGTCTCACCGTAACCCTGCAAACCGAGCTGCAACTTGACGCAAAGGCACACCAGGAAGTGGTCGCGGCGCTGCTGCGCGACCGCGGCTTGCTGCTGGTGGCAGGCGAGCGCTTTGACCGAGTGGTCACCGTTCGCAGCCAGTGCGACGCCCAGGCCAGCATCGCGCGCACGCCCGAGCAGGTCCTCGCGAACCCAACGCAACTCGAATGGGTCACGACTTCGATTCCGGCGACTGCCGACAGCCTCACGCACATCCATGCGCTGCGGCCGTACTTCAGGAACGACCCCCCGGGATTGTCGGTGCACAACATCAACGGACAGGTGGAGTTCACCGGGATGAGTGATCAGGTCGGGTTCGCCCTGCGCATGATGCAGATGTTCGCTGGCTCGACACCTGCGGACGTCGCGCAACCAGTATGGCATGGCGAAGGCCAGGTCACTTGGCCCGGCGGACGCATGACGCTCAGAACGTTCGTCGGGGTGTTCACCTCGACACTCGATGCCAACCTGCTCCATGCCAACGCAGCCGGCGCCGTCGACCACAAGACGATCGACCTCGGCGACGCCGCGAGCATGACGCGCAGCGAATGGTTTGCCGAGGCGACCAGAGTGCTCGCCAACCACGACTGCGCGATGGTTTGCCGTCACCCCGGCGCGCGGTTGTTTGCGCTGCGATCGATTCAGGACCCGAGCTATCGCGACGCCAACGTTCGCGCCAACTACGTGCCTTCGCACGAAGTCGAACAATATGCGAGCGCCGGCGTGATCATGACGACGGTGGACCTGCAGCAGCTACGAAGCTTCGATGGGTTCATGGTGCTTCGCGGTGCCATCGCCGAGAATCGCGCTACGACGATCTGCAGCCTCGACCACAACACCCTGGTGCTGTGCGGTCCGAGCCATCAGGTAGCGCACCATGTCGACCTGCTGCTGCAGGCGGATTCGCACTAAACGTGTGGCCGGCACGCAGCGTGT
>TARA_R110002072_G_scaffold45565_7_pt1 | contig 23607 bp, 29 predicted proteins | sample TARA_R110002072 | Tara Oceans TARA_R110002072 (sample SAMEA4397118) | marine metagenome | biome: Polar Biome; feature: [SRF] surface water layer (ENVO:00010504); material: water (ENVO:00002006), including particulate matter (ENVO:01000060) such as... | depth 5 m | reverse complement strand
TTGCCGAGCCTTGGACGTTCGCTGCGCTCACTGGCTCGCCGATGGTTGAGTGTTTTTAAAAAGTCTTGTTCATTGCCATTCAGTTTGCAATTTGGGTAAACAGGCACTAATTTGTAAATGTGACGGTGCCAAGTGATCTCGGTTTCATTTTGATTACAGATTTTGCCTGTTAAACCATCGTAATCAAATTGAGAAATGATAATCTGTGGTTCACGATGGCTGGAGGGTGTAAATCAAATAAACCCACTCAACAAAATCAATCGAAATTAGATCAAGATAAATTTCTCGTCTTGGCAAACGAATCTCAACTCTGAAATTGACGCTAAACGGTCACCCCCTCACCCCCACTCCCTCAATTGCCTTTTCAGTCCTCAAATGAAACTCAAAAATTACACAGGCGGTAGCGAAGCGTCCAAGCCGCCGTTTTACCCCAACATCACCGAGCCAGTGAGCGCAGCGAACGTCCGAGGCTCAGAAAAACACCCCAAAAACAGAAAAAGTGGATATTTGATTAGAGGTTAAAAAGGGATGGAGCAACCGGTGGCTGTATTTGACTTGGAAAAAGCATTGAGAGCAATTCTTAGTGAAATATCCACAGGAAGTAATGTTGGAGGGAGTGGGGTTAAGAAATGTATTTTCGATTTGCTGTTGGAGAAATTTGAAACATGGAGTGCTCGACCAGTTTCTACTTTAGGGGAAATGAAAAGACGTGACAATAAGACATTCAAAGGAACCGCCTGGGAACAGTTTTGTCAATTTTATCTCACTAACGTAATGCATTATGATAACGCTTGGCTCTGGCATGAAGTTCCTGATGATATCAGACTCAAATTGAAATTAGCATCTAAGGTTGACAACGGAATCGATATTGTTTGTATCAGACGAAATGGTAGAGATGGTGATATTATTTCAGCGGTACAATGCAAATATAGAAAGAAGATTACTCAGACTGTTACTTGGACGACTTTATCAACTTTTGTTGGTCTATGTTCTCTCACTGGCCCTTGGCATGAACATATTGTAATGACGAATTGCAAAGGTGTCAGTCGTAAAACTGGGATTCCTCGTGGCCCAAAAGACAGAACCATTGCTTACGGAACTTTTAAGAATCTTACTCGAACTCAGTGCATGTTCGAGCAACCACATCATAATAACAATACCACCACTGCTACACGAACAGAACAACCGAAAAGTGTAGAAGAGTTACGAGCCATTCGGTTGGCAAAATTCACATAACAATCCTATATAGCAATACAAAAAAATCCAATTTAAAATTTTTAAAAAGAAATTCAAATACATCATGGAAGAAATCTTCGCTGATCATCCCGACTGCCTTAGCAGACTCTCCAGCAGTGCTTATTGCGCATGGTCCTATAATATGGGAAAGGATGTTGACACCTCGGTGACTCAAAATCATCGTGGAACTTTCTACACCGCCATCTACCACCCTCACCTCGACCGATACAGTTTTGCCTTCAATGACGTTCGGCACGAACACGTCAAGATTGATGATCTTCCTGTCCTCGAAGAATGCTCTACTAACGATTGGCAGGATTACGTGGATGCCGACACAGAAGATGAATCGGTTGAGGAACTTGATCTAGAGGAGGAAGATGAGTCGTGTAGATGCATGGACTCATCTGTGTTTGATCAAACTCTTCCAGTTGACTTCGTGAAACCTAAGTTTGAGAAAACTTACAACACCGAGATTCAACATTTTCAATGGTTGAGGGATGGTTTGGGCGATTACGACGCATGGAATGTGGATGGTCCTACACATCTTGTTTTCCAATGCGAGGTCAAAGAACATCATATGGAAGACGATGAAGATGGATGGGGCGATAACTATGGCCATACAGTGATCGACCCTAGATTCCACAACTTCTATCCTTGGAAAGCGACTTCCATAGGAACGAAACACGTTTCTGCACACAAAAGGATTCCCCCTAGCGACAAATTTCTTGTTACCTCTGCATACGAATCTCCTTTCCTTAAATGTCTTGCTCGTCATGCCATCCAGAAGAAAGACGTTTTCATCATGCACGATTTTGTTCTTACATGCATGCAGTGGGACAACAAGGTGTCTGATTACCAGATTCCCCTCCAAGACGGAAAAATCAATTGCGGTAAGTGTGGTGGATGGGGCTATATCTACAATCAGACAAGAGTTTACAAGTACCTTGATGTTGCAATGTTTGCAACCCTCCCGCCCGACACTTATCACTATGAAATCGAACTCGATGTTCAGATGTGTATGTTAACTAAGCTTTGCCCCGATGGAACCTTCATCTATGCGAAACCGATTGAGGATTTTGTTTGGATCGTTTTGCGATGTTTGAAACAAAATGGTCTCCCCAGTGACATCACAAAACTCATCATGTCAATGTCATTACCTGCTTAAAAAGCCTTCTTAGCATGATACTTCTTATATATGCTAAGAAAAATATCATGACTCATTTCTTTGAGGTCTTTAGGGTTAAGATCATAATGCTTTATTGCTTCTTTCGTATTCGACATCATGGATGTGTGAAAGAATATTATATCTCCTCGACACATAATACCTGAAATTTCAGTTGCTAAGTCGTTAAGTAGCGAGTCTACATTACTATGATAGATCATTAATAATTCTGAATGTAACGTCTTTAATCGTTCTTCTTGGATATATTCACGAACTTGCTTGGATGTAATAAAATATTCGTCGTGTTCTTTACCACAAGGACATTTAATACCAAATTTAGTTTTGTGTAGGAAGAATTCCATCATATCCCCGGAACTTGTTATTAGAACCCCCTTGAATAGGTCATCGTCACTGGCAGAATTCATCTTATGGTTTTTAAATTTACAAAAAGCAAAATCGTTAAAAAAGTTTTTGATACTTAATAAAATATCTTTTTATTATGACTGATATCGGCTACAATCCTAAGTTCAAATCAAAGGATGGATCTTATTTTGATCATGAGAAGCCCTTTGCTGAGAATTTGCAAGAAATAGCATTGGACAATAACGCATACCGTAAGGTAATATACACTGGGAAGCATTCCCAAGTAGTAGTTATGAGTTTAGGTCGTCGAGAAACATTGGAGAAAGAATCTCACGACAATGATCAACATTTTACATTCGTGGAGGGTGCATTTACAATTTTTACATTTCTCCCTGGAAATGAAGACTACCACGAGGAAATAACATTAAAATCTCCTGGTGAAATAATTATTCCTGCTAATACTATCCATATGGTTGTTCCTTCTTTTAATGGATCAAAATTCATCACACGATACAGTCCTCCCCATCACCCTTACGACTTAATCCAGGTTAATAAACCAGAGTTTGATTACTAAGATCGTCGATAAGTGTTTGAATTAAATACCTATATGGTTACAAAAAAAGTCTTTTAAAAAATTTCTATGAAAAAATAAAAGTAAACGATACAAATCGAGATAAAATGGCTGATGATGATCAAGTAATCCTACAATCCCAAGATGGACAAGATTTTAAAGTAGAAGTTAAGGTAGCAAAGCAGAGCGAGACGGTGAAGAACCTCATCGAGGATGCGGGCGTAAAAGCGCCGATTCCACTCCCCAATGTGAGTGGAAAGATTCTGAGCAAGGTCGTTGAATGGTGCAAGTACCACACTGAGCACCCAACCGTGGTTTCTGAAGAACAGAAAGACGAGAAGCCGTCTTCTGAGATCAGTGCATGGGATCTTGAGTTCACAAAGGTGGATCAGCCCACTTTGTTTGAGTTGATTCTTGCTGCCAATTATTTGGATATCAAGGGATTGCTCAGCCTCGTATGCAAGACCGTGGCCAACATGATCAAGGGCAAGACTCCTGAGGAAATTCGAAAGACCTTTGGTATCAAAGAATCCTTTAGTGAATCTGAGAAAAATCAAGTACGCCTAGAGAACGAGTTCTGTGAAGAGCGCTGATGGGAGAGTTACCGAGCCTTGGACGTTCGCTGCGCTCACTGACTCGGTTATATTAAAAAGTTTTGTTTCATGAAACGGCGGCTTGGACGCTGCGCTGCCGCCTATATTGGTTTTTGTATTTGATTAGCTTGGTTTAATAGGCGATATGTGTAACAGAAAAATATCGTTTTATTTCGTGATTTTTTGATTACCTGGCACCGTCACATTTACAGATTGGGCCTTCTCAACCAGATCATAACAAATAAAGAAATGTTAATCGTTGGTCGGAAATGGCTGGATAATGTAAATAAAACAACAATGAACAACGCTCTAATAAGAAAGAATATCACCGAGCCAGTGAGGCAAAACACAAGTAAGACTTTTTAAAATCATTGGCGGCAGCGACCGTAGGGAGCGAGACAGCCGCCAACAAAACGCGAAGCGAAAACACACCAATAAAAACGAAAAATAAATTTATTTTAATCAGAAATTAAAATACTTAGAGATGGCGGACGAAAACCATTTGATGCTTTTTATTCCTTACAGTATTGAGGAGCACCCGAAATTGGTTCGTGATCGTAAAGATTACTTGGCTGCTGGGCTTGATACTCCGGAGAACAGAATATTTAGCGAGGGGTATGCTATCAGCCCTGAGTTAGCTTTATTGTGCCAGTGCAATTACAATGGAAAGCCAAATCCTCATTTGTTTAAGTTTGGTGTGAATTATCCTGGCGCGTGTTTGATCATTCGTGAAGTTTACGATGATGACGGGGCCTGCGCGTATGCCGATGTTCCCACCGACCTTTACGATCAGCTAGATACAATAATGAATGCGGACCGTATAGCTCGTGAAAATTACCAAGCCTCCTTGGTGGCTGCTGGGCTCGTGATCACTATTTAAAAAGTGTATTCTGGTTGATGAAAAATGAAATTTTAAACTATACATTTTAAAAAATAAAACAATCTTCAAATCTAGGAGATGATGAACAGTAATGTAGTTATGGAAATGACAGGTGGCGACGAGATCCAGTTCAGAAAGTTGCATGAGGAGATGAGCTTGGGCGAACGCATGAAAATGTATGAGAAAGCAATGGAGAGACGGATTGAAGAAGGAAACGTTTTCATCGTTCGCTTAGACGGACATTCGTTTTCTAAGTTTACCAAGAGCATGCATCAACCATGGGACTCCAAATTCACAGCTGCCATGGCTATGACGGCCGCTGACCTCCTCAAAGAATTTCAACCAACGACAGCGTACGTTCAATCAGACGAAATTAGTTTGACTTTCTTTCCCATCAAATCCAAGAACAATGATCGTGAATGGGAACCTTACATTTTCAATGGGAGAATTCAAAAGATTGTCTCCGTGATGGCTGGATTCGCGTCGGCTCGTTTCAATCATCATCTTCAACAACTCATCAGCAATCCAAATCAACCAGAATATCGAGACCCCAGTATCCACATTCTTCCAACCTCATCAAGATCATTGAATCATTACCCACTGTATGATGTATTAAGCTGCAAAGATAATGGCTATGAGATGCATTCTGCAGGAAGAGCTCACTTTGATGGTCGTGTCGCTGAATTTCAACATGAACATGAGCTTTACAACTGCATTCTTTGGCGCACACGGGACTGCTTCAAGAATGTTGTATCCAAGACTGCAGAAAAATTGGTCGGCAACAAAGCTTGCTATAAGAAAAACACGCAAGAAAAGCTGGCCATGATTGAAGAAAAGGATCCTGGTCATATGGCCACCATCAATCCCGGAGTAGTAGATGGCATCTTCGTGAAGAAATCCCTCTATCACAACGAAGAAGGTTCAATTCGTAGTAAATCTTCATTCTACGCTGGCCCATTTTCGACAAAATCTGAGACTCGCCGCGAGTGGGATGATTTCATCAAATCTAAGAATACTGCTGATTGTAAGCTCCTCAGACACATCAACGAATTATGATATGAATGCAATTAAAAAGACTTTTTAATTTTGATTTATTTTTGAAATAAAAGTTGTGGCAAGATGATGTTGTATAATTACTGTGCGGGATTTGATCAGGATTTGAAATCTCTCGGCGTTTTTGATACTGATATTAATCCCACATTCGATGAGAGTGATAATTTTTATGGTGGGATTAGATTCATTCTTCCGAAATTGAATAGATCTGATAAAATCATTGCCGTATCAATTGAAATCCGATTCGATCAGAAAAATTACAAAGGTAAAGTCAAAATCGATGATTTCTTTGGCACAAGAGGATTCAAAACATGCGAAGAAGGAGATAAGTGGATCCGCAATGTATTAGGTCGCCATCTAGATGACATATCAGAGGAACCTAAAATGGACATATATCATACCTCTTGGGACACAGTTATCATCGACAAAAAGTATAAAGTAACCGGTGGCCCAAATTTCAATCTCATTTTCGTATCCACCGCTGCCATATACGAAGACGACCTATGTTAAAAAGTTTACCTGTTAGACCATCGACGACCAAATTAGTTTAAGAAAATTTTTTGCGATATTGTTGAATAATGACAAATCGTATTGATACCCAAGAGAAAAGTTACAAACACGAATCTTTTTGTAACTTTTTTGGAAGTGGGATTTGTATCGAATCTCATCGGATTTCATTTTACTAATCGGAGAGCACTGAAAATTTTTTGATGATTTTGGGATTTTGTTCGAGCTTCTAGGATGATACCCAAGAATAAACGCTTTGATCGTGAATCTCTGTTCTTGATACGATAGTTTTATCACAATTTTATTTGAGGGGTTGATTTTCTATCGCAACAAGAAAAAAGATCTAGAAATAAGCGTCTATTCTTGGGTGTCGTCATAATCTCCCGAAAAATTCTTCTTTTGAAAAATTGCGATCTGGAGCAGATCCGAGTTAGTAAAATCGTGTTGATTTCGTATTTTTACGGTACAATTAATTAATAGATACAATATATACCATTTTAATGCATTGCTCAAGATTAAAAATGCAAAAACTAAAGATAGATCCGCTGAAAAATGAAATATTTTAATTCGTATTGTGAAATTAAAAGAAGTTTTTAATTGGTTCAAATGGAACCAACTGCTAAGGTAGGAGAATATCCTCCAAATTTCTACTATTGGAGCCTAGAATTCAAAACCAAAGAAGGTTATTCCCTGAATCAATGTATTGAAAAATTTGGTACTCAAGTATTTGAACATAAATCCGATGATGGTGTAATTAATACAGGAAATTTCAGGAAAGTAATTTTTCTAGATGCCAGTAAATCATTAACTAATTCGTGGCTTCTATGGAAAAGAACTTGTACAGGGATGCCTATTCGTAGTCTAGGATCGCATGATGGGGTATTTATGATAGAGGGAGATATTTAATATTGGAAATGTAATTATCAAAAAATATTGTCAGTAATTAAAAAGTATCCGCGATGATTGTCACTCGAGCACCCTACAACAAAATACCATTGGATTATTTGGGTTTCAAGAATGGAAGTTATGCAGTTGATACCAATGGCATAATTTATGGAAAAACAGGAAAACCCATGAATGGGACCTTGACGAAAAATTCGGGTATCCAATACTCACTCAAAGATACAGATGGTAATTTAGTCAAACACTATGGTCATCGATTGACGGCTAGGGCGTTTTTAATTCCTCCACCGCTACCAGGGTCAACCAAGAAAGAACTAGATAAGCCTGATATGTATGTTAGACATCTCGACGGTAACAAACGAAACAACAACATCACCAATTTGAGATGGGAGGTGAAATCTGGATTTAAAACCGTTTTACCTACATCGGTAAAAGAAAATCCTCAAAATACTCAACAAAATGATTTGATTGGTGAAATTTGGGTAAATACGGAATTGTTGTACACTGGGGAACTAATCGAAACATCCCACCATGGAAGAATTAGATATATCAGAAATGGGGTTACAATCGTAACATTAGGGGAAGAAAATGAAAACAAAACCCGAATGTTCACGAGTGTATCTTCTGATGGGTTGAAAGTGAAGCAGTATGATGTTATAGATACTGTTCGTCGCGGTTTTTTGTATGCTGCTAGTATTATAGTTAATATACGAAAAGATGGTAATTATAATAACAATTCCCCGGATAATGAGATACTGTGGCCATTATACATATCCGGTGATCCTCATAATGTAGCTGTGCCAATCACAGATCCGCATTTACTTGAAGCAATAATCAATGTTACAACATTGACTCGCGCTTATTCATCTTACAATAGATATAAATATTTAATGGGAATTCATTTTCCTGATGACGTTGATAAGCCTAGAATGTTGTATCCAAAGGGCGATATACCTTACACCCCAGTACCAAAGCCCGTAGTAAAGGAGATAATTCCTTCAGGACCGTTAGTAACAATCCTGAAGGAAAGTGAAGAAGAGGAAAAGCGTAAATGGCTCATAAAGAAAAACAAAGAAGAGATGGAATCTGGGAAGCTAACCAAAGAACAACTTTTCATGCGTAACTTCAAAATCATCAAATCATGGTGATGCAAGACTTTTTAATCGCGTCAATCGCGATTACGCCTACGTTCACCCAATTTAGATGCGGTGTAGACAATAATTGTGGCCGGAACACTAATTGGAGAAGTCCCAAGGTACAATGCGCCTCCGAGTGTACCAAATAAAAATGAATACATTATGTCGCCAGCGTCATCACCGCTATAGGCAGACCATGATGCTGCAGAAATTCCCACTACTGGCGCTCCAACAAAAGCAAGCATTCCTAATCGACTAAATATATCATCTTCTATGCGATAGAATGAGGAGAAAAATCGTCTTGACATTGTTTCTTCTTGTATCCTAAAAAATCTAATTTTGTCTTTTTTAAGATACATGCATGAGATGCTCGATGGTGGGGTCGGATTTTCGATGACAAACTTGCAGGAGATTGACAACTTCATAGTTGTGATGTACCTGAGCCATACCAGGACAGCCCCTAAAATTATACAAACAAGCATCATCACATTCGTCATGCATTATCAAAATAAATTCAGGGTATTTTTCGTCGAATGCGGTTTGAATGCCGTCCCATGGAATAGCTTCAAATTCATACAACTTACCATCAAGGGTAAATCTGAATGTGTAAACGCCCTCAGACAAAAGTTCAATGGCCATTTAAAACCTAATTTTTATTTAGTTTTCATATAAAATTAAAATCAATTACCATTTTAATTATGAGTTCAGAGGAAACCCATGAATTTGTCTGCAATTGGTGTGACGATTTGATATATCTCCAATATAGTATTATGTTTACTATGACTAAAGCTAATGGAGAAGAAAATACTATTTGCGGTAATTGCCATCCAGCCAATGACAATATGGGAAAATGGTTTGAGGACATGGGGGAATGGGTTGATCATAATGGCAATGGTAATTGTGCAAAATGCGGTTCTTATTTTTGTGACAAGGAATATAAATCGGTTCATTCATGTATTTGTTGTAATGAACGCGAATGGCAATGTAATAATTGTTGCTGTAAAACCCTAGACGACGACTCGGAAATTCAATTATGTAAACAGCCTTGCTATAAAATGATTGAATTGGAGGCTGCCGCTTTGCGGAGTATGGATGAATTTACTCTTATTACCCGATTTACCCACACTATCTTACCCAAAGACATCCGCAATATGATCAGTAAGATAGTATGGAACGATCGATTTAAGTCTCAAATGGGTGAGACTTTTTAAAAACCTATTTAGTTGGGGTAATCAGGGATGATGGTAGTAGTGTTGATTTGAGTGGCAATGATTTCAGCCATGTGGCCAAGCTGGATAGTCAACATGGAATTCTTCTTTTGCAAATTCATGTTGTCAAGTGTGAGCTCGATGTTGCGCTGACCAATGCTACCCAAATCGGATTCTGGTTTTTCAGGAACATAACCGAAAAGAGGTGTATGTTCTGCTGATTCGGCAAGCTCTTTCTTTGCGCGCTTAAGATCCTTAATCTGATCATTGGCTATGATTAACTTGGACTCTACTCGCTTGAGATTGTAGGCGATATTTGTGTTACGGCAATATAGTTCGTCATGATCCACATGAGCGTGTTCGATGCAAACATCGGTAACGAATGCAGATTCGGTCACAAAAGTTCCAAATACTTGACACTGCGTGCATTGCTTGTTGAGCGCACTCTCACGCGCACAATTCATGCAAATTTTGTTGTATCTCATTTGGGTATCGCTGTTACATCTGGCACATCTAGGAGGCGAGCCACGATTTATACGATCCATATTAATTTTATTATGCTTATCCATCATATTGAGGAAGGAATAAAAAGAAACGTACGCGGGGACGCTTTTCTTTTCGTTTAAAAAATTTCAAGAAAATATTTTTTATAAGAGAACAGTAACTCATCTACGGAAAAAGATTATTCTAATCATTTAAAAATAATCTAAAATGGAACAGCTTAAAATTTTGGCATTGAAAACTGTCATTAAGACCACATCCTTCGAAGAGAGTATAAATCTTATATTCTCGAGAACTGACATAGCCGACGTACTCAATGCCAAAAATATAAGGGACATATATATTTATGTCGCAGAGCATTGCATTTGCGAAAATAGATCAGAACTATACACCGCTGTCGCTGGCAGATTTGATCTTGCGGATAATGAATTAGTGGCCCATTTGTCCGAAATCGCACTGGGGAAAACCCATCATTATGGTTATAGGAATAGAAGATACATATTGAATAATAATGAATATTTTGATTTCGGTCCTGTTAAACCCGCAAATGAGGACGATATGCCTATCTACATCGACAATCCATATATGCGTTCCATAGAATCAGATTACTATAAATCTGATGGACTCCCCCTGGTACCTTTATCCGATTTACAGGGTCGCTATGTTTATCCAGTGAATATTTTAGGAACATTACCAAAACATAATACATTGGGAATCAATATATTATTAGATATGAAATATTATAACATCCCCAATGATCAAGAAATGGAAGATATTATTGGAGATTATATTATTGGAGATTATATTTCTCTTGGAAAGAAGAATAAAAATTACAAAGAAATTTCCCTTAGAGTCAATTCTTTCATAGACGATGGAAAATATACAAAGGAGGCGAGAGAAAAATTATCTAGATACATTGGCAATGTTATCAGAATCAATTACGAGGGTAAAGGTACCCCTACAGAAGTTACTATTGAAAGTTGGTATTCTGATGGAGAATGGAACGATAGATCTAATGCATTAGTTATATCATGGGGAGATTTCCTGAACCAAATAGTAATTCTATTATCAACTTTCAGAAATATTATAATTGAGAATCCTCTATATAGAGTGGATGAGTTCAGTACCAATGAAATCGTAGTTGCATTGAATACTAATGAAATCATCACATGCAACTTTACATGTTTTAGAATACAAATGCCCTAACTACACCGACTATAGTTCAAGTAAAGCACAGCACATGCTTTTAAAAAACACTATTTGCTTAAAATTAATTAAAAATAAAAATAACATGGTAAAAATTTGTATTTCACTCTATTGCAAGAATGTCCCTGTAGACAACCCCGAGGTAAATGTTTGTACTCAATGTCTAATGGCCGTGCAATGTGTCGCGTGTCATGAGGTAGTTGAACAATCAGACCCGTTTATATCGGATGGGTTATGTATTTCGTGTTCTGGAACAAACTATTGAAATACTTACCCATCTAGCCATCGAGTTTAGCTACGATCGAAAAATAAATAATGTATTGCAAAAATTCATTCCTTTGAACCCTTTGAAGATACACTTATAAAACATATAGCAAGTGTATAAATTATCGCTGTACATAGTATTGTAACGAGTGTTAATACATGACGATTGCAATAGAATGTACGGCAGTTGTTGACGCCCGTTTCATAATTTAGTCTGCAGCAATGTTTACATACGTCCAAGGTAGACATTTTTAATTGTTGTTAAAAAGTTTTCCCTAAAGCTTTTTTAATGGTGGGATTTGTATCCCGGGTTGGGACACGTCCATTCGTCTGGATTATGCTGTGTGAATGTCAATCCTAACTCAGCTGAAGTCTCGCGAACATAATCGGGTAGTCTCGCACCCTTTATTCTCCAACCAATGAGATTATCGCAAGACATACCCACTTTGATAGTTTGTTTGTATTCAGCCTTCTTATTAAGATACGAATTGCTCATCGGAATAAGTTTTGTTTTGACTTTTTAAAAATTTTAATTTGGTTTTTGATAACGGATAGTATTACACCGGATTAACCATTTCTAGGACGAGCTTGTTGTATTTCTTGTTCAACTTACAAACAGCATCTGTTTGCACATAGAAACCAGATTTACGCGCGACAACAAGTTGCGGAAAAAAGTCGGAAAAATTAATGGTTTTTTCAGATCCAGGGGACTTTTCTAGTTTGGTAATATAGGCCTTGAGATCCTCTTTTAAATTTCTACCATTTTCAGGGATGAATTTCGAGTATGTACCCGGTCCATAAATTTCCTTCAAGAAATCACTGCATAGTTGAATGAAAGGGGTCTCTAGAACATCCCATAACGGTTCTTTCTTTTGAACCGTAATTTCATTCAGATATGCCAAGATACGTGGTGCATCGCAAATTCTAGCCAGGATGATACATAGTCTCAAAAATTTGGGATGGTCTGGGAATTTGTCAATGATCGAAGAAATAATTTGGGAGAACTCGTCTACATTATCCATGACGAGAATATTTCGGAAAAGAACATCTTGAGTACTGATGATTGTTCTCCAAAGTGCCTTTTCGGATGCAGAGAAAATAATATTGCAAATAGCCAACAATTCATACGCACTTAACGAAAACAAAACCGGGGCAATGGTGATCGCTTTACATTTTTCAGGTTTCTTATCCGAAGATAATTGAACCACGATTAAACCGGAGATTATATCTTTAAATTCGATGAACTGGCTGGTAATTTTGTTAGTATCGACAAACATGTAAAGGGGCATGGGATTGTTGTATCTGTAATAATATATATCGTAACAACCTGTTTCAGGTACCATATATTTAACATTAAGCCGGGTGTTATTTGACGATTTCAACCAATGGAGTTTTGATTTCCATTTGAGACTGATTCTATGAGGATTATGACATTGGTTCGCTGGATGAAACATAGTATGAATATCTGGGTATTCAAGTAAATGCTTCTTATTATCCATGGATGCAAAATAATCGTCCGGGTATAAAGAAACAAACTCTCTCGTAGTCTTATTAGAAAGAAAAACAACACAACTCCCATAAACTGACTTTCCTAAATAATGGGTAGCTGTAGTATTTAGGGTTTTATTTTCTTTTTCATCGGCGTTAGCATCGTAATGGATACTAAATTCAAAATCTTTCGAGAGAATGGCCCGTTGGATTTTAGTACCACTAGTATTGAATATTTGGAAATCTTGTAAGCCAATGTATTCTTTTGGGCCATTGTAATTGGGATTGTGATGATAATCACAATCAATTTTTGTAGAGTTGACAGGAAAGTAAATACTGGCGGGCATGTTAATCAAGTTTTGTTTCGGTTTTAGGTTTTTTTGATTAATCAATCGAAAAAAACTTTTTTAGTTGATTGATTATTGTTCAGTAAATTCGAGGAGGCGTTTGTTGTATTTGGCGTTAGCTTCCTTGAGTTTGCGAGTGTGCACGAGCATATTATTTTTGTACATCTTATCCATCCAAGGAATGATCTCAAAGAAGTTTACATCCTCCAAGTCGCCAGTGAACATAGAAATTTTCTTGAGGTAATTGTATCTGATTTCTATGCATTTGGGGTTACAGACCGCGATCACGGTTTCATCAAACAATTCATCCAGATACGCCTTGATGGTATCATCAAAATAAGAGTCCATTACCGCTCTGTCCGGGGTCTTGATTTTGATGATACATCCATTCAGAAATTCCATAATTTGAGGACAATCAGCATGCTTGGCCAATCTAAAAGTCTTGGTAATGAAATAATTGTAGCCGGATCGATGACAACCTTGATTGATAGTGCAATCCATATTAACAAATTCTTCCAATTCGTCTCGCGCCAGTATATCGTAGTAGGTCCCCATTTGAATATGCTCAACCGCCATCATACCTCTAAACGACTCCAAGTCATGTTCATTTTCCAAAATGCGATGAATCAATTTGAGATCTCTGGCTGTAATTTTATTGTCTTCATAAATCGGAACGACTTTAACATCTTTTTCTTCTGTATTAGGTTCAGCCTGACAAATATTATTTAGAACAATATTTTTCCAGGTACTATTATGAACATCCTGTTGAATAACAATAAAATCAGAATAAACTCCAACAATATTTTGAAGTCTATTCCACTTTAAATGCCCATTTTTATTCATATAATACATAATACAATCTTTATCACCATAGGCCTGAGATTTTATTTTGCAAATTTGCGAAGATTTAGAAGATTCAAGTGTTTTACCTATTCGAGTGCCAGCTTCTTGAAAACTATTAAACGGGATTTGAATTGTGTATGTATTATGAAATTCTTTGATAAATCCTCGAGAAACGGTAAGTAATTTCATTTCAGGTTCTGAAACTTTAAAACTGTTCTTTGCACTCAATATGACATCTTCGGGATCCAGATATCGGTGTTTGTCATCACCCACTTTGCATAGTTCGATTATACAATCTCCTCTAATTTCTTTCCTGAAAAGCTTGAAGATGGTGGGATTTATAGGGCATGCGAGGTGATTATTGCAATGAAAAATTATGTAATAGTATTTGGAGGTGGTGATAGTTTCTTTGTTGTAAACACCGCTCTTATGGAGGATATGAAAATCTTCAATGGGTGCGCAGAAGGGATGTTCAAGATTCCAATTCCACATATGATGGGCTTTTCGAAAGGCAATAAATTTGATTGGTTCTCTTTCGTTACAAGGAACATAAACGGATTCGATATCGTCGGCGCTCATAATTAAACTTCGATTCGTACTTTAATTTTATATTTTACTCGAAGAAAATAGATAACCATTTTAGCGAGCTTCATACTATCCAAACTCAGAAAATCTTTTTCAAAAAATTTAAACTGGAGATAAAAGTAGAAAACTATGATGTCTAAATGTGGACATGATTCGGCCCAAATGGTTTACGAAGGAGAAGGATTGGATTGTTGCGTGGGCAATGGTGCTGTCTGCAAAGCCGAAGTCATCAAGAAACTCATCGACGATAAAATTGCGTTAAAGAGTCATTACCGAGACGAAAATCATAGATTCGTGAATCGAGCTCGTGAATTGAAAACCGCCTATACCGACATCAACCAACTTCGACTACAGCTCAATCAAACCAAGGCCCAGAATAATTTGTTATCCGCGGAAATAAATCATTTGAGAGAAACCATCCGAGAAATGCAAGAACAGGCCAAGACCTTGAAAGATGCACAACCCATCAACATCACAACGAATAATTACAATCAATACAATACTACTGTCATTGCTACAGCTGATACCAAAGCTATTCTTCGAGAATTCACTAAGGGTGGTTTGAATATTTTTCAGTTAACTTACCAACGAATCAAGAAACTAGAAGATAGCAAAGGTAAACGAGAACTGTTGCGTTTGGCTGAATCTGGAGTCCCAGGCGACATGCCCAAGTTCAAAAGATATGTCTTGAATGATGTTGCAAACGATATTGATTCTATTCCTGATCCAATTACCAAAAATCAAACCCGAATCCGGTTTGAGCAACTTCATCAAGCAATCAATGCCGAAGAAGCGCTATCGTCCAAACCATCCCCTACCAAGAAACGCAAAAATGAATCTTGCGTCGAAGAAGCATATTGAACATTTTAAAAACTTTATCTAATAGTATAAAACAGAATCATGAAAGTTTTTGATCCAGGAGTCTTGGGCTACATGAATAAAGATTTATTGTCTGTTATTAATGAACAGGGACTTCGAGGGAAAGATCTCATTGGTATGTGTTTGAGTCACCCGCATGTCAATAATATTTGCAATACTATGAATGTCATGGGGAAAACAATATTCGACCGTCTTGTGGAATATGAATTTGGTATTCCATACGACCCTAAACATTTTACTCAATTTAAAACTGCAAGAGAATTTTACATCCATCTTAGTAGTACTTGGAATTCTACTGCTCGAGACAACATAGTAACTAAACTTAAACGGGGTGCAGAGTTAGCTAACAAATATAATCTTTGGATGGTTCATGTGTCTACAATTTGGGAATTACTGTATAATTTTGATGGTGGTGATCATGCCTTATCCTGGGAAGGATTGTACAATATAACATATCCGAGTGAAATGGATCCAAATTCCCTATACGTTTTTTCTAGGATTTTGCCTATTATCTTCGCAGTAAGGCGTCATAAAGGTGATCATACCGATAAAAGTGTTTATGACAGTATCGTAAAAACAATATGGTTCGATGACAACGGTCCCATACCCACGTTAGCTGAATTTCAACGAGATTCGATAAACTTTGGGGAACAATTTAGAAAATTATTGTTAAAATACACTAAGACCAATATTCGCCAGGTCATCGCGGAACAACAAATCCAACATATACCCAGCCGAGAAGATTTTGTTGAAGAAAATCGTATTCTCGATAAGAGCCCGTACGAATACATCGATAAATCTTATAGAGATAATTTCTTTACTGCTGGAGAAATCGAATTTCTCCAAATTATGCATGAGAAAGTACTCAATGGACAACTCAGCATCTTCGATAGTATAGTAGATATGGTTTTTTAAAGTTTTTACTCGGTATAGAACACATCTATAATACATCGTAAAAATAGTTTTAAAAAAAAATTTAAAAGAAATCAAAAGTAACTTACTCTTTTATCCCATTTTAACATGAACGTTCAATTCGGAATGTTTGACGGTCCAGGATTTAATCCTCATGGAGCATATGTACCAATTCAGGTTGCTGAACCTCATGCACCCCACGTGGCTGATCTTAAGGTCCTAGAAGAGTTGTATGTCCACGATATGGCCTGTCGAAGAAAACAAGAATGGGAGCTTACTCGATTTGATAGTAGCCATGAAGAATTAGTTTTGCTAGAAATGGCTGAGAATCAAACAGCTCACGCAATACTGAATCCTATTTTAAGCACATACCCAAGAAAAGTTTTCTTGGGTGGTGGTGCTTTGGTGAATATGTGCCAGGCGGTTAAGTTCCACGCCACCCCCCACCACCCCGTTAATTTGGGGACTAATCTTCGAATAAAAGATTATGATCTCTTCATAGTTGCAGACACAGAAGCAGAGGCTACTGCCATTGTGAATAATTGTGTAAGTGCAATTTTGTCGGCAACAAAGACATTGCCTGAGGCTGAAGTAATAGGTACTCGCAATGAGAATTGCTTAACTGTCATCTTCAACGCAAAAGGTTTTAAGATTGGAGAAAATAATATATATAATCTAGAAGAGAATCTTATTCATACCTCCGTGAAATTCCAATTTATCTTTCGCAAGTACACTCATCGCAGTCAGATCCCAGGTATGTTCGATATTGGTCCTTCTCAAATCATTTACTCCAAGGGATACGGATTGGAGGCTACCCGAATGGGCCATTATTGTCATGAAAACCAATGTCAATTTTTGGATCCTACCCGTCGCAGCCCCAATTTTGCTTCTCGTGTATTCAAATACGAGAAGCGAGGATTTAATTTGTGCATTCCCAATTTGATTCCGGGAGGACCTGTTTGGGGTAAAGTCGACTGGGAAAGTGCTTGGCGTCGGAATCTATCTCAATATTGTATTGAGGGTCCAAGCATCGACGATTCCAGACGTCGACATTATACATCTTCATGGCAAAATAAGCCTCAATATCAAGATGAGGATTATAGTGAAGAGATGGCAGAACTTTCATCTCTATTCAAGTATTTGTATTTCACGGTGCCGTTGAATGAATTTAGCCCTATCCTCGTGGACCTTACGGCGAAGGAATATCCCGCCGACATCAAGACAGCTCTCGCACTACAGAATTATACCGGAAAAATATTATACCCCTTAAGAATGGACTATTTGACTGTTCCCGCCCTCAAGAACCTTATGGGGGATGAATTCGACTTCAAATATTTTATGAATAATAATATGGATACAGATGATAATTTTCATGCCTGGGGAAAGAAGATGTCATTGAATCGCCAAGACGAACTGCTTCATCACTTAAAGCCGTTTGGTGATAAGGGAACATTCATCACTGCCAATCCCGGGCGTCAAGGTGGTGGATCTTTTCGTCCTACAACGATGACTGGATCAGAATTTTGGAAGCCGATTGTATGCAGTCCCATTATTGTCGGCATCCCTGATGAAATCTTCATCCTCATCAAAGCCATCTGGATCAAGAATACAGAAGGTCATTTTGCTCCTCGTGATGTCTTTAAGAGACTTTGTTCAATTATCCTTGAGGATATGGCCTAGGTGGCCATACGAGCTTTTTAAAAAGTCTACTGAGTTATCTTATGTAGCTGATCTTGTTGTTGGCATATTCCATCTTCAAAGTCTTTCTAGTACTTTCTTCTTCGAATTGGGTCAATATGTGAAGTTTTTCCAATTGATATTCATCTCGAAAGAACCAGCAAATTAGATCAAATTTCAATTCTTTTGCTGTAAATTCAAATGCTAATTCTTGTTCAACATAAGAGCAACTCTTGACCATCATCATACCAAATGAGACGTAGTTTCTACATGGAACAATCGTCATTGGATTCTCGTTGTTAAGGATTTTAATTTCCTTAGGTAAGATTGAGTTAATAACAAGTCCTTCAACCATGTGAGCGTCGAAGGGCATAGACATTTTAAAGTTCTCGTTCTTCGTCAAAACAATAGGAATGGCATATCGTATAGCATTCATGGGAATTTCTTTGGTGATAGAGTAGGCAACCCCTAGAATTGTATCGCGTTGTTTCTCAGTAAATTTCATGATGGGATATTGAAATGGCTTCCACTTATTAAAATTGTAAGTTCCGACAGACGGTATAATGAACGAATCAGATGTAATATTACGATTGGTTTCTAATTGCTCCTCTGTAAAAAACATAAATTTCTTATCGTCATCAGGATATTTCTTCCAGATAGTACTTAACAAATCGAGAGGCAATTTACCTTGCACCCAATCTATTACTTCCCATTCTCCTTTATCTTTAAACTTGACCATAGATTCCCTGATCTCTTCATCACTAGGATAAGTAAATGCCGGAATCTTAATCACGAGCTGCTTAGAGTCAATTCCATGCGTAATCATGTTGTTTTGAGTGCTAGTGATCTAATTTTTTATTAATCACTTTCGAGATAAACATCGCACCAAAATATACAAAGATTATAAGCGTGGGCGCTTGGTTTGCAATTTGAAACTTCCGTAACAAATATGCATGAGAATTTCAAAAATGTATATTCTCATTTCATATGGAAGTATTATACCTATGCGATTAAGACAGAGATATAATGTTTTCAATTCGTTAATACGATCCCTATTTATGAATTTACGAGACAGGAAACTATTAACATTCAAATATGCATTGCACAATCGAGAAGTCCTAATATATTTTATATCAATAGCTCCATATTCATCTGTACTTATATCAATCCCTAAATTAATTAGAGTAGTAAATGTAATCTTGACCATCCATTCTGCATTACGGTCTACACGATCATCAGTCAAATACATTTTCAAGTTAGCAATAAGTTTTGTGATTAAATATTCGCGGTCTTCTTCATATTCAAAGCTTATTATTCTGTTATAAATGATAATTACAGCATCTTCAATGATATAAGCGCAGTAATATTTAGGACACTCAAATATTAAATCAATGTACGTTTTAACACAATATTTGGACATGCGTTCAGAAAGATCAAGTTTATTAAAGGCGTATTCAAATGCATTAACTGGTGTCATTCTAATTGCAGACATCACATCATCATATCGAAACAGTTGATTATCGACTATATACTTGAAAACTTCCAAATTATTTAAAGTCATGGGATCGGCATATTTCGATCCCCATAATTCGACACCGTTCTTTACATCTATTATATGATGATTACTATGCAAACTACCGCCGAAATAATGATTCTCAATCGCCTTAAAAATATCTACTGAACGACATTGCCATATCCATTTATAACTAGTAGTCCAATCCACACCACGTTTAAACTGATCCAGACTAATATCTTTGATCAATGACTTAAATTCGTCAGGATCGTAAGTGGCCATTGCATCTTTGACCAAGACGCTGATCACAAAATTATCATCTTCACCATTCATTTTAAATTTTGTCGTATTAAAAATGTAAATAGCTTTTTAATCTGATTCTTTCTTAAAAAGGATGATGGAATTCATGACCACGGGAATGATATGCGTCTCGATATCATTTATACTCTCATTAGCAGCATGGTTTTTCATACCTCGTGAACGGGTCATATTATTTTTCCTAAATCATGCTAATGAATATTTAGTTCGAGCCGCGCCTAGAGAAGAAAATAGTAGTCCATTTCTTGACCCCAAAACATTCAAATGGACAGAAAAATTCCGAAAGTACCACAAAGAGATTCTAAACGAATATTATGATTATGTTAATCGAAGGCCAGTCATCCCAGAGTATAGGAGTCTCAATGAAACATTAGCAGCACATACATTTGGATGGAGATCTCTCTTTTTGAGAGTGTTCAATCACGACACAGACGCAATGGAAAATTTTTCACTCACTAAAACACTTCTAGATGGCTTAGAGAAACAAGGCGTAACATGCACGACTGCTTATTTGTCTCTATTAGATCCCATAACATTCATTCCACCTCATGTTGGTGTTCTTAAAGGAGTCCTTAGATATCATTTGGGGTTAATTGTTCCAGAGGATAAAGACGATTGTTTTATCGTCGTTGATGGTCATAAGAAAAATTGGTCAGTTGGTGATGACATGATGTTTGATGACACTTTTTTACATCATGTTACTAATCGCACTGGTCAAAAACGTCTTGTCCTCTTCCTAGATATCAAAAGAAAATTTCCCCATAACGATTTAGCCAATATGATCAATGATACCATTATATGGTTTGTTGGCCAGAGTGAAGTAAGTCAATCACTTGTCGATGGCGCAAACAAAGTACATCATCGATCGATTCTCCAATAGACAGGCCCATCATCTGAATAACAAATCTCAGTTTCAATGCAATGAAACAATCTAAAATCATTAACAGCCTCTTTACATCCAACAACATCATTCAAATAATCATCAATTACAATGTAACCTCCTTTGACAATTTTGGAATAATAATTCTCTAATACTAGCATTACAGATTCATAGTAATCATTATCCAATCTTAAAAAGGCAATTTCATCTCCTATATCGAATTTAGGAATTGTATCTTTGAATTCGCCTTCAACGAAATGTAATCCATCCCCAGATAGACCGAATTTATGAAAATTATCTCTAATCTGATTTGTAGTATGATAACTCGTGTACAACATTTTAGTGATATTGTGAATTAATTCTTCTTTCTTTGGCGCATTAGGCGATGGTGCCGGAAAATAACTAAATGTGTCAAACATATACAGCTTTCGTACATCACCCCTACACACTTCATCACCACTAGTAAATTTATCGACCGCTCTCATCCACATTGACATACCGCCCTTGTAAACGCCACATTCGATCAAACAGCCTTTTATCCCGTCTTTATTGAGCTTTCGTATCAATGTCTCAACAAGATTAATGTCGTTTTGATTGCACATGGAAATCGTCCCTTCCATTTCAAGGAATTTCTTATATCTAAGGACAAATTCTAGTTCACCACGAGAGTATTCCCGCCCATTCTTTACCACTCCATTCAGAAGACCAACCACTAAATCATAATTGGGTTCATTTTCCAGCTGGACATCCAATTCAACATCCTGCAACATAACTGGAAAAATCTTTTTCTTCAACGAATATAGATCCATAACCTTCATCTAAAAACCTTTCTTTTAAAGATTCTAATTCTTTAAAGTAAAAATTATCATGAATTTCGTCGACTTGCCAACCGACATACAAAAAATGATTCTCAAAGAGTACATGGAACCTCAAGATGCATTAAGAATCTCAAAAACCTGTAAGAAATTTTATATATGGTTTACACAACTCGAACGACTATATCTTGATGCAAAGGTCAATTTATCTATTTTGAATCGACGTAGGAAAGCGGTACGACATTTTTTAACTATCTACAGAAGTATGATGCAAGAATGTCATCAATGCCACGAATTAATTTTGAAATCTCAATTCAAAATCCATCTCTTTCGCAAATGTAGGTATCCCGATTCCATGGAATCGTCGGAAAGATCAAAATGGGTTCGATGTAATGTATGTGAAATAGCGCTAGTGAAGAAAATTAATATAAAACGGCATCAATTATATACATGCAGAGCCGTTAAGCACCATCCCATCAAGACAATAAAATGTCATTTATGTGGCCGTGGCTGTCCACGAAATCTTATTTACGAATTCTCTAACCATCCTCATTGCCCCCGATGTCAATTACGTGGAGCACAAACCGAATTCGACAATATCCTCGCTAAACAAAAGAAGACAAATAAATCACAATATGTATCCCACGATACTATAGACACAATTGCTACTGTATTGGTAATTGCCATAATAACTTTTTTACTAAGTCAAATTGTCGATCTAGTTCACTCCTTTGTCGCATAAAAATAATTCGATGCACTAAAAAGCAAAACAAAAAATTTCATCGGCGCGTGTAAAAGAGGCTGCAATGATCATCGACAAAAATAATTTTACATATCTACTCGTCGTTGTCGTAGTGGTGATTGGGGTCATTGCTATTTTGGTAGTCGTTAAACGGCATAATGATGCTTTAGTGGAATTTCGAAATAATCAGGAAGTTCAGCTAGTAGACAGGGTATCGTACAGGGCTATTCCACAAGAACCTAATTTAGAGACACGATGTTTTAGTACGCCCGGTACACAGACTCAATTAGGTGATATTGGTGATTTGAGCGCTCAAGCGGCATGGATCATGGATTTAGTAAATGATGGTGCTACAGTTGAATCTGTCGATCTTTCCGGATTGCCCATCACAAACAACACGTCAGTAATTAATTTACAAACCACATCGTTTGGAGCATTGGTTAATCATCGTGACGATATCGCCCCTTATCCTGAAACCGGATCAGCTAGAAATCTCAAACTCGAAGATCCACTTGCTGTTAATGGAGTCAGTATTCCCGACAGAGGATTTCAAATACCTACCGGGTCAAGACTCAATGGACATTCAATAGAATTTGTTTTCGATGACCCAGTAGGTATTTTTAGTGCTGACCTTCTCAATTTTAATGCATCAGTGGATGCTCCAGGCAAAATTCAACTGTGGGATGAAAATAATACTTTGATTTATTTAGATGATGAAAGTATTGTAATGACCGTAGCAGGAGATGTTATGTTTATAGGTATCCAAGATCCACGTAATAGAATTAAAACATTGAGAATTACCACAGGCCAAGATATGCCTCTCACCCAGGCTGATACATGGGGCATTGCATACATGAATTTCGGGATTAATGATCCCAACACCAGCATAACATGTGATGTTGAACGAATTGCGACTTATGAGAATGGAATACTTACTCTCACATACATTGATCAGAATACTATGCTGGAGATTACCGATAAAGACATCATCGATTCGCTTATATAACAACATTCAGTTGTTTTTT
>TARA_R110002072_G_scaffold232556_1_pt1 | contig 23607 bp, 11 predicted proteins | sample TARA_R110002072 | Tara Oceans TARA_R110002072 (sample SAMEA4397118) | marine metagenome | biome: Polar Biome; feature: [SRF] surface water layer (ENVO:00010504); material: water (ENVO:00002006), including particulate matter (ENVO:01000060) such as... | depth 5 m | reverse complement strand
ATAGCAAACTCTGAAATAGATGCACTTGATCTTCCGCTTAAGATGCTAAAACCACTTGAAGATGGGAGCAAAGAATTGTTCTGTCTTATCAATAAACTTGTAGATGATCCAAAATTTAAAGCGTTTTTCAGTTATTGTTTGCCTGTCAACAAACTTCTCTCTGGTTTGGCAATCTACAACGCATTCACATTCTTACCATCAATTGGCGAAGTTGCTGCTAGCGGGAAAAAGAGAGAAACTGGCGGGAGTTTAGGTTCCAAGCCCGGATTAAGAATAAATGAGGCAGGCGAAGTCGATCTTGGCACCTCTATTCCCGGCTGGTATCCACCGCAAGAAAGACCAAACTTTACTCCATTCTCTCTCACTTGGGATGAATGGGATAAAGTGACGCTACGCAGATCTGACGCAGTAATCAAACGAATGTTCAAGTCTTATTACTATTCTCGAAACTTTGATGACCCACAACAGGGCGAGAGCGGAGCAAAGATAGTGATAAAGAACCTTAAAGAACTTTTCCAACTTGCCCCTGGAGAAAGAATTATGCCTTCGTGGAAACGTAGAACTAGTAATCCCTTCAATGATAAGGGTGACTTGTGTGAAAGAAAAGAGTAGCAACATACTTATAGTGAGGTATTGAAATGTCTTCGTTGGCTCCCAAACTACCGCTTACCGTTGATTCAGGCGACGGATACACAGCAATCAAGAATTTTAAAGCTTTAATAAAACAAAACTTCAAGATGCTTATTCTTACGAATCCTGGCGAAAGAGTTATGGAGCCAGAGTTTGGGGTCGGCATTAGGCAATTCTTATTTGAAAACTTTCAAAGCGATGTGTACGCGAGAATAGATCAAACAATAAGAGAGCAGGTTAGCAGTTACTTGCCAGTTGTGGCTATCACAAGCATAGAGTTTGGAACCAGCAATATAGAAGACAACACTTTAGCAATTAGGCTTGAATACAGGATACCAGACATTGCTGTATCTGATTTGTTGGAGTTCACTATTTAGGAAGAGGATAACATATGCCAAAAGATTCTAAAAAAACAGTAGCGATTGATTACACTAGCAGAGATTTCTCTTCCATCAGGGACCAGCTTACACAGGTAGCTGAACGCTTTTATCCCGACACATTCCAAGACTTCAGTGAGGCATCTTTTGGTGCGATGATGTTGGATGCTGTGGCTTACGTTGGCGATCAGGTGTCTTTTTACCTTGACTACAATGTAAATGAGACTTTTCTAGATACCTCTTATCAACGCGACAATGTAATAAGACACGGCAGAATACTTGGATACAAGGACAGTGGAAGACCTTCAACGTATGGTAAGGTCGCCATGTTTGTGCTTGTCCCTGCATCAGAGACCGGGCTCGGACCAGACATCAGATACATACCTGTTATCAAGCGAGGAACCCGCTTTACAAGCCAGAATGGGCTAAACTTTGTTTTGACAGACAACGTGGACATGGCAGAAAGCTCTAATCCTGTTGTCGTAGCAACAACAGATTCAACTACAGGAGCGCCAACACAATACGCAATCAAGTCTTATGGAAACGTTGTGTCTGGCTTCTTCAATGTTGAGGAGGTAGAATGTGGTGCTTTTGAGAGATTCAAGGCTGTGCAATTAAATTCTCCCAATGTTTCAGAAATCATCAGTGTGTTCGATTCAGATGGAAATGAATACTTTGAAGTTGAGTATCTATCACAGGATACTGTGTTTAAAGAATTGAGCAATAAAAACTACAAGAATGACAATACTCCGTCTGTGATAAAGCCAATGCTTGTTAACAGAAAGTTTATCACAGTGTTTGATGGCAATGGCGTTACGCTACAGTTTGGCTCTGGAGACGAACTTGCGGCTGAATTGGTGGCGGATCCGCAGGATGTTGCCATGGACATTTTTGGTAAAAACTATGTCACGGATACCACGTTTGATCCAAGCCGCCTTGTAAATAATAAATATTACGGCATCGTCCCGCAAAACACAACGTTGACAATCGCTTATAGACAATCCAATCCACTAAATAGCAATGTGGCTGCCACCTCTCTTAACACTGTCGCCAGTTCTTTACTTGAATTTGAAGATGCGAGTGTCCTTGCCGGCGCAACATTAACAACTGTTAGGAACTCACTTGAAGTGATTAACGAAGAGCCAATAATGGGCAATGTCTCCAACCCTTCAACCGCAGAGATAAAACAAAGAATTTATGATACATTTCCAACACAAAATAGAGCGGTCACTCAACAAGATTATGAAAATCTAGTCTACAGAATGCCAGCCAAGTTCGGTTCAATAAAGCGCTGTTCTGTACAAAAAGACCCAGACTCTCAAAAAAGAAATCTAAATGTTTACGTCGTGTCAGAAGATCCCCAAAGAAAGCTTATAAACACGAATACTACTATAAAAACCAATCTAAAGACTTGGCTTAATCACTATCGTATGATTAACGACACAATAGACATTTTGGATCCTTTTATAATTAACTTTGGAATTAACTTTATAATCAAGCCAGAAAGAAATGTTGACAAGTTTAAGGTGCTTGATAGCTGTGTGGTTGCTTTATCAAATGAGTTTTCTAGTCCATTGTTCATCGGAGAGTCTATTTCTAAATCAAAGATTTTCAATGTATTGAATAATGTATCGGGTGTCAACGATGTTGTAAAAGTACAAATAATAAATAAGACATCGGTAAATTACTCAAATGTCTTCTTTTCGATATCAGACAATGTATCCCCAGACGGAGACATGATAGTCTGTCCCAAAAATGCAATATTTGAAATGAAATTCCCAGAAGTGGATATTAAAGGTAAGCTAAGATAATGGCGATTAAAAGATACAAAGCGACAGCAGACAACACCATAGCAAATGGTTATCAAGAAAACCTTGGTACTAGGGCTACTGGTTCGAACATGGGGCAAGCCGATGTTAGCGAGGTGTACTCCATCTATGGTCGCGCCACAACTAGTTCATCAGAGCTTTCTCGAATTATTACACAATTTGATACCACTACGATTGCATCTGACAGGACAGCAGGGACTATCCCCGCATCTGGAAAGGTTAATTTCTATCTTAGACTTTACAATGCAGAAACATCCAAAACAGTCCCTAGAGATTTTAAGCTTGTTGTAGAGGCTATCTCTCGTGCCTGGACAGAAGGTGACGGACTAGATCTTGAGAACTACAAAGACCTGGGAGTCTCAAACTGGATCAGCGCATCTCAAGGAGTAGCTTGGACTGCGGCTGGCGGCGACTACCACACCACTCCAACTTTTGAACAAACCTTTGAAACAGGATTGGAAGATCTTGATTTAGACATCACCACTCTTGTAGAACAATGGATTGCAGGTTCAAAGACCAACTACGGCGTCGGTGTTCGCTTAACGTCATCAGTTGAGTCTGCCACCACTTCTTATTACACCAAAAGATTTTTTGCAAGAGGTACGCAATACTTCTTTAAAAAGCCTGTAATCGAAGCACGATGGAATTCATCTTTACAAGACGATAGAGGTGATTTTTATATGTCCTCTTCGCTGGCTCCCGCCGCAGACAATCTTAACACTTTGTATCTTTACAACTATGTTCGAGGACAACTCACAAACATCCCAGCAATTGGAACAGGTGAGTTATATGTTGACCTATACGAGACGCTCGGCGGCACCACTTTAACACAAGTCCTACAAACGCCCGCAACAGGTGGATATGTCTCGCCGGGGGTATATTCTTGTTCGGTAGGCTTGACAGGAACGTATTCTACACTTAGAGATGTGTGGTATTCGGGAAGCACAGAATATTTTACAGGAACTGTTTCTCCTAAAAGTTTCGGCAGTGCCGGTGCTTCAACTGGAAACTCCAGATATGTCACAAACATCAAAAACCTTAGAGCAAAATACTTCTCTGAAGAGGAAGCCCGCTTCAATGTTTATGTCAGAAGCAAAAACTGGTCCCCAACTATTTATACAGTAGCGTCAACGGAAATAGAAAACACGATTATTCCTAGCGCATCATACAGAGTTTATAGAGTTTTGGATGGACTAAATGCTATACCACACGGCACCGGCTCAGACTTACAAACAATACTCTCCTATGATGTTTCAGGAAACTATTTCAACCTCGACATGTCGCTTCTTGAACCGGGATACGAATATGGCATCAAGCTCGCATTCTATGATTCACAGAGACAATCTTGGATCGAGCAAGACCAAAAATTCCTATTCCGAGTAGAAGATTATGAGTATTAAAGACCTATTTGACCGTTCAACAAGCTACGTTTCCAACACAAGCCAAAAAGATGCTTTCTCTGATGCCGAATCATCGAGAAACGTAGAGGCGATTTCTAAAAAGCAGAATACGTTTGAGCCGCAGGTAGACTACTCTTTTCCATCATCTTTTGCCAAGTTTGGCTCTGCGGAGCTTTACTACAAATCTGCTATCAATAGAATTATAGACTTTTACCCGTATGATGGGTCTGATGCAGAATACAATGAATTCTATAACAAGTCTTTGGATATAGAGAAATACATCTTCAATAATTTGTACCCTCGTACCAACGGTTATGTAAACTTCTCTAGCTCTTCCATTTCCTTGAAGGGCGGTCCACACACTATTTCCTCCACCACAACGAGCGGACTATTCAAAGATCCCAACTCGTCTCAGCGTGAAGCTGCCAATGTTTACGATTCAGATTTGTACACGACTGCTGGTCTTCCATCTGATTACGGTGAAGGCACCAGAGAATCGAATTTAAAGTGCGATTTCCAACAAGGCGTGACTGTTGAATTTTGGCTTAAAAATGATGAACTAGCATCGAACACAAAGCAGGCGCTTTTTCATCTAACAAACTCTTCTGGTGGAAATGAATTTACTCTGTTCTTGTCAGGAACGTCTGGCTCTCCATTCTTTACAACGCTTAGTTCCTCCAATGTTGCTAGATTTGGAAATGAAAGGATAGGTAGTACGCCAGATACAAGTTCGATTCAACAATGGAATCACTACGCCGTCTCTTTTAAAAATACAGGCGCCGGAACATCTACCAAGTTTTATGTTAATGGCGTCTTGGATCAGACTACCGTTTTTGCTGGTACATTTAATCCTCTAGCCCAAGCAGAGACTGTTGCTTACATAGCATCTGGCTCACACACCCAGGGTCATCTTTTCTTCTCTGGATCGATGGATGAATTCAGATTCTGGAAGACCGAGAGGACAGCACAAGAAATCGGCAGAAACTGGTTTGGGCAGGTCAGAGGCGGCTCTAACACAGACATTTCTAACACGACACTTGGGGTCTATTACAAATTTAACGAGGGTATAACAGGGGATACAGCGATCGATAGTGTTGTATTGGACTACTCAGGTCGTGTGTCTAATGGAACTTTCAATGATTATACAACAACCTCACGAAATGTTGGTTCTGCAATAGTTTCTGCTAGCGCAGCTACAACTGAATACCTCGACCCCATCATTTATGCAACCCACCCCCAAGTCTCCAGCCTAAAGACAGATCTGATCAACAAAGGTATAAATCATGATTACGGTAATACATCACTTTTCTCATCGTTTATGCCTAGCTGGATCACCGAAGAGCATGAAGAGATCGGGAATACAAACTTTAAAAACCTATCTCACATTATAGGCACATACTTTGATCAATTATACTTGCAAATCGAAGCTATACCAACGTTTAAGAGCCCACTTTATACAAGTGCCTCACACAAGCCTCTCCCCTTCGCTAGCAACCTTCCTTCTTCTTTGGGTCTAGAAACTCCTGACATCTTTGTAGACAGCACTGTTATGGAAAAATTCCTAAACAGAAGCGAAACTCAAGGCTTCAAATTTGATCTTGAGGAAACAAAAAACCTTATTTATCTTAACTTGTATAACAATCTTGCTTACATTTTTAAATCAAAAGGTACCCACAAAGCAGTCAAAAATGTTCTTCGAACATTTAACATTGATGATAAGCTTGTAAGATTTAACACATACGCCAACAATTACGTTTATGAATTAGAAAATAACTTAAAACAGACACTTATCAAGAAATCATCAATAAACTTCAACAACATTAGCAACCTTGGTGCTGTTGTTTACTCAACTGGTTCAACCTCTAACACAGAGTTAGGATACATTTCCGGCTCTGGAGTCAGCAATCATGAAGAAAGATACGGCTTTACTAGCGAAGTTGACGTAGTATTTCCTAAGTTCGTAAGACTGATTGATTCTTTTCAGAGAGATTTCACAAGAGTTTCCCTGTTTGGTATACACTCGGCAAGTGCTACCTCACCAGATACGACCATTCACAATCCAAGCATTTACGTTTACGCTTCTCGCGAAGAGGCGTATTCTAAAAATGTTAAATTTGTGCTTAGTTCTTCGCTGCTTTCTACTGAAATATCAAGCAGCAACTTCTTGAATGTATACGATGATGAAAATTGGAACCTATCTGTTCGCCTGAAGCCGGTAAACATTGGGCTCACCGGTTCGGTTGCAGGAGCATCCACAGGAGGTTACCAGATTGAATTTTCTGGCTTTAATGAAAGGCTTGGAGAAATCAGAAACAGCTTCACTATAACCGGCTCTGCGACCGAGGCTAACGCTAAAGCTCTCTTAAAATCTCCAAAGAGATTGTTTGTAGGCGCCGATCGGACAAATCTAACAGGCACTCTTCAACACAAAACTGATGTTCTTGTCTCATCTGCTAGATTTTGGAATAAGTACCTTGACGATACCACACTAAGGCAGCACACTTTTGATTTTGAAAATTACGGAATCACAGATTTAGACAAACACTTATCGCCACTTGATTCCGACAATAAAGAAACATTAAACAGAAATACTCTTGTGCTGAATTATGAGTTTGGCAATGTGACCTCGTCTGATGCTGGCGGCGCTTTTACAGTAACAGACATTAGTTCAGGCTCAGTTGACAACAGAACAAAATTTGGTAAACTTGGAGAGATTTCAAGCTATCTTTACCCCGCAGTTGGCTTCGGATTTGCCAATAGTTCTACAAGTGTAGTCCAAAAAAGAGAAGTTAATGTAAACCAGTTTATCGATCCAGAGTTGGCAATAGGCGACAACCTTGTACAAATAAAGACTGATGATGATAAGCTTTTTGACACCGTAGACACAATACCAAATTATCACTACATTTTAGAAAAGAGCATGTATGCTTCCATCTCGGAAGAAATGTTGAACTTCTTTGCTGGTGTTAATGATTTCCACAATCTCATAGGACACCCTGTCCATCAGTATCGCATGAATTACAAGGGTCTTGAGAAGTTAAGAGAGATTTTCTTCCGCAGGGTAACCACTGTTTCCAATGTCGAGAAATTTGTTGACTACTACAAGTGGTTTGACGACGCAATCTCCCAGATAATAGGACAACTAGTTCCTGCGTCTGCTGATTATACATCTGACATTCTAAACACAATTGAGCCACATGTACTTGAGAGAAACAAATATCAACATAGAATACCAATGTTGGCGTTTACTTCTTCAACCGAAGGTGTTGCTTTCGGTGCGGAAGAGTTGCGTTATAACTGGGATAAAAACCACGCTCCGATAAGTGGGCTTGAACGCGAAAATTCCAATTGGTGGAAAGAGCGCGCAGAACGACAGGGAACAATTTCATCCGGCGATGCCAATGTTGACTCGGAAAGAAATCAGATTCGCAGAGTTCAAACAAACCAAACAAATGGTGGTGTTGGAAGAAGCTTCACCAATGTTGGAGCAAAATACTCTCGTTCAAATTTCAAGTACAGAACCTTATCAAAAGGTCGAGTGTTTGATGTCAAGAAGACATCAGAAATAAAAGGTGGCGTAAACTTCAACAATGACAAAAACATTCATTACACCTACACTGCCTTGCACCCAGCAGGACCTATAACGACAGAAGACAATGTTTATGTCCCGCGCAATGTTCTGCTTGCTTTTACCGAAGACTTTGCTGCACTTAAAGATACAGTTGATTCACCAGAAACACCATCTGCGAAAATAAAAAGAAATGTTCTTGTCCAGCACGGTAGAGACTGGGAAGATGGGATTGGCTACAAAAATACAAAGTCCTCCTTATCTTTTCCATTCAACATAATTTCATCATCTGTGAATTCAGGCTTCAACAAGCAGGTAGCCGAAGGCGTATCAGCAAGCGTAGAAATCACAAACTTGCATAACGATGTGTATGGTACCAGCATGGAGCGCCCAATGCAGGGTCCATTTACGGAATACGCAGTTGGGGGTCATCAGTCAAGGCATGTTAAGTTGAACACAGGCGTTGACAGTTATCTTAACAGACCTGAAGCCTGGAAGATTCTATTAGGAAGAAATTGCAATGTTCTTTCTGGTGCGATCGGCATGGTCGGTGCTGATTACCCGTGGCCAGAAGCGAACGAAAAGGGCGTCTCACCTTACCCATTGACTGGCGCACAGAAAGCAGTATTCTTCCGCGACCAGATTGCAAAGCGCCCTGTAAACATTCGCAACATACAACATAAGACTGGCTCAACTATTCTTGGAAACTATGAGCATAACTACCAAGTCGTCCACACGGTCGGCGGACACTCCAACCCAAGAGCGTTTATTGATGAACAGCCAACAATCCCAGCAAAAGCAGTTGGTGCTGATGTAGTTAGAACCATTCTTGATGTTCATCGCGCTGAAAACTCACACTTTGTATTCATTGACGATTACAACTGGGGATACCTCACGGGCTCTGGAGATTATAAAAACAAGACTGTCATTGTTAGTAGGTTCTCGGCTCCTGGCTCTCGTGAGTCAATGACCCCTGCCTTTAAAGACTTACGATCTGGCGACCTGTCGGTCTACAACGAAACGAACAACAGAAACCTTTCCGTCCGTCGCCCATTCCAGGGTGTGTCATCCTCGATTGTTTCAGAGACAACAGGGATAAGAAACTTTGATCACACGGGCAAGGACTTTGGTTTCATGAACTTAGCAGCCCGCCATGCAGGTAAATTCTTCAGAGATAGTGTTTATCAGGCAAATCCCGCTGCATCTGACGATGCATCCACAGAACTTGCGTCTTTTCATAAGATACATAGAAATAATAAAATAACGCCAATTGACAAAAATGGACCATCTACGCAGCAAAAGTTTGATAACTTAAACATACAACACCAGATACCCAGATCTGATAGACAGTATTCTTGGATAACTTCCTCTATCACCCATACTGATCCATCTGATCCAAGGTACGCTGGTTTCATGCTAACTGATTCAAGCATAGCGCCTTACTATGACGTAACAGGAACCTTGATACCTTTTTATGATTATGTGACAGCCTCGACAACAACTATTAATGGCATATTTCAAAACACAACAAGATTGAATCTTTTGTGTGCAGACCCAACAGGCTCTGATAAAAACACATTGGGGGCTACAGTAGTAGAAGATGGCTTAAAAGATCCTGTTATCGACTCTCTTGAGTTTAATGCGCTGATTACTCGACGCGGCGATAACTACGGCTGGAACTGGCGCGCGTTTAGACAACAAGATCACCCTATTTTGAGAATAGAGCACGAAAACAATAGGTTAACAGCGATCAAAGGTTCGGAAATAAAAGACTTTAGGTTGCCTCCTGTCTCCATGAAGGGGCGCCCGGTTGTTGTCAACATGGATGCACAAGGATTAAACATATCACTTAAAGCAACCCATAACAACGAAAAGATATACTTTAATGAAAGAGAGTTGAATGACCTTGTTTATCCCATGCGAGACACGACTGTGACCCCTTTCGATCAGTTGATTGACATGTCAAGGCAGCCCGGCAATGAGTTAAACTGGGTTCACTATTCCGAAACTCTATTCCCCTCAACAAGAAACGAGTTCGCTAGCAGTTCTCGCGAGAGACTTGATTTTGATAATGGCTTTTGGCGTGATTCAGGAGCAGACAGGTTAACAGTAGAGGATAACTCTTTTTCAATAGCTGTAAGTCAGAGTATTTGGTCTCTTGACGCACAAGAAAACTTTTTGACCAGAACGGAAATTGTATACGCAAGCGATCCTGATAGAACTTTCTTAATCGACAATGGCAAAGCGGGAGAACTACAAAACAATTATTCAACATATTACACCGGCTCAGGTGTCGCCGCAGATCGTTTGCTGAATCTCCGCGCCGCCTCACTTATGTCTCGCAAGCAACTTCTCACATCTCCAAACTCTGTTGTGTCAAGAGGCGGTTTTGCCCAGACATCAAGCCTTGATGATACATTTGCTGACCAGATACCAAATTATGCCGGCGAAGCGCTTTGGGAAGCGGGTGCCAATGCAACAATAGTAGAAAAAACACCTAGCGGCTTTATCACCGCGTCACACCCATCAGAACCTTGGTTCGATGAGTATGGAGACTTCAAAGAAGAACTACAACTTGCAGCAAAAGATTATTCTATTGTACCTGAATTTAGAATTTCAGAACATATTTCTGATTATGTAAAAGGCGGACTGTTTAACAAAACCAAACAGGACACTTTCCAAGTATCAGGAACTGAAATTGATAGCAACGATACAAACTTCTACAAAGATTATTCTAATTCAGACTTCTTAAAAGAGTTTGCTGAAATAAAACAAAAGTCAGGCTTGGCAGCAAAAGAAATAATGCTTACCTGTAAAGCGGCAATTAGATATAATCCTTACAAGGGATTCTACCCAGCACAAAGAACTATAAATCTGGCAGAGCAGTTTAACGACTCTTATTCAAAAGGATTTTCAAAGACTGAGGGTTCTGGTATATTAGGAACTAGCGTATTTAATAAATCAAGGTATCTTCGTCCCTTAATCCAGCCTTTGTTCGCTCCCGGTATCATCTACAACTCAATCAAATCAGGCATTGCTGTTGATTATCCGGTTGTCAATAGAGAACAAAAAATAAAAAGTTATAACTTTAGCGGCAGTTCCAACAGCACTGAAAATTATATGATCTGGCCTAGTGGTATAAAAGATACGAACCTTGGACAATTCAATGACAGATACAACCCTAATAGGTCTTTTTGGGATTTGCGAGTTCCGTTTGAAACTGCTTTGGAGCCCGGAAAATACATTGATAAAGTTGAGTTCTTAGATTTTGAGCCGCACCCGTCAAGCTCATTCAACGCCACTGCCTCTATGGACGCATCCGTTAGTGATGGTATTTATGAATTGATGTCTAAAAACTTTTTTGGACAAACAGGCGATTTCTTTTTGAAGAATTCTAGTTTCACCAAGATTGAATCAGACCTTATTCAAGACGGACTTAAGTTTAAAGATGGCGAAGTCTATGCTGCAAGATTAAAGATTAGAAAGTCCCACAACGGCAACAGATTCTATAACCTTGAAAGCGGTTCTGATGGAGCCAACACATTTTTCTCAAATCTCGGAGCCCTAGCGCAAAGCGGATCTGGAACAAGTTTGACTGCATTAAGCGATGGCTACTATCCACTTCCGCAAGATCCAGCACACAATCCAGATTTCCAAGAAACATTTACGATGTATTCCAGACCAACTGCTTTTGGTCCCTCGGTCACCGGCAGGCAAACTGGCTCGCACGACACTGCGTTTTTGAGTGGAACTCTTGACTCTCTTGAAGGCTTTAACTGGGCTTATACCCCACCTTACTACCACGGAGAATCTTGGGTTGACTTTGTGTTCCGCCCCGATTCTTCAAAAACCTATACACTTGAAGACATCCTATCTGAAACAAACACTGTGTATTGGCGCGTTGACCCAGGGCAGATGTCTGGTTCTGAAACAGAGACCTCCAAGTTTAAAAATGAGAGGTTACTTATTCAAAATGGATATGGACGCCATGTTGGTTCCGTCTCTGGCTTTAATTTTGAAAGACAAGCACCTTACGGCGGCTCTGTTGTCAATGACAATGCTATGCAACTCAACTCTTCACTGAACCTTTTTGGCGTCGAGAGAGTCCCCAAAAAGAGAAAAGACAAGTTCAACAACACGATACTAAATGAAAACGACATAGCAGGTAAGCGTTGGGTTATACAACCCAAATGGGAAACCCCGATGCTTAACTTCGCTGATGTCTCGGCAGATAACAGCAACATAACTTACCCAACTACATTCTCTGAATCAGTTCCAAGAGGAATGTGGCATCAATTTGGTCAAATACCAAAAGAGCCTTCAACTGGCGTCTTTTTAGAAATGGGAGATATTCCAACTGATTGGTTAAGAGGGCATTACGATGTCATCAACGAAGACACAGTCTACAATAACAACGACGCCGCTAGTTCAGGCTCTACAGCCTATCTTGACATTAAGTCATTAAGCGACCTATTTGGCTTTTCAAGGGCGCAGAAAAAAGATAGTGCAAATGTACGCCTTGGAGAAATTGCTGACAAGCGAGAGGTCTATGAAGCGGTTGTGGCAATCCCCTATGTCATTCAGGCGAATGAAGATTACCAAGTTCTTACCGGAAACGATAAAAAGAACCGTAAGAAATTTATCAGTATCCCACGCCAACGATTTGAGTCTGCGCTTAAAAAGAGAGAAGGCAGTAAGGATGGCGATTCATTAGCAACAGCCGGCGAATCAATTAGAAAGATGATACAAAAGATGAAGCGTTATGTTCTTCCTCCACAGTTTGATTTCATCAACTTTGATGAAATCGATCCTATGGTTATGTACTTCTTTGAATTCAAGTATGAATTTGACAAAGACGACCTTTCATACATCTGGCAAAACGTCGCCCCGAGAGACTACAAAAAGATTACTTTCCAAGAAGCCAGAGTATCGCACGACTTGATGAACAACGAACTCTTAGACGAAGACAACTTGATGGACAACCCCAATCTTCGCTGGATGGTATTTAAGGTCAAGCAGAAGGCAAACAAAGACTACTACGACCTTGTTGCCCCACAAGTCAAGGCTGCTAGAAAAACAACAGCCCTAGATAAGCCTGATACGGACAAAGACGACGAGTACTTACAGTTTAACTGGCCATACGATTACCTTTCATTCGTAGAACTAGTTAAACTTGAAGCCGACGTGCTTTATAAGGCAGCAACAGATGAAGTTCCTGAATAAAAAAGAACAAGTATTCGACATCCGTTTAACACCCCACGGCAAACACAAACTATCTGCTGGAACATTTAACCCAGTGTATTACGCCTTCTTTGACGATAATGTCATTTACGACATCGAGTATGTCAGTGGTAGTAGCGCCGAGGTACAAAACGAAATACACGAACGTATCAAAAACGAAACGCAGTACCTTGGAAGTCAGGCGATTTTTCAAGAAAGAATGGGCGAATCTGTTGTTGAGGGCGGATTGCTTTTGGACACCATATACCCACAAGAAGAAAACCCTCTTACTTCCTATGGCTCCATTGGAGACGCGCGCCTGCTGTCAGAAGACACTAATGTGGCACCTGCCTGGAAAGTCGCTGCTATGGTTGGCACGATAACTGGATCAATACAAAATTCTTTTCAGGGCGCTATAGGTGAGACAACCACAGATGTCCAGAGAGCAGAAGCGAATATTACACAAATAAACATAACTGCCTCTTACGCTTTGTCTTCGGAAGATCCAGCAGAATTAAACAGAAACAATTCATATGAAAACTTCAGAGATTTAGAATTTGTAACGAGCACCTTTGCTGATGGAAGAGTACTAAAACTAACAACTGAAGATCCGCTGATTTACCTTGAAGAACTAAACACAGAATTGCTGACAAGGAACTTCGACATTGAAGTCTTCAAGATAGAAGACGACAATTTTAGAAAGCTTTATTTTAAGTCGCAAAAACCTCAAATTGTAGATGGTATGATGGTAGCAGAACGACCTGAGATTCAACAAGCAGAATTGGACAAGAATTCAGTTGAGTATTACTTTTCAATTTTAAGAGACGCACAAGTTGATGATAGGCTTGTATGCAAACACATCGAACAGTTTAATACAGAAAACTATTTAATAGACCTAGATTATGATTGTGCAGACGCCGCAGGGCAAGATCTTTACTTTGATATCTACGGCAAGGTTACGGAGTCAGAAATATGTCCCGATTAATTTTTGAAGGCAACACAACCAAACGTTTTGGCGAGAAATTTCCGAGACCCTTTATAGAACAGGTGCGCGTAAAGGATGCTAGTGAGGGCACTCTTTTTGAAGTTGATATAGCCTATTATTTTAAAGTCCCCAACGAGCAAGAAAAAGTTGATGCTTTTATAGAAAACTTGTCAAATGAAGATAATTTTTCTCAAAGCATTGTTTTATCTTCATTTGGTAAAAATATTCTTGGTAGGTTAAAGGCAAGTAAAAATTTTGAAACTTTGCTTGCTTCGTCTGGAACATCTTCATTTAGAAGTTTTTACTCTACTACAAAAGTTATATCATTTTCTAATTTTATAGATTTGCCCAGTACTGAGATAAAAGATGATTTTTACAATCTTGGTGGCACAAGGTTCATAAAAATTTATGGGACCTTGCAAATTTTAAAGGGTATACCAGAAGAGAAGTATGTAGGTTGTTTTGTTAAAAATGGATTAGATGAAACTTATTTTGAAAACCAAACATCAGATTTAATTTTCGAAAAGGTTTTGGATTTAGATGGTAGCACCACAGCAGATCCTATTGTCGCATTTTTAGAGCAAAATGGAAATTTTTATTATCAAACCCCCTTGATGAGCCTAGCCAGGACTTATCACAAAACTGACGATTATGGGCACACAGATTTAATTCAGCAGTTTAGCGATGTTTTGCAAAATTATTCTACAGATGAATCAAATGATTTATCAGCCACCCTTAGTGTTGAGGGCGATAATCCCAGGTTGCTTATAATTTTAAAAAACAAGATTGATGCTTTTACGGATAAATCTCCTGTTACAATCATGGGCAAGCTTTATTCACAAATGGCTTCAAACATTGTGCTTGCTGACACTTTTATTAGCAGACAGGAGCAATTGTCAAAAAGACAGTTTGTGAATACAAAAATAATTGAGCAGAGATATCTTTCTCTTCCAAGCTTAGAAAAAAACGAATCTATTGGAGGATTTTATTTAATTGCCAACGAGAGCGCATTCTTACCAGAGCCCCTAGTATCAAGAAATTTGTTTCCTTTTTATAATGCTGGTTCTCCAAAAGAAATAAGCTTGTCGAGCCCTCCTGATAATATATCAACTTATTTTAAAATACAAACTAGTGGTTATTACTTTTTTGATTACGAGAAAGCATTAAATTATAAAAGTGAAATTTCTAAATTTATAAACCCGTATAATATACAACAAATTTTTGGCAAAGGATCCTTAGCAAATTACTTTAATTTTACATCTTGTGTTTTAGAAAAAAACATATCCCTAAGTGATTCTGGAGTGGTGGACTCATCAAGAACAAAAACATATTCTTTGGCGTATGAGCATCCAGAAGAGGATAATTTTGCTCCAAAATTTAGGTTAGTACAGGATGACAAAGACCCAGATGTAAATTTTCATCGTATGGTAGGAAGCCAAGGCAAGCTTGGGAGGTCCTATGGCAGAGCCGGTGCCTATAGTAAAATCAACTTTTCTCCTGCGGATAATGAAACATTGTACAGCACTCTTATACAAAGAGGGTTTGACACAAACAACGGGATAGGTGATTACAGACTTTCTTTATTTGAATTAAACGATTATCAAGCATCAGGTCCGCCCGGCGATTATTTTAGTGATTTTGAGTTACGCGACATAAATTTACAATGTACGATAACAATACGGGATACAACTATGTTATTCTATGATCTTTTCATAAGACAAAAAATATTTTCTCTCTTAGAGGGGATCACAAGGTATCTTGATTTTGCCGAAGACTTCTGTAGTTACAATAATATAGATGATAGGTTTAATGATTTTTTTATTGAAAGCATAAGAAACGAATTTTTCGAACCCTATCCTTGGTCCGAAGCTACTTTTTATTACTACGCATTCCTGCAAATGATGTTAGCCTCCCAAACCGAAGAGCAGACTAGAAGAAGAGAAGGAGTTTTGCTTGATTTGGATTCTATTCGTGAAGCAGCAGAAGACAGAAGAAAAATGATAAGCCCTGAAACTGGCTATTTAAGCGAACTACAAAGATTTCACTTAGATTTAAAGAAATTAGTTGAACAATATTTTACAAAAGATAGTGGCTTAGATCGCAATAATGAAATTTATAGAATTGGTACAACAGACGAAGCGTATGTTGTGATAAACTTTAGCAAAATAGTAAAATTTTCTAGAAGTGATATTTTTGATAAAGAAAACATATCAAGCGAACTCAACGTTGAACAGCTAGAAGAACTTCAAACCGAATCTGAACTTTCAAAATGTGTTGCTCTATTTCTTGAAATTCGATCAACCGATGACCCGGAAGTGTTCGAGCCCTTGGTTCTTGAGTATGTTGAAAGAGGGTGCGATAGTTTTTCTAATTTGTCAGCGGTTGGCAGTTGTAGAAATTTTAAGGAAAGATGGGTTGCCCTCAAAGCCGAGTATGATCGATATAGGCAGCAAGCAGACGATTTAGAAAAAAGTTTCGGTTTTAGTTTGAACTCAAGTGAGCGGCGGACCCTGGATGCTGCCAGAAGCCTCCAAGACGAGAAAAAAGAAGAAATGGAAGCAGCATTGGCGAGCTATCTGGATGAGGGGTGCGACGATTTAATAGGCCCGATTAACGACGGCGACACGCTTGAACAAGATATGCAAGACGCAGGTTTATTGGAGTAAAAAATGCCCAGAAGAAAATTTAAAAACCTTAATCGTAAACGTAGTATTTTTAAGGCTAGCTTTTTAAAAGTACAAAAAAGTGGTGTTGAAATATTGGGAGAAAAATCTATAACAGTTGAAAAATCAGAGTTATTTCCATCTTTCAAAAAATTATCTGAAGATAACGAATTTATTGAAAATCCTAAAATTGTAGAACAAAGAAAGTTTTCCAATTTAAAAAACAAAAAATCCGACTTACAACACAAATTTGATAATGAAAATGATCCTATCTATGATTTAGATGAAGATCTCAGCAAAGTAGACAAAACACTTCCCGAAACTGACCCTCTTATTGAATATTATTCAAGCTATATTGACGCCGAAATAAAAACAAAAACTACAAATTCAAATGTGAGAGGCGCAACAATGGAGACAACAAGTGGCTACTGAATCATTAATACAAGATTTCCAAGGCAACCTGATCGATACGAGTAATGCCGCCGAGCAAGAAATCTTTATACACAATTATATTCCTAATTATGGCTTATTAAACCCTGTGGACGGAACAATAATCGGTTCAGGTGGGACTGCAATCACGACATTAAGAGATGGTCTATTTTTTAATATTGTAAGTTATACTAGTGAAACCATAGTTGAATCAACAGTTAGGGTTTACGAGTCGATCGAGGACGAAGAACCAATAGTTGATAGCTATGAGTTTTTATATTTTGCCGAAGGCGATGGCTCCATCATGTCGATTCAGTTGTCTCAAAATGAAAAAGAAATAATCTCTTATAGAAAACCAGTTATGTTTCAATTTTCCCTTAACGAACAAGTAGAAATAGCTCAGAGAAGCTACGTTAACTCAATACAAGCAAGAGAGATGGATTTTGATATTGTTTCATCTCTCGGCTCTATTACAACCGAGGACGTGGCTATTGAGTCAACCACAGTTGGTGAAGCAACCAGCTTAACTTCCACAACAGAAACGATAACCGATGTTGGTGGAATTACAACAGGAGGTTATTAATGTCATTAAAGCAAACAATTCTTTTTGATTCAAATTTACTTTCTGGTTCTTCCGAGCGCCTAAGAAGCACATTTGATTCAAACTACAAAAATGATAGTGGGACTTACTTTGTTGATTTTTCTCGACCAGAAAGCATAAAACAAGTTGACACCAACAGAGATCTTATTGACTCTGATGAAGCTTCTTATCTCCCGGTGCTGTCTTTTCCTGCAAGACTAACAGGGATGCCAGACAGCTTTGTTTCAGATGAAGATTGGAGAGCCTACCTTGTTGGTTCGACTTTTTCTGAAACGGAATATTCTGGTGTTTATGACACTGGTGTTTATGCTGACCACGCTATCAATGATTATTATTTCCCTTTTAAGCCAAGCGAAGTTGAAAGGAACTCTGAAGGTTTGTCGCCATCAATAGTCCTCACAACTGAATACTATCAAAATTACTCCCGTTATCAAGCTTATGCTTCTGGCTTGGCAAGCGAACTGTCGCTACCGAATTATTACAATCTCAAATCTAATTTGTTTATGTCATTGACTAATGATCAAAATTATCCAAGACACCAATATAATCTAATTAAGAACTTTATGAACCTGGGATTTGTAAATCAAGATGTGGTTCTTGATGAAGCTAATAAAAATGTATTTGTTTTGGAAAAAACATTAAATTCTAATTCAAGCACCTTCATGTCAAGGCTTGGCGCCGCAACAGTTCCTTCGATGACCTTAAATCAAAATATGTCAGATCAGAACACTTTAGCAAGAAAAACTGATAGCACATACATTAGCACAGAAGACGATCTATCTAAAATTTATTCCTTAATGCCATTTGCTAATAAACTGGAAATAAGCGAACAATTGGCAAACTTTAATACTACTATTAGCACAACAACATCTCGATTTGGAACGATTGTTTCTTCAAATTTATTTAAAATGATAATAGAAAGTGGCCAATATGAATACAAATTTATGAAACTTCTAAAAGAGACTTTTCAAAATGAAATTTCACTTACCCCGTCAACCGTAAACTTTGGATTATCTACCGGCGACTATTCAATTGATTATGAAGCCGGCACCGCCACCGAACTTACATCAAGCACCAGCGTTGCCTTAAAGGTCGTAGATGTACCTACAATGTTAGTGTATGGTTTTAGAAACCCAGTCCCAGAAACAACAGATGTAAGCGTAATCAACGCTTCTTCTTTCCAAGATCAGATAGATCCTTTTGAAGATACAAATGGAACTTATAGACACATCGCTGCTGATAAGAGTCTGGATGTCTTGAATTCGTTTAAAGAAGTAATAAATAAAAATTTTGATACGATTGAAATTGATAGCCTGGAGGAGTTCTTTAATCAAGCAGGCGGTTCAAAATACCACGAAACAATGGCGTTCCGTATTCAAAAAATAGGCGGACCACCAACCGGCGATAGCAGAACTGAAAACACAATACAAAATATTTGGTTTTATAACCGCAATGAAGCAATCAAGTATATCGACACACAGGTAAAATATGACACAGAATACACCTACAAAGTGTTTTCATATGTTCTCTTGCAAGGCTACAAGTACCAGACCACCGGACTTGTTGCTACAAGAAAGATTGATGAATTCAAAGATATGAATTGTTTAGAATTTTACGATCCATACACAGGGCAGACCAGCCCACAATTGAATAGTGAAGAAAATTTGCGTAGTGCCTTTGAGGCAGCGGAGGTATTAGAGAGAGACATAGCCGAACTAAACGAGAGAATAGTGGATTTAGAAGCTTTTTACAATGAATTTGTAGCACTTTTGGTATCTGATAACCCCTTGAACCCCGACCGAGTCACCTATTTTGAAAGCTTTTTTGATGGTGATCCGGCGCCTCGCCCAAATACGATAATTTCTCCTCAATATATAACTTTGTATGAAAATCTTGTTGACCCTACTGCGGGTGTTCAAAATACTGCTCGTTATCCACAGCCGGATTATTTATTGTCTGATGTTGTTGGATGGCAAAAGATGAAGTTGGCAGTTGAAGATTTTGTTAACAAACTTTTAGTCTACATAGGCGATAACGAACCACTGCTGGATGAACGTGATGAACTTACAAGAGCGCTAGGAGCAGCAAGAGAATTCGCAAATGCTCTTGCCTCAAATGCTCAAATAAACACAGAGGAGAGATTTTTAGCTGATTTTAAGCTTGCTATTGAGCCTTCTGTTAAGATAGTAGAAATACCACTTGAAGAAAAAACAATGCGCATTGTTGATCACCCGCCAAATGACTTCAATGTATCTCCCTATCATCTCCGAGATCAGAGCAACAGGCTTGCTTTTTACTTGAAATATGATACCTTCTCGGTAGATGCCGAGCCGTATCCGCCCACCATAAGTGCGATAGACGAAAGAAATGAAGCGTCGTACAAAGAAGGAAAAGATTTCGTTCCGGGTTCTCTTACCAAAGAAGAGTCTGTTTCCCCTGCTCGTTTTGTAGAGGTTTACAGAATGATGGAAAAACCAACATCTTATCAATCTTTCGAAAATAATTTAAGAACTACAATTGATCTAAAGAGTGTGGCTGGTGATATAGCATCGGACCACTTCTTTGTTGAAAGAGTTCGTGAAAACACGAAGTATTATTATACTTTCCGAGCCGTAAACGAAAATGGAGTGGCAGGGCAGCCAAGTCCAATATTTGAATCTGAATTGATAAATGATGGTGGCTATGTTTACGGACTATTTAATCAACTAAGCGAAGATGAATTGGTTGAGCAACCGCCCACAATTCCGACTCTTGCCATCAAGAATCTATTTAATGTCGTGCCCAACATTCAACACCTACAGTTTGACACCAGCAATGTTGACTTTTCAGACAACTCTGTAGACCAGATAGGCGCGCTCACGTTGGGAACCGCCGAAGAGTTCTGGAATGAAAAATTCAAGATACGCTTAACTTCAAAGAAAACCGGACGAAAGGTGGATCTAAATCTAACTTTCGAGAGAAAGAAAAAATAAAACAATAACACTATTTATGTGAGAAGAGAGGAAATTAAATGGGCTTTTTAGATAACTCTGGCGACATCATTCTTGACGCCGTATTAACAGACATCGGCAGAAAGAGAATGGCAGAAGGAAACTTTCGTATTGTAAAGTATTCCCCAGGCGATGACGAGATTGATTATTCGCTATACAACGCAGATCACACAAGTGGTTCTGCTTATTACGATCTTGAGATACTTCAATCACCAGTTATGGAAGCAGCGACCAAGCAAGCTTCATCAATAAAATATGGACTTTTGAGCATTACAAGAACAGACATTTTGTTTATGCCTACGCTGAAAGCAAATCAAAAAATCTCCGAAGCCCTAAACAAAAAGGGAAGTGTTTTCATTCTCGCAGCAAATAGAGAAACTTATGAGAATCTTTCATCTGATTCTGTTTTGGGTGAAAAGTATGTTCTTGAGCCAAACACAAAAACTCCAACAAGGACTGTTGTTGTTGAGAGCGGAATAGATTCTAGCGAAAGACAAGCGACCCTTGAGAACAGAAACGCAATGATTGTAGCCACAGGTCTTCTGGATGGCAACTTTGAATTTAAGTTTGATTCTCGCTTTGTCGCTGGGCTAACCTCAGTGCAGGGCGGCAAGTTCGCAAACCTTTCAGATGGCACTCGCGACATCTCCATGTCTACCTTCGCCACAAGAACTGCCATTGGGGCACAAAACTTTATTGAGAACTACTCAACAGCCATTGCTCCTGGCATCGCCAACTTAGTGGCAAAGCGCGACAATTCCACCACCGGCTTCGACCTATCAGGCTTTGAGGGTCCTCGCGGAACCGTCACCGCTGCCACCTTTGTTCCAAGCACCGAGATTAATGCAGAAGGCTCTTCAACGCCATCTTTCTACTCTCTCTATGGTCGCACAAGCGTAGCCGCCGCAACCCTCGGATTCAGTGGTAGTAATACTTACGATGTAATCGACACCACCGTATACGTCAGAGGTCTAACAAGTGGTACCCAGATTCAGATTCCTCTTCGAATAGTTAGAAAGAAAAGCTAAAGGATAAATAAATGCCCATCAACTATGAACCAATTGATCCGACAACGGATGTAGCAACCACAAGAACACTTCTTCACGAAGTTATCCCACTAACCGGAACTATAGTTAGCGGGACTTACGGAACTTTTCCAAACGATGATAACATCAAGAACTACTCTCATGGTATGTTTCAGTCTGTGTATGATTATCCTTACTTAAGTTCTTCAGCAAACCACATTTTTGATCTAACGGCGGGGTACGATGAGAGTTCTCCGCTTTCAAGCTCTTTAAATCCTGTACTTAGAGCCAAGAAAATAAATATGTACAACCAGTTCTCCCAGGTTCTGCTTGGGTATACCGGCTCCACCAATGAAGTAAGAAAGTTTGAAAGCGATCTTACTCTTGATGGAGAGGGTGCTATGAAAGAGGTTGTATTTGTAAACCTTTCTCGCCTTCTTACCAAAGATGAGATTAAGAAAGGCTCTGTCAGTATCACTCTTGGCACGGCATCTTGGGCTGCTCCTTTTGCCGGATTAAAAACATTCACAGACTCGTCTGCTTCCGCGACCCAAGGCACACTCAATACAGTTGGCGGCGATTATGGTATCTTAACCAGTTCTACCTCCGCTGAGGTCGGTGGTGTCGTGTTTTATCAAGCAGGTGTCATGGTTCTTACAAGCTCTATCTGGGCAGGAACAACTGACTTTTTTAGCCAGTCCACGGGAACAGGCTCTTTTGACGAACAGCTAGTCTCTGGTTCAATTTCAGGCTCCGCAGATGCTTTCCGACACAGAATGCAGAACCTACAATTCAACAACACCACCGAGATTAACTCAACCGTGTATTTCTGCCGTATGCCACACAATAAATACAATTACTCCAGCAACCCAACATACCTTAATAGCGGGCAGGTCAGAGTTAAGAACGGCAATAGACAGAATCCCCCAATCTCATACGTTACCACGATTGGTCTATACAACTCACAAAACGAACTTCTTGCGGTAGCAAAGCTTTCAGAGCCACTTCGCAAGGATCCGACAAACGAACTAACTCTCCGCGTCAGGCTGGACTACTAAGGAGGGCAGGATGTCCCTCAAGAAGTTTGGGCACAGCGATGTAATAAGAAATGCTATGAGGGCTTACCCTCATAACACTTTCTTCATTTATTCTTCTTCGGTTTACTATGATCATAGACCGATAGAGAGTGGCAGCTTTAGTGATGATATACTCTCGTCTTCTGGCGGGATTAGCCTATTTGAGTATAATGTTGATAAGAGTGGCACAACCACTATAAGTTCAAGTTATGTTTTTGGATCATTAGTGATAACATCTGGCTCAACTGGATTAAATCCTCCAATAATTCCGTATGTTGTTGGAAGACTGGCAGCAAATGAAAGGCAATATATAAAAGCTTCACCGCGAAGCAGGACTCTTACGGAAGGTCCACCACTTAATCCTCGCATATCATCTGGTCCTATGCAAGAGGTATCAGATGCTGTTGCCAGGGGAGTAGCAGGAGGAAATATATATTTTACTGGCTCGTCTTATCCTATGTCTGCCTCAATAACAAGAGAGCTTATGACAACAGCAGGAGACACCGGCTCCATTGCTAATGTCTCAAGACCAGTTTACCGACACTATTATGGCTTAAGAAATGCTTTGAATTTTTACGGAACCAGAAGCCCCCACTATCTTGTTAATTTTTCTGATACTGAAATTGGCACATGGAACAAAGATGAACAAGACTTAAATCTCATTTCTGTTCCTAAAATATTCTATGGTTCTCGCATCAAACACGGTAGTATGTCTTTGAAGTTTTATATTACGGGAACCTTGGTTGGAGAACTTAAAGACGAAAAGTACAATGGAGAACTGATTCAGGTTGGACCTGTCGACTCTGTTGGCTCT
>TARA_R110002072_G_scaffold174802_19_pt1 | contig 23624 bp, 31 predicted proteins | sample TARA_R110002072 | Tara Oceans TARA_R110002072 (sample SAMEA4397118) | marine metagenome | biome: Polar Biome; feature: [SRF] surface water layer (ENVO:00010504); material: water (ENVO:00002006), including particulate matter (ENVO:01000060) such as... | depth 5 m | reverse complement strand
TACATCAAGAGGACTTTTTTGAAGGGATGATTTCCGGGTCGTTTACTTTAAGCTTTTTTACTTTTTCGTTTAGCATTGCCTTATAATATGCAGCCCTGCTTAGTGGTTCATATTCATCAGTTTCTCCAAGCATCACCAGATTGTCATTTTTTGTTTTTCGGAAACTGTATTGAGCTAGATTACCTGTTCGTGTGCATACTGCGTGAACTTTTGTGACATATTCTGCCGTAGCCATCAATGCCGGCATGGGTCCAAAAGGATTGCCTTTAAAGTCCATATCGAGACCCGCAACGATAACACGCACACCACGGTTTGCCAAATCGTTGCAAACCTTTATAATTTCATCATCAAAAAACTGAGCTTCATCGATTCCTACTACATCACAATTATCGGCAAGAATGGGAATATTTGCCGCTGCCGGAACCGGTGTGGAGCGAATCTCATTACTGTCATGAGAAACGACCATTTCATCATCATACCGCACATCAAGAGCGGGTTTGAAAATCTCAACGCGCTGTTTTGCAAACTGGGCGCGCTTGAGCCTGCGAATCAGCTCTTCGGTCTTGCCGGAAAACATAGAACCGCAGATGACTTCTATCCAGCCAAATTGCTCTTTGTGATTTACTGTATTTTCGAGAAACATTTTGTATTTTTCAATGCGAAAACTAATATGAAAACCGTTATATTACGGAAACGTAAATTTATAAAAAACAAAACGCGCTATCGAAATAAAATAAAAAAGTTATGAAGAAGAAGATTGAGGAGCAATTAAAGCAACTTGCAGGTGAAATTTTAGAAAATAAGGAGGTTTCTTCTCTGGAAGAACTTCAGGAAAAGACAAAAAAATTGTATGACGCCATTACTGTCCAATTGTATCTGGAAGAAAATCAAAAAGAAATGGAAAAGAAAACCGGCGCCATGGACTCAAACAGTTATGAAAAAAGGCAGGAAGAAGAACCAAAACCTGTTGAACAACCCATACATTCTGATAATATCGCCGAACCTTTAATTGAAAAAATCAAAGATATAGTTGCTCAAATGCCCTCAGAAACGCATAAAATTGATGAAATTTTGGAGGAAATCCTGCCCACAAAGAAACATACTTTGAGTGAGTTGGACGATTTTGCTTCTAAATATCAACAAACTCCTATTTTTGAGCGAAAAGTAACAACACCAAAACCGGAAATGGGCGAAGATGAAACAGTGAAACCAGAGCAAGATTCAGTTACACCAAAACCAAAATCCCTCAACGACCGTCTCACAAAACACATTCAAATTGGGCTCAATGATCGATTGGCTTTTACAAAACATCTTTTTAATGACAATGCAGAAGATTACAACAGGGTCATTTCACAACTCACAACCTTCAATAGTTTTGAGGAAATAAATAATTTTATTGATACTCAGGTAAAACCGGATTACAACTGGGAGGGAAAAGAAGCTCATGTTGAACGTTTCTTTTTACTCCTCGAAAAACGATTTGATTAACTCACTTATGTCAAAGCTTTATCTTGTACCCACGCCCATTGGTAACCTGGAAGATATGACTTTCAGGGCGATTCGCGTTCTAAAGGAAGTGGATTTAATATTGGCAGAAGACACCAGAACGAGTGGAAAACTGCTCAAACATTTTGACATCGGCACCCAGATGCATTCACACCATATGCACAACGAGCACAAAACCGTTACGTCTATTGTAAACCAAATCAAAGCCGGAAAATCAATTGCATTAATTAGTGATGCAGGAACTCCAGCCATTAGCGACCCCGGATTTTTACTCACCCGTGCGTGCATAGAATCCGGTATTGAAGTCGATTGCCTTCCCGGAGCCACAGCGTTTGTTCCTGCACTAGTCAATAGCGGACTGCCAAATGATAAATTTGTTTTTGAAGGATTTCTACCCGTAAAAAAAGGACGCCAAACCCGCTTGCTCGCTTTGTCAGAAGAAACCCGCACGATGGTTTTTTATGAGTCGCCTCACAAATTGTTGAAAACCTTAGCAAACTTTGCAGAGTATTTTGGCGAAGACCGAAAAATTTCTGTATCCCGTGAAATTTCAAAACTGCACGAAGAAACCATTCGCGGAAGCGTTAAAGAGGTCCTCGGGTATTACACTGCAAAACCTCCCAAAGGAGAAATAGTGATTGTTTTAGCGGGGAAACAAACGTAATCCCCAATCTATTATAAACATTAAGAAGTTAAGAAAATGAAGTGCCTTTAAGCAATTTCTTAATGCCTCTTAATGCCTTAATGGTTCAAAAATCATACTATGCTAACTACTAAATACCGTGCTTTCCGGTTTCCCAGCCGTGTTTGCCCAGATATTTTTCACCACTTTCGACAGCACCCTCTTCAATAGAGGTGCCCATAGAATCGTTCCAGCGGTTGAGGTAGCCAAAGAGAGAGATGACACCAAGCATTTCCACAATTTCGCCTTCATTCCAGTGTTCATAAAGTCGTTGTTTGATACCTTCATTAACCGCATTGGGAACTTGAGAAGCCGCCAGTGAAAAGTCCAGCGCTGCCCGTTCTGCCTCTGAAAAAGCAGGGTGGGTGCGGTACTCCCAGATATTGTCAAGTTGCTCCTGCTCAGCTCCATAGCGTTCAGCAGCCCTGATAGCGTGTGCCTGGCAATACCGGCAGCCGGTGGCATTGCTGCTTACCCAGGCAATCATACGCTTTAAGGCAGACGTTACCCTGCCTTCATTGGCCATCACGGCTTTGTTGAGGTTGATAAATGCTTTGGAAATCGACGGGCGATGCTGCATCGTCAAAACCGAATTGGGGCAAAAGCCCAAAGTCTCATTAAAAAAAGCAGCAAGCTCTTGGGTTTCTTTGTCGTGATTGGGGGAAAGTGGGGTTACTAATGGCATAATTGAAAAGTTAAATTTGTATTTTTGCTATGTACAAGTAACAAAAAATTTAAATATGAACCACACCGTCACCACAACCTGGAAACAAAACCTGCAATTTGAGTCAGACAATCCCTCAGGGCATAGCGTTTTGATAGACACTTCAATTGAAAACGGCGGACAAAACAGCGGTTTAGCGCCAAAAGCCATGATGCTTTCCTCACTAGCGGGTTGCTCGGGACTGGATGTTGTAAGCATTCTTGCCAAAATGAAAGTACAAGTAGCGGACTTTAAAATCATCACCACCGGCGAACTCACAGAAGAACATCCTAAGTATTATCAAAGCGTTCACGTTGTTTATCAATTTTTTGGAAAAGAATTGCCGGAGGAAAAATTAAAAAAAGCCGTAGATTTATCAGTAGAAAAATACTGTGGCGTGATGGAAATGTTCAGAAAATTTGCGAAAATCAATATTAAAATAGAGTATTTAGAACCTTAAAAAGTAGTTGTTCCATGGATTTTGAAACAAGAAAGACACTTTGGTTGGCACTTTCTGAACTCTACCTCGATACAGAAATCTCTGAAAGCACTTTGTATTCCATCGAAAAAGCTGCCAAAAAGAACGATGTATCTTTTGAAACCTTATTTAAAATCAACAAAGAAGAAGTTTTTCCTGTTTTGTTTAAAAATGGATTAAGCGTAGCCGGCGTTTGGACTGGTTTTGATGAAAGTTGGTTGATTGAAACTATTTCTAAATCTTTGAAAAAAAACAATTGTATTAAAAAAAAATACAACTCTTTAAAATATATGCTTTTTTCAACTTTAATATCGACATCAATGAAACGATTGGAATTGCTATTTAATGAAAATAAAAAAATCTAATATCAAACATCTCAAATCTGAAATCTAATAATCCCTATGCATTGGACCCTCAAACCCAAACCCGAACCCCAAAAAATAACAACTCTTGCAAAAGATTTGCAGGTTGATGAGATCATCGCCACAATGTTGTTGCAACGCGGGGTGGAAAGTTTTGAGGACGCCAAAAAGTTTTTCCGCCCGTCCTTAGAAGACCTGCACGACCCATTTCTGATGAAAGATATGGACAAAGCGGTGGCACGCATTGCGCAAGCCATCACTAATGAAGAAAACATTCTTGTGTTTGGCGATTATGATGTTGACGGCACTTCTTCGGTGGCGTTGATGTCTTCTTATTTACTTTCCTATTATCCCCACGTGGCCACTTATATTCCCGACCGTTATGAGGAGGGCTATGGCGTTTCTTATCAAGGAATCGATTTTGCTGCAGACAACAATTTCTCATTAATCATTGCACTGGATTGCGGTATCAAAGCAATTGATAAAGTCGCTTACGCGAAAGAAAAAGGCATTGACTTTATCATCTGTGACCACCATAGACCGGGAGAATCAATTCCCAATGCCGTGGCGGTTCTCGACCCAAAAAGGGAGGACTGTTCCTATCCTTATGACGAACTCTGTGGTTGTGGTGTGGGTTTTAAACTCGTGCAAGCCCTTGCCGGAAGGCGCGGTCAGACCATAGACGATTTGCTTTTGTACCTTGATTTGGTCGCGACGGCCATTGGAGCAGACATCGTCCCGATGACCGGGGAGAACAGGGTGTTGACCTATTTTGGATTGAAAGTCATTAACAGTAACCCGCGACCGGGTTTTCAAGCCATTATTGAACAACTCAAAAAAGATACGCTAGAAGTAAGCGATGTGGTGTTTATCATCGCCCCGCGCATCAATGCTGCCGGGAGGATGAAACACGGCCAACACGCTGTCAACCTGATGACGGAAACGGATTTGGAACAAGCAAAAATCTACGCTCAAGAAATCGAGGCTTACAATCTGGACCGTCGTGATACCGACAAACAAATTACCGAAGAAGCCCTGGAGCTTATCAAAACCAACGGAGAAGAAGAACGATTCACCACTGTGGTCTATCAGGAAAATTGGCACAAAGGCGTGATAGGCATCGTCGCCTCCCGTTTAACGGAAACCTATTACCGTCCCACATTGGTATTTACCAAAAGTGGTGACAAACTCGCTGCCAGTGCCCGCTCGGTCAAGCATTTTGATGTGTATAATGCCATTGAAGCTTGTGAAGACTGCCTGGAGCAATTTGGCGGACACAAATACGCCGCCGGCCTCACTTTACTGCCCGAACAGTTTGAAGCCTTTAAAACCAAATTTGAAGAAGTGGTCAAAGCAACCATCGATGAAAAACTACTCACCCCTGAAATAGCTGTAGACCTTGAAATTGATTTAAAGGAAATCACCCCAAAGTTTTTTAGGGTGTTAAAGCAATTTGCCCCCTTTGGCCCCGGCAATATGACCCCAGTATTTATGACTCAAAACCTTCAGGACACCGGCTGGAGTAAGCAGGTAGGTGAAGACAAAAGCCATCTCAGGCTGGTGGTCAAGCAAGGCACCTCGGCGTCCTTTACCGGCATTGGTTTTAGCATGGGGGAACAATATGAACTTATCAAAGACAAAAAACCCTTTAAAGCGGTCTATTCGCTGGATGAAAATACTTGGAATGGGACTACGAGTATTCAGTTGAGGTTAAGGGATGTGAAGGTATAGTTTTTTTGTTTTGGAAGTCAATATATTAGTCAAACCACCGATTACACATTCCTTTTTTTTATTAGTTATTTAGAGTAAATCTAAAAAAGCCAAGGGTTGCTTTATCCTAGCCTTTGGTAGGGAGTAAGATTGGAGGAGCTATATATGAGCCTATTTTTGACACGGAAATTCTATACGATTTTCCTCAGTTATGGGTTTGTTTGTTATATTAGTTAATAATTAAATAAATAGTTCATTTAAGTAACATTGCCTTTCATTGCGTTATAAGTTTAGTTGTGAAAAATCCAGAAATTTAAAAATAATGAAAACAAATAATGAAAAATATTTGATCTATTCAATGGTTATTTTAATGCTTGGATGGATGTATTTTTTCATAATTAACTACTTGAACCATTCTGACTTTATCGAACAATTTTACAATAACGGTGGGTTATTAATCTCTATTCCAAGAAGTGGAAAATATGACACAATATGGTTTAAATTAATCGCTATTGGATTTGGTATAGTTAGTTTATATTTTGGATATAAGAGCAAACCACATAATCAAAGAAGACTAAGAATTTTATTAATTTTAATGTCATTACTATTAATAATAATGAGCATACTTGTTTTTCCAAATTTGATACTACAATATCTATTTTTTAAAAATTAAACTCTGTAAACATACGAGCCAAACCGTTGTTGTATGTAATTATGAAAAAACTACTAACTATAGTAATAATATTTATTTTGTTTTCTTGTAGTTCTGAATATGAACAGCGAGAAGATAAAATTTATTATAGATTTTGGAGTACACAAGGAGGCTGGAATGAGAGATTAGTTGAAAATGCTGATATACATTCTTTTTCTGAAATTGAAACAAATGACAACCTTTATGGGAAGGACAAGTTAAACGTTTACTATACAAACGAAATTATTCCTGGAGCTGACCCAAATACATTTAAACATATAAAAGAAGGTTATGCAATTGACAAAAATCGAGCATACTATTTTAATGATTCCATAGCAAACTCAAGTCCTAGAGAATTCGAAATAATTGATGGGTATTTTTCTAAAGATTGGAAAAATGTATTTTACACTGATAAATCTTTGAATGTATGTTCTTTGAAAGATTTTACTTTTGTTTATGAAGATGAGGAAAGCTTTTTAGGACGTTGGAGTACTGACGGATGTTATTATTATTTTAACAATTACAAAGTGCCTTCAAATGATTACAAAAACATAGAACTATTTAAAGGAAGTAATGGAATTTCGAAGGATACTGAATTTGTATATGATAAAGACCAAAAATATATATTACCAGATGGACGAATTGGATTTTTAAAAGAAAAAGGAATTATAGTTAAAGATACAATTGACGTTCAATCATTTAAAGTTGAGAATTATATATACACAGATAAATTTGGGCGAATAAGGCGAATAAATTGAACTCAAAAACAACTACTTTCAAGCCGGCGATAATTTATGGCTTCTAACGGCTCACTCGGAAAATCCTATCGGATTTTCCTCAGGTCTGGGTTTTGTTTGCTACATTAGTTGCTCAATCCAATCCACATTTCATAGAAACGTTGCAATTAAAACACTTCTAAATGAAAATATTTTTAGGCACCGCATTAACTTTATTTTTTTCAATAAGTGCAATTGCTCAATCTGAAAAAGGAGTGATAAGAATTGTTCAAAAATTCTACTATGATACTCTCCAGGCAAATTATCATAAGGTTGAATTTGTTATAGACAAAAAAGCAGACAGGGTTAAACGAATGGATTATTCTTCTGCCCATAATTTTGACACTTTAATTGTAAAAGAAACTACCGAGTACAAATACGAAAATGGTCATTTTATTTTTGTAGATGATAAAAACCAGAAAGAAAAAAACACTAAAACTTATAAGATTGGTGATACTATTTTTGAGGAAAATAATAATTATTTAACAAAAAAAGTTTACTCAAAAAATAAAATCATTTATGCTGTTAGATTCTTTTCAGAAGAGCAAGTAATACCATACAATGAGCTTAAATATATTTATAATAGTAATATAAATTTAATTGAGATACAAGAAAAGTATAATTCAGCCGAGGCTAATGTGGAGTACAAAACAGTATTTGATTATACTTTAGGTATCGTTTCGAGAATGACAGAATATAAATTGGTAAAAGCAGAATGGAAAAAAGAGAAAGTCTGGGCATACGATTTATTGACCAAAAATAAAATTAGAAAAAGAACCAAAAAGCGAATTAATATTTTATTGTTATATAATCAATTTCTAAAAACGCATTGGTAAAACTGCAGCCTAAAAGGGAAAAAATAACGCATATAAACAAGTTGTGCTTAATTTGACAAAAAATGCTTGAAATAGAGAAAATTTTAAAGAAAATAATTCCACCAGATACAAGGGATGAAGACTTTTCAAATCACAAAATTCTTGATAGCTTAACCCTATCCGAATTAAAAAGAGTTGAATTTGAATTGATTAAAATGCTAGAAAACAATAACGATTTTTTAATTGGAGAAACTTTAGTTTATCTAAAGTCAAAAGACTCTATTCAAGCCATGAGGAAAAGAATTGATAAGGAGGTGAGTTCATCCGCAAAAATTAAATGGGCTACTCTAATTAATGAACTGAATAATGGGGATCCTGAAATGGAAAGAATTGCTTTTGAGGAGTTTAAAAGATTTGAGTTTATATATGAGATAGAAGGAATAATATTTTATGACTTGATTAAATTCAATAGTAATCGAATAAATAAACTAATAGAGGGCTATATTAATCATAAATATTTTTTAGTAAGACACCACTCAAAATATGTTTTGAACTATGAAAATTATGCAACCGAATATGACAAGAGTGTAAAAAAATTAACAACTGTTAATCGCGGATGGATAATAAAAACTAAGCACAACAATTTATAACCGCAGTAGTTAATGTTTAAAAAGAATCTTTTCATATTATTATTTGCAGGTTTAACTAGCTGTTCAGTTCAAAATTCTCAATTTAATTTTGGAGAACAGCCAAACGGAACTAAAATTATTCAATTGAAAAAATCAATTGGTGTTATTTTTCCAAAAGAAATGGCACTTACATACTATGATTTCCCAAGGGTTTCAAATAGGTTTACTCCAACCAAAAAACAAATCTTATTAATGGAATCGGAGATTGAAAAGCAATATTTAAAATCATGGTTAGAATGGGCGAATGAACTAACTGATTTAGAAAAAGAGAGAGATCAGGATTATTTGGATGACTTAATATTTGCAAAAAATGAAGCTAAACAAATAAAATATTTTGATAGACACCCTCGGCTACCGTGAGCCTTGCGGTCAATGAAAAAGAACTGGAGGAGCTGGATGACTTGCTCAACGGCACCTTGTTTTGGTTGGACCTGGAGGATTATTTGAAGAACCAAAGCAAGAATTAGTCTAATAGAAACAAATTGGATGATAAATCTGCGTTGATCTGCGCCATCTGCGGGAGAAAATGAAAGGTGTATTTGCCCGCACCCGGCTTTGATAGGCAGGGACTTTCCTGATTTTCCAAGAAAGCTTGTTGGGATGCTTTGATTTCAACGGTTAAACCATGTGGGTTTTAAACGAATTGACATGAGCCGCCATGATTCAGGAGAAGGGTATTATTCGGTTTTTAATGTATCTTTGTAAATATGAACGAATTGATTCAAAATAAGCTTGATAAAATAATTACAGCTTGCAAGGAACATCACGTAGTAGCCATTTCCCTTTTTGGGTCAGCGGCAAAAGATGTTATGCATGAAACTAGTGATGTTGATTTTTTGGTTATGTTTTCTGATGCTATTGATGTGTTGGATTACGCCGACAATTACTTTTCGTTACTAGAACAGCTTGAAGGTATATTGAAGAAGAAAGTGGATCTTGTTTCGGTTAAATCGCTTAAAAACCCGGTTTTAAAAGAAGAAATTTATCAATCCAAAGTAGATTTATATGCAGCTTAAACTTCTCAAATACATTTTAGACATCGAAAGTGTTATTGAGGAGATTGAGACTATAAAGCAAAAATCTCAAAATAATTTTAATATTTTCTATGATGATATTATTTTGCAGCGAGCTGTAGAAAGGGATTTAGAAATCATAGGAGAAGCAATCAAAAAGATGATTGAGATTGACCCAAACATTCAAATTACATCTTCAAAAAACATCATTGGATTAAGAAACATCATATCACACGCTTATGATACAGTTGAACCGGAAATGTTATGGGGCATCATTCAAAAGAACATCCCTGTTTTAGCTGATGAAATCCGCAGATTGAAAGAGGCTTAAACGTTCATTATTAATCAATACAAGGAACGTGCTATTTACCATTCAAACTTCTCTAACGAAAACCTTTCCCCATCAAACACCCCATAGGTAAAATGGGTAATCCAGTCGCCTAAGTTAAAATAAGTGCTTTCAGGACCCACTTTGATTTCCATCGGGAAGTGGCGGTGGCCAAAGATAAAGAAGTCATAGTGTTGGGTTTCCAGTTTGCGTTTGGCATATTGTGCCAGCCATTCCTTTTCTTCACCCAGAAACTCTTTGTCCTCTTCGCCTGAGATGAGTTTGTTTTTTACCGAAAGGTGTTTCGCGACAGCCACCCCAATATCAGGATGCATCCATCGAAACAGCCATTTAAAGAAGGGATTGGTAAACACCTTTTTCATACGCTTATAGCCCTTGTCGTGTGGACCAAGCCCATCACCGTGCCCAATGAGAAACAGTTTGGTTCCTAAAGTAAACTCGTGCGGTTGATGGTAAACCGGTATGTTGAGTTCTTTTTCAAAATAATCATTCATCCACAAATCATGATTTCCCACAAAAAAGTAGATGGGAATGCCCGAGTCCCTGAGTTCAGCGAGTTTTCCCAATACGCGAACAAACCCTTTGGGAACGACTTGTTTGTATTCAAACCAGAAGTCAAATAAGTCACCCAGCAGGAAAATAGCAGCGGCATCTTCTTTTACCGTATCCAGCCAGCGCACAAAGATGCGCTCTCTGGGGAGGCTCTCTGAAGCAGTGGGTGCGCCCAAATGATTGTCACTGGAGAAATAGATTTTTTTGCCTTCGGGTATGTTCATTCAGTTGGTTTGATGGTGTAAATATAAGTAAATGAATGAAGTTTTTTACTGATTGTCTGAAGCATACCATTCTGCAAAACTGCTTTCGGTTTCCTGAAGTTTCAGGGAGTGGAGTTGGATGTTTTGAGGAAGGCGTGCTCTGATTTTATTAGAAAAATCGATAACCATATTTTCACTGGTGGGTTGATAATCCACTAAAATCACGTGGTGGTCCCTTTCAGAAAGTTCTTTGGCGAGCTCCACATGTGGTGTGTTTTTATTAAAAACCGTTGCATGATCAAACACATCCACGATTTCTTCTTTTACGATTTTTTTCAAATCACTGAAGTCAATCACCATTCCATATTTCACATGGTTTGAATCTGTAATGGGGCTGCCAATAACCGTTACCGAAAGCTTGTAACTATGTCCGTGCACATTTCGGCATTTGCCGTCATAACCATACAAGGCATGGCCGGTTTCAAAATTAAATTGTTTGGTGATTCTAATTGTACTCATTCCTAATAATTATTTGACAAAGATAAGGTAAAATGATTCTTTTATAGAAGTTGTCAAACGATTGATTTTCTGAACTATATTTGCGGGCTTTTTTTAAACACTCAAGCACAACTATGCAGGAAATCTTTGAACAACTCGATTTTGTTAAAAACCCGATGTATGAATCCATCATCAATGATTTGATGGAGCAGCAATACAGCATCGTGGAAGGGTTTTTTTCGGAAGAAGAAGTCCTCGCCTTACGCGATTCGCTGCTCGATAAGTTTGAAGAAGATGCCTTTAAAAAAGCAGCCATTGGAAACCGGGTCAATGAGGTCATTGAAAAATCCATTCGGGGTGATTTTATTCTTTGGTTAAATGAAAATGAGGCCAATTTCGCCGAAAAGGCATTTTTCAACAGAATCAACGATATGGTTTCTTACCTGAACAAAACCTGTTTTATGGGCATCTTGTTCAAGGAATTCCATTATGCACTTTATCCTAAAGGGACTTTCTATAAGCGGCACCTCGACACTTTTCAGAATGACGACCGCAGAAAACTATCGATGGTTTGTTACCTCAACGAGGAGGACTGGCAACCGGAGTATGGCGGCGAACTCGTTTTATACCTTAACGAAAACGGAAGGGAAGTGGAGAAAACAATTTATCCCTTTCCCGGAAGGATGGTCATCTTTGAAAGTCAAATTTTGGAACACGAAGTGAAACCCGTGGAACAAAAAAGGATGAGCATCACCGGCTGGTTGAAAACGCGTTAAACCATTTTAAAAAGCAATTCAATATTATAAGTCACCTAAGTGCCAGGCTCCAATCTGGGCAACATCATTTTCCTGAACTTGATTATTAAAGATAGTGATCTCACCAACGCCCAAACAACAAAGGCAATCCAGACACTATACAATTCAAATTCTAAATAATCAAAGAAAAACAACACCGGGATAAACCCTAAAAATGTAGCTGAGAGCAATACGTTTCTTAAATATTTCATCTCTCCCATTCCCTTGAAAATTCCGTCAAATATAAAGGCAAGTCCGTTGATAGGTTGCACAAGAATCACGATAAAAAAGATTTGCTTAAAGTTAAATATGACATCAGGGTCTTTTGAAAATAAAATTCCAAGAGGTTCATAGAAAATCCAACCTACGCCTATTAATATCAAAGCAACGAGCATTCCATAGAGCGAAACTATTTTGCTTAATTTCCACAAGCCTTGATAGTCTTTAGCGCCAAGCAGTTTTCCGGAAAGGATATTTCCCGAGGAAGAATACCCATCAATAAAAAATGCTGAAAACAACCAAAGGTTGAGCGCTATGGTGTGTGCAGCGATTTGAGCTGTTCCATAATCTGTTGCAAACGCATTGGAAAAGTAAATAGCAGTATTTAAAGCGATTGAGCGCACAAATAAATTCAAAGCCATCCCTGTGAGACGGTACATTTCTGGGTGTAATGGTAACGTCAATTTTAAACTCACATTTGTTTTCCAAAGCAATAGAATTAATGAAATTACAGCCATTAATCCTTGTGATATTAAACTCGCCCAGGCAGCACCTTTTAAGTACATGGGTTCAATCCAACCTTCAATCCCATAAACCAATGCAAAATCAAGACCGATGTTTGCTGCAGCTCCAAAAAGCGCCACGACCATAGGCCAAAATGTATTTTGCAACCCCCTAAAAACCCCAAAAACAGCAAAAGTAAACAGAGTCAATGGAAAACCCCAAACCCGGATGTTGTAGTAATCAACACTGTATTCAAGCACAAGCCCGCTAGCGTTGTAGAGTTTAAAAATTCCTTCTACAAAAAAGATGGTACTCAATAAAATTAGGATACTTAAAAGCACATTCAGATAAATGGCTTGCGCCGGAAGGGTTTTGAGTTCGTCCAGTTTTCCGGCACCCAGATATTGAGAAATTATGGCGGAAATGGCACTGCGGGTTTGACCCAAAATCCAAATCAATGCTGAAAGAAAAGAACCCACAATCCCAACAGCTGCCAACGCTTCGGTACCATTTTCAGAAATATTTCCCACAATGGCAGCGTCTGTAATAGAAATAACAGGCTCAGCAATACCTGCAATCAATGCCGGTATGGCAAGACGGTGAATGTTTTTAAAGGAGAGTTCATTTTTCAAAACGACAAAACTTTAAACAAGAAACCACAAGCATAGTGGCTTGTGGTTTATTTGGTGGAGAAGATGGGACTCGAACCCACGACCTCTTGACTGCCAGTCAAGCACTCTAGCCAGCTGAGCTACATCCCCGTTTGAGGGGTCAAAAATAATTAAAAAAAACCATTCTTTGTATGTTACATCAAATTTAAATATCAAAAACATCCTTATCAATACCTAAGCAGGAGGCGTTCCTACTTTTTTAATTAACTTTGCAAGAATTTAAAAGCAAGCCATGATACAATCCATGACAGGATTTGGGAAATCGATTAAACAACTTCCCAACAAAAAAATTACCGTTGAAATTAAATCGCTCAACAGCAAAAGCCTTGATTTAAACACTCGTCTTCCTTCTGCATATCGAGAAAAAGAACTTCAAATAAGAAATATGCTTGCAAAATCTCTAGAGCGGGGCAAGGTTGATTTTAATTTGTTCATTGAACTTTCAGGAGAAGAAACGTCTTCTCAGGTAAATGTGCCTGTTGTAGAAGAATACATCAAGCAATTAAGTCTTATTGTTAACGGTGACCGCACAGAACTACTAAAAATGGCTATCAGAATGCCGGATGCTTTAAAAACTGAACGAGATGAGATTGATGAAGAGGAATTTCAACAAATCTCAGATGCTATATCAGAAGCGTTAAAGGAAATCAATATCTATCGCAGTGATGAAGGAGAAATCTTAAAGAATGATTTTAAAATGCGCATTCAAAGCATTGCAGATTTACTTCATAAAGTGATTGCCATAGATCCGGAGCGCATTCAAGGGGTCAAGGAACGTTTAAGAAAAGCAGTCAGCGACTTAAAAGAGCAAGTGGATGAAAACCGTTTTGAACAGGAACTTATTTACTACCTTGAAAAATATGACATTACAGAAGAAAAAGTGCGTTTGGAAAATCACTTGAATTATTTTACAGAAGCTCTTAACTCATCAGATTCCAATGGAAAAAAACTGGGGTTTATTACACAGGAAATAGGTAGGGAAATTAATACAATTGGCTCTAAATCAAACTATGCAGCAATGCAACAATTGGTTGTACAAATGAAGGACGAGCTTGAAAAAATAAAAGAACAATTATTAAACGTGTTGTAATGGAAGGAAAAGGAAAGCTTATTGTTTTTTCTGCCCCTTCAGGCTCAGGAAAAACAACGATTGTTCAACACCTTTTGAAACAAAATGACCTCAATCTTGAGTTTTCAATTTCGGCAACTTCGCGGGGACCAAGAGGGGAAGAAAAACATGGACACCATTATTATTTCATGTCTTTCAAAGAGTTTAAACAACACATTAAAAACGAAGATTTCCTGGAATGGGAAGAAGTCTATCGGGATAATTTCTACGGAACTTTAAAATCTGAAGTAGAGCGAATCTGGTCAAAAGGGAAACATGTTATTTTTGATATCGATGTAGTGGGAGGACTTCGCATCAAGAAGAAATTTCCAAAAGAAACATTAGCTGTTTTTGTAAAACCACCCAGCGTTGACGAGCTCAAGCGCCGACTTAAAAAACGAAAAACAGAAAGCGAAGAAAAAATAAATATGCGCATCGCAAAAGCCTCAATTGAATTGGCTACTGCGCCTCAATTTGACTATGTGATAGAAAACAATGATCTTGAAGTGGCACTTGAGGAGGCACATGATTTGGTTGCAAATTTTATAAACAAATAAATCCTGAGCTGTTTTGGTTTCAAAAAAAATAGGTTTGTACTTTGGTTCATTTAACCCCATCCACATTGGGCATCTTGTGATTGCAAATCATCTTGTTGAGAACAGTGATTTAGATGAAATATGGCTGGTTGTTACCCCTCACAATCCTTTTAAAAAGAAAAAATCATTACTGGATGATCATCATCGGCTTGAGTTAGTCCGCAGGGCATGTGAAGGTTATGAAAAATTAAAACCAAGCGATATTGAATTTAAATTGCCTCAACCCAACTATACCATTAACACCCTTGTTCACCTCTCTGAAAAATACCCGGATTATCTGTTTTGTCTGTTAATGGGCGAAGACAACCTCAATACCTTTCACAAATGGAAAAACTATGAGTTGATACTGGAACAGAACCCCATTTATGTGTATCCCAGAAAAACCAACAATGGCCACGAAAACCAATTTACAAACCATCCGGACATTGTACATATTGATGCACCCATTATGGAAATTTCTTCCACGCAGATAAGAAATGCTATAAAGGAAGGAAAAAACATTAAACCCTTGTTACCCACCGAAGTTTGGGAGTACATTGATGAAATGAATTTTTATAGAAAATAAAAAACCGCCCTTGTTGGGAAACAAGAGCGGCTTTCAAACTAAATAACCAACCAAAAAACCTTTACTTCAACTTCTTTTTCACAGAAGTTTCACTTGGGTTTCTTACATACAAGAACGACACTATTGTTTTTTTAATTGTATTTAAAATGCTAATCTGTTGTTAAATTTTTTAATTCAAAATATCCAACATACAGACCTCTCGGAGATTTAATTATTTGATTTTATACAATACTTTTGATTCCTGTTTAAAATCCCTATTTTTGAACTACTCAATGCAAAAATTTCTTCATGATAGAAAATCCAAGTTTTGCCGTAATTGGTGGTGGTAGCTGGGCAACTGCCATTGTAAAAATGCTTTGTGAAAATCTTCCAAAGGTAAACTGGTATATGCGCAGTATTTATGCCATAGAACATATTAAAAAGGAAGACCATAACCCCAATTACTTAAGTTCTGTTGAGTTTGACACGAGCCAACTCAATTTAAGTAATGATATTAACAAAACCATAAAAGATGCTGATGTAGTTATTTTTGCTATTCCTTCAGCATTTTTGAGTGCCGAACTTGAAAAACTGAATGTTTCATTAGAAAACAAAATCATTTTTTCAGCCATAAAAGGGATTGTTCCTGAAACCGGTTTAATAGTAGGCGAGCACTTTAATGAAAAATACAATATTCCTTTTGAAAACATTGGTGTGATTACCGGCCCCTGTCACGCTGAAGAAGTTGCCCTTGAGCGACTTTCTTATTTGACACTTGCCTGTGCCGATGAAGAAAAAGCCAAACTTATTGCTAAGTATCTAAGCAGTGATTATATCAAAACAACCACCAGTGATGACGTGATTGGCACTGAGTATGCTGCCATGCTAAAAAATATTTATGCCATCGCCGCCGGGATTGCTCATGGTTTGGGTTATGGCGACAATTTCCAGAGTGTATTGATGAGCAATGCCATTAGGGAAATGAAAAAGTTCATCAGAAAGGTTTATAAAATGAAGCGTAATATCAACGACTCGGCTTATCTAGGAGATTTGTTAGTGACCGGTTATTCTACCTTTAGCCGAAACAGGATGTTTGGAAATATGATTGGAAAAGGCTATACCGTAAAAAGCGCCCAAATGGAAATGAGCATGGTGGCAGAAGGGTATTATGCCACCAAAAGCGCTTGGCTTTTAAATCAAACTAAAAAAGCCAAAACCCCTATCATTAATGCGGTTTATGAAATTCTTTACGAAAACAAAAACCCTAAAAAGGTGTTCAAGAAGTTAACTGAGAAGTTGGATTAATCTGCTAAAACCCCCTCCTTACCGAGTAATGGTATCGCTTTTAGATTTTTATCTTTAATACTATAGGGTTCAAAAACAAACGTGCGGTCATAGAGTTGGCCGTTCGCAAAAAAACTGAGTAGAAATTCGTTTTTAAAAGACAAGACTTCTTCTGCAATAAATTCGACTTTTCGGAGGGTTTTGGGTTCTAAAATTCCCAATCCGTGTCTCAAAGTGGCTGTTTTTCTGTCACCGTCATTACCTCGGGAAACCACTATGGTGACTTCCATGGTAAGGCTGCTGTTGTTAATGAGGTAAATGTTCCAACTTTGGTTTAAAAAGGCTTCATCCCACTCTTTGACTGCGACGATGTAAATTTCTTTAACCTCGGGAATTTCAATGTCTTTTCGCATTCTTAAAGTGCACTTTTAAATTGCTCTAAAAATCGCAAATCGTTTTCATAAAACATCCTGATGTCACCAATTTGATACAGTAACATCGCAATGCGTTCAATGCCCATTCCAAAAGCAAAACCCGTGTAAGTTTCCGGATCGATACCGCAGTTTTTCAATACATTGGGGTCCACCATTCCACAGCCCATAATTTCGAGCCAACCGGTGCCTTTGGTGATGCGGTAGTCAGTTTCGGTTTCCAGCCCCCAGTAAATATCCACTTCGGCACTGGGTTCTGTAAAAGGGAAATAGGACGGGCGCAATCTAATTTTTGACTTACCAAACATTTCAGTACAGAAATAAATAAGTGTTTGTTTTAAATCGGCAAATGAAACATCCTTGTCAATATAAAGTCCTTCCACTTGATGGAAAATACAATGGGAGCGTGCTGAAATGGCTTCATTTCTAAAAACCCTCCCCGGTGAAATAGTGCGAATGGGCGGTTTGTTGTTTTCCATATAGCGCACCTGAACTGATGAGGTATGAGTGCGAAGTAGCACATCGGGATTGGTTTGTATAAAAAAGGTGTCCTGCATATCACGTGCGGGATGGTATTCGGGTAAATTTAAGGCTGTAAAATTGTGCCAGTCGTCTTCAATTTCTGGACCTTCAGACACGTTGAAACCAATGCGTGAAAACACATCAATGATTTGATTTTTTACTATGGATATGGGATGTCTTCCGCCAATGGTGATGGGGTCTCCGGGGCGAGATAAATCTCCATAAATGCCTTTTTGAACTACCTTACTTTCCAGTTCTGCTTTGAGAACATCTACTTTTTCTTGAGCGGTTTGCTTGAGGGTATTTATGGTTTGCCCAAATTCTTTTTTCTGCTCATTAGGAACTTCCTTAAATGCTGCAAAAAAATCATTTAGCACCCCTTTTTTACCAAGATATTTTATGCGAAATTCTTCTACCTCCTGGAGCGAAGTAGCTGTAAATTTTTCCGCTTCAGCGATAGCTTCTTTTATTTTATCCAACATCCTTAATGCGATTTATCTGTGGGCAAATTTAAAAAATATAAAGTTAGAAGTTAGAAGTTAGAAGTACAAAGTTTGACTTTTTGAGTTTTTGATTGGGAGATGGGGAGTGTGTGAGTTAGGAACTTTGTTTTGTGCAATCTATTTTTTGTTTTGAATCTAACTTTGGCAGACAGTTTTGGTGCTTTATTAATCAATAAGTTTTTTCTCCAAGAAATACTGTACAATGGCTTCTTTCATTAAAATAGATTGCTCACCGGCTTTGAGGGGTGGGAGTTGTTCTTTCACTTTGTAGTGAGGCCAGCCTTCTTCATCTTGATAGTCAAATTCATAAAACCCAAAAGGCTCCAGCAGCCTGCAAATTGCGATGTGCATCAGGTCCAGTTTTTCATCTTTTTTAAATTTTCGTTGAAAACGTCCCAATTCTTGAATACCCACCAAATAAATAATGGCATCGAGGTCCAATTTATCTCCATCTGCAAATTTATTACTTATAAGATTTACAAGTGTTTCCCACCGGGTTTTTAAAGCTTCGTCTCTAGACATCAATTTTCTATTATAGTGATTAAATGCGGAAATTAATTTAAGTTTACAAAGATACAAACCCCTTTACAAGTTTTACTATATTTACAATATATAAGCTTATTGAATGAATAGTCTTGATATTATTTTAGGGATTTTTCTTGTCATTGGATTGGTACAAGGGTTGAAAAATGGTTTTTTTAAAGAATTCGCATCTTTAGCGGGACTTGTTCTTGGGGTTGTGGGGGCTATTTATTTTTCCCATATTGTTTCGGGGTTTTTGGGTTCTTTCTTAACCTGGGATGAGCAAATATTGAATCTTGTTTCCTTTGTAATCACCTTTATAATGATTGTGATGATTATTTCCTTCATCGCAAAAATTCTCACAAAAACAGCTGATATGGTTGCTCTTGGTTTGGTGAATAAGATTATGGGAGCTTTGATGGGGATTTTAAAAACTGCTTTCTTTTTGAGTGTCCTGCTTCTATTTATTAACTCAATTGAAAATAAAATTTCTTTTATGGATGAAGAAAAAAAGGAAGCATCCATTTTATACAAGCCTGTTGCTTCACTTGCTCCAATGGTGCTTCCCAAGTTAATTAAAGAACTTAATGAGTATGTGAATGGAGAGGAAGATCTAGAAATCTAACTGATATACTTCATCAAGTTTTGAGTTGTTTGCTACTCTGGAAACAACCTCTTGAATGATACCTTTTTTAATTGAATACACCCAGCCGTGAAGCATTAAATCCTGATTGTTTTTCCAGGCGTTTTGAACAATTGAAGTTTTTGCGAGGTCAAAAACCTGTTCACTTACGTTTAACTCCACATAACGGTCAAAGCGTTTGCTCTCATCTTCAATAGCGTCAAGCTCTTTTTTGTGAAGGCGATAGGTGTTTTTTATATGCCTTATCCAGTTGTCAATAATACCATAAGACTTGTTGCCCATAGCGGCCTGCACACCACCACAATTGTAGTGACCACAAACAATAATGTGTTTTACTTTTAACACATTCACGGCATAATCAACCACGCTTAGCATATTAATATCGGTATGAACCACCATATTGGCAATGTTTCTATGTACAAAAACTTCACCGGGCTGCGCGCCAATGATCTCATTTGCAGGCACGCGGCTGTCTGCGCATCCAATCCACAACAATGGTGGTTGTTGTCCTTTTGCTAGTTTTTCAAAATATTCAGGGTCTAAAGCCAGTTTGCTTTCCACCCATTTTTTGTTGTTGTCAAGAAGTGATTTATAATAATTATCCATAGAATCCAAAATAATACAAAGATAGCCATTTAACTATAACTTAAAATGGTATTTACTAATTGAACTTAGGGAAGATTAATTATAATGAAAAAAATAGCCACGAATGCTACTCCCAAAATAAGGTTTGCATTCGCGGCCTTTAAAAAACCACTAAACTTTACTTTAATTAAAATGAATTAGAAATTTTTATTCAACTTCTATTATTCATTCAAAAAATCTACCTTTCCGGTATCTAAGTCATAAACAGATCCAACAATTTTTATTTCACCATTATCTTCCATTTCTTTAAGAATGGGACTATTTGCTCTAATTTGTTCGATGGTATTTAATACATTATTTTCACAAACCTTATGAACAAACTCTGGATTTGAAGATGTTCTGTCACCTTCATAAATTGTAGCATCGACTGCAGGTTTAATTTTTGATAGCATAGGAGTAATATTCCCTAGTTTCACATCATCAATTGCAGACTTTACGGCTCCACAGTGCTCGTGACCCATAACTAAAATTAATTTAGATCCAGCTACTTTTGCGCCAAACTCCATACTGCCTAGAAGATCTTCATTTACAAAGTTGCCGGCTACACGACCCACAAAGATATCTCCAATTCCTCTATCAAAAACGTCTTCAACAGGAACTCTACTGTCTAAACAGGAGAGCACAACAGCTTTTGGATATTGACCAGCACTACTCTTTCTAACCTGTTCAGAATGATCTCTTAAGGTTAGATCATTAGTCATAAAGCGTTTATTGCCTTCTTTTAATATATTAATTACATCATCTGGCGACATTGCATCCCGCTCTTCTTTTGTTAAAACCTCATTTACCAAAGGTGTTTGTTCTATTTGCTCTGAAGCAACTGTTTGAGTATTATCTTGCGAAGTCTCTTTACAAGAAAATACTGTGGCTGAAAGTAAAAGGGATGTCCCTAATAAAAATAACTTTTTCATTTTGTATTGTTTTTAGTTTGATGCCTACTTTGTTTTTCGGTGTTCAGCTTGTCCGTTTTTTAAAAATTAATAAATGTGATTAAATTGAGTTGGTTTCTAGAGCTATTTTGCAATGTTTGATTTAAAAAACCTATTTCAGATCGTATGTTTTTTGTAAATCTGAAACCCAATCCGCCATACAATCTGTTTCTATCAAAATAGTTTCCTTCTGTGTTTAAAAATATCTCGTTATAGGCTGATAAGTAAAACGTTTTTTCCAATGTCTCTTTTTGACTCAATGTATAGTTAAGACCTAAAAAATACCTTAATCTTAGCTTAAAATCATCTTCAATAAACCGCTGTTCAAAACGATAACGATGTTGAAGAGACAGCCTATTTAAATTTTGACGCGTTATAAACTGTTGATAGATTCTATGCTCGTTAAAGTTTATTTTAACATCATTATCTTCAAGGTAAGGCTCATTATAAATGAAACCATAACCCAACAATAAATTGTTGTTGTTTTCACTTAAATTATATCCCAAACCAACCCTCAATAACAGCTGTTCTGTATCGCCTATAAAGTTGAAATTTCGGTATTGAACCTCGTGATGTAAGTTCCATTTTTCATTTATTTGTTTGTTTCCAAAATAAATCCACCAATTTCCGGTATTGTTAGTTTGAGAAAAAGCAATTTTTGAAAACAAAAACAATATAATTATCAATGTTGTTTTTTTCATTTTTCATGAATTAAATGATTTCAATACATAGCCAACTTGCTTCATCTTTTATTTTTGAAACAGATGCTTTTGAATGAAAAATTTGTAATAAAAATTTGAGTTTAATTTTTAATACTTGCTTCTAATGAAATTTACTAACTAAGCAAATAAATAATCTCAAATGGCATTAAAAAATTAAATGGAATTATGAAAGGTCGGGAGGAGGAACTTGGATATCAAAATAGATAGGATTCCAAAGTGAATAAGAAACTCCTAAAATGAATTTTTGATAAGAATCAAGTAACGCTGATTCAAAAGTGTAGAAATTATTAAGTTTTTTATTTTCACTCTCTTCAAAAAATCGTTCATTATGAGTTTTCTCCTCTTCTGAAGATGAATGTAAATAAGAAATGTCTGTTGAACTTCCTGATAAAACAACAAAAGTAGGCGTTGCTATAAAAGCACTAAAAAGTAAAATTAGAAATAGGCTAATCAGTTGACGCATCTAGTTTAGTTATTTGCTCGCAAAAATAAACAAGAAAAGAATTATTATTGTTAAAATAATAATAATTCTAAATGACTATAATTCTTTTAAGCCTTCTTTTTGCATCCATCCATCTTTACCATCTGCCAGTTTAATACGAACCCAATCATTTTCTTCAGAAATGATTTTTACTTTGGTGCCCTCGTGGATGACAAATGAAAGCTCTGCACGCTGCAACGGCTCACTTTTCACCTGTGAGCTAGACGCAAATAGTATTGCTGTTTTGTTCTTATTAACTTGAGCATAATTAGAAAAGGCAAAAAAGACACACCCCAAAGAGATGAATAAAGAAAGAAATGAACCTATAAAGAAAAGGCGCTTCTTCATTGCAGCTACTGAAAAATAGTAGCCTAAAAATAAGAGTACAAAGCCAATAGAAAAGATGATAGCAGTTTTTGCCCAATAATCAAAAGAAAAAAGCTGGGTTGTTCTCTCAATCCATGTGCTAAAAAGGTTTTTAGGTAATGGTTCAATGATGTCTATGGTCTGGTTTTGAGCAAAAGCCAGATTGTTTTTTATTTCGGGATCACCGGGTGCAAGCTGTAAGGCTTTTTCATAATAATAAATACTGGGTGCAATTTGGTCAATGCGGTAATATGCATTTCCTAAATTGAAATACAAAGCTGCAGAATGTTCACCAGATTCCAATATGGATTCCCATGAGGTTATAGCTGCTTCATAATTGGCTTCATTGTAATGCTCTTTTCCCTGATCAAACTTTAATTCGTTTTGCGAAAAGGCAAAGAAACTCATTGTAATAAAAAGTAAACAAATTATCTTTTTCATGCCTTTGTAATTTGTTTGTCAATGGATGAAATCACCTCAACGGCATTATCATAATCAAGTTGTATTGCACCCTCTGTGGTGGGGGTGTATCGGGCATATTCACAACTTTTCAAGATGTTGATAAATTCTGAACTTGCCTGAGGCGATACGCTTCTGTCGAGTAAAATTCCTTCAATGCGTTCTTTTGAGAAATCTGAGGTTTCAATAGATAGTTTTGCCTTCAGGTAATTATGCAGTGCACGTTCAAGAGACTCATAGAAATGAGTTTGACTTCCTCTGTTTTTCTTAGCTTCAGAAAGGTATTTTTTAGCCAGTCTGTTTGCTTTTTTGAGACGTTGACCTGCGATATCACTCTGTTGACGTTTCTGTTTTCTTCCAATAAAAATAAACAATGGGATAAGCAATATAGGTCCGGTAAATAGTGACCAAAAAGCAACAGAATTAAAAAAGCGTGGACCGTCAATTGCTTCAAGGTTTGAGTCTAATTTAATGTACTTAAACTGCTCATTTGCCATAACAACCGGTTGTCTGTATGTAGCTTGAGAACCATTGCCGGTAGCGGGTGTACTTGCAACTGGACCTTGTTCTACTTCAATCAAGAGTTCTCCTGAGGTGATGGTCTTATAAGTGCCTGAAGTGGGATCAAAATAGCTGAAAATAACAGGGTCAATT
>TARA_R110002072_G_scaffold2011_12_pt1 | contig 23677 bp, 23 predicted proteins | sample TARA_R110002072 | Tara Oceans TARA_R110002072 (sample SAMEA4397118) | marine metagenome | biome: Polar Biome; feature: [SRF] surface water layer (ENVO:00010504); material: water (ENVO:00002006), including particulate matter (ENVO:01000060) such as... | depth 5 m | reverse complement strand
CCGTTCCACCTGCGCTGCCGCGAGGGCTCTATGATAACGATAAAAAATCTCCCATTTCTCATCCTCTGTGGCCTATTGGTGTCGCTTGCCGCATGTGATCGACAGGATATTACGCCAAAGCCGAGCGAACCCGAGACTATCACGACACCCGCGACGGCTGTGCCCGAGACGCCACCAAAGCCTGTTGCCGTTGCCCCTGCTGCCGCAGTAAATGCTCAGCGCCTGCAGCAGGCGGACAAGGAACCGGGTAACTGGATGTCACACGGGCGAACCTATAGCGAACAGCGCTTCAGCCCTCTCTCTCAGATCAACGATCAGACGGTAAGTTCTCTCGGCCTGGCATGGTCATTCGACATGGATACGCAGCGCGGAATCGAAGCAACCTCGATCGTAGTGGATGGCGTGATGTATACAACGGGTGCCTGGAGTATTGTCTATGCGCTCGATGCGCGCACCGGAAAACTGCTGTGGACGTTTGATCCCAAGGTGCCCAAAGAGAAAGCCAAGCACACCTGTTGCGATGTGGTAAACCGCGGCGTCGCTGTCTGGAAAGGCCAGCTATTTTTCGGTGCCCTGGACGGCCGCCTGTTTGCCCTGAACGCAAGGACTGGAAAAGTGAAATGGGAAGTCGCCACCTTCGACCCCGATCTGCCTTACACCATCACCGGCGCACCGCGGGTGGTCAAGGATAAAGTCCTGATTGGTAATGGCGGAGCAGAGTTCGGCGTACGCGGGTTCCTCGGTGCCTATAACGTCAAGGATGGCTCTCTTGCATGGCGCTTTTATACAGTGCCGGGAGATCCCGCGCTCGGTTTCGAGAGCGACGCGATGAAGATGGCAGCGCAAACATGGAACGGCGAGTGGTGGAAACTCGGCGGTGGTGGCGGTACCGTCTGGGATTCCATGGCCTACGACCCCGAATTGGATTTGCTCTACTTCGGCGTCGGCAACGGCACCCCCTGGAACCAGGAAATTCGCTCCCCCGGTGGCGGCGACAACCTGTTCCTGTCGTCCATTGTGGCGGTGCGGCCCGATACCGGGGAATACGTCTGGCACTACCAGACCACACCTGGCGAGAGCTGGGATTACACCGCAACCCAGAGCATCATCCTCGCATCGATCAAGCTCGATGGTACTGAGCGCAAGGTCCTGATGCAGGCTCCGAAGAACGGGTTTTATTACGTGCTGGATCGCGCGACTGGCGAATTGCTGTCTGCCGAGAACTACATCAATATCACCTGGGCAACACACGTCGATATGGAAACCGGTCGGCCTGTGGAAGTCCCGGAAGCGCGCTACCAGGAAACGCCTTTTACCCTGTTCCCCTCCTACCTCGGCGGCCACAACTGGCACCCGATGTCGTATAGCCCTGACACTGGTCTGGCGTATATTCCGGTACTGGACATTCCAGCCGTGTACGGCCAGCCAGAGGACTTCAAATATAACCCGGGCGTCTCCAATACAGGCACCGACGGCGTTATTGCCGGTCTGCCCGATGACCAGGCAGAACGCGATGCTATCGGTGCGCTGGTAAAAGGGCGGCTGTTGGCCTGGGACCCTGTAAAACAGCAGGAGGCCTGGCGGGTCGAGTATCGGGGCCCGTGGAACGGCGGCACGCTTGCAACGGCCGGGAATCTGGTCTTCCAGGGTACAGCTGACGGTAAACTGGTGGCCTATCGCGCAGATAACGGCGAACAACTTTGGGATTTCCCCACCCAGACCGGAGTGGTGGCCCCACCGATCAGCTATGAAATTGAGGGGGAGCAATACATTTCTGTGAATGTCGGCTGGGGCGGAGCCTTCGCACTGGTGTTCGGGGAGTATGTGCAAGCCGAAAGCCTGCCCAATGTCAGCCGGGTACTGACATTCAAACTTGGCGGCAAAGGCACGCTACCCCCGGTGGATTGGAGGCCCGCAGTCGTACTCAACCCACCCGAATTGACGGCCAGCCCAGAGATCATAGAGCTCGGGCATGTTACCTATCAGGATGTCTGCATGGGCTGTCATGGTCTGAATGCGGTATCTGGCCTGATAATCCCGGACCTGCGCGGCTCGGCCTATCTGTGGGATGACAAAGGCTGGGAGGCGGTAGTGCTCGGCGGACAACTGAAGGACCGCGGCATGGCCTCCTTCGCGGATAACATTAGCCCGGAGCAGGCCCAGGCCATACGCGCCTACGTGATACAGCAGGCCCAGAGGGGCCAGGCGCTGCAAAAAGCAGCGGAGGCCAAGGCGACGCCCGAGTAACGATAACCCCTACCGCAACCCTTGCCTGTTGTCTATCGCTGATGGTAGGGTTGGAATGCGGTTTCTCAAAACAGACTTGTTGAGGGTATCCGGAGGATAAAAATGGCGGGAATTAGACAACTCAATATCGTCGTGCTCTCCATCATGGCAGCGATCACGCTTTTGAACATGGGCCTACTGGTCAATTTTATCGCCGCCAGTGGGCAGGCATTAGCTGCGCTATTCAATGGCCAGAGTATTTTTCTGTTCGCCGCCATTGAATTAGCCGCAGTACTGATCGCCTACATACTCTACAAACAAAAGACCGCCCCCCACATCGCCTGAGCGACACCCCACTCCCTGTGCAAAGGGCGGCGCGGAACTTTTCCAAAAAGCCCGAGCCACTCAATCATTGCAAACATCATGATGCTGTATATAATCCCAGTAACTGTACATTTGCACAGAGGTTACCGCGATGGAAAAGCTTACCCAACGGCAGCAGCAGGTACTCGATATCGTCCGTCAACATATCGATGATACCGGCTATCCGCCGACCCGAGCTGATATAGCCAAAAAACTCGGTTTCAAATCCGCCAATGCTGCGGAGGAACACCTGAAAGCGCTCGCTCGCAAGGGAGCCATTGAAATGATAGCCGGGGCCTCCAGGGGAATAAGGCTGCCGGAATCGGCAGGTATCCCCATTATAGGCCGGGTAGCGGCAGGAAACCCGATCCTGGCCGAAGCCCACATTGAGGAATACTGTGACCTGCCCGCGAGTTTTTTCAAACCGCATGCAGACTTTTTCCTGGCAGTCCAGGGCGACAGTATGATTGATGTAGGCATTTTTGACGGTGACTTGCTGGCAGTACACAGCACACCGGTTGCAAAAAATGGCGATATCGTCGTCGCGAGGATCGAAAATGACGTCACCGTCAAACGCCTGCAGCAAACAGGCGAAAAGCATATTGTGCGCTTGTTACCTGAGAACCCGGACTACGAACCAATCACTGTCGATTTGCGCGACACGACGTTCGCGATAGAGGGGCTAAGCGTAGGCGTACTGCGCAGGGGAATCTAACCACTGTAAAAGAAGAGGCTGCCCTCTGCGTGCATCTAGTGCAATACCCGCGATGAGCCCTGTGACCCTTCGCCGTCGACATCTCCGTCACCCTGCTCCTGCTCGGAGATCACTGCCGCAGCCTGAATGCCAGCCTGAATCATCGCCTTGGCAACTTCAAGGCTATTGTCCATGATGTAGATGCGCGCTTCGTCAGAGAAACTGACTGTAACCAGTGGCTCAGAGTCGCTATCCGCACGCTGCAGTACGATTTCACCGTCACCACGATCGACAATTTCCAGTAGGGATGTGCTCACTCAAATGACCTCTGCTCTGTTAGCGTTCGGCACCAGTCTAACAGCTGAGCCGCGAGGCGACCAATCCCAATCCCTGGCCGCGCAATACGCCCAGTGTTTTAGCGCTTTTTGGCCGCACGTTTCCCTGCGGCACCGTCAACCTGCCATTTACCCTTGCTGTAAAATGCCTTCCATCCCGTAGCCTTGCCCTCGACCTCGGTCATCACATATTGCTCTTTGGTTTTGCGGCTGAATCGGACCTGCGCCGGATTACCGTCATCATCCTCGGTTGGTGCGGTAAACAAAAAGCTGTATTTGGGATCAATCTCGGACTTGTGCGCCAGCAATTCGCTGACCAGCGGCGCACGTGTCTCGCGGTTGCGGGGAAACTGACTGGCGGCCAGAAACAGGCCGGCGGCGCCATCACGCAATATGTAGTGGTCGTCGACCTTTACGCATTGCAACTCGGGCATCGGCACGGGATCCATTTTCGGTGGCGCTGCCTCGCCGCTGCGCAATAATTTACGGGTGTTTTTGCAATCGTCCGCCGTACAGCCAAAGTATTTTCCGAAGCGGCCCGTCTTCAACTGCATTTCAGCACCGCACTTATCGCACTCCAGGGTGGGGCCATCATAACCCTTGATCTTGAACTTGCCCTCTTCTACCTCAAAACCCGGGCAATCGGGATTGTTACCACACACATGCAGCTTGCGTTTCTCATCGATCAGGTAACTGTCCATGGCCGTGTTGCACAAGGGGCAGCGGTGTTTGCTGCGCAGCAGACGCGACTCCGCCTCATCATCTGCGTCCTCTCTGATGGCTTCATCACCTGACGTCAGGTTGAGAGTCGTCTTGCACCGCTCTTTCGGCGGCAAGGCATACCCGGAACACCCCAGGAACACACCGGTACTGGCTGTACGCACCTGCATGGGCCTGCCACAGGTCGCGCACTTGATGTCAGTCATCGTCGGTTGGTTTGGCTGCATTCCGGCTGGCTCCGGTTCTTCAGCCCTCTCCAACAGCCCCGTAAACTCATCGTAAAAATTATCGAGCAACTGGTGCCACTCCAGTTGGCCCTGGGCCACTTCATCCAGGTGCTTTTCCATCGAGGCGGTGAACCCGTAATCCAGCAACTCTGCAAAACTGGTCTGCAACCGTTGGGTGACGATATCCCCCATCTTCTCGGCATAGAACCGTTTGTTCTCCAGCCGAACATACCCGCGTTCCTGGATGGTCGAAATAATGGAAGCGTAGGTTGAGGGTCGCCCGATGCCGCGTTTCTCCAGCTCACGTACCAGGCTTGCCTCACCGTAACGGGATGCGGGCTTGGTGAAATGCTGCGCCGGGTCCAGCTTCTGCAACTGCAGCGACTCGCCCTGCTGTACATCCGGCAGGACGGCATCTTCCTTCTTGCGCGCTGCTGGCACGAGGACACGGGTATAGCCGTCGAAGCGTATGATACGACCTTTGGCATTGAGTTCGAAGTCGCCGGCCGCCACGGTGACAAGCGTTGAGGTGTACTCCGCGTCAGGCATCTGACAGGCCACGAATTGACGCCAGATCAGCTCATAAAGGCGTTCCGCATCCCGCTCCATCGCGTTCAGTCCAGACTGCAGCACATTCACATCCGAGGGACGAATAGCCTCATGCGCCTCCTGTGCGCCCTCCTTGGAAGAAAAAAGTCGCGGCTTTTCGAGCAGGTACTGTTGCGGAAAGTTAGCGCCGATATAGGCGCGGCATGCCTCCACTGCGTCGGCACTCAAATTGGTTGAGTCGGTACGCATGTAGGTGATATAGCCAGCCTCATACAGGCGCTGCGCCATCATCATCGTCTTTTTCACACTGAAGCCCAAACGGGTGCTGGCTGCCTGCTGTAGCGTGGAGGTTATAAAAGGCGCCGGCGCCTTGGAGCGTGTCGGCTTGTCCTCGCGCTTACTGACCGCATAAGACAGTTTTTGCAGCGCAGCGACAGCAGCCATAGCAGCCGCTTCCTCGCCTGGACGGAATTCCTTGCCGTTCTGGCGTCGCACCTGGAATCGTATGTCCTCGCCACCAGCGGTGGCAAGGTCGGCATGAATTTCCCAGTATTCTTCCGGCACGAAAGCGCGTATCTCTCGCTCGCGCTCGACGATCAGGCGCACGGCGACGGACTGCACACGCCCGGCGGACAGTCCTCTTGCAACTTTTGCCCACAGCAGTGGTGACACCATAAAACCGACGACCCGATCCAGGAATCGTCGCGCCTGCTGCGCGTTGACCCTGTCCATATCGAGTTTCGAAGGTTGTTTAAAGGCTTCGGTGATGGCCTTCTTGGTAATTTCATTAAAAACTACCCGCTGGTAGCGGGCGGGGTCGCCGCCGATCGCCTCTTTCAGGTGCCAGGCAATCGCCTCTCCCTCGCGGTCAAGGTCAGTCGCCAGGTAGATCGCGTCGGAGTTCGCTGCCAACTTCGTCAGTTCGCTGACGACTTTTTCCTTGCCGGGCAGAATCTGGTAATTCGCGGCCCAACCGCGGTCCGGGTCAATACCCATCCTGCGCACCAGTTGCTGCCTTGCGTTCTGCTTTTTATAGGCGGCTTTCTCCTCGGGAGCCATTTTGCGGGTGCGAGCAGCCTGTGCGGCCCGCTCCTTCGTGTCGCTCTTGCTGCTGCCACTACCGGACGTCGGGAGATCCCGAATATGACCGATACTCGATTTTACGATGAAGTCCGGGCCCAGATATTTGTTGATGGTCTTGGCTTTTGCCGGCGACTCTACGATAACCAGTGATTTACCCATAAACTCCTACAGACATCCAAAAAATCGACATTTACCCAGCCAAACTGCGCAAAAAAGGGGCATATATAAGTCCCTAAGTCCCCGGGGTCAAGGAAAAAGAGTAACTCTCAGTGTATTAGGAGCTCGCTCCAGCGCTCCAGTGTCTGCCGAATTTGCTCTACAGCCTCCTCCCCTCCTGCCTCTCGCCAGTAGACACCGCAACTGAACTGATCAACGCTGGCGGCGATCACGTCCACTGACAATTCCTCCAGCGGCAGCGGCACAGGGCGGCGCGTTCCCACGCTGCGCCACCCCTGCGGATCCCTGCTCCAGGATGCGGATTCGACAGTATCAGAGCGACTGCCGGGGAATCGCTTACCGTAATACAGGACATCGCGCACCGTGGTCGGAACAGCGCCACGGCTCGGGGCGTGGCGAAACTCTACGAACAGGCCATGCACCGCTGCATACTCACGTAACCCGGCAACGGCACGCTGTCGCTTGCTGGGAATGAAGTGTGTCAGCGGCGCAATCGCCAGAGCGATGACAAAGAAGATAAGGAGATACGTTAGCATCCATTCACCTGATTCAGGTCAATACAGGATCATCTTTACGACAACCGTCGTCCAATGCAGTTGTCCTGCGGGCATTCTATGATATAAATGTCTGCAGAGTTTACGCTATGGAGCACCGCTATGTCCCAATACAAGAAAATCCTGGTTGCAATTGATCTGAGCGAGGATTCAACATCCGTAGTGCAACGAGCGCGAGCCCTTGCTGATGCAAATGGTGCGGAACTGCATCTTATCCATGTCATCGAGCCACTGAGCTTCGCCTATGGCGGCGATATCCCGATGGATTTCTCCGGCATACAGGAAGAGATTCAACAGCAGGCCACACAACAAATGCGACGTTTTGCCGAGCAAAACAATATAGATGCGCAGCACCAAACCATCGTACTGGGCAAACCCGAGGTCGAAATTCACGGCGCTGCGAAAGAACAGGGAACAGACCTGATAGTCATTGGCAGCCACGGTCGTCACGGCTTGGCGCTGCTAATGGGCTCTACTGCAAATGGCGTGTTACACGGCGCCAGCTGCGATGTGCTCGCCGTTCGCGTCGGCAAGTAACTGCGGCGAGGTCAGGATTGCAGAAATACCAGTAACGGCTGTGGTGAGAACGGCCAGTGAATCTCCCTTCCATCCGGATGCTGTAACACTGGAATCATTACGCCATAGCGCTCAAATAGTACGTCTGAGTCGCTGATATCCACCTCGTCAAAATCGATGTTATCAATGGCTTCGAGCTGCGACGTTATCATGCTGGCCGCCTGTTCGCAGAGATGGCAGCCAGTAGTGCCGTAGAGTCTGAATACTTTCAAAATATCCCCTTTTTCCCGTTCCCGTCGCCACGCCAGGCCTTCCTGTGACAGTGAAAATCCTACTGCTTCAGTAAGGCTTGAACAACAGTACCAGCACGCTGTAAGATGCCCCTCCAAGTACAACAATATAAACTAAATACCGCAGTAGCACCCTCGGGCTAGAGCGACAGAAACCGGACCCCTGGAGTAGAAAAGTGGCACTTTTTTCCCAACCCACCGCGCGAGCACTTGCCATTCTGGACTTGCTGATGGCCAATCCCCATCAGGCGTTCGGGCTGACTGAAATGACCCGCAGGTTGAATCTTAACAAGGCAACCTGTCACGCGATACTGACTACAATGGCCAACTACGGCTTTTTGGTACAGCACCCGAAAACCAAGGCCTACCGTCTTGGGCCGTCTATCATAGCGGCAGGAAACGCAGCCTTCGCCCAGTTTCCAGTGCTGGAATACGCAAGACCGGAGCTGGAGGCACTGCAGAATGATCTGGGCATCGGGTTCGCGGTTACCGGTCGCTCCAAGTTACACCAGGTCCTGCTGGCGCTCTACGGGCGCGCCACACCGCTGATAAACTCTTTTCAACTCGGCCTGAGACTGCCCAACACGGCACCTGTAGCGGCCTGCTTTACCGCCTTTTCCGATGCAAAATATCTTGAGGAGTGGCTTACCAGGGCACATGAGTCAAGAGGGGGATACAACGAGAAGCTGGACCAGAAACTGCGAGTGTCGCTTATCGCGATCCGCGCCAGAGGGTTTGAAGTGAGCCTGAAAACCCAGGCTGAGTCCGCGCTCTGGGCGGAGCTCTCTCGCATACACAACTCCTGGAGCCTCGTTGAACTCGATGATGCCGCGAATCGCTATCAACACGATTTGTGTGATGAGCATTACCACCTCGACAGGGTCGACCCCAAAGCGCGCTACGAGGTCAGCACGATCACGGTGCCTGTATTTGTTTACAAGGAGCTTCCAGTACTGTGTTTTGTGGCAGGATCGTTTGAGAAAGCTATCAGTGGTGCCCAGATCGAAGAGATTGCCGCACGCATGAAACAATCGGCTGACAGAGTGACAGCGCTGGCACTCGGTCGAGACAGTATCAACTGAGACAGTTCTTCCCTCTGCCCCGCTTTTGCCGACACCTCGATACCGCATGGAAAACTCAGCAGATTACAACCGCAAAAAGTCCTTTTTCGATAAAGTGCTGACCGTCTACGGGCGCAAAGCGGTACTGGAAACGCTGCAGGATAACTCGCTGGAATGCCATTCCCTGCACCTCGCACACAGTAACCGGGAGTCCGGAATCGTTGCCGAGATCAGGCAACACGCGGTGCGTCGCGGCGTACCGATAAAGAGCCACGACCGGGAGGCCTTGTCACGTATTTCCAAAAATGGCCGGCAGGACCAGGGGGTCGCCATTGATATTATATGCCCGTCTTTTACCACCCTGGAGCAATTCCTCGCACTGAAATCGACGCAGCCACGCCGCGTACTGGCGCTGGACGGCATCACCAATCCACAAAACCTCGGCATGATTGTCCGCTCGGCAGCGGCCGGTGCCATCGATGGCATACTATTGCCGCGAAAAGGCAGCGCAGCCCTGGGGCCGCTGGTGATCAAGGCCAGCGCTGGCACTCTGTACCGCGCGCCGCTAGTGTTGTGTAGCAGCCTGGCGGCGGCGCTCGCCAGTTGCCAGCAGCACGGCGGAGAAGTCTGCACGCTGGAATCTGACGCACCGACATCGCTGTTTCAGCACAACGGCCGAGCGTTCTGTGTGTATGTACTGGGAAACGAAACTGACGGCGTCAGCGCGCAGATCAGGGCCATGGCGGATACAAGGCTGTCCATTCCGATGCGCAATGGTGTTGAGTCGCTCAACGTCGCGGTCACCGCAAGCCTGATTGCCTACGGCACCTATTTGGACAGGTAGCCCATACCCTCTTCCAGGCCCCGCAGCGTGAGCGGGTACATATGCCCTTCCATCAACTGGTGTGTGATCGCCACAGACTGTGTGTACTGCCAATCTTCTTCCGGGACCGGATTCAGCCAGATCACCTTATCGTAGACATCCTGGATACGTCGCATCCAGATCTCGCCAGCCTCCTCATTCCAGTGCTCTACCGAGCCACCCGGCTGCACAATTTCATACGGTGACATGGAAGCATCACCCACAAACACGACTTTGTAGTCATGGCTGTACTTGTGCAGGATATCCAGCACGTTTGTGCGCTCGTTGTGACGACGGATATTGTTGCTCCAGACACTCTCATAAAGGAAGTTGTGAAAGTAAAAGCTCTGCAAATGCTTGAACTCAGTGCGAGCGGCCGAAAACAATTCTTCACAGACCTTGACGTGCGGATCCATCGAACCGCCAACGTCCAGGAACAACAGCACTTTTACGGCATTGTGTCGCTCGGGCACCATTTTGATGTCCAGCAACCCGGCGTTGCGCGCGGTTGAGCTGATGGTGTCGTCGAGATCAAGTTCATCCGCTGCCCCGGTGCGGGCAAACTTGCGCAGCCGGCGCATCGCGACCTTGATATTTCGCGTGCCCAACTGGACGCTGTCATCCAGGTTCTTGAATTCGCGCTTATCCCAGACTTTCACTGCTTTCTTGTTGCGCCCGTTGGGACCGACGCGGATACCTTCCGGGTGATACCCCTCCTGGCCAAACGGCGAGGTGCCGCCTGTGCCAACCCATTTGTTGCCACCCTCGTGTCGCTCCTTCTGCTCCTCGAGACGCTTCTTGAATTCCTCAATCAACTTTTCCAGTCCACCGAGGGACTCAATCTGGGCTTTTTCCTCATCACTGAGGTTTTTCATAAACTCGGAGCGCAACCAGTCGTCGGGAATCAACGCTTCGATAATATCGTCCAGCGCCTCCAATTCCTTGAAATGCAAACCGAAGGCGCGATCAAAACGATCGAAATACTTTTCATCCTTGACCATGCAGGTGCGGCTAAAATAGTAAAAGTCGTCGATATCGGCGAACACCACGTGTTGTTTCAGACCTTCCATCAGATCGAGCAATTCCCGTGTGGTAACGGGAACGCCTGCATCTTTGAGTCCGTGAAAGAAATTGATCAGCATGTCAGCTCCAGTGGCCTATAGCAGAAAGCCGCTAGCGGTTCTCTCTACGATGCATGAAGGCCAGCCTTTCCAGTAAATGAACATCCTGTTCGTTTTTCAGCAACGCACCGTACAACGGCGGTATCGCCTTGCTTTGATCCCGGTTCTTCAAAATCTCGTCAGGGATATCGTCCGCCATCAGCAATTTCAACCAGTCAATCAGTTCTGATGTGGAAGGCTTTTTCTTCAACCCGGGAATAGAGCGCACGTCGAAGAAGACTTCCATCGCTTCCTGCACCAGCGAAGCAGCTATATCGGGATAGTGGACGTCGACGATCTCTCGCATCGTGTCGCGATCGGGGAAATTAATGAAGTGAAAGAAACATCGGCGCAGAAACGCGTCCGGCAGTTCCTTCTCATTATTACTGGTAATGATAATGATAGGTCGCTGCTTTGCCTTGATCGTTTCGCCCGTCTCGTAGACAAAGAACTCCATACGGTCCAATTCTACCAGCAAGTCATTCGGGAACTCGATGTCGGCCTTGTCGACCTCATCGATCAACAGCACCACCTGTTCGTCGGCATCGAAAGCCTCCCACAGCTTGCCGCGCTTGATGTAATTGGCTATGTCGTGGACTTTCTCATCGCCGAGTTGCGAGTCTCGCAGGCGCGAAACCGCATCGTACTCATACAGGCCCTGCTGGGCTTTGGTGGTTGACTTAATATGCCACTGAATCAGGCGCTTGCCCAATCCTGCAGCCACCTCTTCTGCCAGCATTGTTTTGCCGGTCCCAGGCTCACCCTTGATGAGCAGTGGCCGCTCGAGCGCCACAGCGGCGTTGACCGCCATCCGCAGATCATCGGTGGCGACGTATCGATCAGTGCCTTGAAATTTCATATTACGCTTCACTCAGTAAATTTTTAAAGGAAAACAGAGTACAGATTGGCGACGGGCAGATCAACACTTCGAATCGAGGCCCAACAACACAATGCTGTGGTATCTGACTGTCACCGCCGCGACAGATGTCACGCCTTCGCGGCGGCCTTTTCGCGCCCCGCTTTGCGCGCATTGCGCCGCCGAAAAATTGTCATGTTCAGAAACAGTGCAATGACCACCCCGATGCCAGACATGAAAATAAGTGGTCGCAGTGCATGGTTGGCAGATTCAACGCCCTCAGTTGCGATCTGAAAGAGCGCGACGATCAGTGCGGGGGCCATGGTAGTAACTCCCGCCTTGGGATAGGCCGGAGTCAGCAGCAATGCCGCCAACACCAACACGACGAGAGACACCCAGAGCGGACGCCAGTGTCGACTCAGCCACCACGCCAGATACAGCAACATCACAATCGCGGCCCCCACATAAACATAGACCGCTGTGATGTAGGACGTTTCATCTAACACGCTGTTTCTCCTATTCTACCCAGTGCACAATGTGTTCATCAAAGCCATCGGGATGCACGTACTCATCAGAAATGGAGCGTCCGCGTATGGAAATTGCATCGAGGTGCACTGATTCCCTGCTGCCGCTTACCAGCGGATGCCAGTCTGGCAGGGGCTTGTCGTGTGCACGCAACCGGTAGGCGCAGGTGCTCGGCAACCAATCGATATTGCGCCAATCTGCGGTGTGCAGATCGATACAGTGAGGTACCAGCGTCGAGCGATTGCGATAATCAGTACAACGGCAAGTGTGTTCGTTCAGGTAGCGGCAGCGAATCTTGGTGTAATAGACCTCACCGCTGTCCTCATCCTCCAGTTTATGCAGGCAGCATTTTGCGCAGCCGTCACACAAAGCCTCCCACTCCTGTGCACTGAGTTCCGCCAACGCCTTCTCATGCCACCAGTCAGCCATTACCACGCTCCCGGGCAAGCAAATCGGCCATGCTCGGAGGCATTTGCAGGTAAAATCCCTGCCGCTCGATACTCGCTATGACCTCGTTCACATCTGCCCTCGCCAGTTTGCGGTCGGGAGAAAGTTGAAGCATCATCACCGGGATCAATTCACCGAACCTGGCCAGTAACGCCGCAGGCACATCCTCCGCTCCGCGGGACTTCTCCAGATAGAGGTACATCTCTGTCTGCCGGGAACTTTTGAACACCTGACACAAAAGTTTCACCGTATTTCCTCCCGCAAAAAGTCCCTCAGCGGCTCCAATATCACCTGCCTTCGCCAACCCTGCCAATGTATTGGAATAGAGGCGTCCTCTCCCGCCGCTTCGCGCAACATCAATTCATAGTCCTTGCTCGACACCAGCACCTCCGGTGCCACCGCCAGCTCTGACGCCACCCGTCGTACCCTGGACTTTAAGCGTTTGACCTGATCGCGCTGCGGCCCGGTCAGCGGGGCCGGCAGAAGCGGCGGCAACTGTGCGTCATCCAGCGTTCGCTGGGCGCTCAATAATGCCACTAACTCCTCACCGTAGCGTCGTATTACCTGCGCGGGCATATCCTTACAGTCGCTGAGCGCCGCCGTTGAGTCAGGGTCGTTCAGCGCCAGCCACAGACATGTCTGATCATCGATAATCCAGCCGCGCGGCTTGTCGCGGCTCTTGGCTGTTGTCTCGCGCCATTTGCAGACAGCAGCGAGGATGCCAAGTTGTCGTCGATCAAGTTTCCACGCGGTTTTAATACGCTTGTGGTATTCATCGATGTCTGTCCCCAGTGTGCGGGTTGCGTCCTGCCCGTCTGCCAACACCCATTGCAACTTGTCCTGACGCACACTCTGTTCGTAGAGTTCACGCCACACGGGGAGTAACCATGTCACGTCCAGACCGGCATACTCGCATTGTGATTCGGTGAGCGGCCGCTGCAACCAGTCAGAGCGCGTCTCGCCTTTGGGTAAATCGACATCGCAGATTTCCTGTACCAGCGCGCGATACCCCATGCCAAAACCGATATTCAGTAAAGCTGCAGCGCGCTGGGTGTCGAACAAGGGCTGCGGCAATACTCCCAGCCAGCGCTGGAAGACCTCGAGATCCTCACTCGCAGAGTGTAAAACCTTGAGTACGGAGGCATTGGTAAACAGGTCCGCCAGCGGCGAGGGATCCTCAATTTTGAGTGGGTCTACCAGCCAGGCCGTCTTACTTGTCAAATCGTCAGAGACAAAGCACAGTTGTACCAATGCAACTTCGGGATAAAAGGTATTGCGGCGCATAAATTCGGTGTCCACCATCACCACAGTACAGGCCGCCGTTTGCGACATCAGGTGCTGCAGCGCAACATCGGATTCAATCAATTGCCAGTTCATGCGCTACTCCACCAGTCGCCGCCCGGACAGGGCATGAGCCAGGGTAGAGCCATCGACATACTCCAGTTCACCGCCCAGCGGCACACCGTGCGCTATGCGCGACACGCGAATACCTACCGGCAACAGCATTTCGGTAAGGTAATAGGCGGTCGCCTCTCCCTCCACCGTTGGGTTGGTGGCCAGGATCACTTCTTCAATACCCTCGTCGATAACTCGCTGCTGGAACGCTTCCAGGCCGATCTCGGCAGGCCCGATGCCATCGATAGGTGATAAATGCCCCATAAGCACAAAGTAGAGGCCGCGAAAACTGCCGCTCTGCTCGATGGCGAGCACATCACCAGGCGTCTCCACCACACACACCATGGTTTTATCGCGCCGTGGATCGCAACAAATCTCACAGATCTCCAGCTCAGTAAAGTTGCGACACTGGCTACAGTGCCCCACCTTCTCGACGGCCTGTTGCAGCGCAGCGGCCAGCTCCAGTGCAGCCTCCCGATCACGCTCCAGCAAATGCAGTGTCATTCGCTGGGCCGACTTGGGCCCGACACTCGGCAGGCATCGCAACGCGTCAATCAGGTTCTGTAGGGAAGGACTAAATTTCATTGTGAACGTCAAAATCCGCTATCAAAATGGCAGCTTGAACCCAGCGGGAAGGTTCAGTCCCGAGGCCATACCGGCCATTGCTTCGCGATTGCGCGCCTCGACTTTCCTGACTGCATCGTTCACTGCGGCAGCCAACAGATCCTCCAGCACTTCCTTGTCCTCATTGAATACGGCGTCATCAATGGATACGCGCTTGACATCGTGACGGCCGGTCATCACGACCGACACAAGCCCTGCCCCTGCCTCACCCAGAACCTCGGCCTTGGCCAGTTCTTCCTGCGCCTTCTGGAGATCGGCCTGCATGGATTGGGCCTGTTTCATTAAATCTGAAATGCTACCTTTCATGTTGTGTCCTCACTACCGCTCACACATCCGTCGGATGAATTGATGAATGATCCAGTTCGCCATCGAAACGGGCAATCAGCGCCTGCAATTGCGGGTCGCCTTCAATCGCGCCGACCGCCTCGGCCTGTCTTTCCTCGGCAAGTCGATGCAGACGCATCGCAGGCGTCTCCCCGCACGGCTCCCCGAGCGCCACTGTCACAGTGACCTGGCTAGCAAAGTAATTTTGCAGAGCCAGCCGCAAGCGGTCGCTGTGGCTGTCGTTGAACAGCGCCGCGTGCCGGCTATCGAGCACAAATTCGAGATGACTGTCCTTGCGCTGGCCCAACTCACAGTGCGAGGCGATGTTGTACATCATGCCCGTGAGTCCGAGTTGCTCGAGTAGATACCACCAGTTGTCCCGTGTAAGCTCGTCCAGTGTAGAGCCACTGGCCGCGGCTGTCGTCGCTTCACTGCCCGATGCGGTTTCTGCGCTTCCCGTCGCCACCGGGACATTGACCGCAGGAGGTGGAGCAACCGGCGCACTGGGCACCTCAGGTGGCTTTTTTACAGGAGCGCTGTCCTCCTTACCAGCGGCAGGAGGCGACTGCACACTCCGTAAATCGTCTGCTTGCAGGGTATCATCAATCACCGCGGCGGGTCTGAAGGCCAGCATGCGCAACAGAGTCATTTCAAACCCCCTGCGCGGATCGGGCGACAGCGTAAAATCGCGTTTGCCGTTGAGCGCCATCTGGTAAAACAACTGCGCATCTTCCGCCGTGATGGCGCGCGCCAGTTGGGCCACGCGATCGGCATCCCCCCAGCTATTGTCTATAGCGTCTGGCACTACCTGCGCAGTGGCAACACGGTGCAGCAAAGACAGTAGTTCGTCCAGACTGCCTTCAAAATCCGGGGCAAATTCCGCCATGCGCTGCACCACGGCCAACACCGCAGCTGGATCCCCCGCGCTGAGGGTCTCCAGCAGCTCAAAAACGTAACCGAGATCCACGCTGCCGAGCATACTGCGGACATCGGACTCGTTGACTTTGCCAGAACCGAAGGCAATAGCCTGGTCTGTGAGGCTCAGGGCATCGCGCATACTGCCGGCAGCGGCCCTGCCCAACAGCCACAGCGCGGGCTCTTCAAACGTCACCATTTCCTGCTCCAGCACCATGCCCAGATGCCCGACAATTTGCTCCGGAGGCATGTTTTTGAGATTGAACTGCAGGCAGCGCGACAGCACCGTAGCCGGTAGTTTCTGCGGATCGGTGGTGGCCAGCAGGAATTTGACATGAGGTGGCGGTTCCTCAAGCGTCTTCAACAGCGCATTAAAACTGTGAGAGGACAGCATGTGGACCTCATCAATAAGGTAGATCTTGTAGCGCGAGCGCGTGGGCGCATACTGTACGTTGTCGAGCAATTCGCGGGTATCCTCGACCTTGGTGCGCGACGCCGCATCAACTTCCAACAGGTCGACACTGCGCCCCTCAGCGATTTCCAGGCAGGAGGAACAGCTGCCACAGGGCTCGGAGCTCACGCCCGCCTCACAGTTGAGGCACTTGGCGAGGATGCGGGCAATGGTGGTTTTACCCACCCCTCGGGTCCCGGTAAACAGATAGGCGTGGTGCAGCCGATCACGATCCAGTGCGTTGACCAACGCCTGCAGCACATGCTCCTGACCGACCATCTCCCGGAAGGATCTGGGCCGCCATTTGCGCGCTAAAACCTGATACGACATCCGTGATTTGCCTTACTTTCTCGCAAAGGGAAACAGAATACACCATCGCGAGGGTCACAGAAATAGCGGCGGGCTCGAACTTGCCAATGGAAGCTATCCAGACCGCGCGGCCAGGCAGTGTGTATGTGCTGCGGGCTATGCAGGCCGCGTCCTGTTTCCGCGCCAACACGTGAATGGCCCATTCAACAACCCGTGCTCAAGATACAGCCAGAAAGCGGGTAATCTCTGCCACCAATTCAGCGGGCTTGTCTTCCTGGATAAAGTGACCACCGCCGTCAATGACCTTGTGATCCTGCCCTTTCGCGCCCGGGATTCGATCTATGATGACCTGCTCCCCTCCCCTGCTGATAGGATCCCTGTTGCCGAACAGGGTAAGTACAGGTTTTGTGAAGGTGCGCAACTTCTCCCATGCGGCCCTGTTTTGGGGAACTCCGGGATTGTTGGGGAAAATCGGGATCAAGCCCGGAAAAGATAGAATACCCGCCTGGTACTTCAGGTTGGGAAAAGGCGCACGGTAGGCCCTATAGTCTTTTTCGGTAAAATCTTCTGCCTGGACCGTTCGCAGCATAGCGGTCTTTAATGGAAAAACCGGCATATACTTCATAACGAACTGCCAGATTAGCAGCGCTTTAGTACCACCTTCTCCAGCAGGTATGCCGGAGTTTGCCACGACTACCCGATCAAATCTTTCCGGGTTGTCGGCCACCAGGTTCAAGCCAATGACCCCTCCCCAGTCCTGGCATACCAGGGTAATATTTTGCAAATCCATCGCGATCAGCCACTTTTGCATCCAGTCAATGTGACGGGCCTGCGTGTAGTATTTTCGTTTCGCCGGTTTATCGCTGCGACCAAGGCCCACCAGGTCCGGCGCGATAACCCTGCGACCGCTACTCAACAGGCCGGGAATCATTTTGCGGTAGACATAGCACCAGGAGGGGTTACCGTGCATCAACAGGATAGGCTGTGCATCGCGCGGACCCTCATCAATGTAATGAATTCGCAGCTCAGTGCCGTCGTCATCCCTGATTGTCAGGTAATGCGGCGCATAGTTGTACCCGGGCAGGTTTTCAAAACGGGCGTCTGGTGTGCGCAGTACTTTCATCATGCCCTGAACTCACTCCTGCAGACTCTCATTTACTCAACGGACGCATTGAGCCGCCCCACACTTCCCTGTGGTTCGCTCGCTCTACCCGGCGACTGCAACGTTGCTCAAGGAATGGCATACAACCGGTTTCACTGAACAGCGCCAGCACCGGCTCCCTGCGCTCCGGGCTCAGTTCGTCAACCCAATCCTGCAGGCGTTGCAGGACATACAACGAATAGCTGCGGGCGCTGCATGAAAATTCTGTGCCGCGCAGATGAAACTGTATGAATCCGAGTGACGGGCGCTTTTCATTGACAAAAACCGGGTCACCCTCTGCCACAGGATTCTCTTTCAACCAGTGGTTGTGAAAAGCAATATTGGCCTCAACCTCTGGCAAGTAATCCGCAGCCACCAGCTTCATCATTGCCTTGAGTGTCTGGGGCACTTCGCTGTCGGCAAAAAAATCGTGCGCATAATCGAGGTACTCAGGCGCACAGATGCCAGGCTGGTTCATGCGTTCAGTAAAGCGCACTACCGCCTGTGCCCGATTTTTCAGCATCGCCGCTGGATAGGGGTCGCGCGCAAGGTGAGGATAGAGCATAACCTGCAGGCCATAGTCCCCCAGCGTGGGAGTTGCCCCGACAAGGTAGGGGTGTTCTCCCAGGTGTGCATTAAATGCATCGAGAAACTCAAGACAACTTTCCTCGATAACCGGGCCGGTCGCATCGGTCACCCCAAGGGCCGCAGCCCGCTTGCGCATAGCACCGGTTTGGCTGCGGGTCATCTCCAACCGCTGCGCTGCGGGCATACCTGGCGCCATAAACAAGCCAAACTGGTCCTCGATGAAGGGCATGTTCACATCATCAAAGAACCAGCGGTAAAACATGCCCGGCCGCATCAGGCCTTCCCCGCCGAAAAGCTCAAACAGGTGGGTGATTGCGCGGGCCACGGCACCCTCGGGACGCGAGGGTAGTTTTTCCAGGCCCCGCCCGGCGAGGCAATCCAGGATATCGGATGTATCCTGCACAAACAGGCCATCGTCAGTTTCCAGCACGGGAATCATCAGGCGCTGAGCGGCGGAAACGAAATCCTGCATGAAGCGAGGATGGCCGAAAGCACGCTCTTCAAACGGAATACCCTGCTTTATAAGGTAAGACCGCGCTTTTGCGGTATAGGCCGAATGCGGTGCGCCGTAAAGATAGTACATAGTTTTTCCTGATTCACTTCCAGCTTTGGCAGCGGCGCGCCAGGATACCGATCGTCACAGTGACCATGCCCTCAACCTCGCCGCCTTGTATTGACATATAGTATGACAAATTGTAGCCTGCGTGCAAGTTGTTTGATGGGAGAGAAAAGTGCCTACACAAGTCCGCTTGAAAAAAGCACCCAACACCAGCAGCGGCCCCGAGTGGGAGCTTACTGAAGATGCCCTGCCCACGCTGGGAGATGGCCAGATCCGCCTGCAGCTTCACTACATCTCTATAGACCCGGGAATGATGGGCTGGATCACCGCCAAGCGCTCTTATATAGACGCCATTCACGAAGGCGATGTCATGCGCGCCTTCGGGGTTGGCGAGGTGGTGGAGAGCCGCTCCAGGCATTTCGCTGTGGGCAGCTTTGCAACCGGTTTCACGGGTGTACAAAGCGAAGCTGTACTGGACCCGCGGATTGCATTCCTGCGCCCGGTCGACCCTGCCCTTGCCCCCCTTAATCACTACATGAGTGGTCTGGGTATGCCCGGATTCACTGGCTACTTCGGCATGAGCGATATTGGCGCACCCAAAGACGGTGAGACTGTAGTCGTGTCATCCTGTGCAGGCGCCGTTGGCTCAATTGCCTCGCAGGTCGCCAAGCAGGCAGGGGCCAGAGTGATAGGTATCGCGGGTGGACCCGAAAAATGCGCCCTGCTCATTAAACAGTTCGGGCTCGATGGCGCCATCGACTATAAGGCCGGTCCCGTAGAGGACGCACTGCGCGTACATTGCCCCAACGGGATTGATGTCTATTTTGACAATGTCGGTGGTGAGACACTGGATGCGGTACTGATGCAGATGAACTACAAGGGCCGCATCGTGCTGTGTGGCGGCATCTCGCAGTACGGTGCGAACGCCCAGGGCCCTGCTAACTACCTGCAGATCGTCACACACTCACTCACCATGCGCGGCTTCACCATGAAGGATTATATGCGGCGGATCCCCGAAGCTGTGACAGCGCTGGCGCCGCTGGTAAAGGAAAATGAAATCCTGTTTCTCGAGCACATCCTTGACGGCATTGAAACGTTTCCGGAGGGCTTTGATATGATCTTCGAGGGCCGCAACTTAGGCAAATTAATGATTAAAGTATAAGGCAGCGGCTATGACAGAGACATCCTATAGCCACTGCATCAATCTCGAAAACTTTCGCGAAACCTCTCTGGTTGTGAGTTGGCGACAAATCGCCATGGTGTGGCGCCCTTTTACAACGAGTACAGCTATCTGAGGGCCCTCAGGCAATAGACGCCCGCGTAAAGTCGATGCTGGCAGGTGAGATAAATGCCAATGAAGGTGTCATCCTCGCCCCCTAACAGGCGCTACCCTGCCCCAAGGCTGGTTGCTGAAAAGGCGGAGCAGACACCGGGGTCCGTCCATTAGTGGGCCAGCCGAGCGCTCAACCTAGAACAGCGAAATTCGCCTTCCCCGCGGTGCCGGGACCTTTAGCTCTTCGGGTAGTGTGCAAATCCTGTCCATTCGATTGACACTGCCATCGGCGTATTCCCACACCAGCTGGTCGTCCGCCATATAGCGCTTGACCACTTTCGGACCCCAGCCGAAGGCGTAGAAGTTGAGTACGCCCTGTTCCCAGATCATGGAAGCAGACGTCCTCATACAGAATTCCCTTTCGCCAGCAGTGAACATGACCGAACCCTCAGTGTCATTCGTGTTCAGACCCGCGGTGCTGTTGGGGCCGTAGTCATGGATAATACCCGAGCTGGTAATGACCACCCGGCTCCCGCACTGCTCGACCCGCTCTACATGACCCGCGTGATCGCCTTCCACCACACGCCAGAGCCCGCGGATATCATCAGCGCCCGCCGCCAGTGGCTCGGTACACCCGGCGAGTATGGGCAGGGGAAAATGGCTGTAAGCACAACCCGGCGTATTGCCCTTGGCGATATCGGCCGCCCGTTTACCACTGCCATCGAGCTCAGGAAGCTCACAATAGTTCAACACGCTGCCATCCCCCGCCAGCGTGGCGGGATTTGTGGTGAGCGGTGGGCGCGCAGAAAAAAAGGCTAACCAGAGCAGAAGGACAAACGCGCCGACCAGTATCAATATGATTGAAAGCAGTATCTTCTGAATCATTTCATCCTCTCTTTGCGATCACTTGGGCAAACAACAAAAGCACTTGCGTGTAGCCACGCCAGCCGTGAATACGCTGCTTAGATTAGATTGTTATAACTAGTGCAAACGATAGGAATCGGCGCCTGTAGACATTCATATTGTATTGTCATAGCATCTGCCACATAGTATTGACACAATTTGTGACTTTATATAATAGTGCAATGGAGGATACAATAATGAATTCTTATCAACCCCTTGCCGCAGCCGTGACCCTTACCCTGGCCACCTCTGGTGCTTGCGCTCAACAGGTGCTGGAAGAAGTGATTGTTACCGCCACCAAACGCGCGGAGAGCCTGCAGGACGTCCCGGTAACCGTAACTGCTATTTCGGCTACCACCCTGCAGGAGGCGGGCGTTGTCGACCTGACCGATGTCGCGGCACTGGTGCCTTCGCTGACCGTCTCCACCAACCTCAATCCCTTCACCACCGGTATTCGTATTCGCGGCATCGGCACCTCCCAGAACTCCATTGCTCTGGAAGCGTCGGTGGCATTCGTGGTTGATGGCGTCTATATGGGCCGCTCCGGCCTGGGCATGTCAGACCTCACCGACATCGAGCGGATCGAGGTGTTGCAAGGCCCCCAGGGCACGCTCTATGGCAAGAATGCCAATGCCGGTGTGGTCAGCGTGGTGACCAAAAGGCCTAATTTCGATGAGACCGAGGGCTATGTTGAGGCAACCGTTGGGGACTACAGCCTGCAGCAGTACACCGCATCGGTTACGGGCCCTCTCAACGACGAGCTTGCCTACCGGTTGGCCGGCAACTGGCGGGAACAGGATGGCTGGCTTGAAAATGATACGGGGCCGGACCAGATGTCGGTGCAAGACTGGAATCTGCGCGGCGAACTCCAGTGGTTGGCGACCGATAACCTCAGCATCGGCCTGACGGCCAGCCATGTAGACCGGGATGACCGCTGCTGCGCCGCAGACGCAAAACAGACCGAGACGTTTCTCGGGCTGTTGGCCGCAGACGGCCTGCCTGTGCCTAAAAACGATGCTTACGACTGGAAGAATAACATCAACCAAAGCAGCGATTTCACCATGACCTCGGACATGGTCATCGCGACCGTCGAATACGATATGGACAAGGCGCAATTGACGTCACTCAGCGCCTGGAATGAATACGAATACAAGTCCTCCGCCGATGCCGATCGCTCCGAATTCGACATCCTGTCCTTTGTGAATGATAAATATACCGGTAACGCCTTCTCCCAGGAGTTCCGCCTCACCAGCGACCTGGATGGCCCCTTACAATACCTGGCCGGCCTCTACTATCTCCACGAGGAAAACAAGCGGGACAACCCCAACGGTGTGGGCTATCTGGGTGAAGACATTGTATCCGTTGGCAGCGTGACCTTCGGGCCGCAGATTGCGCTGCTAGCCGCACCCGGGGACTACATCGCTACCAAATCAGAATACCAAACCGATGTGTATGCCGCGTTTGGGCAAACCACTTATAGCTTTAATGAGGACTGGCTCCTGACGGTGGGCCTGCGTTATACCGCTGAGACCAAGTCGGTGAACGGCTATGTAGACAATTTCTCCAGCGCGCCTGCGGCCAATATGCCCGATATCCCCACGTTCGTTGACTTGATAGCCACGCCTGGCGTGCAGGACGAACAGCTCGAAGAGGACGGTTTCACCTGGTTGTCCAGCCTGCGTTATTTCGTCACCGCGGACACCATGGTATTTGCCTCGGCCGCGACCGGTACCAAATCACCGGGGTTTAACGATCCGGGCAGCCCGCCAGGCGCACAAGAATTCAGTGAGGAAAAAACCACCAACTATGAGATCGGAGTCAAGACCCAACTCCTGGATAACCGCCTGAAGCTGAACGCCACCGCGTTCTACTCGGAGTTTGACGACCTGCAGTTCCTGGCGCAAAACCCGATCGGCGCTGGCACATATATCAGTAATGCCGCCAGGGCTACCACCCAGGGCGTCGACCTTAGCTTTACCGCCATGCCCCTGCCCAACCTGATTCTCGACGGTGGCCTGCAATACCTGGATGCGGAGTATACCGAGGGCGACCTGCAGGAGTTCGATGTGGTGTTCGCGCCGGACTGGAGTGGCAGCCTGGCTGCAACCCTGGTGTTGCCCATAGCCGAGGGCAAGGCCTACCTGCGCACGGATTACAGTTTTATGGGGAATCACTACACCAACCCGACCTACCAGCCGCCCGAGACCAGGCAGGATCGCGAACTGGTCAATGTCCGCCTCGGCTGGCGCAACGACGCATGGGACGCGGCAATCTGGGTCAAGAACGCCACCGATGAGTCCTATTCATCACTTGCAGGGTCACCACTTGTACTGACCGGCATGACCGCGCAATGGCTGCAGGCGCCGCGCACGTATGGTGCAACGCTCAGGTACCAGTTCTGATGGGGCATTAGCGATCATGGCAGGTTTGTGTGGCTGGTTTAATGACAGGAGAGTACCCGGAATATGAGTGCATTTGTGATTTGGGCCACGGCAGTGCTGGTCTACGCCGCGTTCTGGTGGTGGTATGTGGGTTTTCGACCAAAAGTTA
>TARA_R110002072_G_scaffold297437_1_pt1 | contig 23703 bp, 17 predicted proteins | sample TARA_R110002072 | Tara Oceans TARA_R110002072 (sample SAMEA4397118) | marine metagenome | biome: Polar Biome; feature: [SRF] surface water layer (ENVO:00010504); material: water (ENVO:00002006), including particulate matter (ENVO:01000060) such as... | depth 5 m | reverse complement strand
GCCAGCCTCGACCTCGCCAGCCTCGACCTCGCCAGCCTCGACCTCATCCAACGCCGCAACCACATCCTCCGCGCCGCCCTCGATGCTCTCCCAACTGCGAGCCGCCAACTCCTCTCCACCCTCGCGCTGCTCTCCGAATCCGTGGACTACGAGACGCTCTGCGCCTTCAACCCTCACCTACCACCAGAGCCGAAGGAAGTTGAGAAGCCAGACAATCCGATGGAGCACGGTAGTTGGAAGAACCTGTCTGAAGAGGACCAGCGTCTTACGATGGAGTACTACGAACCGAAATTAGAACGTTGGAACGACTACGAATTGGCAGTCAAGCTCCGATTTGAATCGACAGCGTACCTTGAGGCACCAAGCAAGCTACCACCAATTGTTGCGGATCTGGAGCAGCGCGGATTGCTCCAGTACGATCGCAGATCGAAGTACGACCTACATCCGGTGGTCCGGGGGGTGTTTGCTGGTGCGTCACAACCAGAAGAAAAAAAACGCTATGGCCAACGCGTGGTGGACCATTTCTCCTCGCTCCACCGCAGCCCGTATGAGCAGGCAGAGACTCTGGAAGAACTGCGCCCTGGCTTGCACATCGTCCGCACCCTCCTCAAGCTAGGTCACTTTCAGCAAGCGGTGGATGCCTATCGGGGCGATTTGTCGAATGCAATATCATTCAACGTCGAAGCGACCGCGGAAGACTTGTCCTTGTTGAGGCACTTCTTTTCGGATGGCTGGGGAAAACTGCCGAAGTGCGTCGAGGCTTCAGATGCCTCATATCTGGCGACTTGCGCCGGAAATGCTTTGCGCAAATGTGGAGAGAAGACTGAAGCCCTTGCAGTCTATGTTGCCGCGCTCTTTTCCAAGTTGGAGAGAGAGGATTGGAAAAACGCAAACATTACGATCAGGCAGGTCGCTGCGTCCACAGGGGCAGCCCAGGCACTTAGCTTGGATGTCTTGGCGCTTGACCTTGCCGAGGTAATCGCCAACGAACAAACGCTCTTCAAGAGCCGGCTTACTCTCTTTGTCGCCCAGTCCGTGCTCGGTCAGTTGTCGGAGGCCGAAGCGACGTGGGAACTCCTCGATCAGATGGGGCGGGATTGGTCACGCCCTGCTTATCGTCCGGGGGATGCTGAGTTGGATTATGCGCGATTTCAGTATAGGAACGGAGCTTTGCAGGAAAAGCACCTCGCCAACGTTGAGCATCTGGCTACGCAAGGCAAGAACCGTCCCACAATGCGCGATCTCCACGGACTACGCGGAGCTTGGAGGCTGGAGCAGGGCGAGTGGGCGCTGGCGGTGGCGAGCTTTGCAGAGGCCGTCCGTATGGCACGGGAGAGCGGCATCTCCGATGCGGAATCCGAAACCGGACTTGCCCTGGCCAAGCACCACCTCGGCCAACTCGCCGAGCCGCAGCGTGAGGCCGAGCGACTGGCCCACCTGCGCCAGCCCGCGCATCGCCTCCTCGCCCAGCTCTGGCTCGCCCTCGGCGACGACGAGCAAGCGAAGCAGCACGCGCTGAGCGCCTACCGGTGGTCCTGGGCCGACGGCGAGCCGTATGTCAACCGCTACGAACTCACCAGGACCACCGAACTGCTCCAGCAGATGAACGTCCCCATCCCCAACCTCCCGCCCTACGACCCGGCCAGGGACGAACCATTCCCCTGGGAAGCCGACGTCCGCGCCGCCATCGAAAAACTTCGCGCGAAGAAGGAAGCCAAAGAAAAGGGCACAGTTGCTGAAACTACCGATGAGTAAAAGGCATGGCCTGACGCGGCTGGCTTGTGTTTGAGAGATGCTCCATGCTCGTGTTACGGGACGAGAACAAACTCGTTGGCGTTCAGTCTGGCTCGGTAGAACTGAGGCAGGCCGGACTGCTCGATGAAAGCAGCAGTCCGGCCAACTCGTCGCTGTTCGGCTGTCGGTTAAAACAGAGTTCGAACGCGCGACGAACCATCTCGCGGTCCGACTTCGGAGGCTCTTTCACCAGTCTCTGTGCCAGAGAACCAGCCTGTTTGAATACGAACGGGCTGTTCAGCAGATTCAATGCCTGTAACAGAGTTGTCGACGGGCTGGTTGAGGCGTCCACGGTCGTGCAGAATCTCGAACCGTCGTCAGGTCGATAGGCACGGACAGGTCTGACATTGTTTTGCTGGCAATCCAGGGAATGGACGGGCGATCAAATCTGATCGATTTGATGGAAATCCAGGTGGATCAGTAGTTCATTGTGTTCGCGTAGTGTTGCCCGTTGAGTCAGTGTGTTCATGCGGTGGGCAGTCCAAGCCATTCACAGACACGAGGCACTCGCGTCAGAACGACTTTTTCAAGTAGTAATACGAAAATCAGCGACACGCCAACGAGCGGCAACAGAATCGCGAGAAGCAGAATGATGGCGGCAATGCCGCGTGGAATGCTCCAGTCCGCTGGTCGAGTGGGGACACCAAGTTTTCCTGACGGGCGCCGTCGCCACCACATGACAGCAGCACTGAACGACATCCAGATGACGGCCAGCGCTCCAATCAGCATGAGAATCAGATTTGCAACACCGAAGAGTTCTCCCTGGTGCAGGCGGATTCCCAACGCGACAGCTTTCGCCGTGGCCGGATGATCGTCCCAGCCGGCGCGGCTGATCACATCGGCCGTGTACTGATTGATGAATAGAAAGTCTGACTCTTCCAGTTTCTGATTCCTGTTCACAAAGCCGTACGTTCCTGCCGGCCCACGAGGAAGCATGATCGTGTAACCATTGGCCATACCATTTACATGGGCCACATTGACGACGTCTTCCAGGGACAACGGCCTGGCTCCTTCTGGTTTTACCGATTTGAAGGGAACCTGAAACTCGGCAGCCAATGGACGAGCCTGCCCGGTCGTGGACTGAAATTCCTTGAAAAGGCCACCCCAGACCGTGGTCCAGGGCAAGCCCGTGATCAGCAGTACGAGAACGATTGCGGAAGCGTACATCGCCACTACAGCGTGCATATCACGCCAGAAGAGCCGCGAGCCTTGTCTCAGTCTTGGAATGAATACACCTTTCAGACGGAATGCCGGACGTGGCCACCAGAGATAGATGCCAGTTGCCAGCAGCACGATCGTCCAGCAGGCGGTCAGTTCAACACACAAGGTTCCAAATTTTCCCAGCATCAGTTCGCCGTGCAGGTCGCGGACCTGCTGCATGAACATCCGGCTGCGAATCAATTCGCCAGTCACAGCGCCCGTGTACGGGTTCACGTAGATCAGGATGTTCTCACCGGATGAAGTTCGCATGCTAACTTCGGTGGCTGCGTGAGGTTCAGTTCCGGGCGTAATGCTGCCCACCTTCGCGTTTGGCCTGGCACTTTGAGCGGCCTCAAGCTGCTGGGTGAGAGGCAGCTTTGCATCGCCAGCAGTGACTGTTTGCAGATCGTGATAGAGCAACGGTTCGACGAATGGCTTGAACAAATAGATTGCTCCGGTTGTTCCCAGAAACATGCAGATCGGAATCGATAGCAGGCCAGCGTAAAAGTGCCAGCGCCACATCGCGATATAAAGCCACTGTCGCGGGGGCGTACCACTCGCCGTAAACTCGGCGGTCAAAATATCAGTGTTATTCATCGCTTGCTGTTGCCTTGGTGGTTGTACGATTTATTTCAGCGTGAGTCCTGGTACGTTAAGTTCCAGAGTCGCATTGTTGCTCAAGTCGACTTTAAGAGGTGTGGAATTACGCGTCAGGTATTCTGCCGGAAGGTCGGTCGGAGCACCGACGGATTCCAGCACCACGACGTATGAACCGGGTTCGAGGTACAGCGGGCCGGTTGAATCCTGCTTGACGAGTTCGAACTTCCCGTCTCCGGAAGTCACGCCGTATCCCAGAGATTCGTCGTCGTTCGTGGACGGGGTCGCCGTGTAAATGGTGAGCTGCACGTCGGCAAGTGGGTTGCCATCGGTGCGCAATACGCCAGATGTTCCGCCGGTAATCGGTCCCGGACTGCAACCAGCAATCGTCACGAACAGTATCGCCAGAGATCTTACTAAGCATGGAATTGGAAAATGTTTAACAGTGAATCTCATATATGTAACCTCGCGCTGTCATTCGAAAAATGACAAGTGTTTCAGTTCAAGGTGTGCTGCTGACTCTACCGGTGCGGAATTGCCTGGGAGAATTTCAGAATGCGACACCACAATCTGATACAACCTGCGGCACACATTTTCGAAGAAATCGACTTCGACATGAAATGCCTGTCACTAACTTTTACCGTCCCCGCTCTTACGAGCCTTGGACTTAGCACGCGAACGACGTGGCTGAAAATCCAAAAACTATTTTCAACCACATTGCTTGCCGCGCCGTACGGGGAAACGACGCCGTGTCAGAAGTCGCCGACAAGTTCGTCGCCGTTTCGGCTATGAAGAGCGTGATTCACGCCGACGTCCAGGCTCTCGCCCAGGAAGCGAACAGAGCCGTCGCCCATCGCCACGTGCGCTCCGCCAGTGTGATGGCTACGTGGAGCGAAATAACCGGTCCAGTGAGTGACGATGTCCGGGATACGACTGTTTGGCGTCAGGTAGCCATTCGTCATCGAGTTGATGGCTCCGGAGAAGGCCCACGTGATTCCTCGGCCTCGCAAGGCAGGGCTTGTTCCCCCACGCCAGCTCGTGAAAGTTGTCCAGAATGCTTCCAGGTCCGGGTTGGAGATCATGCCGTTACTGTCGGTGTACGATGACCAGCCTCCGCCAGTGGCCGTCATTCCCTGAACGGAATTCAGTCCAGAACTGACTCCGGATGAACCGTTCAGGGTGAGCTGGTAAGGAAACGAAGGCGTCACGCCTGAGGGAAGAACCATGTCATCTCCAACACTACGAACCGTTTCGCTCATGATGACGGAATTGGATGTGCCGTCGGTGAAGTCTCGCATTCGAACGCTGGAGTGCTCAAAGACGGCTCCGTCAGTTGGCCAGCGGAAATCATTGTTGGTTTGCTGGCCACTTCCAAAACTGCTCATGTAGCTGAGGCCGCCATAAGTAAAGCCATTAGCCTGCTGCTGCGAAGGTGCCGGGTCGCTTGGGCACAGAAAAACCGGGATTGGAGTTTCAAACGCCGTCACGAAAAGGGAATTCGGTGTCTTTCCACTCCACCCACCACTGAATGCAGACTGCGTGAAATCGAGCAGCCCCAGAAGATTGGCCTGTTCGATGTACGGCAACAGTCTGGCCTGAACGGAGAAGTCTGAATCCTGCGTTCCACCCGGTGGGAAAGTGGTGTACGTGGATTCGTAATTGTGCATCGCCAGTGCAAGCTGCTTGATGTTGTTTTTGCACTGCGAGCGTCGGGCAGCTTCCCGAGCCTGCTGAACAGCTGGCAGCAGCAAAGCCACAAGGATCGCAATAATTGCAATGACGACGAGTAGTTCGATCAGTGTAAATCCGCGTTGGCGACTTAAACGGGAAGTCTGTTTATGGTTCATGTTTGTATTCCGGGGTGTTGTTTTTTCGGCATTTGTTATGGGGAAGTGCCGTACAAATGCTGTGGAGTCGACTCGGAATTTTGGCGCATCTGCAGAAAAGCGAGACGCAATAAATGAGTCGATGTTTGAGTGAGAATTCAATGCGAAACGGGCTCGTTTCTCACAAACGCACTAAGCAGCATGGATGAGCAACTGGTGTCGGCGTATCAGAAGTCGCCGAGTTGTTCGCCGTCGTCGCGAGTTCCCAGGAACCGAAACGTGTCGTAGGCGATGTTCTGGCTGAGAAAGATGACGTGCCCATCAGCCAGCAGGAAATGAGACCCGCCAACGTGTCGGCTTGAGAAATGCACGATGTGATTCGTGTTGTTGTGGACGCTGTGCATTTGCATCATGCCCATCATGGCAGGTTGACCGACGTGACCGAGAATCAGCGAAGGTGACGCTTCAGTCATCATTGGCATCATCATCATGCCAGCACTGCGTGGGGCAATACCCGGAATGGCGGCGTACCAGGTCGAGTTAGCGTCAACCTTCATCGATGGATTGTTTGAGTCAAACTGGTGCTGACTGGCTCGTTCGCCTGCCATGATTGTGTTTGAGGTTCCGTCGGTGATGTCTCGAAACTGGACCTTGCTGTTTCGATACAGAATGCCCTTGCCAGCCGGATTACCAGGCGTCATCGAAAGGCTGCCATATCCTATAATCCCAACGTAGTTAGACGTTGGCAGTTCCAGTGGATTACCAAGCGTGTCGTTGATCGTCGCTCCGCCGTTGTCTGTCATCGTGAATCGTTCCGGCGACGAATCAGAAGGACAGCGGTAGAACGGCAGCGTCACCTGACCGTTGGCCAGGTTGGAAGGCTCATCGGCGTCGAGTGAGAAGTCGAACGTCTCATACAGCGAGGCGTAGTCGGCGAAAGGCAGGATCATCGTTGCCCACGAAAATCCCTGAGCTGTTTCTGCCGATGCTGGATCTGTCGCAGAGACTCCTCGCGAGACATAACCCGGCGGCAATGTACTGTGTACATCGTGGTAGCTGTGCAGAGCGATGCCGATCTGCTTCAAGGCATTCTTGCATTGCGAGCGGCGGGCGGCTTCTCGCGCCTGTTGAACAGCTGGCAGTAGCAGAGCGACAAGAATCGCGATGATCGCGATGACGACGAGAAGTTCGATCAGTGTGAATCCGCGGCGCGCGCGGATCCTCGTGTTTGATAAAACGAGCATATCTCAATTCCTGAGTGTGAAACTGGTGAGCGAAGTCCGCGCGCAGAAGGACTCTTCTGCATAACGGGAGCCCTCAGCCTGGCGACAGCGGTCGCAGGCGGGACGTCAATCAGAACGTCGCTTACACACAGAACTCAGGTGGTGGCGTTGGAGGCGGCAGGTTCCGACAGGCCCAGTTACAGACCACGTCGGGAAGGTCGGGATTGGTCTGCTCGTAAGGTGGAACATCCAGGGCGATCAACACGGCTGGATCAATGCTGGTGATCATTCCCGGACGATGTTTGCCGCCGCAGCCGCAGATTTCAGACTGGATCGTTCGACCATGCTTTGCGGGCGATGTCTTTCTGACCTGAACGGCAAGAGCTGACGACTTCTTTGTTTTTCGGGTTCCGCACGCACAGCCGCAGCTTTCGGCGGCGCTGGGACCACAGCAACATCCTGAAGTTGCGACGTCCGAAAAAGCGATGACACAACAGCCTGCAACTTCAGCAGGTTCGGTCGCTGCGGCTCGGATGGTTGTCACCACTCCTGGAAACAGCGACTGCCCGACAAGGCACAACAACACGACTCCGCTGACAGCGGTTGATCGCTGGCGGAATCTCGCTATCAGTTGTGAATTAGATCGCGGATGCATTGAAGTCACGCGGCGAGCAATAGTGCCGGGGAGGAGTTTGCAGGTGGGATGCAACGTGAGGAGCACATTAGGAAGGATCGTCCAGGTTCTGTCAAATTGGAATGGCTGAGGGAACTCTTCGTTCCAGAAATTGAGAAACGCACAGGAGACTTGGAGCCTGTCACAAGTTCAGGGACTCAGCACGGTACGTGTCTCCAGGTTATACTTCGCACCGGGTTTCAGGGTGAGATATTTGTCAGAGTTGGTCGTCGTCGAGGCCCACGTCGCCGGGTTATAGATCAGGACCACGCCGTTCTTTCGACCGATGACTTCAAACTCATTCTTCCGCACCACGATGGCTGTCGCTTCGTCAATTCCGATGCCGAGCAACGCCTTTCGATTGATCGACTTATTAATTTTCTGGTCCGGGTCGGTGAGCACCTCAATCAGGCCGGCCTGTCGCCTGCGAGGAATAACGTGCTGGTCAATGGCTGAGTTTCTGATAAACCCGAATCCATGTTGATGATCGCCGATCAGGATCTGGCTTCCTTTCGTGTCACCTCGAACAAGGAACGAACCCAGAATCGACGCGCCGGCTGAACTGCCCCCGATGACGCCGCCTCGTTGCAGGACGTTGCGGATTTCTGTTTCGGTAAGTGTTCCCAGGTAGGCGTCCGCGATGCGCCACTGCCGACCGCCGGTGAACCAGAGTGCGTTCGCGGCTCGAATCGGTGCAACGAATTCAGCAGTATCGGCGACCTCTCGGTTGTGCGAATGAACGACGGACACGTTCTGCATCCCAAGTTCTTCGCGCGCGTACCTGGCCGAGCGATGTCCGGCGTAATCGTAGTCGGGATCGCTGGATGCGGCCGTTGGGATGACCACCAGCTTCGCGTCTTTTCCGCCCGCAAGTTTCACAAAGTGGCGGAACATTGCGCTGCTGCGATCTCCGCCACCGACAATCACCAGGGTGCCGCGATCTGGACCGGTCGTTTTTTCACTGCCGCCCGGATCTGTCGTCAGCGAAAGCTTCGATGCCGGTTCAGCTTGGGCGTTCGCGTCGGAACATACGATGCAGCGTAAGAGTCCCAGCAGGACAACAGCAGCGAGTCGTGTCATGGGCCGACCTGAGTTTTAAGCAAGCCGGCACACAACACTGTGCTCGTTCCTGCCTGCGAGTTCGTTCGGCATCGTTTGCCAGGAATTCAGCGTCGTCAACACGCTGATTACAGACGCGACGGATCGACGATGACGTGCTTCACGCTCTGGCGTTTGAAGGTGTAGGTGATGTGAACTTTTCCGTCGGATGTCTGGATGACTGCCGGGTAAGAGAACTCGCTCTTCTCTTCTCTTTCGAGCGTCAGAACGGGCTTCCACGAGACGCCGTTGTGGGAGATAGCAACGTTCAACATCGACCGACCGGACGGAAAAGGACCGCGCCGGACTGTGTGGTTGTAAACGATCAGGTGCCGACCATCGGCCAGAGTCAGAGCATCAGTACCTGCGTTCGGATTGGGAAGTTCTGTAGCAGTGACTGGTCCCCAGGTCCTGCCGCTATCCTTAGACCAGCTCTGCACGACAACGCCTTCCTGACTGCGGCAGAGAATCTGCATAGTCTCATTCGGATGAGTCAGGATGCTCGGCTGGATGGCATTAAACTTTGAGGCATCGTGAATAGGGCCAACGACTTCCCAGGTTTTTCCCAGATCTCGAGTCATCTCGAAGTGAACCTTCCAGCCTTCGTTTTCAGTACTGGTTGGGCAAAGGATCGATCCGTTTTTCAACTGAAGCGGCTTGTTCTTGACCGGTCCAAGAAGATTTTGATTGGCTTCCGGCAGCGCGGCGTTGATTCCCAATCGGCGTGTCTTTGACCAGGACTTACCGCCATCGTTTGAGGTCATCAATGCGCCCCACCACAGTCGCGGATTCACGCCGACCTTATAAAACAACATCAGCGGTCCACCGTCCGGCTGGAAAAGAACGGGGTTCCAGCAGGCGTACTCTTTGTCTTCACCCTCGGAGCCGTCTGCGACTTCGACTGGCTTCGTCCACTGACCGGCTTCCTGTCGCGAGACCCAGATTCCAACATCTGGATCGCTCTCTCTGGTGCCACCGAACCAGGCCGCAACCAAGCCGGTCGGAGTCTCGACAATGGTCGACGCATGACACTGCGGCGTCTGGCGATCTTCGAGTTCGTAAATCAAGCGGGCCGATTCCACTGCACCACTGCCGGGTTTGGCAACTTCAGGCAGTTGAGCGTCGGCAGGAACAACTGTCGATATGAGAAAGCCTGTGATGAAAACGGCAGCACTGACACATCGCGGAACGAAGCTTCTCATTGAATGAAATCCTGATCAGTAAATGCGGTTGATCTGCCCGATGAAGTACCGGGAAATGTACATCAAGCGGTGTCGACAACACACTCGACCAAAGCCTCTCACTCGTCAACGGAGTGGAGATTTCGGAATCCGTAGCTTCTACGGATCGAGGATGGCTCAAAGTCTGCCTTCTTTCGTGTCGGACCTTTGAGGAACCTCTGAGTCTGGTAGTGGCAACGCTGGCCTGAGGAATTCCGGTCATTCCCACGTGACTTACCTCGAAGAGTAAAGCCATCGCTGCACGATAACGTGTTCCAACAGATCCCCCATCAGGATCGGACAGACGCAGTGAGTGTTCGGTACTTAGCGCCCGGTAGACGGCTCGCTCTTCTTGAATTCTTCTCGCTTCTGTACGTCTTTCGGGTGTTTGGAGAATGATTCAAAGACGTCTCCAATGACTCGATCAGCGAGCTGACCAAGTTCGTCAAGAATGATGGTTTCGGCTTCGGGCAGCAGTCTGGATGCATTTGGCTCGTAGCCTCCCACTTCGTAGGCATCGGCTGTTGCGATGTAGCCGATGTTCCCATTGGCGTATCCGACAATGATTGGAATCGCGCGGTCTTCGATAGCTTGTTCAAGGCGGAAGCCGTACTCAACCATCGGTTCCCCCGGCATAGTCAGCATCAGGTAGGGACCAATCTTCATCGCCATCAATTCGGCAGTGACGCGACCTTGCTTTCCGGGAAGGCTGACTTTCGTGCTGGCGACTCGGATCGCGTAGTAGGAACTTCGGTCTCTTAATTGTTCACGAGTGACTCCGCGAGCAAGCGACCTCACGACGGCGCTGCCGAGATCGCGACCGGCCCATTGGATGTCAGCCTCGTCGGCGCAGCGGTAGGGATAACCGGGCAGGTTCGGTCGGATGTCTCCGGCGCAGCCCTGCAGAAACAGTGAACTCGTTTTGTTACCGTAGATCATCTCGACAAACGACTGAGCTTCGCCAGGAAAGTCGGCACTCAGTTTGGGATACCCGTTCGGATACGGCATCGTGCCCTTGTCGCCCCATGTGAAAAAGCAAGGATGACATACGGCGTGCATAACAACGGCCAGTGGCGTCAGGGATTTTCCGTCATCGAATCTCAATACTTTTACGCGAGGGTCATTCGGTCCTTCCGGGTTGAGGCGTACGACCGCGCGACCGTCAATGACCTTGCGCCGGTTAATGCTGAAGCCAATGCGGTCCTCGCCATAGCCAATCGAAACGGGACTCATGGTCGCTGTGGCGTTTTTCGCAGCGACACCGAGTCGGTCGATCAGGTCTCGTCCCCACGCTGACTCGGGATTAAAGCCCGGCCCGGAATGATTATGCGAAGCGGTGACCATGACGTTGCCAGCCGGAATACCCGTCAATTGCTGAATTCGCTCGCGAGCCAGCACCACCATCTCGTCCCACGCCCCGATCGTGTCGAGCGTCACGATGGCAGCTTTCGTTTCTCCATCATTCAGTACCAGAACACCAGCACGCAGAGGATCGCGAACTTTGAAGACCTTCCGACGGTGACCGACGACATCCAGCCCTTGCGAAACGTCTGGAGTAATGTCGACCTTCGCAGCACCGGCTTGCAGATTCGAGGTGACCGGGAATCGACCATCCTGAGTGTCGTCGCCCCGAGTGGTCGACGAGAAGAGACTGATGACCAACGAAAGCATTGCAACACAGCGAGTAATCATGGCGATATCCAACCCGATTGAAGTTCAGGGAGTCATCCGAGTAAGCGGTACGATAGCCTGAAGTCCTTGTCGGGCGACACGCTTCGGATAGTTTCGGTGCCGAACAGTGACTGTCAGCGCGGTGTCGCTTACCAATTAGAAAAGCCTCTGCCAGATCAATCTGACAGAGGCTTTGATTCTTCCTGCGAACTCACAAAGCAGTCGATCCTGACTGCTTTCGCCATGAGCTTGTCGACGTTAGACAGAGAAGCTGCTTCCACACCCGCAACTACCGGTGGCGTTCGGGTTGTCGAACTTGAAGCCTCGCTTGTCGATACCGTCGAGATAGTCAACTACGGTTCCCTGCATGAACGGAGCGAACTTGCCGTCCATGACGACTGAGATGCCGTACTGTGAAGAGACGATATCGCTGGCTTCGTCGACTCGAGTGTCAAAACCAAGTGTGTGCTCAAAGCCGCTGCAGCCGCCTGCTTTGACGACAATTCTCAGGACGGCTCCGTCGGGAACATTCTTTTCGGAAATGAATCGTTTGATTTCGGTCGAAGCTTTTTCGGTCAGCCTGACCGGCGCATCGGCGGCGCCGGGATCAGTGACGTACTGCGACGGCACTTCGAGCTGCTGAAGTGGTTGTGGTGGAGCCGGAGTGGCGGGGGCTGCGCCGTGTGACGAGCAGCCGGACGGATTCGATCCGCAGCAGCCACCCTGCGCGGCCTGGGCATTTGCCTGTGTAGCGGTCGTGTCTGTCGACATGTCTATTCTTCCTGTGAAGACTGCAAGATTGAGCGGAGCGATCGTCACTCCACGTGGAATTCAGGTTTTCAGGGCACCGAGCGAAAGTGCCTCACGGCCACGGGCCAACAGACCTATTATTGAGAGCCGGCCCACGGACCGCAACACCAGTGGTCGATTCCGTCAACGATTCAAACACGGTCAATTTGTGCCCGATTCGCTCTGCATTGCCGGAATCGTCAGGATTTTCCAATCGTTCGAGGCATCCATTCACAGGCCCTGATGCGTTCAACACAGCATTGTCAGTCGTTGTCGACGACTTTTTCACGACAACGCACCAGCAATCACCCGCCGGTCAGCAAGTGGTGCATCAAGCCGCCTCCTTACATTACTTCGAGTTTCCAATCCGCCAGTGAAAATACTCCCAAGTCGGTCACGCGAGGCATTCTTTGACGATTTCGCCATGCACGTTGGTCAGTCGGCGCTGGATGCCGTTGTGGTAGTGGGTGAGCTTTTCGTGGTCGATTCCAAACAGATGCAGCAGCGTGGCGTGGAAGTCGTGCCACGGGATTGGTCGTTCACTCGCCTTCCAGCCGACGTCATCCGTGGCTCCAACGGACGTTCCGCCTTTGACTCCTGCGCCGGCCAGCCAGCAGGAGAAGCCGTAACGGTTGTGGTCTCGACCGGGGCCAACCTGATTCTCTGCTGCCTGAGTGAAGGGGGTTCGTCCGAACTCCGTCGTAAACAGTACGAGCGTGTCTTTGAGCAGTCCTCGCTGCTTCAGATCAGCAAGCAACGCGGCGACTGGCTTGTCGATGCGGCCAGCTTCAGCGCCGTGATTCTCTTTGACGTTTTCGTGAGCGTCCCAGCTTGCGCGAGGGCTTCCCGCAATCGGGCCTCCCGAATAAAGCTGCACGAAACGGACGCCGCGTTCGAGCAATCGCCGACCAAGTAGACAGCGTCGTCCCATGTCGGCGGTCTGTTCGTTGTTGATTCCATAGGCCTGCTGAGTTTGCTCGGTTTCGCCCGAGACGTCGCTGACTTCGGGAATCGACAGCTGCATGCGTGCTGCCAGTTCGTAGCTGCGAATGCGGGCGGCCAACGCCGGGTCGCCGCCGACTCGTTCAAGGTGTTGCCGGTTGACGGTCGAAATGAAGTCGCGTGTCGCGGTGTCGACACCGTTCGCGAGTTTTCTGGCGGGAAACAGATCACGAACCGGCTTGTCGCCACCGCGAAACAAAACTCCCTGATACTGCGCGGGCAGGAATCCGTTTGACCAGTTGGTCGCGCCGCCGTTGGGGCCGCCTCGACCATCAGGCAGTACGACGTAGGATGGCAGCTCGTTCGTTTCTGAGCCTAGTCCGTACGACAGCCAGCTACCCATCGCCGGAAAGCCGTTGGATTCAAAGCCTGAATTCTGAACGAACAAGGCGGGGGTATGATTGGCCGAGTTGGACACCATCGATTTCAGCACGCACAGTTCGTCCGCCATTCCGGCGATGTTGGGGAACAGCTCCGAAAGCATCAGGCCGCTTTCGCCCCGCGCTTTGAATTTCCAGTCGTTTTTACGAAGCAGCCCGACCTTGCCGAAGAAAATATCCGGCTTCTCATCGTACGTCAGTGATTTGCCGTGCAGCTTCTGCAGTTCCGGCTTGTAGTCCAGCGAGTCGAGATGGCTCATGCCGCCGACCAGACAGATATGGATGGCCCGTTTCGCAATCGGTTCCCGAGCCATCCATCGTGGCTGACTGCCGGATTCGGACGCGGCGAGAACGATGTTGTCTTCGCCCAGCATCGACAGTAGTGCAGTGGCACCGAGGCCTCGGGTTCCCCAGTCAAAAAGGTCACGTCGAGACAGCGTTTCAGGAATTGTCATGGTTAATTCCGGTTTGGATTGAGTTCGCAGCTTTCCGTCAACGGTCACCTCTCCAGCATGTGGGAGAGGTAACATCCGAAATGGGAGCAGTCGCTATCAAATCGGTTAATCAACCAGCACAAACTCATTAACGTTAAATAGACCGCGGCAGAGGGCTGCGAGGCCGTGCTGCTCAACAAGTTGCATTGAGGCTTCACGTTCCGAGGCGTCTGGTGACCGACCGAGCAGAAGTTGCCACGTTCGCTGAATCTGCGCAGCGGAACTGCCCCCGACTTCCTTTGCAATTCGGGTCGCGCAGTAATCCGACATCCGCAGGACAAACGAGTTATTGAGCAGGCTCAGCGCCTGAAGTGGTGTCGTGGTGACTTCCCGACGCGGAGCAGCCGCGGCAGGGTCGGGGCAGTCGAATGTGTCGAGCAGTGCGCTGCGTCCTCCGCGCGGAGTGAACCGGTAGATTGTTCGGCGGAAGAACTCGTCACCGTCGGCGTCAAACGGTTCGTAGTAAGTCGTTCCGTTGTTGGGCACGAGCTTGACGTCCTGAAATCCCGGCCCGCCCATGTTCGTATTCAACTTTCCCGAAACGGACAGAATTGAATCGCGGATGACTTCGGCTTCCAATCGGCGAGGATTCTTTCGCCAGAGCAGACGATTTCCGGCGTCCAGTTTTCGAGCAACCTCATTGACGGACGAACTCTGACGATAGGTTGCTGACGTCACGATCAACCGATGCAGAGGCTTGAGTCGCAGCCCGTTACCTGTGAACTGCGAAACGAGCCAGTCCAGCAGCTCCGGGTGACTTGGCTGCCCTCCATTGAATCCGAAATCACTCGGCGTCGTGACCAGACCGCTTCCGAAGTGGTACTGCCAGATTCGGTTGACGATGACTCGGGCGAAAAGTGGATTGTCCGGGCTCGAGATCCAGTCAGAAAGTTTCCTCCGCCGAGCTGTATCCGACGCGTCTGAGGGTAAGTCGAACGATGCTGATACGCCCGAGACGGATGCAACCGCACCCGGAAAGACAACGTCGCCTTCCAGCTCGATGTCGCCCCGAGTCAGAAAACGAATTTCAGCCGGCTTTCCCGGATTCATTGTGTAGATGTTTCGGTTCGATGCGGCGGCGACCTGTCTGTGCTCCTCGGTGAGTTTTGCGATTCGCGACTTGAGTGCCGCTCTTTCTCTTGCCGCGTCGGGGTCCAGCGAAGCGACGATCTCTTCGTCGGAAACGTAATCGCTGTCGGTCCCAGCCGACGCTGCAACTTCAGTTGGAGAAAGCGCTTTGTCGTAGAGGCTCGCTTTGTGAATGCGGGCTGTGAGGAATCGGTTTCCGCCTCCCGGACTGTGCCGCAGGCCGAACAGAAGTCGTGATCCATTTGCGGCGTAAGTCTGCAAACCTGCCTTACGAATCGAGCTTCCGTACGGCTGACCATCACGGTAGCCGGTGATGGTTCCGTCGGTCTGGTAGACGATGGCAACGTGGACGATTCGCTTTGCGGCGTCTCCTTCTTCCGGCCCATTGAACGATTCGGTTCTGACGAATCCGTTGCTGCCGGCCATCCAGCGTCGTTTTTCTCGTTCAGCGTAAACGATTGAGTCAAAGATTCCGCCACCAGTTGATTCCAAAGTAATCGCTCCGCCGCCGCCCTGGTCCAGTGTGTCGACCTGCACCCAGGCTTCCAGTGTCTTTTCCTTGAACTCGACCGGAACGAGTGACGTTTCGACGTACGACTTTCCATCGACGACCAGGGCACCATTTTCCAGCTTTGCGGAGCCAACGAATTTTCCATGCAGCGAGCCGATGCCGTCACGAAGGTCGCTGTCAAAACTCCATTGAGCGTAGGGCTTTGGCGGCGTGGGAAGTTTGATCGTGCCGTTCTCGCGGGCCGCCAGAATTCGGCCCCGTGCTTCGCTGTCGAATGAGGCGAGCTGTTTCGAAACATCAGACAACCTGGTCGACAATTTCTGAAGTCGCGTTGCTTCTTCGGCAGTTCGCTCGACCCGTTCACCGTGATTCATCCCGGAGATGGTCGAGATCAGTTGGTAATACTCGGTCTGCTTGATTGGGTCGAACTTGTGATCATGACACCTTGCGCAGTTAACCGTCAGTCCGAGGAACGTCTGCCCCACGGCGGCGATAACCTCTTCGAGTTCGTCCTGGCGTGCGAGTTTTTTCATTCGCTCGCTGCCGCCGACCGTCGTGTTGTGAACTCCCGCGACGAGAAATCCGACTGACGCGGCTCCTTCCGGACCTGGTTTCAACAGGTCACCGATCAACTGCATCCTCGCGAATTCGTCGTAAGGCATGTCGTTGTTCAGAGCGTTGATCACCCAGTCGCGGTAGTACCAGAAGTTTGTCCGCGGACCGTTTCGTTCAAACCCGTCACTTTCTCCAAAACGGACGACGTCCAGCCAGTGCCTGGCCCAGCGTTCGCCATACCGCCGCGAAGTCAGCAGGTCGTCAACAATCCTGAGGTAAGCCTCGTCCGAGGGGTCAGCAACGAATGCCGCGATCACTTCAGGCGCCGGCGGGAGACCGATCAGGTCGAAGTAGAGTCTCCGGATCTGGGCTCGCGGACTCGCCTGCGTTGAAGGGGGCAGTTTCTTTTCGCGCAGAAGTTTCAGAACGAACTGGTCGATGCCGTTACGAGGCCACTTGCTGTCATCAAACTGCGGAGGCGAAACGTCGCGGACCGGTTGAAGCGACCACCAGTCGTACCCGGCTCGCGAGTCACTGGTGTAGCGAAGCCAGTCAATGTCTCCGCCGCTCCATTTGGCGCCGGACGTGATCCATGCTTTGAAAATCTGCTTTTCTTCCGTGGTCAGTGGATGCTTCGGTGGCATTTCGTCGTCGCGAATTCGGTGCCAGAACAGGCTTTCGCCGGGCTTGCCGGTCTGAACGACGACTCCCGTTTCACCTCCTTTGTTGATGCCAGCCTGAGTCGCCAGATCAAGCCCGCCTTCGGGAGCATTGCCGCTATGACATTCGAGACATTTCGCTGCCAGGAGCGGAGCGATTTCATTCCTGAAATCCGGCTCGGCGGCGTTCAGGTGACCGATCAAGCCTGTCACCAGCCAAGCGATCGTCGTCGAGATGACGAAGTGGCAGTGTCGAACGAGCATGAATTGCCTCCTGGGAGAGTTATCAGTCGTAGGTTCGAGCGGAGTGGTCTGAATGCTGATTGTTCAACCTATTGTTGTCAGGATGTCGTCGTATCAAAACGGCCTTCCTGTCGGGCCCGGCGTATCCTTCACGTCGATTCACTGCTCAGCGATCAGACCATTAAGTTGGCAGAGTTTCGATACCAGCAGCGAATTGAGTCGTGGCGTGTCGGAAATCGTAAGACTTTCGGGCTGTCAGGCGAACCCTCGACAGTATGCGGCTTCGGGCTCAGAATGCCGCACTTCGTTCTGCATCTCTTTTTCTGGCTTAAGATCAACTCATGGCTTCTTCTGTTTACGACTTTGACATTGCGGTTATCGGAGCCGGCCACGCCGGCACGGAAGCAGCGCTGGCGGCGGCGCGGTTGGGAGCTCGAACGGTTCTGCTGACGATGAACTGCGACACCGTCGGGCAGATGAGCTGCAATCCGGCAATCGGCGGCGTCGCGAAAGGTCAGATCGTCCGCGAGATCGACGCGCTCGGTGGCGAAATGGGGCGCTGCATCGACGCGACCGGAATTCAGTTTCGCATGTTGAACCGAAGCAAGGGCCCGGCGATGCACAGTCCGCGAGCTCAGGCGGACAAAAAGGCTTACCAGTTCTGGATGAAGCTGCGGGTCGAGGAGCAGGAGAATCTGACGCTTCGCCAGGAAATAGTCGAGAGTCTGGTTGTTGAAGAGGGAAAGATTACTGGCGTACGGGTTCGTGGCGACGCTTTGTACCGAGTCGGTGCGGCCATTGTGACGACGGGAACTTTTCTGCAGGCCATTATGCACACGGGCGAAGCTCAGTCCAAAGGCGGAAGAGCAGGGGAGGGCACCACGAATTCCCTGTCCCAGTGTTTCGCCGAGCTGGGGTTTCAACTGGAGCGGTTTAAGACGGGAACGCCGGCTCGGCTGAATGGCAGAACGATCGACTACTCAAAGCTGGAAAGGCAGCCGGGCGACGATAACCCGCAGCCATTCTCGTTCATGACGGGAAAGATCGAGCAACAGCAGATCGACTGCTGGCTCGCGGCGACCAATGAGAAGGTTCACGATCTGATCCGAGCTAACCTTAGCCGAGCCCCCATGTACAGCGGGCAGATCAACTCGACAGGGCCGCGATACTGTCCTTCGATTGAGGATAAAGTTGTTCGTTTTTCGGAGAAGCAGTCACATCAGCTGTTTCTTGAACCTGAAGGCCGCAACACGCTCGAAATCTACTGCAACGGCATTTCGACCAGTCTGCCGCGCGATGTTCAGGACGAGATGATTCGCTCGATCGAAGGTCTGGAAAACGCCGAGATCATGCGCTACGGATACGCCGTCGAGTATGACTTCGCACCGCCGACGCAACTTCACGCGACGCTGGAAACCAAGCGAGTCGAAGGTCTCTACTTTGCCGGTCAGCTGAACGGGACGACCGGTTACGAAGAAGCGGCCGGGCAGGGATTGATCGCCGGGTTGAACGCCGCTCTGAAAGTCGCAGGCAAAAGTCCATTTGTTCTCGGTCGAGAAGAAGCGTACCTCGGCGTGCTGCTGGATGATCTTGTGACGAAAGGCGTTGATGAGCCGTACCGCATGTTTACATCACGTGCCGAGTATCGCCTGCTGCTGCGACAGGACAACGCCGACCGACGACTGACTCCGCGAGGCCGTAAAATCGGCAGCGTCGGCAACGAGCGCTGGCAGCAGTATCAGCAGCACGAAGAGCAGATCGAGCGGGCGACTCGACTCGTCCAGAAGGAGCGGTCTGAAGGAAAGACTCTGGAAGAGTGGCTACGTCGACCTGAGCTGACCTGGTCAGACATCCGCCAGCGATCGTCGACGGTTGCGGAACTTAATATCACGGATCGAGCTGCTGAGCAGGTTGAGATCGAAACAAAATATGCAGGCTACATTCGTCGACAGGCGTCGACGGTCGAGAAACAGTCAAATCTGGAAAACGCCCGCATTCCGAAATCGTTCGACTATCTGGCTGTCTCGAATCTTCGCGCGGAAGCACGCGAAAAGCTGCGCAAGGTGCAGCCGGACAACCTTGGACAGGCCAGCCGAATCAGCGGCATCACCCCGGCAGATATCGCCATCCTGATGCTGCACGTCAAGGAGCCGTCAAGAATGTCTTCCAGGACGTAGCGGAAACGCTTGCCTTGATGAATCAGGCGCAGGGTACGTCTTGACGCACCACATAAGTCAGGCTGCGCACCGGTGCGTCGAGTCCCATCCTACGGAACTTCTGACTGTTCGGATCACGGCTCGATCTGAGGGCGAAAGACTTCGCAGCCCAACGCCGTGAGATTCTTCTCCAGCGTTTCGTATTGCGATGTGTCTTCGAACGTTCCCACGATGGCTCCGCCAGAACCTGCGAACTTGGCGGAAGCTCCGGCGCTGCGAGCGGCTTCGATCATCCGAACGTGTGACGGTGAAAGGTCGCAGATGGATCGTCGCAGGTCAAAGTTTTCGTTCACAAGCTGATGAAACGTCGCATGATCGCGCGCGACGAGCGCGGTTCGTGCTTCGTCAGTGATTGCTGCAAAACGTTTCATTGCAGCGTGAATCTTCGGGTCGCCATCGTCGTAACGGGCTCGCAGTGGCGCATGCGTGACTTCGGTTGGTTCACCTGCCTCGTCGCTGAATGCCATGTAGATGTTCGGAAGTAATGCAGGATCGACAGGTTCGTAGCGGCCCACTTCCATCCCATCAATGATCTGCGTGTGCTCTTCCGCGAAGTCCATATAGACCAGGCCTTCGTAAACCTGAACGACTCGGTCCTGAAGACCGCCGTTGATTCGCAGTTCACGCGTTTCAACACTAAGGGCCAGTGACGGCTGAACTTCACGCGGGATGTCGACCTCGTAAAACTGCATCAGCGCTCGCAGCGTGGCGATGATAATGCCGCTTGAACCGGCCATTCCCACGGCTCGAGGAATGTTGCTCTGGTAGCGTATCGAAAAATTTCGTGAGTGGTGAGAAATACCGTTTCGCTGGCAGTAATCGGCGAAGCGGCGGATCGTCGCCTTCACCAGACGAACTCCGCCGTAGTACCCGTGAAGCTGCACGTCCTGTTGCAGCTCGGCCATCGATCCAAAGCGGCAGCGATCTTCCTGGCTGAGAATGATTTCGAGGTCTTCCCACTCGTAGAGGACGACCTCGGCCCAGTAGTTACGCACGATCAACGACAACGTTCTGCCGTGATATCCGTCGGACGGATTACCAATCAGGCCGGCTCGCGCATAAGCTCGGGCTCGAATCAATTCCATGAACCTGGACCATTCCGTGAATGAATGCTAATAGACGGACGTGTGACGCGTCATTGACTGGACTCTTTACTGGTGGTCCCGTTGCTGATTTCAGTTGCTGCCGTTTCTGGCAATGCCTGAAATCAGCAGCAATGTCAGATTAAAGAGTTTTCCTCAGGTTTGAGCTACGGCACGGCTCAGCGGGATACCGTTCCTGACGATTCTGTCAAGTTTGCCGCGCGGAAATTCCTGTTGGGAAACGTTCTGATTCAACTTGAAAGGCAAGCAGGTGCGAAACTCAACTGGCTGGCTGGCTGGCTCAGTATTTCGATGCAGTCAGTGCCGGAGTTATCCGGCGGTCAACAGGTGCCTGATCCTGAACACCTTGCCGAATATGTTTTCGTCTCAGATTTCGCCGACTCGACAACGTTTCAAACTGCAAAGCTTAAAACGCAACAGAATTTGCTATGGCCATTGAATTTAACTGTCCGCAGTGCGGAGCCGCGATACGAGTACCGGATGCGGCCGCCGGGGCCAAAGGTTCCTGTCCGGCTTGTCAAACAAAGCTTCTGGTTCCGCAGGTGCCTGTTCCACCGCCCGTCTCGCCTCAACAGCCGATTGTTCCACCGCCCGTCGCACCTCCGCCAATGGCGCCTCAGAGAATTACTGACGACTCGGCGCCATTTCCCGACGTTCGGCCAGGTGAGCCGTTCACTCCATTGGTTGACGCAGCGCCAGCGAGCGTGCTGGGGGGGGGCACCGCTGAGTCGCCAGGATTTCCGCAGTTTGCGTCACCAGTGGCTCCGGGGCAGTTTCCAGGACCGCCAGCACCGACACCGGGGCAACCGATCGTCCCGGTTGGAACCTCGATGGCCGCACGAGTGCGGCGGCGTTCGAAGAGCAAAAAGTCCGGACTCTGGTTTCCGGTCCTTTGTGGGCTGGCCCTGGTCGGCGGCATGGCCTGGCTCTACATCCAGCAAATGCCAAGCGTGACCGGCGATCGATTCGCCTCGTTCATCAGCAAAGAAGCGTTGAATCCTAAGGTCGTCGACAAGGGAATGATTGACGTGTCCGACGACATTAGATCACGAGTGCTCGCGCATTTCGCCGAAGATCGCGAGCGGGTCAAAAGTCAGATCGTTGAAACTCAATTCAGCGCCAATGACGCCGGCCTGGAAATCCAGATTCTGACCGGCAGCCAGACAAAGTTCGTTCGGTTTCCGATCGACGAAGACCTTCGCAGGTGGTACGACCAGCATTTCGACGAGCTGGAGTCTGCTCGCACCAGATTGCTGAAGAGTTCGCTCGTTGACTTTGTCAACGACTGGGATGTCGCGATCCGTAATCAGCAGGGCGTGGCAGATATCCTGCTCTATCGGGATTCAGTGGGCCTGGCGGCCAGCGTCGACGGCCTTGGTTTCAACGTCAGCGCCAAAGTCGACCAGACTCTCTACCCATGTGTCTACGAGGATGAAGGCTTCCTCTACTTCCCACTGCCCCCGTCGACGAAGAAGTTCAAAATCGTCGGCATACTGGCCGATGGGAAAAAGTCCAACTTCCCCGGCGAGTACAACGTCACGACAACGAATTGACAGGGCAATTAATCACGACGGCGTTCTGACCGTCTTTCAAACGAAAACCTGAGTTGAATCATCTGAAAACAGGATTTGGCATTACTGGCTGACCATTTCGAGGTCGAATGAATTTGACGTTGGCTTCACTTCGAAAATAATCGTTGATTCAGTCAGGTTTCTGTACCGCTCAGGAATTGCATTATCGCTTTCTTTTGGCAATTTATTCGCTGCGGCAAGCTCCATTGCTTGCTCAGGCGACATGCCTGCGGTTGGATTCGGAGCAGTCACGGCAACGCGGTAGGTTCCTGCCACGATTGAGAGTCCACCTTTCATCTTCAGCACATATCCGCCTCCCGAATCACATACCCCTGAAGCGATGGCACCATCGGAATCTCGCATGAATGTAATGCCTGTCCCTTGGGCAACGGGTTTGCCATCGAGCTTTACGATTCCGGATACCGTTCCTGTCTCCCCTTCCGGTAGACCAGCTCCACCGCTACCGCATCCGACAATTACCAGAGTCAAAATGAGTGCTGAAAGTGTTCGTAGCGAAAGCATCCCAATCCTCACTAAAGCCATTTTATGCGTGAAGGCAAGAAAAGACCCCCGTAATCTACAAGCGACTACGGGGATCGGATCATTCAATCTCCGGCGAGTGACTAGAACGCGTTCAATTCACCGCCATCATCACGGGTGCACATTCGTCGCAGCGTCAACATGTCAATGTTTTCACCAATGAACTGGACCGAACCATCAACCATCAGGCCGTGTACACCTCCGGTATGAGAAGAGAAGATGCCATTATTCGGGCCATCATTAACTCCTGTACCATTCAAAGTTGTGTAAGGCGTGTTAACTACTGCGTTCGGCGGATAGTTAATGACTGTCAAATTGAAGTGCCGGCCGTCGCCATTCACGTTCGCCTGGTCGACCCCCATCATCCAGCCGTGTTCATTGTGAATGCGATCAAATCCACCGGATGCATTCAAGGCAAAGTTTGATTGTTCACTGACCATCAGGATGTTGGTCGTACCGTCAACCATATCTTTGAACTGAAGTGCTTTTACCGGAACCATTGGACCGCCGCTAGCAGCTCGACCGGCATGGTTGCCTCCAACCACTGCTCCACAGCAATTGCAGCAGTTGAACTGAGGATGAGTCCCTGAATTCGTGAAACCATTGCCATTCGCAGCCCCCTGAATTCCGACATACTGAGCTCGAGTCAACTGGTGCCCCCCTCCAGTGTCTCCCTTTTTGTCCAAAGGACTCGATGGGCAAATCATTACTTCAAATTCGAAATTTGAGACAAATGCTCCATTCCTTTGGCCTGAGTTAACGTTGCTGTTCGCGTTGTAGCCTGACCAACCCCGGTGGGCACCTTCGAACTCCATTCCTTCAAATACGGTTGCAAGATCCATATACGGAAGGACTCCGACCCACCAGGAAAATCCCCATCCGTCAGCCCAGTTGCCACCGACGGGCAGGGTCGATGCCGTGTCGTGATAGTTGTGGATTGCAGTGCCGATTTGTTTCAGGTTGTTTTTGCACTGCGATCGTCTTGCAGCTTCCCGAGCCTGCTGCACTGCTGGAAGCAGTAGCGCTACCAGAATGGCAATGATCGCGATGACGACCAGCAACTCAATCAGCGTGAAGCCTTGCCGTTTCATTCGGGGACTCATCGGACTCTCCTTGATGAAGTAAAAAAGAACTCAGGCTCGTCTACTGGATCAGAGCCATACCGAAAACAGAATTGGATAGTAGGCCACGCAGATCGATTTTCCGGCTCATCCGGTAAGTCGGGGCTGTATTTATCCGACGAGTGTTT
>TARA_R110002072_G_scaffold25443_1_pt1 | contig 23721 bp, 20 predicted proteins | sample TARA_R110002072 | Tara Oceans TARA_R110002072 (sample SAMEA4397118) | marine metagenome | biome: Polar Biome; feature: [SRF] surface water layer (ENVO:00010504); material: water (ENVO:00002006), including particulate matter (ENVO:01000060) such as... | depth 5 m | reverse complement strand
CAGCGGCTTGCGGCCATTCGCGTTGACGACCTCGCCATACGCCCGCCACAGCGTGCGCTTGATCAGAAACTCTGTGGCCAAGTCACCGGCGATGTCGCACTTGGCCTTGCCCCAACGCCCCACGAGCCGTCCTGGTACTCCGTTCGCCACCAGCAACGTAAATCGACCTTCGTCATCGGTGGTGGCTTCATCGATGGTCGCCAGCACGCGAACAAGCTGACCGTCACCCGCGATACCTGATTCGATCGGGCCCATCGATCGCACCATGCGGCCACGCGCTGGTGTCTCGACGTCACCAAGCACATCGACAAAGCGTCCCTTGATGGGAGTTAGTGGATAGAGAGTCAGGTCGTAGTTGCCACCGGGAGCGGCCGGCGCAATCGCCTGCGAACGTTCTCGATCGCCGCGAACCGCGACGATGCCGAATGAGTCGTGGCCCGAAACCCGGAGCAGGAACTTGCCAAGTTTGTTGGTGGTCGTGCTCGCGCCATAGCGCCGGCCCAGGCCAAGGCGCGATGCGGTCAGATTGTCGACGCCATCAAGTTCCGGACGCACCTCCCAGACCGTTGCATTGGCGACTGGTTCGCCCGCGAGATCCCGGACGATGCCAAATACCGGCATGGCCTGTGCCGTGACTTGGCTGCAGCAAAGCCCCGCAAGCGCGATCCCAGCAACCAGCCGCACACGCACCCGCCGAAGTTTGACCTGCGTCTCGCCGACCGACAGCAACAACGATGTGAGTTCCCTCATTTGCACCAAGCTACTCCAGCCGCCCTACCCCTTCGCAACCCGCCTATGCAAACGAAGGACCCCGCGCCGGATGGGTCCCCGACGAACTACTCGCACAGGTCGAGAACCGAACGCCCTCTACGACGGCGCAGTCAGCCTATCAATGGCAACGAACACCTCGACGTCGCCACTGGCAGCGTGATAGCAGCCCATCGCGTCAAGCGACCGAACCGACATCGCCGCCAACTCCCACGGCATGCCTTCATCCGCTTCCATGGCGGGCAACGAGAACAAGTCGAACCCCGTCACCTGTTCCAGGGACTGCAACGCCTCCGATGCCGCGCGAACATCTTCGGGCAAGGAGGGAATGGCCCAGAACCACTGCCAAGTCGAATCTGATCGCCGGAACGTTCCGATGGGGGTGATCTGCGCGTCCCAAACAACGACGCCGGCTTGATCAAGAAAGCTCAGCCTCCGGGCCGCGAGGTCCAACCGGTAGTCCGCCCAGGTCCCCAAACCGTATTCAGTAGAGAGCCGGGCCTGCTTCGCATTCAGGTCATTCACGGAGCTGGCGACGAACGCTTCAAACTCGGATTCATCCATAGACGGAACGTACGCTTGCGGGTTTCTGGATGGCCGTAACCGAAGCTTGGAATCTGGGCTCAAATCGCACCAATTGGCCGCGGTCTGCCCAAAATCGCCCAAATCGGCTGCAATTGACCCCAACCTGGGGAACCTTTGCGACTACTCCCGCCGTCACTGCTCACACAAGCAGCTGCCCCCAAACTTCTTGCTCCGTTTCATCAAGAGAACCTGACCCTATGCGACTTCTTTATCCGTTCGCCGCGACCCTACTCATTGCCGTTACCGCTTCAGCGCAATCGCTGACCACCACCTTTGCTGGTGGCAATGGCCAAGCAGGCAACATGTTTGACCTGCGCGCCATCGTCCCGATTAACGTCACCGGGTTCGACGTCAACCTCGATGTCGGCACATGGGACATGGAGGTCTACACGCTGACCGCCACGAACACGCCGTACCTGCCTGACGTGGCGAATCCCGCCGCCTGGACGCTCGTCGGATCCGCAACGGGTGTTGTCAGCACGGCGATGAACGCGCCAACGCCGCTGCCGATCGCACTCAACGTTCCGATCAACGCAGGCGAGATCCAGGCATTCTACGTCACGGTCACGAACGGCACGTCGATCAACTACACCAACGGCACGACGACCGGCGCGCTATTCGCGTCGAACCCGCACCTGGAGTTCTTCGAAGGGGCCGGCATCGCCTACCCTTTCAACGCGAACTTCAACCCGCGCGTCTTCAACGGCAACATCAACTACATGGTTGCTGGTTCCGGCTTCGCCACGAAGAGCAAGTATGGCGCCGGCTGCTACGAGTCGCCCCGCATGGTCAGCGAACTGTTTGCCCCCGGTGCCACGGTCGACTTGGCCAACACCGATTGGATTCTCAGCTACGATCCCGCCACTGACACGTACACCGTCAATGCCGGCGGCATCCCATACGACGCCGCTGGCCCAGCCGCGAATGGCGTCGACCTGGTCTTGCAAGCCCCGACTTCCAGCTCGTCTGGCGGCACGTGGGATGACTCCTCGATTGTTCAGACCCTGGATCCAGCGCTGTTCCCGGCCGGATTCCCATACCCGAACGCGACTGGCGCGACGGCAACCGACATCACGATCAACTCAAACGGTCGGATTTATCTCGGCGCCTCGTTCGACGCCACGTTTGGCGGCAACGGCGCCAACTCGCTGCAGACCCCCGGCATCTTCGCCGGCACGATTGGTCCTGGGCTCCCGGTCTTGGCCGCATTCATGACGGACCTTGACCCCGACCCGGCGACTGGCGGTGGCAGCATCTGGTACGAAGCCTCGAGCCCGAGTGGCGGCGTCCGGATCACCTGGGACAACATCCCCAACTGGCAAGACACAACCGCAGGCGCGCCCCTGGCAGTCATCAACAGCATGCAGATGGAGTTGCTCCCGAGCGGCCTCATCTTCCTGTCCTTCGGCCCAAGCGTGGGCAACGGCGGTAGCGCCGACAACGAAGGCATGGTTGGCTTCAGCGCCGGTGGTGGCGAAGCCGAACTGCGCGTCGACTGGTCGACGCTCAGCGGCTTCACGACTGGCAACGGCCGTGTTGCGCCATCGATCGACGCCGACGCGTCGCCGGTTCTCGGCACGACGATCAACGTCACCGTCAGCGATCTGCCCGCCACGGCTGTGTTCGGTGGTGTGATCTACGGTCTGACCAAGCTGGATCCAGGTGTCTCCCTGCTCCCGATCCTTGGCGTCGATTGCAACCTGCATGCGACGTTGGACCTGGTGATTCTCGGCGCGCCGACCGGCACGACGTTCTCGAACCCGTTCACGATCCCGAACAACCCGGCACTCACCGGTCAAGCTCTCGTGTCGCAGGGCCTCGGCCTGGACGCATCGATCCCGAATGCGCTCGGCGCCATCCTGAGTGACGCCATCGAGCTGACCCTCGGCACCTAGTCGAACCGCTCGAACCGACAAGAGGCCCGGATCATCATGATCCGGGCCTCTTGTGCGTACGGTGCCAGGACAAAAAAACACTTCCTCGCAGCCACGCCGATCATTCGCTGCCGGCCAGGCCCGACTGCCGCTGGCCGAAGGTGTTACTTCTGTGCCTGGCACCGTACGTATCACATGCGTGGCGTTGGTGATCTGCTGCAGGTAGAAACAATGCAGTGTCGCCAACCAAGCCCTCCTCGCCGATACGCGCCGTCTTGTTCGATGTCGACGGCACGCTGTATCACGCCCGCCCGATGCGATTGCGCATGGCTGCGGCGTTGTTGTTATTGCCCCTGCGCGGCCCCTTCCGGGCGCTTCGCGTGATGAGGCGGCTGCGCAGTTATCGGCACGCCCTGGAAGAGGTGCGCGACTGGCCCAGTTCGGATGTCAATGTTGCGACGTCGCACCTCAATCGGGCAGCCGAGCTCGCCGGAGAAGACCCCGAACAGGTGCTTGCGACGGTTGAAGACTGGTTCATGAAGCGACCACTACCACACCTGAAAGGCTGCCTGCGTGCCGGCATGGTCGATCTACTCAAGCAGCTGCGCGACGACCATTGCCAGATCGGTTTCTTCTCCGATTACCCTGTAGAGGCCAAGCTCGACGCGATGGGCATTCGAGAGTTTGCCTCGGTGTGCCTCAGTGCAGGGGATCCAGCGGTCAATGCGTTCAAGCCTCGGCCGCGGGGCTTTGCGCGGGCGTGCGAGCTGTGGAACTTACCGCCGGAAGAAGTCCTCTACGTTGGCGATCGACCCGAGGTCGATGCCGCGGGGTCAACCGCAACGGGCATGCGCTGCGTGATCATTGGCAGCCGCGGCCGCACCGAGTCGCCGGAGTCTTTTGATCCGGTCGCCGACTTCGCCGAACTCGGCGCGTTGTTGAAGCAATGGTCGCTGTGAGTGCGTACGGTGCCAGGACAAAAAAACACTTCCTCGCACCAACGCCGATCCGTTGCCGACCAGGAGCTCCAACGCTCGCTTCAGCGCTCCTAGAGAAAAGAACCCAGCGAGAATAACACACCGCCGGATCCAATCGCGCTGGCTGAGGTCGACCAGCAAGCTACCGAAGCTTGCCGTTAACCTGAACAGAGCCATCCCAATCGACCGTCACCCAGTCTCCTTCGCGAACTTCACCGCGAACCTCACCATTGACGAAGAGGCTGCCGTCACGCCCTTCCACGAGGATCTTGTCGTCGTTGATTGTAAGGGTTGCGGACAGCACCCCATTGGGGCCCGCCTCGACGCCAACTGGTGCGGTTCTGCACCCAGCGAGCAATGCCATGGTGAAAACGAGAGCCACGTTGCGGGTATTCATCGAAACAGATGATACCGCGGTAGGCCTGTGAGAAGCCTACGGTCGAAGTCAGTGACGTGCAGTTCCAGCACAGGGTGCATTCCCGCACAAGGTGCGCCACAGCTTCGGGATTCGCTCGCCAGCTGTTCCCCAATGCGTATCGGCAGCTACCTTGGTCGATCGATCGACACCCAATTGTCCTCAGCCTTGAGGAACGGAGAAGAAGACATGAACAAGTTCTCGGTCGCGTTACTTGCCGCGGCTACCGCGTTGGTGATCTCACCAGCCGCCCACGCCCAGTGAAGCAGCGGTTCGCCGCCACCACCAGGATGTGCTTTTCGAACCTGGCACGGTACGCCGGTATCGGCGACTTCGACGTCCTGCACCTTCTCGATCTTCCAACTCACTTCGCCTGCGCGCCATCGCGCCAATCGCACGCACCCAGGTACAGAACTGCTTCCCCCCGAACTGACTCCCCCCACACTGATTACCTAGTAGCGCTTGATCGAGAAGCCGATGGGAGCTGGACCGAGATCCTGGGCGCGTTGGTTCGCGCCATGCTTGCCGGTTCGTAGTCCGGTCACCAGCAACTCAAACTCTACGAGATCGCGCCGTTTGCTGTCGTAGCGGCCTTCGCCGTAAATCTGTGCCCGAATCGAGCGAGCACCATCGTCGAGGTCGACCTCGCCCCGGTATGTGATCCGCACGCCGCCACGTTCTGGCTTTCCCTTCATGGTGAGCTTGGCTGTACGAATTGCCGACTTGGGCCACGTGCGAGCTTGGCCGCGCACATTGTCGATCAGCATCTGCTGGGCGACCAGATGGATAAACGCCTGATCCACTGGCTGCGCCTTGCGGCCCTTGGGCACGAGAACGCGCCAGTCGCCTGCATCAAGCCAGTTTTCATTCCAGGCCCACTTGATGAAGTCGATCCAGATTGCGTCTTGATGCACCTTCTTGTCGAAGCGCACCCCACACTCGGCATCCCCGCGCGGCAAGTCGCGCGAGTACACGTGCAATACGAAGTCCTTGCCAACGAAACCGGGCGGCAACGTCGACGCGACGCGCGGCACCGACTTGTTGGCATACTTCTTCTCACGGCGTAGCTTCTGCCAGCGATCGAGCGCGCGCTCCAGACGTTCGCCGATGTCATCAGGGAAGGCCACTCGCAGCGAACTTCCCTTCGAGGTATTCGCCGTTGGGACCAATCATGTAGAGGCCCTGCTTGGTGCCAGGGTGGTGCCAATCCCCGGCCGGCATCGCCTCACCATAGCGCTTGAAGAACTGGTGCTGCGGGCGGTCTTTCACTCGCTGAAGGTTGCCCTCGTGCTCTGGGTAGAGCATGTAGGCCTCATCCGCAACGGTGACGAACTCGCGGCTCAACTTGGCAATCTTTGGGTCGGACCAAACCAACTGGCGGCCCCGAACACCATTGTTTCAAGTGCAGCCCAGCGGATGCCCGTTCATCGTCCAAAGCAAGATTGGACGGCCAAGCTCGCGGGCCTCGATCACTGCCGGCCAAAGCTCATTGCGCCAACCAATTGCGCGATACGCCAACTCGCTCTCGGCAGGCTCAATGAACGACAACCACTCCTGCAGGTTCGCCGCATTCGGTTGTGGTACCGGATCCTGCGGACTCGCGTGCAGCAGCACGATCATGCTCAGCGTCAACATGGCTGGAGCATAAGTGATTCATGATCACAGAAAGCAAATGTCACGATGGCCGCACAAGATTGATGAGCGCCTGCGACTGCGGCCCCATCGTGCACCGACGCGGGGCTCTGGCTTGATCAGTGCGAATCGCAATGTTTGCCGGTTTCGATCGTTGCAGGTCGCTATCAATATCGTCTAGGCCATTAGCGCGAGGTTCCGGTCCGGGCGCTCGCACGATCGTTTGTCGGTTGCTTTGCATATGGAAACTCGATGAAGAAGACGCTGCTATCCGCTGTTCTCGGCCTCACTTTCGGAGCTGCCTGTTGCGCGCAAGCGCCGCCAGCCACTCCCTTGCGCCCGTCCGTCGATGGGCAGGGCAAGGCCGCCATGGTCTTTGAGCCGCCGTTCGAACCGTCGGCTCGCTTCATCTGCGAGGACCTACCCGCGCTGCGAAAGCAGTGGCCGAATCTTGCGATCGGGCGCATGTTCGAAACACTGGAGCTGGAGAGGATCGTGGCGCAGCGCATGGACGCCTCCGATCGGCAGCGTGAGCTCGGACAGCGCACCCGCAAGGCGGCGGTGCTCGCAAAGCTCGAACTCGAACCGCAAACCGCATCGCTCGTCATGCGAACCTGCTTTGAACCACTGGGGCCGTGGCATCGCCTCCAAGAGGTCGAGCGCATTGACGCGATGGTGCAGCAACTTGCAACGAGGCCACGACTCATCACTACGAACCGCATTGCTCCCGACGCGGTTGCGGCCTGGGAGCAGCGCTTGGCCGCCGATGTCGAGTGGTCGAAGAGCGCCGGTTGGTTCGACGTTCGAAGTATTGATCCGGAAGGTCCAACAACCGGTAGGACCATGCATCTGAACTCAGCACTGCGTGAGCGAGAGCTCGCGAAGGCAAATCCGCGCTACGCCAATACCCGATTCTGGACGCAGCGGTTGGGCCGCACCTTTGTCTTCGGCTCGGATGACCACGAGGACTTCGGGTCGTTCCGGCCGGAGGCCAAGCCTCGTGCTGCCGGAGTGCACCTCGAGTTCTTGTTCTCGACGTTTCGAGATATCATGAAAGGCGAGCCTGATCTGCAGCAGTTGATGACGGAACTTGGGCAGCTGCGAATTTCGATCGTGCCGGAAGGGGATCAGTTGCGCGAAGTCATCCAGCTCGAAGTCGCAGTTGCCGAGAACGGGCGAAACCTGCTCGAGCTTGTCGATGGCTCGGATCCGTGCATCGCCCAAGCGCTCCCCAAGGGGGCAATTCTGCAGTTCCGCGCGGATCTTGAGCTCGTCAAGCTCGCGGACTTGGCGTCGGACCTGTTCGGCGAGCAGGCGATGCTGCTCGACGCAGCCGCGCCGTTACTCGACGGTCGGATGGCGCTCGGGCTCACAGCCCCCGCCAAGGGTGGCCTGATTCCGCGCATCTATTTGACGCTAGGAGTCGCGAAGCCGACGAAGCTGGCCGAGTTCCTCAACGGACTCGTGGCGATGGCCCAGGACAGTCGGAAGGTCACGTACGGCGGGATCGAGTGCACCATCCTGCCGATACCCGGCCTTCCTCAAGGCGTGCAGCCGACCTTCTGCCACATCGACAACCGACTCCATATGGCGGAATCGCCGCTCAGCATGCGCGCATTCTTGAAGGCTCAGCTAGGTGGCGCGACGGCGATGCCGGTGGCCGACGCGGTGCAGCCAGAGCTGCCGACCGGCAAGCAGCTCGCGGGTGCGGACCTGCGCTGCGACCTGGCCCAGCTCTACCGGACGCTCTACGACGTCTGGCTGCCGCTCTATCAGTTGAGCGAAGGCCTCAGCATCGAGTTCGACGACCTACCCGATCCTGACGAAGTCGACGAGCACATCGGCGCCCTTCACGGAGTCTTTGGCCGCGATGACGATCGATTGACCATGGCACATGTCGGTCCGGTTGGCGGGCCGTTTACGGGTGCCTACCTGATTCTCGGCGGCACGATGCTGCCGTCGACAATGCAAACAAGTTCGAGCGTCTTGCGCAGCGAACTAGCCAAACAGAAGCTGGAGAATGCCTGGCAGATCCTGCAGGACTTCGAGCAGCGTCATCAGCGGCGGCCCCGAGACCTGGCAGAGTTCTTCCTTGCTGGAGCGCTGCCCGACGACGCTCTGCTAATGCCCGGCGATGAGTCCCCAGAAGTACTCGAACTGCCAGGCAAGCGCCGGGTCTCGGTATCGTTCCGCTACTTCCCCGAGCCCGCGGCTGTGAGCATCTTCAGCCGCAAGTCGGCGGTGCTCTTCATCGAGTGCGCAGCCCGCGGCACCGGCCGCTATGTGCTCGAGGACAATGGCCGAGCGCGTTCCATCTGGGGCGATGACGCGCGAAAGCCAATCGACAGCTTCGGTAAATAGGCGCGAGGCACAGAAGTAACACCTTCGATGGCGCCAGCTGGCGCCATCGAAGGTGTTACTTCTGTGCCTGGCACCGTACCTACCACGGGGTCTTGATGCTGAGCTGCGCGGCACAGGCGGCTAGATCCTCGCGCGTTGTTGTTGGCAACTCGACGCCATGCGTCAGGTTGTCCTCGTAGCGCGCCCAGCGTTCGTCGCCAGGGACCCGCGGCTGCTCAGCGTCGGGCAGACAGCTGGTCGATCGAACCGATGCCAGCAGCGCTGCGATCCGGCTCATGAAGTTGGTGCCGCCGTCGAACCGCTTGGGATCCAGCGCGACGAAGCAGTGTCCGACATCTGCGGCCGCGTCGTCCTTGGCGAACATCGAACCGACCTCGGTGCCGATCGCCGCGCCGGTCAATACACCGGCGAGCACTTCGACGCACAGCGCCAGAGCGAAGCCTTTGCCGTCTTGTGACTGCAGAACGGGAGTGCCTGCTGCCGTTGTGGCGAGCACGTCGGGTGCGATCGGTTCCCCGGCGCGAGTTGCGGCGCGGATGGCGCTGCCAGAGGACGCTGCGGTGGCGAAGTCAACGAGTATCGAACGACCGTCTGGCCCCGGACATCCGAAGGCGAACGGGTTGGTGCCGAGCAGCGCACGCGAACCGCCGGGTGGCGCGACCTTGGCGAACGAATTGCTGACCACGATGGAGACGAAGCCGCGGTCGGCCAAGCGATGTGCCCAGGCGGCGCCCGAACCCAGATGGTTGCTGCGTCGCACACCCACTGCACCGATCCCCGATTCGGCGGCGAGCGCGGCAACTTCGTCGACGGCACGTGCACCGAGCACGTAGCCAAGCCCGCGGTTGCCGTCGAGCTGAGCCGTCGCGGGCCCGGTTCGGCGCAGTATCGCCGCGCACGGTGACTGGATGGCGCCCGTTGCTACCTGAGTCAGGAAGGTCGGCAGCCGTTCGACACCTTGGGTTGGCCGGCCGACCAGATCATTCCAAACCGCAACTTCGGCCGTGATCCGGGCTTCATCCGCTTCGACCCCACCGCACTGCAACAGTTCGGTGGCGAAACGACGTAGTTCGGCTGCAGGTATTCGTGGCGTGACACTCATCGGCGGGAAAGCATCGTCGACATCCTCAGGGTTTGCGACGACGCATCAACCCGCGAATCGCAGGCATGGGGTCGAACAGTCGAAAGCGAGGCAGCACCTGGCGGTGGCAGATGCTGCCGAGCCAACCAAACAACGAGAGTTCTCCCAGCCTGCTCAATTCGCGATATGCCCGGAAATCGCGCAGCGGATACCAGTAGTGCAAACCCTGCCGGTAGCTCGCAATCTTCGGCACCGGCATGCCAACGACGCTGGTGTAGACGAGCCACGCGGTATCGATACCGCAGCGTTGCAGCAGCTCTTGGGCCGCGGTGAAGCGCGGATTGCACTCGATGATCCGCAACGATCCGTCTCGCAGGTCACGCTTGAACTCGACGTTGCCGAGGCCGCGAAAGCCAATGCCCTTGAAGAACCGCTGGCCCATGGCGGCGATCTCCTCGTCCCACTCGGCGACGTGGTAGCTCGCGATGCCTTCGTTCTTGGGAAACCGCCGAATGATGCGTTTGGTGTAGTGGAACAGCGATGTCCCATCGCCGTCGATGTAGGTGTAGTAGCTACCCAACAAACTGTCGGGGCCCGGACACTTTTCGACGACCATCGTCTCCAAGCCAGCATCGAGCACGCGCGCCAGCAGCTCCCGCAGTTCGCCCTCTTGGTTCGCGACGAAGAACTTGCGGCCGCCCTTTCCGAAGACCTTTTGGAATCGGTGCGAGTGCAGCGGCTTGACGATTACCGGAAAGTTGGCTGCCGCCGCCACTCGCGATGCATCCGCTGCCTCGCGTACCTGCCAGGAATTGGGCACAGGCACGTCGGCGGTGCGCGCTAGTTCCAGGGTTCGCTGCTTGTCGAGCAGGTCGAGGTGCAACTCTGGCTTAGCAGCGTCGAGCCGATAGCGCGCGGCCAGTTCTGAGTGATGGCTCGCGAGGAACTCAATCGCATCGTCATCGCAAGCAAGCAGCACGCTGCCATCGAGGCGACGCTCGGCGCCGAGTAGCAGGGAGCGCCACGCGGTGACAGCGCCAATGGCTGGATCGAATGGCAGAGCATTTCGACAGTAGCGGGTGGCCAACTCGGGTCGCCCAACCGGCATCGACATGTGCACGGTGACCCCGCGCGGCGTCAGGCTTCGGACGATGGAGAGAGCATTGACCGAGCCGCCAAGCACGACGACTGCCGGCAGCTCGCCGCCGGTCGCTGGTCCTGTTGATCGATCGGTCATCGACTCTCGCCGCTGAGCAAGTGTGCCAACACGATAGCCGCCACGTCAGTCTCCGGCTCGCCATGGCACAGCACGTGATGGTGAAGTGCTGGCTCGGTGTTGACTTCGTGCACGATGCCGCCAGTTTGTGCCAGAGGCGCGGTTGCGTCCGTGGTCAAGAAGTCGACGCCCGCCAAACGAACGGGAAGCGCCGCCGCCGCCGAGCGACCCGCTGCGACGATGCTCGGATGGATCTCGCCGAGAATGCGGACGTTGTCGCGGGCCGAGTTCTCGTTGACGACGCGCTTCACCCGAACGATCTCGTCGCCGCCAGGCACATAGGCTAGCGAACGGCCGGCAGCTGCGAGGCACTGACGCATCTCGCGATCGCTGCGCAACGGGTGCATGGCAGTCCAAGGCGCTTGTCGTCGCGCTTCGTTCTCGGCGCGCAACAGCGTGCGAAGGTTGCTGTGGCCATCGCCGACGACCGACGGCGGGTCCCGGCGGATGGCATCGATGCAGCGGCCATCGAGATACAAGAGCCGCAGCGACGCGCCCGCGACCTGTTCTTCACACAGGATGCCATCGCCGTGCGCGAGTGCGGACCAAGCGGCGCGTTTGAGGGCGCGGCGAGTGGTCACGCCGGTCGTGACGCCGCGGCCCGCCGACCCCGCGCGCGCTGGCTTGACGACAACCGGGTTGGCGCACTCTTGGGCAAACTCCCAGGCTTTCCCGAAGGAATCGAGATCGAACTCGACGTGGCGCACAATCGGCAGGCCAGCGTCGGCAAACAACCGGTTGCAGGCAGGTTTGTTGCCGGCAAGTTCCAACACCACCCGGCTGTCCAGCATCAAACTCGAACGGCGCACGAGCGTACTTGCTGCGCCCTTGCGGATGCGTATCAGCTCACCACCAATTGGCTCGATCTCGGCGCCAAGTGCCTCGGCGGTGCGCTGCCAGAGCTCTGCGTAGAACTGCCGACGGATACGTTCGAACGTGCCGCGTTCGCCGCCTATCACGGCGCGGGCGCGCACGGCCAGGCGCAGCCAGCGCGCGCTACGACTTGCCATCGAATGCTGAACCTGTTCGCATGGAAACGAAGGAGACGAACTCTGCGGAATGGACAAGCTCGACCTTGCCGTGGCGATTGACTGCACAGCATGCCGGAGCCGAAACGAAAATGAACCACAAGCCTCAATCAGCCGACATGCACCCCGGCCCCGGATTTCGTATCCGACAAAACATCGAGCGCCCGAGCGCCGAGGACGTCGCGCGATTGGCGCGATTCGCGACGCCAGATACCTCGGACTCGATGAATCGGCTCTACACAATGTCGCGCGACATTGCGCACTTGGTCGGGCCGCGAACGGTCTGTGGGCCAGTCTGCACGGTTGAGGTCTATCCCGGCGACAACCTGATGGTGCACAAGGTGCTCGATGTTGCCCAGCCAGGCGACATCGTCGTAATTCACGGTGGCAGTGGCCCGAATGGAATCATCGGGGATTTGATCGCGACCAAGGCGCGGCACCGTGGCATCGCGGGGTTCATCGTCGACGGGCTGATCCGCGACGTGGCTGGCATCGAAGCAGTTGGCATGCCAGTCTTCGGACGTGGCGTGACGCCAATGGGGCCACTGCATCGGGGGCCCGGCGAAATCAACTATCCGATCAGCTGCGGCGGCACGGTCGTTCTGCCCGGTGACGTCGTGGCCGCGGATGAGAATGGCGTCGTGGTCGTGCGTCGCGATTTCCTCACCGACCTGCTGGAACGTTTGGAGCAGCGCGAGTCGAAGCTCGCGGACTATGTCGCTGCGGTGCAACGCGGCGAGTTCTCGAACGACTGGGTCGATCGCACTCTCGATGCTGGCGGTTGCCGTCGCGAGCCGGACTAGGTCAAGAGTCATAGCAAGGAGCGTGCGCCCGCTCGCCGAATCTTGCAGATGATGTTCGACGAAGTCCGCGCGAAGCAGTGAAGTAGTAGGCACCAACCATGCACAAACTTGCTGTGATGTTCGCGCTTGGCGCGACTCTCGCCCCTTCGCTCGCCGCGCAAGGCCTGCAAACGACCCTCGAGGCCATCCAGCCATTGACGCTATCGCTTGGCGGCGTGCCACAGCAACAGCACCCCGCTGGTCCATTGACCAGCGCATCGCTCAGCATCCTCGATCCGACCTGCCTCGCGAACGGCACCCTCACGTGCGCGATCACCGGCAATTCGCTGTCGGCATCGCACAACGTCTGGGGCCCCAACTGCGGCGGCCTGACCGCAACGAGCGATTTGCGACTCAACGTGTCTGCGCTGCAACCTGGTTGGGCGACCCTGCGCATGAGCATCACGGCCAGCGGCGACTGCGGCGGCCAGTTCCGCGTCGACGTCGGCGACGATGGCTCCAACGAAGTTTCCTACTCGTGGGGCTCGACCTTCGAAAAGACCCGCAACCTGGTCATCCCCGTCGGCACGACCCCGTTGCCAGTGCGCATCTACCAGCATACCTGTGGCGCGCAGCCAACAGGCCAGAGCGTGAACCTCGTGGTCGAGCAATGGGACGCAACCGCAACGCAAGACCAAGTGGGCTGCGGAGGCCTGTTTGGCTCAGCTGGATGGCAGGCAATCGAGTGCGACCACACGCTGATGTTCGTCGACGACCCAGCCCCCGGCGCACTAGGAGTTCTGCGAGCCGGCGGTTTCGGTCAGTTCCACAGCTTCGTCGTCGCGTCCACCGCACCGACTGCGCCATTGCAGCTGCCAGCACCGTTCACCCAGATCTGCCCGACTCTTGCGAACGTGCTGCTGTTCGCTCCGGGCGCGCAGTCAGGCATGCTCGGTCGCCAAATCCTCTGGGAACTGCCAGTGCCAACGCTGCCGGTCGGCCTCACCTTCTTCGTGCAGCACGCGTGCGCGGCAGTCTGGCAGCTACCTCAAATGTGGGCGCTGACCCGCTTCGACACGAGCAACGTGGTGCGCATCGATACCTAGTCCGCAAATGCGGAGGCCTTGGCGAGCAAGCGACGCGGGCCACAAGCGGCCGCCTGACCTGAACGCCAGGCAACCCGGCCAGCCACGACCCATTCAACGCGTGCGGTGCCGGAACAACCATCCCGACGCAGCCAGCGTCCTGACCGCGACCACCGCCATGGGCCGCAAGTACTGTCCCACCTCGACAAGGTCGGCCCCCTCGAGGAAGACCGCGCGGCAGCCAGCGACGGCATAGCGCGCCGGATTGGCGATGGTCGCCTGCTGCAGCCAGTGCGGCATGGTCTCGATCGGGGTCGTGAAACCCGATAGCAGCACCGCCGGCATCATTACCATGAACGCACCGAGCAGTCCCTGCTGCATGGTCGTCGCAAGCGACGAGATGAACAGACCGATGCCCAAGATGGCAATCGAATAGACCGACAAGACGGCGACGAGCGCAGGGAGCGTGCCGACCATCGGCACCCCGAACCACACGACGGCGCCGCCCGAGAGCAGCAGGCCATCGACGAGACAAGAGCAAGAACGGCGGAATAGCCTTGCCGATCAGGATCTGCAAGGAATCGATCGGTGCCACCACCTCCATGGTACCGCGCTGCCATTCGCGTGCGACGACCAACGCCGTCAAGGGCCGGCAGCAATCGCACTGCGGTGGGCGTGGCTTCGGGGCTGCTGCTTGCCGGACGTCGGGCTTGCTGGATGTCGGGCTGCTTGCAAGTTCACTGACTGGGTCGCCCGCGAAGTTGCCGATCAACGACGGCAGCTCCGTAGCGGCTGAGTTGTCCAGCCTCGCGCGACCGATCGCCATTCGAAGTTTGCGCAACGCCACCTAAACCATCATGTAACCCTGACCGACGTCGACTATCGTACACGCTCACAATCGGCACATTCGTTGCCCGTGGAGCACACCCAATTATGAAAGTAGCTGTCGTATACAATCGGAAGAGCGAGAAGGTCATCAACGTCTTTGGCACGCGCAACCAGGAGCGCTACGGCAAGAAGTCGATTGATCGCATCGTCGATTGCCTCAAAAAGGGCGGGCACCAGGTAAAAGCCTTCGAAGGCGACAAGGACCTGATTGAAGAGCTCGAAGAGTTCATGCCTCGTGTGATGAAGGGTGAGCGCCCCGGCATGGTATTCAACCTGGCCTACGGCATCCAAGGCCAGGCCCGCTACACGCACGTCCCCGGCATCCTCGAGATGGTCGGCATCCCCTACGTCGGCTCGGGGCCCATGGCGCACTCGCTGGCGCTCGACAAGGTCGTGGCAAAGATGATCTTCGCGCAGAATGGTCTGTCGACGCCAGCGTTTGCCGTGCTGGAAACTCCGGACGACAAGCTGCCCGAGCTCACCTACCCGCTGATCGTCAAGCCGCGCAACGAAGCCGTTTCGTTCGGCATCAAGATCGTCAACAACGACGACGAACTGCGTGAGGCGTCCAAGGCGATCTTCGACAAGTTCGACCAATCCGTGCTCGTTGAGCGCTACATCTCGGGCCGTGAGATCAATGTCGGACTGATTGGCAACGGCTCGCCCGAAGCACTACCGCCCGCAGAACTCGTGTTCGGAGAAGGCGGCCCCAAGATCTACACCTACGAGGACAAGACCCGCAAGTCGGGCCGCACCGTCGACGTGGTCTGCCCTGCCGAGATCGACGACGCAACGCGGACTGCCGTGCAAGACCTCGCCATCAAGGCGTTCAAGGCGCTTGGCTGTTCGGACTGCGCCCGCGTCGACATGCGCCTCGACGAAGATGGCACGCCGTATCTGCTCGAGATCAACAGCCTGCCCAGCCTGGGCGAGCACGGCTCGTATGTTCAGGGCGCGCAAGCCGTCGGACTCGATTTCTGCGGCCTGGTCAATCGCTTGGTGGAGGTCGCCAGTGCGCGCTACTTCGGCACGCCAACGCCAATGGACCTGTCGGTTCCGGGACGGACCACCGACAAGGAAGAGCTGATCGAGTACGTCTCGGGGCGCCGCGACCGCATCGAAAAGCGGATTGCGCACTGGACCAGGATGTCCTCTCGCACCAACGATACGATCGGGTTGCGCACCGCGGTTGGCGAACTCGGCAAGTCCCTGGCCGAGCTCGGCCTGCGCGCCAGCGAGGCGCCGACCGAAGCCCACGTTGCGAGCCTATGGGAAAGCCCCGCAGGGCTCGACGGCGGCACCTTGTTGATCGGCAACCTCGATGTCCCACTGCCGGAATCGGCAGTCGTGCCGGTGTTTCAGCGCGAACCAGAGTGGTTGCACGGTGAGGGCATTGGCTCTTCGCGTGCGCCGCTAGTGGCGATGGAGTTCGCGCTCCAAGCGCTCAAGCGACGGCGCAAGCTGGCCAAGTCGAAAATCGGCGTCCTCTACTACGGCGACGAAGGACGCGACTGCGTGAACAGCGCCGCGTTCATCAAGAAGACGGCGGCGCGGGCCAAGCAAGTGCTCGTGCTGCGCTCTGGCAACCCGGGCGACAAGTTCCTTGTGCAGCGCCGCGGTGTCCGGCAGCTCGACCTTCGGATCACCGGCGCCGCTCGCAAGCTCGGCCAGGTCACGAAGCGACCCGAGGCGTTGCGCTGGGCTTGGGAACAGCTGGAGAAGTGCTGTGCATTGTCGACCCGCAAGGGGCGCGTTGCCGTCAGCGTGTCGAGTCTTCGCACGACCGGCTACCAGAACCTGCTGCCGCACGAGATCGTCGGCACCATCTTGATCAACTACCTCGACCCCGCGGTCGCAGACACCGTTGAAGCCAACATCCGCGAGATCCTTGGCAAGGGCCGCGAAGGCTTGAAGGTACGCCTGGAAGTCATCTCAGAACGACCGGCATTCCAAAAGCGTGACTGCAACACCCAGTTGATCGAGGCGATGCGAACGGCCTCCGAGCGCTGGCAGCTCCCGTTCGTCGAAGACTCTTCGTTGCTGCCATCGGTTGCCGGACTGGTCCCGCCGAATGTTGCCGTGCTCTGCGGCGTCGGCCCTGCCGCGACCGAGACGTTCACAGCTACCGAAGCCGTCGAACGCATCAGCGTTGTGCAGCGCACCTTGCTGTTGGCCCAGTTCCTGTTGGCGGAGACCGAAAAAGCATGACCGTTACCGAACTTGGCCACCCACAACGAGTGGCCGTATCCAAGAAGGGCGTCGTCGCAACCGCACACTTTGCTGCCAGCGAGGCAGGAGCGCGCATGTATGCCGCCGGCGGCAGTGCCGTGGACGCGGCCATAGCGTCAGCTTTGGCGCTTGGAGTCTGCGAACCTGCGGCGTCGGGCCTCGGCGGCCAGACGATGATGCTGATCCACGTGCCGGGTCAAAAAACGATCGCGATCGACGGTTCGTCGCGTGCCCCGAATCGCACGCCGCCAGCTGAGTTGAACAAGGCCGAGCGGCTGCGCGGTCACCGCGCGACGACGGTGCCGAGCACGCCAGCAGCGTTGGGCTACGTGCAAGCGAAGTTCGGCAAGCTGTCTTGGGCGCAGGTTCTGCAGCCGGCGATCGAGCTGGCCGAGAAGGGATTTGCAGTCTCGGAGCTGCAGGTCCGCCTGACGCTGCGCGAACTCAAGCATCTGCAAGCCGGCAGTGCCCGGCGCATGTTCTTGAAGAAGGGTAAGGAGCCATACGCGGCCGGCGAAACGTTCTGCCAACCGATCCTGGCCAAGACCTTGAAGCGCCTGGCAGAGGCGGGCTACGAAGACTTCTACAACGGCGACATCGCGCAGGCGATCGCCGCCGACATGGCGAAGAACGATGGCCTGATCCAGCTCGACGACCTGGCTCAGATCCCGAACCCGATCGAACGCCGCCCCGTTGGCGGGCGCTTCGGCAGCATGCGGATCTTCACGTTTCCGCCGCCGGCTGCCGGTCGCTCGCTGCTCTACATCCTGCACTTGCTCGAGCAGTTCTCGGCCAAACGCCGCAGCCTGGACACCAAGGAAGGGGCACTGCTGTTCGCGGAAATCACGCGTCGCGCGATGCTTGACCGCCAGGACCGCGCGGTCGACCCGAGCTTCTATCCGCAGATCGAAGACAAGCGCCTGCTCGACGACGACTACGCTCGCATGGTCGCCAAGCAGATTGGAACGCGCATCAAGACCTCCGGCGAAACGACGCACCTGTCGACGATGGATGGTGACGGTTGCTGTGTGGCGTTGACACAATCGATCGAGCGCGTCTACGGCTCGTTCGCCGCGAGTCCAGAGTTGGGCTTTCTCTACAACAACTACATGAGTGCCTTCGAACACGAAGACATCTCGCACCCCTACTATTTGCGGCCAAACGCCGTGCCGTGGGCCAGTGTCGCGCCGACCATCGTCATGTCGGGTTCGAAGCCGAAGCTCGCACTTGGTTCGCCCGGTAGCGAACGCATCGTTTCGGCGATCTCTCAGGTGTTGTTGCGGCTGGAGAACCAATCGCTGATGGACGCCATCACCGCGCCAAGGCTGCACTGCGGCCTGGATGGCAAGGTCACGCTCGAAGCATCGAGGATGCGGTCCGACATTCCGGCGGCGCTAACGCGCCGCGGCTTCACGGTCAAAGAAGTGGAGCCGTTCTCCTTCTACCTTGGTTGTGTTCAGGCGGTCATGCGCGAGCGCGACGGTCTGGTTGGGGTCGCGGACCTGCGCCGTGACGGGGCGGCATCGGGCGCATGATACTGCCCATTGCCATCTCGGTGCCGCACGCCGGCCTCGACGTGCCCGAGCATCTCGCGCCGAAGTGCCAGCTCACGCCTGAGCAGGTCGCAGCCGACGGTGATGTCGGCGCGGCCGAGATCTACACCCTCAAGCCGCACGTTCGCAAGTTCGCAACGACCAAGGTTGCCAGAGCCGTGCTCGACATGAATCGGGCGACGGACGACGTGCGGAAGGATGGCATCGTCAAGACACACACGTGCTGGGATGAGCCGATCTGGCGCGAGCCGCTGTCCGACGACGAGGTCCAGGCTTTGATCGACGATCACTGGCGGCCATACCACCAGGAGCTTGCGGCCTTCGCTGGCACGGTAAAGCTGGCCGTCGATTGCCACACGATGGCGGCTGCCGGACCGCCAGTCGGGCCCGATGCTGGTCAACGGCGGCCGTTGGTGTGCCTTGGCGATGGCGCCGGCACTGCTTGTCCTCGGCACTGGATCGAAGAACTCCAGCGCTGCTTCCTTCGCTACTTCGGCGACGACGTGACGATCAACAAGCCGTTCTCCGGCGGCTACGTCACCCGCCATCACGGCGGCAAGACGCAACCGTGGGTGCAAGTGGAACTGTCGCGAACGGACGACGTGGCGATGACCGACAAACGTGACTGGGTGCTGCGAGCCTTGACGGACTGGTGCCAGCTCAACCTTAGCCCGTAGGTCGTCGCGGCGCTCGCCAGCCCGCGACGGCACAACCCTGGCAGCGCCCGGCGGATCGCGCGTCGCCGCCAGGTGCGCGCGATCATGCCGGTCACACTTCCGCGCTGCCCAGAAACGGGCGATACGATCTAGCCGCCGCCACTCCTTGCAGTGCCACTGCCTGCAGCACCACGGCCTGCAGGGCCACTACCTGCAGGGCCACTGCCTGCTGGGCCAGGCTCGGCAGGCTTCAACGTCGTCGCCAGTTCCTTCGCCGCTCGACGTTGCCAGAGACCAAAGCCACTCAACACGTTCTTGGCGGGTGGCTCGGGAAGCTTGCAGTGCTTGGCGAACTGCCGAACCGTATCAAACTCCTCATCGCGCTTCTTGAGCAACTGGACCAATTGCGCTTCGAGGGTTGCGATGCTTTTCGCGAGCCGCTTTCGCTGGTTTTCACGCCAGACGTCCTTATTCCTCAGCCCCTTGGGAGGCTTGCCCGGACGCTTGCGACGCGCCTTGGCAACGCGCTTTTCTTGCGAGGCGATGCTGTCGTCGAAGTAGCTCAACCGATCGCACAAAGCACCCAGGGACGCAACCGTGCCCCACTCGGTTAGTGCTGTCCGCACCGCCGGCAGCTGCTCGTCACTACAGAGCGGCAACAGAACGGCAACACCATTGACCGCGCGATCATCAGACACCTTGCGAAGCGCATCGACCAGCAACGGAATCGTCGTTCCCAATTCCTTGCTCTGAGCAAGCAGTGCCAGCAAGGCATCCAACGAGTCCGTGTACTTTTTCATCGCGTCGACATAGCGCTGCTGGCCCGCTGTCGGCGAAGGCGGCGAAGGCAATCGCTTGCGCAGTTTCTGAGCCTCCGCGAAGTTCTTGTTGATGCGCACCGCGACGGCATCGCAGTGCTCGCGCAACACCGCAACCGCGGATTCGCTGGACACCACCCTCTTGCCGATCAAGCCCACTGCGTGGTTGCGCACCCGGACATGGTCAGAGGCCAAGCCAACCGCGAGCGCCGCAACTTGCGCATCTCCGCCGCTGCCTTCAGCCGCGATGGCATCCAGCGCGGACGCCTGTTCCTGCGAGGACTTGGCCGCGCGGTAGCGAGCGAGCGCCACCTCCAACGACTGCGAGCAAGCAGCTCCTGTGAGCATGCTGGCAATGAGCAGGGCGGCCGCCAATTCCTGAGTTTTCTTCCTCACACAAGCCTCGCGTTCCGGTTGTTCATCGTCGCTGGTATTCAGGCATCTTGTCGCTGCAGCAATTGGCCACAGCCAGCCCCCACGCCAGAGCGCGAGTAGTGTCGCAGCCAACCATAGACTAGCTTCTGGCCGTGGACCTGGCACACATCGAAGATTGGGCTATCGAGTATGTGAACTCTACTGTTCTCGACTACAAGCTGGCACCACCGGCGCCACCGACGACGTTTCGTAACGATGCAATTGTTCACCGGATGGAGGCGCCTGGGCGGCCGTCAGATCTGGACCTGATTGGGCGCACTCGCCGATCGGTTTCGCGGGGGCAGATGGCCAACCCGCGCAAGCGAGCACAACTGGTCCACACCTTCTGGCACCACGAACTCCAAGCGGCGGAGTTGATGTGTTGGGCCATCCTGGCCTTCCCCACTACGCCGGAGGCATTTCGACGTGGGCTGCTGGGCATCTGCCTCGACGAGATTCGTCACATGGGACTCTACCGCGGGCATCTCGAACAACTCGGGTTCGCGATCGGCGATTTCCCCGTGCGCGATTGGTTTTGGCAGCGAGTTGCGAGTTGTGAGACGCCACTACAATTCACGGCATTGATGGGCATGGGTTTCGAAGGCGGCAACCTCGATCACACCAAACGATTCGAGTCGTGGTTTGGCGAAGCTGGTGATCAGCACGGATCCGATGTGCAGAGAATTGTCGGCAACGAAGAGGTCGCGCACGTGCAGTTCGCCATGAAGTGGTTCGCGACCTGGTCCGAGGGCACCGACTTTGAGAGTTGGCGACGGGAGCTGGTTGCGCCGTTGACGCCAAGCATGATGAAGGGCGCATGCCTCGACGACACACGGCGGCTGCGAGCAGGGTTCTCGGCCGAGTTCCTTGCCGAGCTGAGGGCCTGGGATGCGCAATGATAACCGTTGGCTGGATCCTCAATCTTGACGCGGATCTTGAGTTGGCGGATCCAAGCGGATTCACGCCGACACGACGCCTGGCGCAGCAGAGCAAGGTTCTGGCCGATCGATTATTGGTCGCGGCCAACGCAGCCGACCAACGAGTGCGCCACATCCGGCTGGCGCCTGGAGACCACCCGACGACTTGTCAGGCATGGTGTGCAACCCCGCGTGCACACGCTGCTGCGCGCGCCATAGGGCACGAACTACCGGCCACGCCGCCGCTGCCGGTGCTCCAGAAGGTCAACCACCGCGCCTTCGCCGCCGGCTTCAGCCCAGGCCTACCGGGCGCCGCATTCGTCACCTCTACGCAGGAGCTCGACGCGCTGATGCAAACCGCAACTCCCGAGCACGGCTGGCTATTGAAGCGACCGTTCGGATTCAGCGGGCGCGGCCAGAAGCGCGTGTCGGCTGTGCCAACGGGAAGAGGTCGACGTTGGGTCGAAGCGTCGATGGTCGAATACGGCTGCGGACTCATGGTCGAGCCGTTCGTCGCAATCGATCAGGAGTTCGCCCTGCACTCCTGGCTCGACAAAGACGGCGTGTGCTTGACGGGACAACCGACCAGACTCATCACCGACGAACTTGGGGCATGGCTTGGCAACGAACCTGGCCCCGCGTTGCACGATCAAGAACGAGAGCAGTTACACGCCGCCCACGCAGTTGCCGCACGCGCCCTGTCGGCGGCGGGGTTCTTTGGCCCGTTCGCAACCGATGCCTTCCGCTACCGCACCGATGATGGCCGAGTGCACTTCCACGCGCTGAGCGAACTCAACGCGCGCTACTCGATGGGCTTCTTCGTAGGCCTTGCAGACTACCTGGAAGAGTGGGCTCGGCGCGTTGCCGCACAGGGATAAGTACTGTGCCTGGCACGGTACCTACTTCTTCGCGCGGAGTAGCTCTAGGGCCTTGTCCAAGGTCGGGTCGCGAGTCTCAAAGTCCCGGCTTGTGCATGGCACGAACACATCCGGAGCGATGCCTTCGCCTTCCCAGCAGGTTCCGTCCGGACGTAGCGCCTGCCAGCTGGGGAGGGAAATGGTGACGTCGTTGCCAAGGTTGTAGGGCTGCGGATTGCCGCTGCTGCCGCAGGTCGGCTGGCCGACGATCGTGACGTCGCGCGCCTGCTTCATCATCAGCAAGAACGACTCGTTACTGCTCATGACGCGCGGCCCGGCAAGCACGGCTACCGGTCGGTCGTAGGCGGCGTCGTGGCCGGTGATCACTCGGTCTTGGATCTCGCTGAAGCCATCCGCGCCTGGACCCGTTCGGGTGCGATGACGTGCGTAGACATGCTTGCCCTCGACAAACCAGCTGGCGATCTGCCGCGCAATGCGCTCGTCGCCGCCGGTGTTCGACCGCACGTCGATCACCAGAGCCTTGGCGTCCATCATCTCTGCAATGGCTCCAACCAAGCGCTCGGGCTCAACGTTCTCTTGCCAACCGGTGATCAGCAAGTAGCCGATGCCGTCCTTGGTGCGCGCCCGATAGGCGCGGGGGCTCACGCTTTCGAGTGTCACCACGCGACGCACTGCGAACGTGCGGTACAGCGGATCGATCAGCGGCTGGTAGGTGGCGTAGACCTTTTGCTTGTAGCTCAGGCTCATGTGCTGATCTTCCGCCGCGGCCAGCATCTTGGCCGCGAGGATTGCGAACGCGCGGTCGGTGCGCGCGCCGAGCAGGGCATCCTGGTTCTGCTGACGAAGCGCTGCCCAGTCACGGACTTTGCGATCGCGGTATGAGTAGCGCGTATCCAGCAACTTCGTGAGCTCTGCGATCGCCGCCTCGTTGCGGCGTCGCTGCTCGGCCGCGGGCCGAGGGTTCGCCGGCAGGGTTGTGAACTGCCACTTGACCGGGGCCAACCGCGTGCCGTCCTGGGCCCGGATCTTCCGTGCCGAAGAGCAATTCAGACTCAGCTCGTATTCGTGATCCGGCTGCAGCTCAACGTACAACACCAGCTTGCGTGGCCCGAGCCACTTCGGTCGGCCATTGAACTTCGGGAACGATCGCCCACCACCGCAAATCGAGTGGCCGGAGCGATTCATGTCCCGGTCAAACACCACGACGAGTTCCGTGGTTGCCGGATCGACTGCCTCGGCGAGATTCTCAGGAGCCAGGGAGACAACTCGGGGCGGCGTCTGTGAGGCGAGCCCGCTACTGAGAAGCAACACGAACAGCAGGAACCGGATCATGGCGAACAAGGATACTCCATTGGCGGCGATGCGCCGAATCAGGGTACATGACTGCGGGGCTGCCAAATGGCAGCCCCGCGGTCGGCGGTCCCAGGACCGCATCACGAATCGTTCGGACTAGTTGCCGAGCGACGTCGCGGTGGCGTTCGAGAGCACGAAGCCGAGCGCGTTA
>TARA_R110002072_G_scaffold36301_4_pt1 | contig 23727 bp, 30 predicted proteins | sample TARA_R110002072 | Tara Oceans TARA_R110002072 (sample SAMEA4397118) | marine metagenome | biome: Polar Biome; feature: [SRF] surface water layer (ENVO:00010504); material: water (ENVO:00002006), including particulate matter (ENVO:01000060) such as... | depth 5 m | reverse complement strand
GGTAACCCATGCGGGATTCATAATGGGCTCGGTCCGTGCCTTGTTTGATATTCCTACCCCAGGAACCGGTGCCCGTCTGGAGCCCCAATTTGCGTCACTCACCGAATGGTATCGACGTGATGGGATCTGGGAGCTGGTTTGTTTCAATCTTTTGCAGCAAGGTGTAATTGATGATTAAGTTTGCGTTGCTTGTATTGTTGGGCGCCTCCATTGGCTTGATTGCATATCCGTTCTGGGGTGTGTTTGCCCCTGAAACAATACGGCCGGAATTGGCCGAGCACTATGCTTATCATCCAAGTGCATCAAGCGCTGAGGTTGTTAGTGCTTCTTACTGGTTGTTGCTACCTAACCTTATTCTCGCCAGTGCCCTTGTTTGTCTTTGCCGCTATTTTCTCAAGCCTTCTAATCGAGCATTCGCCAATATCGCAGCGGGTCTTATTGCGGTCGTGCCATTTTCCAAAATCTACGCGTCTGCGGAAATGGGTTTTATCCTGACATCTAGAACCGATAGTCCGGTGTATGCGATTGAGATCTCCACAGAAGGTTTGCTCTATTTTTTGTTCGCTCTGGTGGTGGTGACAATGGCAAAATCTGCCTCACATCCCTAGTCTAAAATTTTGCTGTTTTAAAAATTATTTAGAAAGAGCGCCGGATTTTTCAAGTAGCTACGTATCAACAGTAGCTAAGGAACCTGCATACCATCGTATTCTACCAACAGTGTGAAACCCCCTGTGGACTTGGAGCTACAACATTTTACGAATTAGAGACAAAAGTGCATTCGTGATTGCCGTCGCAACATTACTGCTGCCAGGGATAAACGCCCGTGGTGAGGGTATTGATGAGAATGGCCAGATTGAGGAGGTCACGGTTGTGGCCGAGCGACTTCGATTCGGTGTCAGTGGCCCGATTGAACCGGAGGTGCAATACGATGCGGCATCCATTAGAGGTCTGGCCGTTAGCAGCTTAGAAGAACTGCTCGACGAAATTGCGCCGGATGTGAGCAGTGGTCGTGGCCGCCAGGACAGCCGTCCGGTTGTGCTATTAAACGGCCAGCGTATTGCCAGCTTTCGAGAAATAAGAACCTATCCCCCCGAAGCCGTTGAGCGGGTAGAAGTTTACCCAGAAGAAGTTGCGCTAAAGTTTGGTTATCGTGCCAATCAGAAGGTGGTGAACTTTATACTGCGGGAACAATTTAGATCGGTCACCACAGAAACCGAATTCAGCGGCTCAACCGACGGCGAGGGGAATGCGGGTGAAATCGACGCGGGCTTTTTAACGCTTTCGAATAGCGCCCGGACCAGTATTCATTTTGAAGCGAACTCTCAACAGCCAGTACTTGAGTCCGATCGGTCAGTTGTTGCGGAAAGCGAATCGCAGCCCTCCAGTTTGTCTGGCAACATTTATGGGTCGCAGCTAAACGCTGAGCTTGATCCTGCTCTCTCAAGCCTTGCAGGTGCACCTGTATTCTCTGCAAGTTTGCCGGCTAACCTGACAAATCCGGTGTTACAGGATCTTGTGGCTTCAGCAAATAACACGGACTTCACCTCCGAGGAACCGTTTCGAACACTCGTTTCAGATCAGCAAAGTGCAACCCTATCCGTGAGTCATGCGAGGCCGTTAAGTGAAACTGTATTGCTGACGATTTCCAGTGAACTATCTCTCGACGAGAGCGCATCTAAACAGGGGCTTGCAGAATTTTCCTATGAGATTCCCGCTAACCACCCCGCATCTCCGTTTAGCAATAGCGTGTTGTTAAAGCGTTATTTTTCAGAAGTTTTGCAGCGTGAAGGGCGGACAGAACGCGGCGAACTCAATGTGACACTCGCTGGCAGAACTGGCGGCTGGCAGTGGAGTTGGCTTAACTCGGCAGTGTTCGAGAAAAGTGAAACGGATACAGACCGGGGTATTACCGCTGATGCCTTTATTGCGGATATCAACAATGGCCTGGCCAATCCGTTTATATTGCCAACTGAATACAGCTTGTTCAGCGAAGATGCGGAAGCCCGGACCCGAGACTTACAAAGCAGACTGTTGTTTAACGGTGATCTGTGGGAAACCTCCATTGGCGCCGCAACTTCTACAATCAGTCTTTCCTATCGTATTGAGGATCAAACCAGCCAGACCACGACCTTAACCAGTATCAACAAATCTGATCTGGACCGAGACACCTCTGAAGCTTCTGGGACATTCGAAATGCCAGTGTTTGAAAGCGACAGCTGGGGAGACCTGAGTATCAACAGTAAGCTGGAACTTAATCATCTCAGTGATTTTGGGACGCTGGTGGTTCTTGATGGTGGTTTTACCTGGAAGCAGTCACCGGGGATTCGCGTCACTGCTTCATACACCCGGGAGGAAGGTGCGCCTTCTATCTCCCAGCTTGGTGATGCCCTAACCAGCACACCCAACCGACGATTATTCGATTTTGCGACGGGACAGACCATCAGCGCCACACAGGTCTCGGGTGGCAATCCAAACTTGAGGGCAGATGAAAGGCGTGTATTTCGACTGGGTCTTCGAGCGGAACCTTTTGATGAGCATGACATTTCTTTCTCCGCAGAATTTATTCAAAGTGAAATAGACAACCCAATCGTATCCTTTCCAAGTCCTAGTATTGAAATTGAAGCGGCTTTTCCGGATAGATTCGATCGGGATACTCTGGGTGCGTTGCTGGTGTATGACAGCCGGGCCATCAACCTGGAACGTGAGGAGCGGCAGGAATTCCGCTGGGGAATTCGCTATACCAAATCACTAGAAACGAAGCGCCCAACACGACCGGGGGGTGCTGATGCATCCCAACGGCCTCCAAGAGGAGACGGTGCGAACCGAGGCCGTCGTTCCGGAAATCCAGGAGACAGAGGCGGACGTCTTCGATTGTCGCTCAATCACACCTGGACACTAAAAGATGAGCTGACGATTGCTCAGGGCCTGGCGCCTATAGACTATGTGGGGCATAGCGGTGCCGGGCGTAGTGGCGATGGCGCGGAACATCAGATAAACCTTCGAGCAAGCTTCTCTCAGCGGGGCTTTGGGTCACGCCTCAAGGTAACCTGGCAGGATTCCACGACCTCATTGCCGCAAAATGGGGTTAGTGAATTCTCTGAGGATGCTTTGCTTCAGGTTGATGCCGATATTTTTTACACCTTCAATCGAAGAAGCCCCGTGGTGCAAAATCTTCCATGGCTGGATAACGCGCGAATTAAACTTGGGATCGACAATGTATTTAATGAGCGACCTTCGATTAGAGATGTAAACGGCTTTATTCCCGCCGGCCAGTCTGCGGATGAACTAGATCCCTTAGGGCGTGTGGTTGAGTTGGAGTTTAGAAAACTGTTTCGATAACTCTTTGGAAACGGAGTGGGGCTGCACAAATAGCCATGAAACTCTCGCGACTTAATGGCAGAATAAAATGCCGTGTATAGCGTCCGCCTATGAGCAACCTTGCAGCCGAACTAAAACCCTTCGAAGCAGCCGCCCGGCGCATGCAGGGCTGGCACTTCGAGTATTTACCTGAAGATGTGGGTGGCGAAACCCCCTGGGATTACGAAGCACTAGCCGCGGCACGAATCAAAGATTCTGATGCCGTCGTTGACCTTGGAACCGGCGGTGGGGAAGTGTTTTCAAGGCTGCTTGCCGCAACAAACTGTGATGCCTACGCGACGGAGGAGTGGGGCCCTAATGTCACTGTGGCAGGAAACCGACTGAAGCGGTTAGCGCCAGTGACCCACTGCTCTTCGTTGCAACTTCCTTTCCAGGACAATACGTTTAACCTGGTGCTGTCCAGACATGAAGCAATCAATCCCGCAGAAGTCATGCGGGTGCTTCGGAATGAAGGTCGTTTCCTCAGCCAACAGGTCATTAACGACTTTATGGTTGAGCTGGGAGATTATTTCCCAGATACCCAGACTTTTCCTGACTTCTTTGCAGACTACCAAAATAGTTTTTCGCAGTTCGGCGCGAGGATTATTCAAGCAGAAGAGTTTCGATACAAAATTCGATTTAAAGAACTTGGCCACCTTGTTTATCAGCTAGTGGTTGCACCCTGGACAATTCCAGACTTTTCAGTTGATACCCATTTGGAAGGTCTACAAATATTGGACAACAAACTCAAGCAAGGTGGAGAGCTACTCTTTTCGGCGGGATACTATTTGCTTGAAGTCGAGAATGAAGACAGTAAAGAGTTATACCGGTTCATGCCTCTGCGGCGCGATAAGGTATGAATTTTCAGGGTTTTGTTCCAGCTTTGTTGGCGCGGGAAATCATAATTCGACGGCAGCTTGTTAACGGCCCTGTTTGGCGGGCATTTTTTATTGTTTCCATTTGTTTGGCCTTTAGCGCATTTTATGAGTTGATTGAATGGTGGGTCGCCTTGGCCACTGGAGAGGACGCAGAAGCGTTCCTCGGCACACAAGGCTACGTTTGGGATACTCAATCTGATATGGCGCTTGCCTTGATGGGTGCCTGTAGTTCACTGCTTTTATTATCAGCAATTCACAATCAGCAACTTAAGAAGCTGAATAATCCTGCAGGCGAGGCGCCAGATAATAATGGTTAGGGCCATTCATGTGGGTGTTACATGAATATTGATGTGATGCAGGAGGGTGATCTCGATGCCCTTGTCGCTTTATTTAACGAAACAAGAGCCGTGACAACTGGGCTGCCTTCGACTGCGCTCACCCCACAGGAATTCTTGATTCAGATTGAGGGAGAAGCAACTTTCCTGGCAAAAATTGATGAAAAAATTGTGGCGTTCATATCAATCTGGGTCCCCGACAATTTTATTCATCATCTATTTGTGAAGCCGAAGCATCATGGTGCCGGGCTTGGAAGCGCACTCATTCGATATGTCGAAGATCGATTCGGACGCCCGTTGCATCTTAAGTGTGGTCAAAGCAACATAAAGGCGATTGCCTTCTACGAGTCTCAAGGCTGGGTTGCAGGTAGCGTCGAAATCGGGCCTGATGGAGCATATGTGAACTATACCTTGCCTGTTTAGTTGGGAGAGGTATTGGTTATTTTATAACTAGAGGTTTGTAAAATCGCCCAGCTTCCTGAGATTCGCGGTTAAATCAAAGTGAGGTGTCAGTCATGTCAAAATCGTTCGATGAACTTGCAGTGTTTAGTTCGCTCAAGCCTCTACTTGTGCCGTTTGAAAAAAACCTAACGGTAGTGACTGACGATGAGACCAGTTACTACCTCGATACCAGGCACATAATGAAAAATAAGAAGCCACTCTTTTTTGGTGCAGTGCAGATCAAGAAAAACTACGTCAGCTTTCACTTAATGCCCGTCTACGTTAACCCTTCTTTGCTTGATTCAATGAGTGCCGAACTTGGTAAGCGGATGCAAGGTAAGTCCTGCTTCAATTTTAAAAATGTTGACCATAACCTGATCAAAGAACTCAAAGCGTTGACGCAAGCTGGATACCAATTTTATGTCGAAGAAAATTATATCTAAGGTCGCGCCCAAACTTTCTATGAGAAGCAGGGCTTTGCTAAGGACGGAGCAACTGCGCTGAGCCATCTAATTTGAAAATTCAGTTTGTTTAACTTTACCAAATTGTTAGGAATGACAATGTATGAAACTCGGGTTGAATTGGAATCCATGCAAAATCTTTTGGATGAGAGCTATCAAAACGCGGGAAAGCATTTGTTGTCGATTCATCAAGACAGTTGGCGGTTATCTGCTATAGATTTGTCGGACATGCTTCGAGGAGTCTGTGTCTTGAACCTTGCGACGATTAATCGTGTCGGTGCGCCGATTGTTGCGCCGGTTGATGGTTTGTTCCTGGCAGGGAAATTTTGGTTTGGATCCGCCCCGGAATCGCGACGATTTGCACATATTCGGCGGGATAATCGGGTGAGCGCTTCTTACACGGTAGGAGAAGAGGTTTCTGTTGTGGTGCATGGACATGCCCATGAGGTCGATACCCGTTCGGGTGATTACGAGCAACTGCATGATTATTGCCGTGAGACCTATGGTGCTCGGTACGATGAATGGGGTTACTGGGGCAATGCGCCGTTTGCCTGGATAGAAGCGAATCGCATGTATGCCATCAAAATGTCCCACAGGGATTGAGGTTGAATCATGGCGGGTTACTCGGGGACACCGTTGTTTAAAAAGCTTGGCATTCAAGAGGGCTTCCGGGTTCGAACCATCGCTGCTCCTGATCATTATCTTGAACTGGTAGACGGTCTGCCAATCGGTGTCAAAATTTCATCCAGGTTGCGGGGTGAAGTGGACATGTACCACATTTTCACAAAGCGTTGTGAGGAACTGCCTGGTTTGATTCAAACTGCGATCCAGGCAATTCCCAGTAACGGCATGATCTGGGTCTCCTGGCCCAAAAAGTCCTCGAAGGTAATATCAGATATGACCGAGGATGAAATTAGAAGGGTTGCGTTGCCGCTGGGGTTGGTGGACGTGAAGGTGTGCGCGGTAGATGATGTCTGGTCCGGGCTAAAGTTAGTCATGCGAAAAGAAAATAGACGGTAACTCATCAGTAACTCAATCAAAACAATACTCTGGATGACAGGGGCTATATTAAGCTTCTGCTTGATGGCGGTTGCCGCCCGGGAGTTGGCGGGAACGATCAGCGTATTTGAGATCTTGTTCTTTCGTAGTGTGATAGGCCTGTGCGTTGTGACAATGATCATCCTCGGGATGAAGCGCAAACAGTTGTTTCAGACTCGTCGGATAAAAACGCACCTGTTAAGAAACGTATTTCATTTCGGCGGGCAGTTTGGCTGGGTGTGGGGAATCGGTTTATTGCCGCTCGCAACGGTATTTGCCCTGGAATTTACGGTACCGGTCTGGGTGACTATTATTGCTGCGTTGTTTCTGCATGAGAGGGTAACAATATATAAAGTGATCGCAGTAACCCTGGGATTGATTGGAGTAGGCGTAATTGTTCAGCCCGGTATCGCGATTTTTGATTCCGCCTCTTTTATCGTACTTGGCGCAGCGATTTGTTATGCGGTTGCCCATAGCACAAACAAGTCTCTGACCAGCAGCGAAGCTCCGATCACAATCCTGTTCTATATGTGTCTTGTGCAGCTACCTATCGGACTTACCTTCTCTCTTGCGGAATGGACCTGGCCAACAGTATTGCAATTACCCTGGTTAATGGTGATTGGACTGACTGCATTGACTGGTCACTATTGTTTGTCCCGCGCAATGCAATTGTCAGATGTGGGTGTTGTGATCACCCTGGAGTTTTTCAGGCTGCCGCTGATTGCACTGATCGGCGTACTGCTCTATTCAGAAGGTTTTGATCTGTCGATACTGTTAGGGGGTGCGCTTATTCTTGTTGGCAATCTGTTTAACATCCAGCGTCGCTCCTCAATCCGGTCGATGAAAGCATAATTTCTTAAACCGCTATCAATTAGCTTATTGCTGCTTCGATATTTCTGCTAGAAAGTCGTATTATTAGCCTAATTAAACCCGATCCTACTGAGAGCCAACGTGTCTACGAATTCAATTCGAGTGCCTAAAGCCGCTGAACTGATCGCGGACACCTTACGCAAGCGAATTGTTTTGGGTCAGCTTCAGCCTGGCGACGCACTCATGTCTGAATCTGAGCTAATGGTGGAGTTCAAAGTATCGCGAGCATCTCTACGCGAAGCCTTTCGAATTTTGGAAGTGGAATCGTTGATTGAGATTAAACGGGGTGCGCGGGGTGGCGCTAGGGTTACTCTACCCAGCGATAAAGCGGCTGCAAACACAATGTCTGTATTGATGCAGTTGCGAGGCGCTACCTTGTCGGATGTTTTTGATGCAATGCTGATCCTCGAACCACCGATGATCAATCAGCTTGCGAAGACCCGGTCCGCTAAAGATTTGAAGTTGTTTCATGATCATCTCGAATGGGAGGCTGCCAATTTCGAGAACTTTCAGGTTCATGCAGAAACAACCATCGAGTTCCACCAGTTGCTCGGCAGATGCTCTAAAAATGTCGTGCTAGCGCTTATTCTTGGTGTATTAGATGAGGTGTATCGACGACATACACCGCACATGGTTGGCAAGCAGTTGAAGAACCAGGCTGATCTGAATCGGCAGGGATTCCAAAATAGGAAGTCCGTTGTTGACCTTATTGAGGCCAGGGACGGTGATGGTGCCGAATCTCTTTGGCGGAAGCACTCTAAAGGCGTGAAAAAAATCCTCCTCGCGGAACTCGGCGATGCAACGGTGCTAGACCTATTTTAGCGAGCCAATTTGGCAATCCAACCTAACGTCTAAAATTGGTTAGCAACTGGCTTTCGACGTACCTCTGTTGTTAGTTACTGACTGTAGGTCCGTGACGTGTCGTGCCTCTAATATCCAACCCCGCCGCTGTATAGATGCCATCTAGTACTGCCATGTTTGCTATTCCATCCCTGCCAGGGGTGGTTACTGGCTTGCCCTGTAGCAGAAGGTCAGCGACTGCTTGTAACTGGTATACATAGGTCGTTGTGGTTGAGAACTTTTGTTTTGTGGTGGTGCCGTCAACGGTGACTTTGAGTGAGTTACCGAACTGTGGCAGAAACGGGTTTTTTGCCTCTAACACACCTTTAGTGCCGCGAATTGTCACTAGTGACTCCACTGAATCATGAACGATGGAGCAGGATAACAAGCCTGTAATGTCGTTTGAAAACCTCAGTTTGATATCCATTGAGCCGTCTATATTTTCTGCCACGATTTTTGCACTTGCAGAATCAATAGTGGGAGATTCCGCGAATATAGTGCGTAACAAATTGATGCCATAAGCCCCCAAATCCATCACCGCACCTCCGGCGCAATCGAACGATAGGCGGATGTCATCGGGTTCAAGTAACGACTTTGGCACCTTAAGGTTGATTTGAAATGTTTCGATGGTGCCGATTTTCCCACTGCTCAGGTGGTCGAGGATCGCGACCATCATCGGGTGGTAGCGATAGTGAAAAGCTTCAATGAGATGCAGAGAATGGGCCTGTGCAATCTTCACCATACGGCTGGCTTCCTCCGCATTGGCTGCGAGGGGCTTTTCTACCAACACATGTTTGCCTGCATTGAGGGCCCTGGTCGCCCACTTCTCATGCAGGTGATTCGGTAGTGGGATATACACAATATCGATATCTGGATCGTCTAAAAGCGCATCGTAACTTCCGTAGGACCGATCGATTTTATTGTCTGCTGCATATTGCTTAGCGTCGTTTGGATTGCGTGAGCCGATCGCTAAAACCTGTACCGCCGGTATTTCCCTTGCCGCCTCAATGATTGCTACCTGATTGATTTTGGCGCATCCAAGGATGCCGAAATTAACAGAGTCATTCACATCAAACCTTTTATGCATGAGCTGATAGTGGGGTGATTAAACGCCTAAATTGGAAAGATTGCAATTATTACACTAATTAGATAATCTCAGCTTTATCTTCGTAAATTCACATAACTTAGTAGCAACAAGCAGGCTAATTAGCACCGAAAGAGAGGGGTGAAAAAAATGACCAATCACAAGGATAATTCCCATAGTCAGGCGGATATCGAACCTGTTGAGCCAGGCATCATCGAACCGGTTTATTTTCACGCCGAGCGTTTTCCGGTTGGTTCCCAGGCAAGTGTCGACTATCTGGAGGAGCATGGTTACGTTGTGGTTGCCAATGCATTAGATCAGTCCGAGTGTGACAAGGCGTTAGATCTCACCTGGGACTATTTGGAAAAGCTCGAGACAGGTGTTGATCGTCACGACTGGAAAACCTGGGGCGATGATCGGTGGCCTACCGTGGTTCATGGCGGAATTTTGCCTGGGCATGGTATCGGTCATAGTGAAGCGCAATGGTTTATTCGCGGTGTGCCTAATGTGAAGAAAGCATTTGCTGCAGTCTGGGATACCGATGAACTGCTTGTGAGTTTTGACGGCATGGCGCTCTGGCGACCCTGGAGTTTGAACGAAGCCTGGAAAACCAATCGAGGTGGTTCGTGGTTACACATCGACCAACATCCGATTTCTCGGCCCGGTCGACAGTGTATACAGGGGCTCGTGAACCTGTTGCCAACATCAGAGGAGACCGGAGGCAATGTTCTGATACCTGGTTCCCACAAAAGCTTCGAAAAAATTCCTGAGGTTTATCCAGAAAGACTAGGGCGACTGCCGATAGATCTGGATCACTTCAGGTTTCCTGCTGATGATCCATTGTTGGCGGGTACGCAGCCCATTGTTTGCCATTTAGAGGCTGGCGATTTACTGCTCTGGGACTCTCGAGTCATTCATTGTAGTACAGCCGGGACCGGAGCTACTTCGGCGGAAGCGAAACTAACGCGAGCGATTTCTCTGGTTTGCATGATGCCTAAGCATCTTACACCTCCCGAGGTGATTGAAGCGCGCAAAGATGCGGTTGAGAACGTTATCTCGACCACAAACTGGACCGATCAATTGGTTAATGCGGATCATTTTCAACCCATTTTGGATGAGCCAAATCCCGAGCGCTTTAAGAGGCCAGAGCCCCCCGTGTTGACTGAGGCTCAAAAGCAACTTGTTGGGTAATGAGCAGAGACCCAATTCAATTCGGCCGTGACGCTACCAAATTAAATCGTCATTTATATTAATTCTATGGGAATAAAATCAAAAAAGAGGGAAGTCTGTATGAGCTATTTAGCTAAGATTAGGAAGGTAATCTACGGGACTCAACACCATTACTTTTTTAGTGTCATCGCAACTAGTCTGTCTATTGGTTGGGTGGTTCCAGCGATGGGAGCGGATAAGCAAGATTCAACAAATGAAAGATATATAGAAGAAGTTGTCGTTACGGCTCAGAAACGCGAACAGTCGGTTCAAGATGTGGCGGCTTCATTGACCGCCGTTTCAGCGGACGAACTTGAGGCGAAAGGTATAAAAGATCTGACGGATCTTCAGTTCGCGGTTCCAGGAATGCATTTTGGCGGAAGTCTCGGTGATCAGGATATTTCAATTCGGGGGATTGGCGCTTACAACCGACAGCCTGGTGTTGCTGTGAGTATCGATGGGGTATATCAAGCCAGGACGACGACGGCGCAGCTTTACCAATTGGATCTTGCGCGGATTGAAGTGCTGCGAGGTCCCCAGGGTACACTCTATGGTAAAAACTCTAATGGCGGGGCGGTTAACTTTGTAACCGCTGACCCGACCAGAGAAGCCGAGGGTAAGCTTGGCTTCGGCTACTCTGATTACAATGAGTATGCTCTGGAGGCCTTTTATAGTGGTCCGATTAGCGATCGAGTGTCGTTTCGAGTTGCACTAGATCATACCGATCGAGGTGATGGTTGGATTAAGAATAACGTTCCCGGCCAAGAGGACTTAATGCAGGGGCGAATGACTAACCTGCGGCTTAAGTTGCAAGCAGATATGACTGATAATCTTTCTGTCGGATTGATGTATGCCAAGGGAGCTCTAGACGGACCGTTGGAACAGTATGTCCTCTACACTGACAATCGAGCACTTGCGACGGGTGTTCCCCAGATCTTAACGGCGAATGTCACCACTAAACCACTTGAAACATTTTCCGATACCGAGACTGACACGGATCGTGAATATGATTTGTTTAGTGTGACCGTAAATTGGGACGGGGAATGGGCATCTTTAAAGTCAATCACGGCTTATCAGGAATTCGACGATAGTTTTGTCACAGACCGTGACGCCTCGGACCTGCCAATATTTGATGTGGATGATGATACGAAAAGTGAAACCTTCAGCCAGGAATTTAACCTGGTTGGCGGCAGTGACACGATAAATTGGGTCGCCGGCGTCTACTATATGAAAGACGAGGGTGGACGAAGAAATATCTTCAATAATGCGTTGCCCGTTCAGGGCCTTCCTCTACCGAGTACTTTCGATTTTAACCAGACAAAGTACGAGACAACCTCAGTTGCCACATTTTTTGATCTAACCTGGGGGTTCTCAGATCGTGCCCGGGTCAGTGTAGGTCTTCGTCATACTAAAGACGAAATATCAGAAGCGCACAACATCGATTTCTCTGTCCTGACGCCTACGCCAGTTCTTGCGTTGCAAATTTGCGATCAGGCAATTGATGAAGAATGGGATGCAACAACAGTCCGCGTCGTTGGCCAATACGATTTGAGTGAAAGCTCTAATCTGTATCTGTCCTATTCCGAAGGTTACAAGGCGGGAGGCGTTGCTCAATATGAATGTACACCGGCTTACAACCCCGAGGAAGTGAATGCCTACGAATTGGGATACAAGGGTACGCTAGGTGATGGTCGAACCAGTTTGAATGCCGCGTTTTTTGCCTATGACTATCAGGACTTTCAAATCAGTCAGGTGCAGGGAATTGGTAGCGTGACACGTAATGCAGGGGATGCAGAAGTTAAGGGCGCTGAATTCGAGCTGTCGACAGTATTCAACGAGAACTGGTCAGCATCTATGGGCGTGACTTTCTTAAAAGCGACTTATGGGACATTTTCTAACGTTGATGCCTTTGCGCTTGCGTTAGGTAATCAAGATGCGACAGGCAATCCATTAAGCAAATCTCCTAAGAGAAGCGTCAATGCGGGTGTTGTTTACAATACTGCCGCACCCTGGGGCGGTAATCTGAATCTTAGGCTCGATGCTGCTTATCGTTCAAGAACCTATTTCCGCGAATTTGAGGTTAAAGATGATTCGCAGCCTGCATATACCGTAGTGAATATTAATGCGGGCTGGCAAAGTGAGAATGGTGATTGGGAGGCTAGACTGTTTGCCAAGAATGCGACCGATGAGGAATATATTACCAACATTCTTGCAGCAGCGTCTGTGGGCGGTCGTTATGCTACTTGGGGCGCGCCGCGAATTATTGGCTTTCAGTTAACCCGTCGGTTTGGAGGTTGATTGTGACCCCGGTCAGACAAGTAAGCATATCGGTAATCTCTCTGCTGATGACTTTTCTGTTGGCGTCCTGCGACTCGACAAGTCCATCAAGCGCTAATTTGATCGTTAGCACGAGTGGGGGGCTGGTTCAGGGTACTGCGGTGCCTGCAAAAGAGGGAGTGGTTGTATATAAAGGTATCCCTTACGTTGCGCCGCCCGTCGGTAACAATCGATGGCGAGCGCCTCAGCCCGTTGAGCCCTGGGCTGGTGTAAGAGATGCCACGGCATACGCCCCTGATTGTTATCAAACTAACTCGGTTGAAAATATTCAGGGTTCCGGTCGACCGGAGGCTGAGGACTGCCTTTATCTCAATGTCTGGACGTCTCCGGAGCAAAACACCAAGAAGCCGGTGATGGTATGGATTCATGGCGGCGGTTTCATTATTGGGAGCGGCAGTGAGCCGCGAACCGATGGGGCTAATTTTGCTGCATCCGGGGTTGTGCTTGTCACAATCAATTACAGACTAGGCCCGTTTGGCTTCCTAGCGCATCCCGCACTAACCCGCGAGTCCGAGTACGGTTCAAGTGGCAACTATGGCTTGCTAGATCAGATAGCAGCTCTGCAATGGGTGAAAGAGAATATTGCTTCATTTGGTGGAGATCCATCGAACATTACGATTTTTGGCGAATCGGCAGGCGCAATGAGCGTGTGTTATTTAAATGCGACACCGCTAGCCAATGGCCTCTTTCACAAAACCATAGCCCAGTCGGGTGGCTGTTTTGCTCCTCATCCAACGTTGACCAGTAACAAAAATGTTTTGTCCTACGATGCGCCAATTGTTGATCAGGTGATCGGCTCAGGATATGAAATCGGGATGGAAATTGCCGAAACGTTGGGTGTTTTGGGTGACGGCGCCGCGGCGCTTGAAGACCTGAGAGAAATAGATGCTGGAGAGTTGGTTCGCACGCTAAAAAAGGAGAAAAAAACCATTTATTGGCGTTCTGTTTTTGTCGATGATTATGTCTTCCCAGAGCAAATGCAGAGCTTTATGACATCAGCGCAGTCCGAAAAACGTGACGTACTGATCGGGTTTAATTCAGAGGAAGGTGCAAACCTCTGGGCTTCGCAAACTGAACTGGATCACGAATCATGGCTTAGCTATGTCGCTGAGAAACGGCCGGAACTTACCGAACAGTTCTTAGCTGCCTACGGGCGTGATGCCGGACAATCAACTCGATTTGCGATTCAAAATTTACACGCCGATCATATGTTTGGTTGGGATATGCGTACCTGGGCTAGATTAACGGAAGCCAATGGTGCGAACGCCTTCGTTTATGTGTTTGAACATCCTGCACCGTTACCCCAGGTCGGTCGTTCTCTCGGTTCACCCCACGGTAGTGATGTGAATTTTGTATTCGGCAATCCTGACCCTGAACTTTGGGAGGAGATTGACTACAGAGTTTCAAAAACTCTGATGTCCTATTGGGTGAATTTTGCAAAGACCGGTGATCCAAACGGCGCTGGCCTACCGGTCTGGCCATCATACAAAAGTAGTGATGAGGCTTTTTTGGAAATTAATAATACACCCCGAGTTTTACATCACTATCAGAAGGCCAAGTTCGACGCCTATGATGCTCTATTTTCTCTATCCCCCTGAGAAAATTTTGGTTGGGTTGCCTGGCGTATACCTGCTAGAAGATCCAACCAGTTTTTTAACCTGTCTGCTTAATAGGCGTATTTTGATTTTTGCTTGATGCTCCTCGAAAGGAGTAGAATCTTGGCAGATCCATCCTGACTTTCAGGGCCAAGGCATCGGTACTCGTGTTGTGAAAAAGGAAATCGCCCAGGCGCAGAATCAGGGCAAGCCTATTCGTCTTAGAGTGCTATTTCAAAATCGAGCCGTTGAACTATATAAGTGGGTTGGATTCAAACAGATAGATCAAAATGAACATCAGTTCATCATGGAGTGCAACTAGCGGTTTAGCTCCCAGCCCTCAATACTTTCCTACAGGGAATCATCAGTGTCACTAGAGACCAACAAAAATAACGTCACGTCATTCTACGATATGATGTTTAACCAATGTCGGCCCAGAGCTGCAATTGCTCGGTACGTCGGCGCCGAATATATCCAACATAATCCGGAGGTAGGTAACGGTAAAGAAGCGTTTATCGAATACTTTGAGCGGATGAGTAAAGAATACCCGGGTAAAAAAGTTGAATTTAAGCGCGTCTTCGCAGAAGACAATCATGTGGTATTACATTGCCATCAATCCTGGCCAAACGACAATAGTTATGCGGGTATCGATATATTTCGTCTCGATGACGAGGGAAAAATAGTGGAGCATTGGGACGTGCTCCAGGTTGTGCCAAACGAATCCAAAAACTCAAATACAATGTTCTGAGGAGACCAGATGACAGACACGACAATCGACAACATTAGCGCAGTACTGATTGAACAAAACCCTGATGCGATAATCCATTCTGATTTATCCGGGACGATACGGACCTGGAATGAAGCCGCCGTGCGTATTTTCGGTTTTTCCAAAGAACAGGCTTTAGGCGCAAATTTGGACATCATCATTCCCGAACCATTTCGAAAAGCCCACTGGGATGGATTTGAACGGGCGGTTGCAGAGGGTAAAACCAAATATGTAGGACAATCGTTGCCGACCAAAGCGCTCAAAGACGGGGGTGAGACTTTTTATGTTGAGCTCAGTTTCTCAATTGTGGTTGATGCCGGTGGGGAAGCAATGGGGGTGCTTTCTACGGCGCGGGATATTACCGAACGATTTTTAAAGGAGCGGGAAAACCGCAAGCTGCTCAGTGAACTCCAGAAAGCGAGCAGTTAATCAGGCACTTAACACCAGGTAAGACTGTGATGACTAAATTGCTTTTGCTCTTCTCTGTGTTGTTCTATCAATCTATCGCTTTTGGCCAGGACTGGTCTGCTGCCATTAAACAAACAACAGGGCTGGTTGAAGGTGCAAAGGTTATAGTCGTGGGTGAGATACATGGTACCCAGGAGATGCCTGAGTTTTTTAGAGATCTTGTGGTTGAAGTTTCTAAAGCACACCAGGTTTGCGTTGGATTGGAGCTGTCGAGTAATGCGGGTTCAGCGATGGATACTTATCTACAATCGAGTGGATCTGCCCAGGATATTGATAAATTCTTCCGTGACGCTTCGAATTGGTTGCGTGGCTATCAGGACGGACGAAACAGCAGTGCAATGCTTAAGCTCATCGATGCCTTACGGGAGAAAGAAGACATATGCGTCTATAGCTTTGATGTTCGGGGTACCGATGATAGAGAGCAGGCGATGACCGACTTTATCCTGGATAAAATTGCAGCCGAAGCTGATGCCGAAGCCAATAGAGTGCACCTGCTGCTCGCTGGAAACGTTCACGGACGATTAAGCGTGGGGGTACCCTGGGACAAAAAGTTCGAGTCGATGGCCTATCGCTTGAACCGCAAACATCAAGTTGCTTCGGTTGAACTGGTGCCATCCGGTGGGTCGGCCTGGATGTGTCAGGACCCAATTTGCAAACAATTTGAGCTAGGGGGAAGGCAGGGGGAAAAAGCGGTGGAAGTGATTTCCGAGCATCCGGTCATGCTCAATGTTTTGATAGGCACTGTAACTGCAAGCTTTCCCGCAGCAAAGATTCACGGTTTTTAGTTTTGACGATAGTCAGGTAGGTATTTATATGGATGTAGTCAGTGGTTCGTGTCTTTGTGGTGAGATCGAGTATGAGGTAAGGGGTGTTCTGGGTAAAATGGGACACTGTCACTGCGGTATGTGTCAAAAAGCTCACGGTGCTGCTTATGCAACCTACATAAATGTTGCAGAAGAAGATTTTAAGTTTACGAAAGGTGAAACTCAGCTGACGGTATTCCAATCTTCAAATAACGTGGAAAGGACCTTTTGTAAAACATGTGGGTCGAACTTACAATTTCGACGACCAGGAAAGAGTCGATTTGGTATCACTGTAGGAACTCTCGATGGCACAGTTTCTAGGACACCGGATCATGAGATTTGGACCTCTGCGATTCCAATTTGGGGATCCAGGGAAGGTATTCCGCTACGTCACGAAACGGAGCACAAGCAAGTTTGATTGAGAGCCAACCTAAATTAGGAACACGGTTATGGCACAGATTCTACTGATTGTTGGCGCATCGATCTTCGGTTTGCTTGGAGTTGCACACCTTTACTTCACATTTTTCACAACCAATTTTGAACCCCATGACGCCTCCGTAAAAACCGCAATGGAAGGGACGTCACCGGTGCTGACAAAAGAAACCACCATGTGGCGTGCCTGGGTTGGTTTTAATGCAAGCCATAGTCTGGGAACGATGCTGTTACCTGCTGTCTATCTTCCCCTTACCATCTTTCATTTTGATCTTGTGCAAAACTCTCTGTGGTTTGCATGGTTGCCGGTGTTCGTTGCAATCATGTTTTTGATATTGGCGAAACAGTATTGGTTTAGGGTTCCGCTGCTAGGTATTCTTGTTTCTCTGGTTTGTTTTACGGCAGCAGCCATTTTAATCAATATCTGAGGAGCGAGGAATGAATCTTAAAGGGAAAGAAATTAAAGCTTTTGTTCCGGCTAAAGACTTCGAATTGTCGAAACGCTTCTACCAGGATCTAGGGTTTACGCTCGCATCTGATACAGCAGGGATAGCCTATTTCCATCACGGGGACTGTAGTTTCCTGTTGCAGGATTTTCACGAGCCAGTACACAGCAACAATTTTATGATGCATTTTCTTGTAGAGGATATTCATGCATGGCACGCCCATGTAGTTGCCAGCGGGGTTGTTGAAAAGTATCGAGTTAAGATTTCGGCCGTCGAGGAACAACCCTGGGGCATGCTTGATTTTGTGCTTTTTGATCCGACCGGGGTTTTGTGGCGGTTTGGTCAGAATGTTTAACTGGCTTGACAAGCCAATTCCATTTCAGCAATATCCGCGGGCCATGAAAACTACACACGCCATTTTTGATTGTTTAAAACCGGTCGCTTCTAAACGAGCAGGTAAAACTGCGCGCGTGTAGGATCTGGTCATTTAGTTTTTGTAGAACGTATATTTAAACTCCAGCGGTCCTAGCGGCTTCTGGAGTTTTTTCGTTTTTAGATGCCGCGGTGACCGACTAAACAAGGATACTCTGATGTTTGAAGGTTCATATGTTGCTTTAGTCACACCCATGGAGATCGATGGGTCTCTCGACGAACTAGCGCTTCGCCGCTTGGTTCATTGGCATATCAAGAATGGTACCGATGGTATTGTTGCAATGGGCACAACCGGTGAATCGCCGGTACTGTCGGTGGAAGAACACTGCCGGGTTCTGGATGTTGTGGTGAAAGAGGCTGATCGTAAGCTTAAGGTCATCGCCGGTTGTGGATCTAACAATACTGCTGAAGCGATCCATTTCCACAACTATGCGCATAGCATAGGAGCGGATGCTGCACTTCATGTGACCGGTTATTACAATCGACCAAGTCAGGAAGGAATCTTTCGACATTTCGAGGCCCTTGATGCTGAAAATGATCTGCCGATTATTGTTTACAATATTCCACCCAGGGCGGTTGTAGATATTACGGTTGAGACCATGACGCGGTTATCCCAATTGACTTCGATAGTCGGCGTCAAAGATGCCACCCGGGATTTAGTCCGGCCAGTTTTGGAAAAACTTAGTATTGGTGAGAACTTCTCATTGTTGTCAGGTGAAGATGGCACCGCTGTGGCGTACAACGCTGCAGGTGGAAAGGGTTGTATTTCCGTTACCGCCAATATTGCTCCAGCTCTATGCGCAGAAATGCAGCATGCCTGTTTACAGGGTGATTTTACTACCGCGACGCGTATTCAAAGTTCATTGATGCCGCTTCACCAGGCGCTTTTTGTTGAACCGAGTCCTGTAGGTGTTAAGTATGCCTGTTCAAGACTAGGCCTGTGTCTCGAGACAACCCGGTTACCGATGGTGCCATTAACACAGAATACAAGAAGCTTGATTGATGCAGCCCTTGAAGGTCTTGGTATGCTTGCCGGTAAAGAGGCGTTAGTTTAAGCAGTCGGTTATGATCGCTGTGTGGATTAGTAGTGCATTTATTACATCCGTGGCAATGACATTTATATGTCAGTTTTTAACAGAGGAAAAAAATGATTACAGGCGAATGTTTCTGCGGTGAGTCAAAATACTCGATTGACGGTCAGTTATTTGATGCTCGATCATGTCATTGCTCCAGGTGCCGTAAGGTGTTCAGTGCTCAGGCTTCAGCCTATGCGCAGGTTGAATCTGACCAGTTTACCTGGCTGAGTGGCGAGCAAAGCCTTAGCCACTTTGCCAGCGGCAATGGGTTTGAAATTGTATTCTGCAGTCGTTGTGGCTCTACACTTTGCGGAACCTATGAAGGCAAGGTACACGGTGTAACACTTGGTTGTGTTAACGGCGATCCAGAGGTTGAGATTGGACGGCACATTTTTGTCGGCTCAAAGGCTGCCTGGGAAATCCTGCCGGAAGGTATTAACGCTTTCGAAGCAGGCGACGTTTGAGTCAAATAGTCACTATAGTTCTGCTATGTGTTGCGATGGTATAGCAGAGGGTGGATTGTGTTGTATTTTTGGAGTTGTGAATGAATAGTCCCGATGGTTTGAATCAAGAGTTATTGCTTTCACTTCCCGACGAGGGGCCGATCGTCATGGTCAACCTGGTGCGCTTTCGAGAGCATTCGCTTGACGGTCACGGCTCGGGATTTGAGGCTTATACACGATATAGCAAAGGTGATATGCCGCTACTGAAGAAGGTTGGTGGTACGGTCATTTGGGCAGGTAACGTTGAAGCTGCTGCTTTTGGTGCATGGTCATCTGCCCCATGGGATTGGGTTGTGCTCGTGCACTATCCCTCTAAGGCTGCTTTTCTTGAAATGATGACCTCTGAGGAATACGCGCTGATTAATACCGAACGAGAAAATGGTGTTGAGGAGCATGTGATTCTTGCATCGAACGAAACCTATTCAAAACTTTCTCGATAATTTAACCAAAATCTGTACGGTCGACAGGAATTTTCAGGTGCGTTATGACTCAGCATATTAGGAATGGATTTTCTGCCGTGCGTCCGTATGTGTTTGGACCCCATAGCATATTGACGTTTGTCGAAACCTGCCTGGATGGAAAGGTTTTAGTTCGGCACGATCAGGGAGGTAATGCAGCGCATATTGAGGTTCAGGTGGGAGACTCCATTATTGTCCTGGAATTACGGGATCCGCCCCATGAATCGGGCTTTCCTGGTTCAATTTACGTGTACGTAGAAGACGTTGATCTTGCGGCGAGTCGGGCGGAGAACTGTGAGGTTGAGATTTTTTCACCCGCCGAAGATAAGCCCTACGAAGAACGCCAAATGGGAGTACGGGATTCCTTCGGTAATGTCTGGTGGATTGCCAGATTTATGCCACAGGTCGGGTTGAGCTGATTGGGTCACAGGAATACAGTTCTTTTGTTGGTGGTAGGATTAAAGTAGTAATTTCCTTTGTAAAGAATCAAAAATAGGAAATTGAAAATAGCTGATCGATAATTTCATCTCAGCGGTGAGTTCAGGAGCAGTCTATGGTACGTCAAACACTTACTGGTGGGTGTCTGTGTGGCGGAGTCCGATTTGAGTTAGCTGGACCAATTGACGTGGTTAACATGTGCCATTGTTCTAGATGTAGGAAACGAGGTGGCAGCGCTTTTGCGACGGTAGTGCATGCCAAATTGAGTCAATTCAGATTAGTCTCAGGTGAAGAGCAGATACAGCTGTTTGAACCCGACGGTTGGAATGCGCGACGGTTTTGCAACGTTTGTGGAAGTCCTTTGCCGGGTTGGGATGAAGAGGATGACCATGTAGGTATTCCCGCGGGTCTATTTGACGAAGGGATGGTCACGAAGCCTGAGTTGCATATCATGACGGGCTCAAAAGCTGAGTGGTTTGATATTAAAGATGATATTGACCAGTTCGAAGAGTTTCCCGTTGACTGGTAGTGCTTTAGCAAACTATGACCGTGCTGCCCAACAAAGCTTGTCCCGTCGTCTTACGCCGAGTATCAAGTGGGGTCGAACTGCTGGCGTTCAAACACCCTCTGGCAGGTTGTCAGCTTGTTAAAGGCACAGTTGAGACAGATGAAAACTTGCCCGCTGCCTGTTCACGGGAGCTATTTGAAGAGTCCGGTATAATCGCCAAGTCTGGCCGTTTCATCGGCGCGCTTGCGGTGGGTTACGACCGTCAGATCTGGGGATTTTATAATATGTTGTACGATCAACCTCTGCCGGATACCTGGGATTACTTTACGCAGGACGGCGGGGGGCTTTTATTCAGTTTCTTTTGGTTGCCACTGCCCGCCATTTTGAATAACGACTGGCACCACTCAACCAAAAATGCGATCCGTTTTATTGAGCAAAACAGTGATGTGTAACAGCTAGGTTGAGGGAAAATATGCTACGTAAAATCTGTGGTTATCACAAAGATGAGCGAGATGATTGGGTTGCAGAGTTAGATTGTGCCCATGGCCAGCATGTTCGACATAACCCTCCCTTTACGAACCGTCCCTGGGTAGAGACGGAATCTGGCCGAGCCGAAAGATTAGGATTTGAATTGGATTGTGTACGTTGCGATCGGTTTGAGTTTCCGGATGGTCTAACCTACTACAACCATAGTCCTGAATTTACCGAGGCAACCATTCCAGCAAGTCTGCAAAAGGATCATTCAACCAAGACGGGTACCTGGGGGCTGATTAAGGTTAAAGAAGGGCATCTGACCTATATAGCTGGAGAGCATAAGCGTGAGCTTAGTCCGACGCAGGATGGGGTTGTGGTACCCAATATGCTACACAGCGTATCAGCCAATGGGCCGGTAAATTTTTGTGTTGAGTTTTATCGGCTAACCAGCAAGCCTGAAGCTACTCCATAGTTGCGATGATTGCGGTTTTTCGGTATCTCCGGTAAGTTTGCGCCCGTGAATATTGTCTGGATAGGAATAATGTGTGGTGTCCAGTTCCTACGCTTTCGGTCCCGACACAAAATTATCCAAGAGAATAGCGCGAGGTAAAAACATGAGCGGATGTTGTGAAACGGGTTGTGCAGCCGATGCACTTCGTGAAAAACAAAGAGGCACACTCCAGGCAGTGCTCGCGATCAATGCCGTCATGTTTGTTGTCATTCTTGTGGCCGCGCAGTATGCAAGGTCTACTGCACTGTTTGCTGACAGCTTAGATAATCTAGGTGATGCGCTGACCTACGGACTCAGCCTTATGGTAGTCGCCAGTGGTGTAGCGGCCAAAGCCAAGGTTGCTCTATTTAAAGGCACTTTGATCTTACTTGCAGGTCTTGCCGTTGCCGGGCAGATTGTCTACAAACTGTTTAACCCTGACGTGCCTGTATTTGAACTGATGGGTGTGTTCAGCTTGATTGCGTTGGTTGCGAATTCTATGTGTCTGGGCTTGTTGTGGAGACATCGCAACGAAGACATCAACATGAGCTCCGTGTGGGAATGTTCGCGCAACGATATCGCCACCAATATTTCTGTATTTGTCGCAGCGGGAGCCGTTTGGCTATTTGAGTCGGGCTGGCCAGATATTGTTGTCGGTTCTGTACTTGTCTACATGTTGCTCAGTTCTTCCGCCCGGGTTTTGACTTCGGCGCGCGTAGAATTACGCTCGGCGAACCTTGCTAGTCCCGCATAACTTGGGGGAAAGGTTCCTTCCAATAGATTTCTAGCAGGCAAACGATAGGCAACTTCCCATGGCTCGAATTCATCTAATAGAGGGGCCCGTGGGGGCAGGCAAATCTACTTTCTCAGCCCAGTTATCGAGTCAACACGGTGCACCATATTTCAATCTCGATGATTGGATGGCAACGTTGTTTAGCACAGAAAGGTCCAGTTCGAGCCAAAACTCTATGGATCAGTATCTAAATAGAAAGGCGCGCTGCCTCGAACAAATTTGTAAGGTTGCCCATGATGTCGCGCAGCATAATGCGAACATTGTCCTGGAGCTGGGTCTAATTCAAAAGACTGACCGACTTCACTTTTATGCTTGGGTTGTGGAAGCAGGATTTGAACTGACCGTTTATGTTCTCGAAGCCTCCTTGCCGACAAGAAAAGCCAGGGTCAAGGAACGTAATCTGATTCAGGGTGATACCTTCTCTATGGTAGTCCCCGATGAGAAATTTGATCGCGCCAATAATTTCTGGGAAACGCCGGATGAGGACGAATGCGCCAATCGAGACATTCGGTTTCACTCAACCGAGATCAGTATTCAATGAGTCGCCCGACCATAAAACTGAAATTGATTCTTGAGGACTTTGAGGAGGGAACCTTCCTGGAGGCTCTCACCGGTTGTACGGAAGTCGGAATTGAATTTAGGTCAATGGCCATGTTGGGTGACGGCGCAATGAATCGGCGCTCACTGTATGAACTGAATAAATTGTGCTCGAAAGATATCCCCGGAAGAGGGCCGTTTTTTGAGTTTGAAGAATTTAGTCAGCGTCGATTCGGTGATCACTACGATCCGCATGGTGTCATCATAGGGCTTGCGGGAGAGCAATGGGTTGGTCTTTCTGCTACTTCGAACTGGCAGGAAAGGGACTTCGCTTTCAACGAAATGACAGGTGTCGTCAGGGAGTATAGACGGCAAGGTATTGCCACGGCATTGAAGTTGTTGGGAATTCGCTATGCAAAATCGCTTGGTGTATCTGCGATCTACACGATTCACGACTTTGAAAATAACGCCGCGATAGAAATGAATAAACAGCTTGGCTATGTGGATGCGGACTAATCATGACAATAAAGGGTAGCTGTCTTTGTGGTTCAGTTCGGTTCGAGATTGATCGCGCCGAAGGACCTTTTGAAATCTGCCATTGTCACCGTTGCCGAAAAGTAACCGGAGCTCAGGGTATGCCCAGCATCGTTGTTCAGCG
>TARA_R110002072_G_scaffold303007_1_pt1 | contig 23748 bp, 22 predicted proteins | sample TARA_R110002072 | Tara Oceans TARA_R110002072 (sample SAMEA4397118) | marine metagenome | biome: Polar Biome; feature: [SRF] surface water layer (ENVO:00010504); material: water (ENVO:00002006), including particulate matter (ENVO:01000060) such as... | depth 5 m | reverse complement strand
CTTTAGCTCAGTTGGTTAGAGCACCCGACTCATAATCGGTAGGTCGACTGTTCAAGTCAGTCAAGGGGCACCACTTTCCTTTATTATCAATCACTTATAACGATTTTGGTTGCGCCAGAGTCGCCCTCAAAGGTATGTTTTTGCTTTAGGTTTTGCGCATTTAATGGCATATTTATATGCTCTGACTATACTCTATAAATAGATTTGCGTATTTATATGATGTGGAGATAGTCCTATTAAGCATTTCATCATGATCCCGGCACCGCGTAACAGGTTAGAAAAATACTTGCTGTTAACTGGAAGTAATGGTGAAGAGTTTTTGCCTTTCCAGGCAACACTAAAAAACCTACACCGACAAGGCTATAAGCTAAATACGATTGATCAATATGCTGGTCATATCGCTCGCTTCATTGATTACATTTACGAAGCGGCATTGCATATGGATTCCATTACCGCAGAATTTATCCAAGATGCAATCGATCTATACAAAAGCTATTTGCTTTTTGGTGTGGATTCGCAATACGAGCTCGCGAGCAACGTTGCGAAGGAGCTAAAGCCTGCTCATAAAACCCATCAGTCTTCCTTAGGACCTATAGGTGCGGCAATTAAATACTTTTTGCTATTGTCGGATGTTAAGGCTTTGGCAGAAGATCAAGAAACGTTATTCAGCCAGTTCTCAAAACCTCAGCACCGAGAGTTTACGAAAGATGAACATGCAAAAATTAAGCAATCGAATATGCTTGCCGGTGTTTTGCGTGGTGGCATCATGTACACCAAACGTTCCGGAGGGTTGTTTGGAAAATCAAACAGCTCCAATAAAAAGCACAAAAAGCATCCTGTGCCGTTTGATCTGTGCTGTCCACTGATTGAGTCAGCTGCTTCCTATCGTAACAAAGCCATGTATAGCCTGTTGGCAGCATCCGGGGCTAGGCAGCATGAAGTCTATCAACTTCGGCTACGTGATATTGATATTGAAAATCTAAAAGTGTTCTTGGTGGATCCTGAGACAAGAGATAACTCTGATCTTACTGAAGAACAGTTTAAAAAGTTGGCCTGGAAAGGTAGAGCAACAGAAAAAACCTTTCTAATCGAACCCTTTAAGACTTTGTTTTTTGAAAATCTGCATCTTTACATGAAGCACGAGCGGATAGCGCATGGGATACATGATTTCGTGTTTCAAAAACAGGGCGGGCAACCTTACTTTATAACATCTAGAACTACGCGATCTGATGATTTTAAGATCTGCAAAGAAAAAGTTGGGTTGGGGGGCAGTCTATTGATATCTCTCCATTCCTTCCGGCACACCTATGGTACTTATGCGCTGAACTACTTACCTACAGGGGCTGGATTCGGACTTCCAATCACGACCGTCAAACTTCTCATGGGGCATGAATCGCTGGAAAGCACGGAGATTTATTCAAAGGAAGATGAAGACCTCATTGAGGCGAAATTAGAATTTGCTAACCAACAAGTATTCGGGTTAGACAAGCCGCTATCCCTCAAAGAAATTAAGCTGCGTTACCATCAGCTCGAAATAGAACGGTTATTGGACACGAAGGCTATTGAACGAGAGGGATTGCTGTAGATGATTAATTTAACACTCGATGTGATCATTAAAAAAGAAGGCGCTGAACTAGAGAAAGCGGTAATTAGGGCAGTGAAAGAAACGCGTAAAGTGCTCTTTGATGCCTACAGCGACGGCAAAGTGGTTCCAGATGAGGGAATTGTATCCTCGACGAAGAGGTCAAATATGACCCTACAGCTTGCTTTTTGTAAGTACTTTAAAGAGAGTAACATTCAAAATATTGAAATATCTAACCAAGAGTTTATCGCCACTTGTCTTAAGATTAATCGTCTTACACCTCAGGAGCTTCGTAAGGCAGAGTTTTCAAAAATAATTCCAAATTTCAAAGACAATCAGGATAGGCTGTCTGCGACATTTTTGCGAGAGATTGCAAGAGCATTGGGTATTCTGTTGATGTCTTTATGGCATCAGAACGTAATAATTTTATCCCCTGACTTTAAAATGCCTATAACTAAAAAAGGACGAAATGGAGTGAGTATCCATATATGTGATTCATTTTATTCAGAACTACTCAGTTTTTTCCAAGATCTTAGGACGCCCTCTACAAACCATATTCAACGAGAATCATTAAAATCTGAAAGCAGCTCTTTACAAAATATACTAAGTTACGCATGGCGACTCATAGTATCAACGGATTGGCATAGCGTAGAAGATTTGTGTGTGAAGGATATTGCTTTGTTTCAAAAGAAAATGAGGGAGTGTCAGGCTGGAAACGAAAAATTTGTCTATATGCCGCTTCCGGTTAGGAGCATGCTGGACCTGTTAACAGACAGATTTGATGGTCGTGTAAGGTATACACAAGCAAGCTATATAGATGCGAAATTGGAAGTCGATGGCAAAACATCAAAAGAGGCTACCTATTCACCAGCGGCGCTTAGTCAAGGGCCGTGGCATTCAGATGTTAAAGGCTTTGAGTTAGAACAAGCCGCTAAGGAATGGGCAAGAACTCAAGTCGCCTATGTGGAGGGAAGAAAAAGAGCGGGAATGAAAAGTTTTGTTAGCTACGAAAGCAGCTTAACCAAATTAAATGAATATTTGTTTTTTGTCTTGCCGCAGCATCTTTCTTGCAGTGATTTTAAAGAAGACTACCCACTAGCAGAGCCTAGATACTTCACGCGAAAATACTTGGATGGCAACGACGAAATACCATCATTTATCGGGCATTTACAATCCGGTTTATCTATAGATGTAAGTAATGCACATTTAGGTAGATTAGAAGCTTATTTTGACTATCTGGAGGCGCTATCGACCAATAGTCCAGCATTGAAGGGATTCAAGAACCCGATTCATAGAGCTATCGACTTTACGAGATCGAAACGAAGAAAAGGCACGACGAAGAGTATAGTTAGCAGGCTGCACTTTACCCCGATGCTTGACTACTCTTATGCGATTGAGCAATTTCTAGCATATATCCTCGATACTTTGCTTTGTGAAGATAGCGATTGCGAGAAAGAGCAGGCGCTCATTGAAGAAAGACGAGAGAAGATAAAAAGGAAAATTGAAGCACTGCCTTGTGCTTACGATACCTGGGTTGATACAGCGGATTTTGGTTTTATGCCCCTTATCTATTATCGAGGAAAAGTATACCCGCTTCACAAAATTCACAAATCAGCATTTGCATTCAGCAATCGAAAAACGAAGAACCATCGCTGGTTGAAATTACCGAACCCAATACATATATACTTTATTATCGTCGCATTCGAAACCGGGATACGTGGCCTGCACATCAAATGGTTAGATATGCGTACATACGATATGCATATTGACAGAAATCAGCCTTTACCCGCTATCTGTAAACTATGTGTTAATACGGATAAGGTTAGAAAAGAACCGTGGACAAGTTATGTTAGTCGCCGGGTTATTCAGGTATTAGACAAGCTCAAATCCTTTAACCTGGAAATGGATGAGGCTTGGTCGGGACACACCTACTGGTACGATGGCCACGTTGAGTCAGGCTTTGGAAAAGTTGACCCTTTGTTTAAAACTGGTGGTAATACAGTTTCGTGCGGAATACCCGCTGGTGAAATGCCTTTCATAGATGGCTTTCGAAAGATATTGAAAGGCTTCGAGGTCTTTGCGAACGAGAATGAACTATTCGATGAGCCATTGGATTTTGTTCAGATTTATGATGTGCGGGATTGGAAAGGATCGTTTAAATCTCGGAAATTTAAATCGGAATTGACGCCGCACGGTGCGCGGGCAACGCTGGTAAGTCACAACGTGCATATTTTACCCATTTGGGCGATTGGCAAATATCTAACTGGGCAAGAATCCGAGGCAGTCGTGGCATATTATGCAGTAGTTGATGATCAGTACATGAAGATTGTTGGACAGTCACAAGAGGCAGCACTAATAGGTGCTCACCCTCTGCTTGATGTTCCGTCTGATCCGGTTGCCATAAAGGCGGATGAAATCAATTCCAAATTGAGGCAGGCTATCGACGACCGGATGGACGATGCATTCGCAACATTTGGGGCTACCTCGTTTGATCGGGAGTCGTCCAACGGAAAGATTGAAAGCGGGATGTTAATTGCAAAAGAATTGGGGACCGGTCAGATTGCATATAACTCTACGCATATGTGCCCTTACAATAATAATTGCCCAAAAGAAGTTGTGGAAGAAATAGGGGAAATGCAATGCGGTCAATGCTGGGCTTCAATTAAGACAGTGGATCACCTACCTAGAATAACTGCGCATATTCGTGGTCTTAATGCCAAGGTTGAAGAAAAAACATCATCGATAGAATTCATGATGGTCACCGGTGCAAACGATAAAACAATCGAAATGCATGACCTAGTAAGAACTAAATTGGCTGCTGAAGAGTCTGCATGGATTGCTACGCACTCAATCCTAGAGGGCTTTAGGCAAGACCTAGCAAAGCGAGACCATTATTTGGTCGCGAAGCCCGAGATCGTTGAAAAACAGATAGCGCTAATTGCAACGGATGGCTCTCCTCTCACTAATATATTACTCCGAATACGAGATGCGCAAGACTACCCTGAGTATATGACGCCGCAACTTAACGCTAGTATCACAAAGCTTCGAAATATGATTTTAGCTAAAGCGGGCGATATCGATAAATTAGTCAATCAGCCAGATAACTATGAATTGCTTGACGAGTTCAGAGGAATTATTCGTAGCATTTGTGATGCAACTGGTGTCTCAGTTGAAGAATTATCTAAACGTATCAGTAGCAAACTACCTTTGGGCAATAAAGCCTTTCTCGAGCTATTGTAATGCCAGTTAAGAAAGGGGTAAACAATTTCGCGACCCATCAGCAAGATAAGGTGGAGTTTCTAAAAGAGAAAATTGATGTTCACTTAGAAAGACTTAGAGACTCCAAAGGAAAATTTAATAACTTCAATTCCCTTGCAACGTATTTAAGTTCCTTGCTCACTGAAGACCTGTTGACGAAATGGAATAAAGAAAACAAGGATCGAGACCTCGATAACAAACCGCCATTAAAGAAACCAAAAGCGGTTGCAAATAGCACTCTGTACCGCAATTTAAATTATCGGTACAAGCTGGAATCCTTTTTAGCTGGCATACCAATGAAAGGAGGGACAGACTTAGCGCTGGCTAAAACAAACCTTCCCATGGCGGAAGCCAAGATAACCGAGTTGCAACTTGAATGCTCAAATTTAAAAAGTACGATTCAGACGCTTCAGATGTATATTGAGAACTCGGGCACTCAGGCTACAAAGGAAGCCAGAAGTCAAAAACTGTTACCACAGAGTGAGCAAGTGAATGATTTTGCACAGACCGCACGGGCGCTGGCGCTTGTATTAGAAGAATCTGAAGGCATGCTCTCCATAAAAGATGGCCAATTGATTACTCTAACTCGGATGACTAATCAAGTTGTTGTGAATAAAGCAACTCTTGCTCCTTTCTTAACATGGTTTGGAAAACAGGGTGACCTATATGACTAAGAAGCCATCAGCAGTCGAAAAGGGTCGCCTCAACAAAAAAAATTATGCGGCCTATGTTGCAGATCTAGAAGCAACAGGTAAGAAGTTTCCACTCAATCAATTCGGTGAAGTCAATATCACTGCAATAGCTGAAGCGAGTGGATTCCTAAGAGGGGTATTTGCTAAAAACAAGAAAATGAAAAATCAGCTGGAAGATGATCTAAAACGCATTGGAACTGAGATAACAGAAGGGATTGATAAAGACACTAGACTAGCAAAAAAAGCTGAAGAAAAAGCGATAGAAGCGAGCAGGCTGCATAAAGACCTAGATGCGAAAGTTCAAGAAATTAGTTTACTGAGAGATCAAATTGATCAACTGCAAACCCGTATTCGTGAATTAGAATGTCAAAACGATGAAGCTACTTTATCAATGGATGAACTCTTGGATAGCGGCAGGCGCTTCACACTTTGAATGTTTCCCACACGGTGCAAGTCAATTCAGTATGGCCAGGAGCTATAGGCGGAGCCATTTTTAAAGGAACTGTGGTCGGTGAAAGAAAGATAGTTACTTGCAAAGCTTCCTACAAAGTAATGACTCGGCCCCCTAAGACCGGGGAGTTTTGGCAAGTCACGGGTTATTTAATTGATCATGTGGATTATGGGGAGCAGTTACAAGTATCGAAGTGTGTTCTATCTCACTTGCCGACGGTTAAATATATCAGCGCACTTCTCGTCAAGCACCCAGCATTTAGAGGGTTTCACCTCGGACAGGCCAAAATAAAAAAGCTAATGGAATTGATCGGTGCGGAAGCTCTAATTGATTTACTTAATGAGGGGAAAGCGCATGTTTTGGCTGACGTAATTAACCCTGCTATAGCCAAAAGAATGGTGAAAGCTTGGCTATCACTCAAGAATGAAATTGATACTATCAACTTTCTCAATGAGCATAAATTTGATGCGGCCCTCTCACGAAAAGTGATTAGTTTGTGTAAAGAGAATACGGTTAAGCGTTTAAAAGAAAATCCTTATGCTCTTGTCTGTTTTGGGTGTATTACGCGAAATATTTGGCAGACAATTGAGACCATAGCTAAGAAGCTTCGTATCAAACGAGATGATGAACGCAGGTTGGTCGGTGGTATTGAGCATATTTTATATACGCGTTTGCAGTTAGGTCATACTGCGATAAAGAAGTCAGACTTACTAATATCGGCCACCGAGGTTTTAGGCAGTGAAGAGCTAAGCAGATTAGGTATGGCCGCAGCCTTAAGAGTCAGAGCTGTCTGTGTAAAGCAGCTAAAAGATGGCGAAATATATATTCAAGCTACTGGTCCAGCCTACATAGAGCATTTACTGGAACGCAGGCTAGCACGGCTAGTGCAAGGAGCCATGCAGCAGTCATTGTTTCAAAGTGATAGTTCATATTCACACTTGAGTTATCTGCTTGAGCGCTATTCAATTGAATTTAAAAAAGAATATGGTTTTCAGCTTACAGAAACTCAACTTGATGCGATCGAACTAGGGCTTACTAAACGTTGTTCGGTTATTTCAGGCTACGGTGGTACAGGAAAGACAACAGTACAACGCGCAATAACAGATCTAGCTCACCAAACTAATCGTACATTCTATTTGATGGCTTTGTCCGGCAAAGCAAAAGAGCGTATGGCAGAAGCTACGGGGCGAGACGCAATGACAATCCACGGATTTATTAAAGCTGTTAAAGAAGGTAGAGAAAGCATCGATATTCATAGCGATCCTTTGCTCATCATTGATGAAGCTTCAATGGTGGATCTTCCATTATTTAATAAATTGCTTGCTCTCTTTGATGGCCTTTCTTTTAGCTTGATAACCATAGGTGATACTGCACAGCTTTCTCCGGTAGGTTTTGGGATTGTCTGGCACCGTATGGCCACTTCGTTAAAGATACCAAAAGTACACTTGATCAGCGTTCACCGGCAAGCTGTTAACTCTCCTATACATCAAGCAGCGATGAAGATCAGGGCAGGAGAAACGCATGCTTTATCTACTTGGAAGGGTGAGTTGAGCGGTATATATCATGTTGAATCAGATCCGAGGAATTTACTGTTCAATTTACAAAAAATAAAAAGTTCTATTCCAGATGCGCAAGTACTTACGCCACATATGAGTCAGCGAATGCCAGACTCGGGATATACGATCAATCAGTACCTGCAGGAAAAACTATATCCTGATGTACGGAAAGGAATTAGGCTTGGTATAGAGCAGATATACGAAGGTGACCCTGTCATTATCACTGAAAATAACTACGAACTGGGCTTGTTTAATGGAACAACTGGAGCAATGAGTGCAGTTAGAATAAATACCTTAGGCCAACAATATGGCGTTTTCGAATTTGATAACGCTGAAGGTTTTGTTGAGCTAACTTCTGACCAGATGTTTGATGTGGGCTTGCAACTTGCTTACGCTATATCAGTTCATAAATCACAAGGTAGTGAATACGAAGCAGTAGTCATATGCTGTGTGACTCAAAGCAGGTTACTCGAGCGTAGTTTGCTATATACGTCTATTACTCGGGCAAAACGACTGGTGTTAGTGGTTGGAAAACAAGAGATTTACACTGCTGCAATAAACAGCAAACCAAGAGCAGAAACGCTTTGTGTCGGAATCGAACTATGAAATCCCCCCCCAGAGTAATAGGGTATACCTAGATTGCTTCTTGAAAATTGAGAGCTTTACTGTTCTTAAGCTCACTTCATCGTAAACAAAACGACCATTTCCTTTACCAATAAATCCCACCACGAATTACCCCCTAAATCTTATTGCTTTATGTAAATAAACCCGTAAACTTTTCTACGTAAATAAATAGAGTGTTTGTTTTACATGTGAGGTTCAATATGCGGATTGGCTATGCACGGGTCAGTACCGATGTACAAGATACGGCTCCTCAGCTTGATGCTTTGAACGAGTCTGGCTGTGAACGCATCTATCGTGAAAATGCGAGCGGTAAGTCAAGAACTCGTCCAGAATTAGAGCGTATGATTGATGCTTCGCGAGAAGGTGATGTGATTGTTGTGCAGCGATTAGATAGATTAGGTCGAAGCCTTAAAGACTTAATCGAGCTGCTAGATGACTTTAAACAGCGCAACATCCAGTTTATTTCACTCAGCGAAAACATTGATACAACAACGGCGACTGGTGAGTTAGCGTTTCATATGATTGGTGCCATTGCTCAATTTGAGCGGAGGCTTATATCAGAAAGAACAAAAGCAGGTTTGCAAGCTGCAAGAGCTCGTGGTCGCAAAGGCGGCCGTAAAGCTAAGTTAAGTGATGCCGATATTAAGAAAGCCAAAGCGATGTTGCTCGATCCAAATATGACAAAAGCAGAGGTTGCTCGTCACTTCGGGGTAAGCAGGCCTACCTTAAACAAGGCGCTTGAGTAATTCATTTAAGCAAAGAATAATATAAAAATTTATTGGGCATAGCCCTTAGGGACAAAAACACGAATGTTCGAACAAACCTTCAAAAATATCGATGACATTTTCCGTAAAGATGCAGGCTGCTCTAGCGAATTAGATTACACAGAGCAATCGTCTTGGATGCTATTCCTTAAATACCTTGATGATCTGGAATACAGCAAATCTCTAGAAGCCGAGCTTATGGGGGAAGAATACCAATACATTATCGATGAGCAACACCGTTGGGGTTCATGGGCTGCACCTAAAGATAGCCAAGGCAACTTCGATCATAACAACGCCCTAACAGGCGATGACTTGATGGAGTATGTGGATGGCGAGCTTTTCCCTTACCTTAAAGGCTTTAAGCTACGCGCAGAAAGTCCAGATACCATCGAATATAAGATTGGTGAAATCTTCGGTGAGATCAAAAACAAAATCCAAAGCGGCTACTCACTGAGAGATGCCTTAGAGAAAGTAGACGAACTGCGTTTCCGTTCGCAAGAAGAGAAGCACGAACTCTCACACCTATATGAAACCAAAATTAAGAATATGGGCAACGCGGGTCGTAACGGAGGTGAATACTATACGCCTAGGCCACTTATACGAGCGATGGTTGATGTTATCCAACCAAAGATAGGTGAAACCATCTACGATGGGGCCGCTGGTTCAGCGGGTTTCCTGTGCGAGGCATATGATTACCTGCGCCAAGGTGGCCGCGAGAAGAAACAGCTATCGACTTCCGACCTTAAAACGCTTCAAGAGAAAACCTTCTACGCTAAAGAGAAAAAGTCCTTGGCTTACGTTATCGCCATTATGAATATGATTCTTCATGGCATCGAAGCGCCTAACGTGATCCATACCAATACGCTTGGGGAAAACCTACAAGACATTACTCCAAGCCATCAACACGATATTGTATTGGCCAACCCTCCTTTCGGCGGTAAAGAACGTAAAGAAGTTCAGCAAAACTTCCCAATCAAAACCGGTGAAACCGCCTTCTTGTTTTTGCAGCATTTTATCAAAATGCTAAAGCCTGGTGGCCGTGCTGCGATCGTGATTAAAAACACCTTCTTATCTAATACCGATAATGCCTCCACTGCCTTGCGTAAAGAACTGCTAGAAAACTGTAACTTACATACAGTGCTTGATTGTCCTGGTGGAACCTTTATAGGGGCGGGCATAAAAACTGTCGTGCTATTTTTCACCAAAGGTGAGCCAACACAAAAAATTTGGTTCTATCAGCTAGATCCTAGCCGTAACTTGGGTAAAACCAATCCGCTAAACGATAACGACTTAAAAGAGTTTGTTGAATTACAGAAAAGTTTTGCAGAGAGTGGTAAGTCTTGGTTATTCCCGCTAACAGGCATCAATGAAACGACATGGGATTTGTCAGTTAAAAATCCGAACCTTGCAGAAGAAGAGCTACTGCGTGAACCGCAGGATATTATTGAAGAGATCATTGCTCTGGATAAAGAGAGCGAAGTGATTCTTGTTAAGATTCAGGAGTTGTTGTGATGCTCTTAAATACACATGATCAATGGCAAATAAAGCCTTTGAGTGAAGTTGCCAAGATCAAAGGTGGTAAAAGAGTCCCAAAAGGTGAAAAACTTGTATTTGAAAATACAGGTTACCCTTATATTCGAGTGGCTGACTTTACTGATGATGGCACTATTGATTTGAGTGATATTAGATATGTTACAGAAGATGTGTTTAAGCAAATAAAAAACTACACGATAAATTCTGAAGATCTTTATATAAGTATTGCAGGCACTATTGGGAAGGCCGGTATTGTCCCTAAGGAACTATCTGGGGCTAGTTTAACAGAGAACTCTTGTAAGTTGGTTTTTGAAAATATTGTTTTTAATCGCTATGTCTATTATTTTACTCAAACAGGATACTTCATAGAGCAGGCTGGTTTAAATACTCGTGTGGCAGCAATGCCAAAGTTAGCTTTGAGTAGGCTAGGTACTATAAAGCTACCATTTCCACCCATCCCCGAACAAAAACGCATTGTCGCCATTCTCGATCGAGCCTTTGCTGATATCGAACAAGCCCGCGCCAAAACCGAACAAAACCTCAAAAACGCCCGCGAGCTGTTTGAAAGCTATCTACAGCAAGTGTTTAGTCATCGTGGTGAGGGGTGGGTTGAATATGAATTGATTGAGATTGTTGATCTTAAAAGCGGCGCTACAGCAAAGAAGGAATTTGAAAGGGACTCAGGAGATATTGCTTATATCAAGGTTTCTGGTATGAATTTAGCTGGTAATGAAAAGGAGATTACAACTTCTGACATGTATTTAAATAAGGTTGATATTAAAAATTCAAATATTCTTCCTGTTGGTACTACAATCTTCCCTAAAAGGGGTGGGGCAATAGCAACCAATAAGAAAAGAATAACTTCTATACCTCTATGTATCGACCTTAATACAATGGGCATTATACCAAAAACAGAGTTTGTCCTTCCGTACTATATTTATTTTTATTTTAAGACATTTGACTTACTAACAATTTCGAATGGTACGACTATTCCGCAGATTAATAATTATAGTTTTGATGGGTTGAAAATTTCAGTGCCTAATGTTGAATGCCAGAAAGAAGAAATTAGCAAAATGAGAGAAATTGAGTCTCAAGTAAATAAGCTGAATCAAATCTATAAGGTGAAGTTAAATGCTCTTGAGACTCTAAAAAAATCCATCCTACAAAAAGCCTTTTCAGGCGAGCTAAGCAAACTTAAAGAAGGAGCGGCGGCCTAATGTCACAAGCAAGGGCGCGGAACGAAGCCGATACCCGAGCGGATTTAATCGATCCTAAGATAGTCGCCGCAGGTTGGAGTGCAGTCGATAACAGCTTTATTCGTCGCGAACTCATTTGCCCTGGCCAAATCATGGCCGGAGGCAAGCGAGCTAATAAAGTCCCTTGTGATTATGTGCTGATTTATAAAGGACGCAAGCTAGCCGCAGTAGAAGCTAAAAAAGAAAGCCTGAGCTATAGCGAGGGTGTACGCCAAGCCAAAGATTACGCCCAACGCTTACAGTGCCGTATTGCTTATGCCACTAATGGGCATGATATTTATCAAGTTGATATGCGTACGGGTGAAGAGAAGCTAGTAGATGAATACCTTTCACCACAAGAGATTTGGGATCTCACCTTTGAGCCGAAAGGAGATAAGCCAGAAGCATCGTTTACCACCGCTTGGCGCGATGCTTTTTCTACTATTCCCTTTGAAGCCAAAGGCGATTGGGCACCACGTTATTATCAAGAAAATGCCATTCACAATGCCCTTGAAGCGTTCGCTCAAGGCAAGCAGCGCATTCTGCTGACACTGGCTACAGGTACCGGTAAAACCTGTATCGGCTTTCAAACAGCATGGAAGTTATTCCAAACCCGTTGGAGTTTAACAGCGCAGAAAGATATAAGCCTTGCCAAAAAACGCCCGCGTATTTTATTTCTGGCCGACCGAAATATATTAGCGAATCAGGCCTTTAATGATTTTGGCTCGTTTGGCGAAGATGCCATTGCACGTATCACCCCTGCTGACATTCGTAAAAAAGGCGGTGTACCTAAAAATGCCAGCGTATTTTTTACAATCTTCCATACGCTAATGTGTGGGCCAAACTCTGTAGAAGCTGACATAGACGAAGACGAAAGTGGATCAATCAGCAGAGCTGACAACCCCTACTATGAGCAATACCCGCAAGACTTTTTTGATCTTATTATTATCGACGAGTGCCACCGAGGCGGTGCTAATGATGAAAGTGCATGGCGCGACATTCTTAATTACTTTGCACCGGCAGTTCAATTGGGTTTAACCGCTACACCAAAGCGCACCGATAATGCCGACACCTATGGTTACTTTGGTGAGCCTGTTTATAGCTATACCTTAAAAGAAGGTATTAACGATGGTTTCTTAACGCCGTTCAAAGTGCTTCCGATTGTCGGCACGATGGATGAGTATCTCTATATGCCAGGTGATGGCGTGGTTGTAAAAGGTAACCCTGAGCCAGGTAGAGTTTATAAAGAAGGTGATTTCAACCGCATCATTACTATCCCAAAACGCGAAGAACGCCGTGTTCAGTATTGGATGGATCGCTTCAAACCGAATGAAAAAACCATCGTATTTTGTGCCACTCAAGTTCATGCAGGCATGGTGCGCGATTATATAAACCAGTATGCGGTTAAGAAAGGTTGGACAACGAATACCAGTTACTGCGTGCGTGTGACTGCCAACGACGGTGCAGCAGGTGAAACAGACTTAAGAACCTTTTGCGATAACGAGAAAACCATCCCCACTGTTCTGACGACATCACGCAAACTGTCTACAGGGGTAGATGCGCGTAATGTTCGCAATATTGTACTGATGCGCCCCTGCAATAATATGATCGAATTTAAGCAGATCATTGGCCGGGGTACACGAACCTATGATGGTAAAGATTATTTTACCGTATACGACTTTGTAAAAGCCCACCATAACTTTGCCGACCCTGAATGGGATGGTGAGCCCATACCGAATGAAGTCTGCCCAGAATGCGGTAAAACCCCTTGTGACTGTGAAGGTGGCGATGGACCTGGGCCAGGAGAAAAAGTACCTTGTAAAGTCTGCGAGCATCAGCCTTGTATTTGCGACAAACCAGAACCAGAAGCCTGCGAAAAGTGCGGTCAAATTCCTTGTGCGTGTGAAAAGCTAGAGATTAAATTATCAGACGGCCGCGCACGACAAATTAGGCATATATCATCAGCCATGTACTGGAGTGCTGAAGGTAAGCCTATCACCGCAAAAGAATTTATTGAACGCATGTTTGGTGATCTACCAAGGTTCTTTGAAAACGAAGACCAATTGCGCGAAATATGGAGTGATCCAACTACACGTGAAAAGCTCTTAGAAGACTTAACAGAAGCCGGTTACGACGCAGAAAAACTCGACAGCATGAAAGAATTAATCGATGCCAAAGATAGCGATGTGTATGACGTATTAGCATTCGTTGCGTATGCCGCTGAAACACGCACGCGTACTGAGCGAGTTAGGCAGGCTAAACCTAAAATTAACTCAGTGTTTACCAGCTATAAACAGCAAGAGTTTATAGACTTCATATTAAGTAAGTATATTGAAGATGGCGTAAGTGAACTTGCAGCAAATAAAATGCGAAGCTTGATTGAATTGAAGTACAACACCATAGGTGATGCAGTGGCAGAGTTTGGTTCACCTGTGGCGATTAGGGAAACGTTTATTGGGTTTCAGAAACATTTGTATGAGTAATTCCTTATCTCAAATTATTAATATAACAGCATCAGAGCTAAGCCATGATTTATGGGTATCAATCATTGATGAAGTGGCTCAATTATTAGTAGCAAAGCAGACGAAAGAGAAACATTTCTCGACTGAGAAATTAAACGGAAAAGCGCATGATCTTTTAATGGACATGGCTAGAGAAGCCGAACCATCTGGCGATGAGCTTCTTTCAATAATTGGAGAGAGTGACTACTTTCTAAACTTATTAAATGATTTGAGTTGGAGCGAGTTTTTCCACTTTACCGGTGATCCATGCGAATTCAGTCACGAAGTTGTTAACGGCATAAAAAACTGCGGATACTATCAAAATGCAGCAGAATATATGACAGAAGATCAAGTTAAGACCTTGTTTACTGACTGGAAGATTCGATTCATTGATCTAATTTTAAATGAAGTTAAGCTGCTTCAGGTTTAAGCAGTAATCGCTAGCATAACAGTAAGTTTTCAGAATAAATTATTGAGCCGAGCAACCTTGAAATATAATTATACAAATCTAGGTTAACGGCTTTTGTCCATTAAAGTTAACCCCGAGCCTGGAGGGCAGGAGCGATGGATAAAATATTTGCTTCAGCAGTACTTGTTAAATCAGTATGGTATCGATACTTTATTAAGGGCCTCTACCAACTCTTTAATGACCTGTTCGTCAATTACTGAACAATCAAAGCCCGCGTCATTTAGTAACTGTAAACAGTTTGATTGATCAATATTTTCTTGACTAATATTTAAACTAATTTCACGGCATTGTAGCTTGGTTACATTAAAGTCCTCTTTGTACGAAGAATAAAAGAATGTTCCTTTAGGAAAGTGCAATGCCGGGTCTCCGGTATTTGGTTTGGTCATAACTATTGCATCATCCGCAATATCCAGCCGAAATAATGAAACCTGACTAGAGACATAAAGCTTGATATCTAAAAATGGTGATTTGTTAAATTTTAAACAAGTTAGAAAGGTTGTAAACAACTCAATTTTTACATCTCTAATTTCGCTTATCGCTCTGCCTTTTCTTCTTTCTCCGTGACCAAACGATGAATATAGCTCACATACTTTATCATTATCAGGATCAATAATTACTAGTTCAATGTGCTTAGTCGATTTTGACTCATTCGCCACTTCGTATAACCTGGGAAGCGTTACTGCTCTATTCCAGCGAGCAGTGTGGCCGACATAGGAAAACCTTTCTGTAGCATCAATCATTGTTCTAAGGGTGCTTTTTAAGTCATAGGGAGCAATAATGTTAATGTCGCCGGAGCCTAAACCACTTGGAGTTACAAGCCAAATAAAACCAGACGCAACTATACTGGAAGCCAATAAAGCAATAATATTATTTAGAAAAGAAACAGCAGCTCCTTCATAAATGAGATCAAAACGAAGAAATATTTCAGGTAATAGGTAGTAATTTAATATAACTAGAGCAACAAAAAAAATAGTTAGCCCAACAAAATACGCTCTGATTTTAGTGGGGCTCTTTAAAATATCTTTAATGACCAAAACTAATACCTTCCTATAAGTGAATGTAGCCTTTCTTTTAAGAATTCGTAGGTAACAGGTTTATTGAGAAGTTTTTCTCTACAAGAGAGATTCTCAGATGTTACAACTTTTGCTATGAAGCATTCCGAACCGCCGGTAATAACAATTGAATCCGCAGGTAAAACATTACTTTTAACGACTTTGTGGTATTCACCCGAGCTCAATTCGACTGGCAAGCCTGCTTTTAGATCAATAGTTTTTTCTTGCTGCACTCTGACGTTACTATCAAAAGAAAATGAATGACCAGAGTAGTCATCAAGATATTTACATTGATAAGCCGAATAGTTTGTGGGTTGATTCGAGTTTCGTAATTTAAATATATGCCAGCTGTACTCCCCTTTCAGTACCATAGTACTCATTTCCCAAGGATGGTCATGGATATGTGTATCATTGAAAGTACTAGATGGCCATATATGTAACCTCACCGAATATTTAGGCCTTTGGTCCAATAACAGAATTTTTAAGAACCCGTTTTTATGGAAGTAGGACCTCGATGCCACCTCTTCTAAATCAGCCTGGTTGCTTAATAAGCTATAAATCAATTCCTTCAACAAGTGCGAATAGAAAGTATGGAGCAAGCTCCAACGATTCTCAGTTGAATTAACAGCAAGCTTATCATCTACAAATCTTTTTAGTTCAGTTAGATCCATGATGCCCTGATCGATTTTACGTTCGGCTCACCAAGCAATTTTTTGAAGGCCGTTTTTGTACGCATTTTTGCACAAAAGTTATCAACTAAGGCAGGGGAACTATATTATCTGGTATGGCTATTGGTTATATATTATTTTGGCAATAGCATTTTTTCCATGAATTCTATAACTTTAGGGTCAGTGTCATCCATATTTTTTATTAGTTTTATGGCTTCTTTTAATTTTCTATCTGTTTCTAGAGGATCAAACTCAAGGAGAGATTCTCTCTTCAGATCAAAACTAGTTTTAGCAGCTATTGCTGCGTACTCGATGTCTTGTTCATCAGAGTAAAAAGTAATCTCACTTTTTATTATTTCTAGTGCATCACACACCCAGTCGATGGAATTCATTAAAAGATTCCATAGAAAGTCATAGAATTTTTTCGCGTCGGGAGGGTATAAAAGATCAATTTCAGTCTCAAATACTTTTTGAATACCGTCCTTGCAAATATAAGAGTTTATTGCTGACTCGATTACTGCTCGGTAACACTCAAAACTGAGGTAATCTTCATTTTCTTTTGTAGATTCTCTAAAAATATGAGGGTGCCATTGAACAGCTCTTTCTAATATTTCATTATCAATATGACCAGCACCTTTATTTCTAATGTGAGAAATGAATTCTAGATCTTTTCTTAATTTACGAGTTTTTAGAACAAAGTCATTATTAGTATTAATTCTGATTCTATTAATCGCATCTTTAAGGTTATGTAGCGGAACAAACACATTCAACGTCGATCTCATTTGAAATGCTAAGCTATCCTTATCCAATGAAGTTAAATGAAGGTCTTTATGGAAAGATCGCAGCTCATTTAAAATGATCTTTAAACCAACATAATCAGCTTTTTTAGTTATTTTATATTTTTCTTTGTTCAATCGTTAATAACCTAAAATCAAAGTTTTTAAGGTCTAGTTAAAGTCAATGTACATTACTCTGTGACGGTATTTAGTTATTTAATTAAGTTACGAGCTAGTTCTAAAGCAGTTTTGAACGATAACAAGAAGTTTGTAATCCTTTTCAACTAAGGTAATAAATCTTTAGGAGAGCAGCCGATAACTTCTGCAAGCAAATATACTTTCTCTAAAGATATATTAACCTCACCTCGCTCAATTCTACCAACATAGCTTCTATCGATACCTGATCGAAGAGCAATTTCATCCTGAGATAACCCTACTTCTTTTCTTTTTCCTTTAAAAATACAACCAAAGGATTTTGCTAAATCTTTCATTTAAATAGCCCTTATTTAAAAATAAGACTATCTACATTTGCGGATTTAATAACCACGGACTATAATCCGCAAAATTATTTTCCTCTCCAATTAAATGAGAGGAGTTTTAACGTGTTTTTATATGCACTGAAAAAGGTATTTGATATGTCAGCTATCAAAGTTTCTTTAAGTAAAGAAATTCATTCAATTATTACGAGAGATGATTTTGATAAATTTACTGTGCTAGAACTTAGAAGTGCATACATGTCATGTTTAACCACAAGTGACATTGATAAAAACAATGCTCAAAGATACGTCTATCGAAATATTTTAAAACTCCAAAAGAAAGGTTTATTGAATCGAAAAGATTCTAAAACCACAAAGAAAACGACTTACGTGAAAACGGAGTTATTTAATAGTGCAATATTTGAAGTCGAAAATGCTTCGGATATTTCTACAGTGGACCTGCCTGATACCGATGAATCGCCAAATAAAACTAATTCCCCTTCAAAACATCTAATTCAAAATCTGGTTAATCAATTACATGAATTCAATGCTGAGTTACTTATTAACTTGGGCGAAAGAGAACAGTACAAGTCTTTATGTCAAGAATACCCTCAACTAAAGGAACCGTTGCAGGAGAGCTATAACTTTGCACGAAATAATTTTGAGAAAATTAAAGGTCATATTAAAGCTTTAAACACTGCAATTGAAATTGAGAAACAAGGTCAGCAGATATAATGAGACTTCGTGAATGGCAAGCTGAGTGTGTGGATCAAGTTCTTAATAAATTTTCTCAAAATAAGCGACATTTTCTCTGTCTTGCTACGCCTGGCGCAGGTAAAACAACCATGGCAGCTGAAGTTGCTGCCAAACTCTTTGAACAAGATTTAATAGACTTCGTAATATGTTTTTCGCCTGGAAAAATAATTAGAAACAATATTCGATGTACCTTGGAAGCTCGAATTGGGCAGCGTTTTGATGGGTTTATTGGTGCCAAGGGTGAATCATTCACATATCAATCTATGCCATCATCAGATAATAAACTCTGGCGTCTGCTCAAAACGCATCGAGTGCTCGTAATTTTTGATGAGATACATCACTGTTCGGGCGTTTCACTTGATGGTGCGAATGTTTGGGGTGAGAAAATCATTACGAATATTCAACAACAGGCTACACATACATTAGCTTTAACAGGAACGCCCTGGCGCTCTGATAATACTCCAATCGTATTAGCTGAATATAAAGGGCCAGATAATGTCGTTCAATGCGATTATATATATGGATTAGAAGCTGCCATCAAAGATAAGGTCTGTAGAGCCCCACAAATCGTCGTAACGGATAATAATGATATAACTCTACAAGAACCCTGCGGAAGTCAAAAGTCGTTTAGCAGCTTTTCTAAGCTGCTTGAGGAAACTTCATGTCCTTATCAAAGAGTTGTAGAAAACGAAGCTCTCATCCGGCATATGGTTTCTCTTGCAAATGAGAAACTGACAAATATTCGCAAGGAAAACCCTTCAGCGGGTGGCTTAGTGGTAGCTTCCTCAGTAGCCCATGCCACTAATATATTGAAGATCATACAACTAGAGTTAAACGTTCAAGCAGTCATTGCGACGTACCGAGAGCAAGAGCCCACGACTATTATTAATGATTTTAAAGAAAGTTCCATTCCGTGGATCGTTTCAGTAGGAATGATCAGTGAAGGTACCGATATTCCCCGCCTTCAAGTTTGTTGTCATCTAACCAGAATTAAAACAGAAATAAATTTCCGGCAAACGCTTGGGCGAACTCTGAGAATCACAGATTTGCCAAACCAAGAAGCTTATCTATTCATGCCTGCTGAGAGTTTACTAATTGAGTATGCTGAACGTATTGCTGAAGATATCCCTGAAAAAAATTCAATTATTCATTTTGAATATTCCGATGAAAGTATTTCCATTGACCAGTCTAACGAAGCCCTTTTCTCAGAAGCTAATATCGATCATGGAGCTGTTTACCAGATTGAGTTTGGCGAGGATCTGTACGATGGGAATACAGAAAGCCTTCCGACCAATAATACTCCATCTATTCTTACTCAAACTTATGAAGCAACACTCAATGTATTTGGGCAATTCCACCAAGACATACTGGCATTAAATGTTTCGCCATTTGATTAAATGTCGTTTCTGGAAAAAGCCTTATTATGAAAAATTCTGACGTCGCTAAGATTGTGCCAGGAGCATCTAAAATACTCAGTAAATGGAATTGCACAGATAAAGATAAAAGTATTCTTTTGGGTTATGGCAGTGAAGAAGAATTTTTAGTGATGCTTTCAAACCCCGAAGGGCACACGTTTTCTGAAGAACAAATATTACGCATGAGTTATATCTTTAATATTTACCGGTCTCTTAATACGCTTTTTAACTTACCTGAAAATTCAGATGATTGGGTAAATAAGCCTAATAAAGCCCCTATATTTAAAGGTCAATCTGCTCTCGATACGATGAAAAAAGGAGAGCTGAAAGATTTAGCTTCAGTGTCGAATTATCTTCATTATTTTTTATACATCTAGAGAGACTTTTAGTCACTTTAATGAATGCTTTTTGTGTTGCTGAATTTACCCACTTACATAAAAACGATTAATAAAAGCCAGCTAAGAATAAAGGTAAACGAGCATTATGAATAATTTGTTAAAGCAACATCCAGAAATTTTATGCTTCAGAGCATTTGATATGAGAGACCATTTCCCTGAACCAGTAGAAACCTTTGAAAAAGCCTTGGAACTACTTCAATCAGATAGAGCCTACCTTCCTGAAATCTCGGGAGAAATTGTTTGCTACCTGAAATCTGGCGAGTCGATAAAAATACCTCATTCGCTTTTTAAAGTTGAAGAAAATCGGTTTGCTTCCCTTGAAGAAGCGACAGAGTGGGTAAACGAACGCGCAAAAGATATAAAACCTCTTTTAGGAGCCGAAATCGCTAATCCTGAACTGCCATTAGAAGAACAAATAAATGAAGCATTTCAGTCGACTGAAACGCAAATCATTTCTGCATCACTAAACCTTAGTATGTGTAAATACGTAAATGATTGGCTCAATAAAACCATTGATGGCTTGTCTGAAGAAAACGGTAATAAAGTTAAACTTAAAAAAAATAATCAACTATCTGAAGCGCTTGAGAATTATAAATCTACATTTCCTGATAAACCCTTAAGTGCTGAAGAATTAAAGAAAAAGAAAAAAAACGATGCTGACACGCTCTTATTCTTTAAAACTCGTTTCGACGATCTCAAAAGCCCGAAACGATGGGTTATTACTAGTCGAGATTGTGTGTTAACGAGTATTACCGGGAATGCCTATTTTGATGTAGTGAACAATAATTGGACCCCAAAAATAACAGAAGCAACCTGCATTAAAGATCAAGGCATTGCAGAGGCAATTATAGAATCTTTTGGGGAGAACAGTTATGCAAGTGTTGTTCAACATTTTATCAGTCAAAAAGAATTGGCAAAGACAGCCATTCAGTTGGAAAACGATCCCGCTGTCATTCATTACCACGAAGGAACAGATACCTACCTGTATGAAGAACGCAATTACTTCAGTGACCATGAAGCCCATGCAATGATATCGCTTTCAAATCCTGACCAATTCACCATTCAAAAGAACCATCCAGCTCCGTGTCAGTTTTTTGTCAGCATCCCTGACATAGTCATGGATGAACTCGCAACGGCATGGTGCAAGCATCGGAATATCGAAGGTGATTTCAAATAACAGCTTAATTAAAACAGTTTGTCTAATACAAACAAAGAGCGATTAAATACTGATGGAAACAACGATAGAAAAAGATGAAAACGGCGATATGGTTTTAAATATCCCTCCCGAATTGATTGCGTCTGGACTTTTCTTGGAGGGAGATGAGGTTTCATGCTCGGCAGTGCCTGGGTGTCTTCGTATTGACAATTTATCTTGTAAACAGATGCAAGTTTCGCGATTTAGACGCAACTTAAATAGCATTCTGAAAAATATCGATAACGATAAACACCCCTTAAATAGAGTGCTGGTCAAGGGTAAACGTTCCTCTTATTGGGTGATCCCTCACGATAAAAACAAACAGAGAGCCTACTTTTTGAATAATGAATATCAGGGAGATATTCATGTATAGAAAAATATCTAAAGATTACCAGCGTCGCCTTGGCCATAAGTTAAAGGAAAAAAATAACTTCAACCCTTATCAGTACATTATGCGTGTGGCTAAGTTAGTCAAAGATGAAGTACTCATCTTTCGAGATGACGATTATTCAGTATCAATAAAAAATAATAAATTAATCATAAACAATACCAAAACCATTGAAATTGCAGCGTCGCGGTTCAGAAGAGAGAGTAGAAAAATACTTCGGCAGCTTGAAAACTCGGATCAGCGATTTTTAATTACTAACAAGGGTAAAAGGAAGTTTGTGTGTATCAGTATTAGTGAGTATGAAAGCCTATTAGCCACTAAAAATTCTTTAGAAAATCATGTCGATAAGGAATTGAGTAGTGATCCTTCAAAAGCTAAACCTGAGTAAGCATATGAGCAAACAAACGATAAAACCTGACCAAGCTTTAGTGAAACGATTACTTATACGAATCGATCCTTTGTTTTTGACTTACGATAAAAGTAAGCAAGATAAGGAACGTCAGTCTTACTATGACCAACACGATGACATGATCACTGAGTTCCTGTTTAAGCATGTGTTTGAAATTGAATTTGAAAAGGATGTGGATAATGACGACAAGCTTTGCAAAGAGCAGTTGGACTTATTTAATGCTTATTTAACGAGCTTAATAGGGATTGGAGAAAATTCGTTTATTTATAATGAATACCAATCTGAAGACTCTGATCTAAGTACTTACCCAAGTCTATATGATTATGACTTCGAGGAATTTCATTTCCAGCAAAACGCTCGCAAAGAACATTTTGAAAGTAATTTTATTGAAATGCCTTATCGATTATATCTCAATAGTAATTGGTCCAGGTTACTTGATCAGCAGGGTTGTTTTTACTACTCAACTCAATCAAGTCTCAGTCATTATCTAATACACAAATTGTATGAACATGCAGCTGAGAGAATGGACCAACTGATACCTCATAATTTTGTTGAAGGTCCTAATAATGATAAAGAAATCAAGGGTGGAATTATTTGGGACTTTAAAATAGATGCTAATGGTTTAGAGACGCAATTAGAAGAATTGGAAGATCGGTATCGAAAGTATTTAAATCAAATTTTACATGAAATGAATAAGACTCTCCATGAAGATTCTGAAAGTGCCGTTTATTTCGAAAGAAGTACTGTAGATGACGACGAACCCAGGTGGGATATCATTATCAAAAACGCTCAAACAGCAAAAAATATTTCTTTTCAAACTTATTTAAAAGACTGTGAAAAGTACTTGAAGCCTAAGGAAGAGCTTGAAGAGCTGTACCAGCAAGAACTAGAAAAGCTCAACGCATTCATCGATCAAAACTATCACGATGTAATGGAAAACTTTGACCCAAAAGTACGACGATTAAAAAGAAAAATGAAGGTCATTGTAGCTCCAGAAGCACTTGAAGGGTTGTCTCGTATTCGTGACGAAGAAGAATAATTCAAAGATATAATAAATTAGAGAGAATGAGATGGCAGGTATAGTGCTGCATCCTGGCTAGGACCTAGAAAGAAAAGGCGTTTTAATAATGCAATTCGAAGAGATTAAGAAGTCTGCCCATTTTTTAATAAAAGAGGCTAGTTATATTTGGAAAATAAAATCATCCATTGAGCATGAACAGGCCCTTAAACTGATTGATAACCTTCTGGATTGTTATGAAGTGAATGAACTATTAATCGATTTGCTGAGTCATTCTATTGAAAAATGGGAGGATCAGGCAGAGGATTTTGTTGATTTTAACAGGCAAGTCAACCAACTAACGCTAAATCAAGCTAAAGAAGCCAACCCAGACCTTACCGAAGACTTCATTATGGATGCGTTAATAGCTGCTAATGAGAAAAAATACGGACAACTTGAGGAATATTCATTTTCAAATATTAAAAATCGAATTAATACTCTTCAAAAATGGGTATACGGATTTAATGGTTGATGGGGCACCTTTACCCCACCA